>CAJDUR010000081.1_pt1 | contig 19273 bp, 17 predicted proteins | sample 7391191 | NCBI WGS metagenome assembly CAJDUR01 (sample SAMEA7055688, study PRJEB34461) | soil metagenome | biome: terrestrial ecosystem; feature: Peninsula; material: soil | place: Antarctica | collected 2016 | reverse complement strand
CTGCGGCGAACGCTGACCCAGGGACGGGTGACCTACTGGTCACGGAGCCGTCAGGAGTACTGGCGCAAGGGCGACACCAGCGGGCACACCCAGTGGGTCAAGGGAGTGCGCCTCGACTGCGACGGCGACACCCTGCTCATCACGGTGGATCAGGTCGGCGCGGCCTGCCACACGGGGAAGCGCACCTGCTTCGACTCACGCGTGTTGCCGGCCGTGCACGGCGCCCCTGCCTGAGGCGTCAAGTCACGTGGGCCAGAATGGGGCCGTGCCAGACGCCCGTATGCCGCTCACCTCGCCCACGCCGCACGCTGATCTCGCGTGGGGGCGGACGTGGCCGACGCTGGAGGTGTTCACCGAGTTGGCGTTGGAGCAGCGCCGGGTGATCCCGGTCGTGCGCCGCGTGCTGGCCGACTCGGAGACCCCGGTCGGCGTCTACCGCAAGTTGGCGAAGAACGCGCCCGGGACCTTCCTCCTCGAATCTGCTGAGCACGGCGGTGTCTGGTCCCGCTACTCGATCATCGGGGCGCGCTGCGCGGCGACCCTGACCGAGCAGGACGGGCAGGCGCACTGGATCGGTGAGCCCCCGGTGGGGCTGCCGACCTCTGGGGACCCGACCCGGGCGCTGCGCGACACCGTCGCGACCCTCGCGACCGAGCGGATTCCGGGCCTGCCCCCGCTCACCGGCGGGATGGTCGGCGCGATCAGTTATGACGCGGTCCGGCGCTGGGAGAAGGTGCCGGACACCGGTCGGGACGAGCTCAACCTGCCCGAGGTCGCGATGATGCTGGCCACCGACCTCGCCGTCCTCGATCACACCGACGGGTCGCTGCTGCTCATCGCCAACGCGATCAACCACGACGCGACGGACGAGCGGATCGAGGAGGCCTGGGCCGACGCGGTCGCCCGGCTGGACCGGATGACTGACGAGCTGGCCCAGCCTGCGCAGAGCACGGTGGCCACGATCGAGCCCCGCCCGAGCGAGCCCACGAGCAGCCACACCCAGGGGCAGTTCGAGGGGATGGTCGAGGCGGCCAAGGAGGCGATCCGGGCCGGGGAGGCCTTCCAGATCGTGGTCTCCCAACGCTTCAGCGTCCCGTGCGAGGCCGATGCCCTCGACGTGTACCGGGCGCTGCGGGTGAGCAACCCGAGCCCCTACATGTACCTCCTCCGACTCCCGCACCCGGACGGGTCGTCCTACGACGTCGTCGGGTCGAGCCCGGAGGCGCTGATCAAGGTGACCGGGAGGGCGGCCATCACGCACCCGATCGCCGGGTCCCGCCCGCGCGGAAAGAGCCCGGACCTCGACCACCAACTCGCCGAAGAACTGCTGGGCGATGCCAAGGAGCGGGCCGAGCACCTGATGCTCGTGGACCTGGCCCGCAACGATCTCCAGCGGATCTGTCGCCCTGGTCGGCGAGCTGCGACCGGAGGCGTCCGCCTACGACGCGCTCGTGGCAACCTTCCCGGCCGGCACGCTGTCGGGGGCGCCCAAGCCGCGGGCGATGGCCCTGATCGACGGCTACGAGGGTCTGCGGCGCGGGCTCTACGGCGGCGTCGTCGGCTACCTCGACTTCGCTGGAGACCTTGACATGGCCATCGCGATCCGCACGGCCCTGATCAAGGACGGGATGGCACACGTCCAGGCCGGCGCCGGGATCGTCGCCGACTCGGTGCCGCACCTCGAGTACGAGGAGACGATCCACAAGGCCGCCGCCGCCCTGCGCGCCGTCGCCGCCGCGGCCGGCCTCACCCCGGTGCGCTCATGACCCGGGCGCTGCGCCTGACCAAGCTGCGATCGACCCTGGTCGTGCTCGTCCCGGCCCTGCTGCTGCTCGGCCTGACCACGCAGGCCTGGGCGACGGGTTCGGCCCGCGACGTGCTGAGCCAGGGCACGGTGAGCGTCAGCGGGGGAGCGGCCGCCCCGGGAGTGGTCGGCCTCGTCGTCGTCTGCGTCGTGGCACTCCTCGGGATGATGACCGGCGGCCGCATCATCCGGGCCGTTTCTGGGGTGGCCCTGGTCCTGGCCGCGCTGGGGGCGCTGATCCTCGTCGTGCTCGTCGTCGCCCAACCCACCGGGACCGTCGCGGCCCAGGTCGCGGCCGAGCTGGCCCGCACCACGGCCCCCGATGCGACCGGCAAAGCGACCGTCGCCGCCTGGGTGGCCGTCGTCGTGGCGGTCCTCCTCGTGGTCGGTGCCGTGCTGGCCGCGCTCTCGGGCCGGTCCTGGAGCGGGCTCTCGAGCCGTTATGAGCGTGACCCCGCGCCGGAACGCGGACCGCGAGGCGAGAATCGCAGTTCGTGGGACGAGCTGACCGAAGGGCGCGACCCCACCCTGCGCGACGGACCAGACCAGACCTGACACAATGGCGTCGCGCCAGCGGTGGCGTCGGCAGCAGAGAGGACATCATGGAAGAGCAGCACGAGGACCACGGACACAGCATCGCAGCGTGGGCGTTGGTTGCCATCATCGTTGTCGGTGCGCTCATTGGAGCCATCGCCGTGCTCGTCCCGAGCATCGTGCTCGGGATCATCTCGGCGATCGTGATCATCCTCGGTGCGATCACCGGCAAGGTCCTGTCCATGGCCGGCTACGGAGCGGCGGCGCACGACACCGAGGGCGGGGGTTTCCTCGTGGATGCACCCGATGAGACCGGCACGAGCACCGTCGGCAAGAGCTGAGTGGCGTGACCTCGATCCTCGACGAGATCCTTGGCGGCGTCCGGGAGGATCTCGCAGTCAGGCGCGTCACGACCTCGCTGGCGCAGCTCGAGGCCGCGGTGGCCGCTGCCTCGCCGGCCCTCGACCCGGTGCCCGGCTTCGCTTCCGCGCCCGGCGTCGCCGTGATCGCCGAGGTCAAGCGCCGCAGCCCCAGCAAGGGCCGGCTCGCCGAGATCCCCGAGCCGGGCACCCTTGCCGGGTCGTATGCCGCTGGGGGAGCGAGCGCGATCAGCGTCCTGACCGAGCGACGACGTTTCGGGGGAAGCCTCGCCGACCTCGACGAGGTCCGCGCGGCAGTGCGCGTCCCCGTGCTGCGCAAGGACTTCATGGTCGAGCCCTACCAGCTCACCGAGGCGCGCGCGCACGGCGCCGACCTCATCCTGCTCATCGTGGCCGCGCTGGACGATGCGCAGCTGCGCGACCTGCACGACCAGGCCACCGCGCTCGGCATGACGCCGCTCGTCGAGGTCCACGACCGGGCCGAGCTCGACCGCGCGCTCGCCCTCGACCCGGCCCTGGTCGGAGTCAACGCGCGCAACCTCAAGACCCTCACGGTCGACCCGCAGGTCGTGGTCGACCTGCTGCCGCGGATCCCGGAGGGCATCATTGCCATCGCGGAGTCCGGCGTCACCGGACCCGAGAGCGTGCAGACCTATGTCCGCGCCGGCGCCGACGCGATCCTGGTCGGGGAGGCCCTCGTGACCGGGGCCGCGCCAGAGGCGGCGGTGCGTGGCTTCATCGAGGCCGCCGCCGAGGTCCGCGCCGAAGCCACCGAGCGAGTGCGGGCATGACCGGGGCAGGCGTGCCCGAGTCCACCCCGGGACGCTTCGGATCCTTCGGCGGACGCTACGTCCCGGAGGCGCTCATCCCGGCTCTCGAGCAGCTCGAGGAGGTGTGGCGCAAGGCGGTCGTCGACCCCGAGTTCGTGGGGGAGCTCGAGCATCTGCACCGCACCTACACCGGACGCCCGAGCATCATCACCGAGGTGCCTCGGTTTGCCGAGCACTGCGGTGGCGCCCGCGTCATCCTCAAGCGGGAGGACCTCAACCACACCGGGTCGCACAAGATCAACAACGTCCTCGGGCAGGCGCTGCTGACCAAGCGGATGGGCAAGACGCGCGTCATCGCCGAGACCGGCGCGGGTCAGCACGGCGTCGCGGCAGCCACCGCAGCAGCCCTGCTCGGGCTCGAGTGCGTCATCTACATGGGCCAGCGCGACACCGAGCGCCAGGCCCTCAACGTGGCCCGGATGAAACTGCTCGGCGCCGAGGTCGTCACCGTCGAGCACGGCAGCAGGACCCTCAAGGACGCGGTCAACGAGGCCTTCCGCGACTGGGTGGCCAACGTGGCCACCACGCACTACCTCCTCGGCACCGTGACCGGCCCGCACCCCTTCCCCGAGATGGTCCGCGACTTCCACCGCGTCATCGGCGTCGAGGCGCGTCAGCAGGTGCTCGACCTCGTGGGGCGCCTGCCGGACGTCGTGTGCGCCTGCGTCGGTGGCGGCTCCAACGCGATGGGGATCTTCCACCGCTTCCTCGACGACGCGTCAGTCCGGCTCGTCGGCTTCGAGGCGGGCGGCTCGGGCGTCGCGTCCGGTCATCACGCGGCGCGCTTCGCGACCGGCATCCCGGGGGTGCTGCACGGGGCGTTCACCTACGTCCTGCAGGACGAGGACGGCCAGACGATCGAGTCGCACAGCATCTCCGCCGGCCTGGACTACCCGAGTGTCGGTCCCGAGCACGCCCACCTGCTCGAGATCGGCCGCGCCGAGTACCGGCCGATCACCGACACCGAGGCGATGGAGGCTTTTTCGCTCCTCTGCCGGACCGAGGGCATCCTGCCCGCCATCGAGAGCAGCCACGCCCTCGCCGGGGCGATGCAACTCGGACAGGAACTCGGCCGCGACGCCGTGATCCTCGTCAACCTCTCGGGACGCGGCGACAAGGACGTGCACACGGCTGCCCAATGGTTCGGCCTGATCGACGATCATGCGCCGGACGACCTGGGGGAGACCCGATGAGCGTCGGGTCCACGGGGTCCACGGGGTCCGCCGGGTCCACCCGGGACATCCTGGCGCGCTGCAAGGACGAGGGCCGGCCCGCTCTCATCGCCTACCTCCCGGTCGGCTTCCCGTCGGTCGAGGGCTCGTTCGAGGCCATGCGGGCCGTGGTGGAGGCCGGCGCGGACATCGTCGAGATCGGGTTCCCCTACAGTGACCCGGTCATGGACGGTGCGGTCATCCAGGAGGCTGCGGTCCGGGCCCTCGAGCGCGGCGTGCGCCTGACCGACATCTTCCGGGCCTCGCAAGCCGTCGCCGACACCGGCGCAGCCTCCGTCGTGATGACCTACTGGAACCCGGTCCTGCGCTACGGCGTCGAGCGCTTCGCCGCCGACCTGGCCGGCGCGGGTGGGTCCGGGCTGATCACCCCCGACCTCATCCCCGGGGAGGCCGCTGACTGGATCGCAGCCGCCGACCGTCACGACCTCGACAAGATCTTCCTCGTCGCCCCGAGCTCCACGACGGAGCGGCTCACCCAGGTCACGGCCGCCTGCCGCGGCTTCGTCTACGCGACAGCCGTCATGGGGGTCACCGGGGCCCGCGCCTCCGTGGACGACGCTGCGCAGGACCTGGTGGCCCGGACCCGGGAGGTGACCGACCTGCCCGTCTGCGTCGGACTCGGTGTCTCGACCGGTGAGCAGGCCGCCCAGATCGGCCGCTTCGCGGATGGCGTCATCGTCGGCTCCGCCCTGGTGCGCTGCCTGACCGAGGCGACGTCGGAGGCGGCCGGGCTGACGGCGCTCAAGGCCCTTGCAGGGGAGCTCGCCGACGGCGTCCGGAAGTCCCGCGGGTGACCCTGCTCAGCGGCATACCGACGGCGGTGTCGACCATGGCGACCTACCTCCCGTCACCCACGCAAGGGGTCTGGCACCTCGGCCCGATCCCGATCCGCGGCTACGCCATGTGCATCCTCGCCGGGATCATCGTCGCCGTGTGGCTCACCCAGCGGCGGCTCACGGCGCGCGGGGCACGTCCCGGGGTGGCCATCGACATCTCCGCGTGGGCGGTGCCCTTCGGCATCGTCGGTGGGCGGATCTACCACCTCATCACCACGCCCCAGCCCTACTTCGGGGAGGGTGGCGACCCGTGGAAGGCCTTCGCCATCTATGAGGGTGGCCTCGGGATCTGGGGAGCGATCGCCCTGGGGGCGGTGGGTGCCTGGATCGGGTGCCGCAAGAACGACGTCTCCTTCCTCGACTTCGTCGACGCGGCCGCCCCAGGGGTGCTCATCGCCCAGGCGATGGGACGCTTCGGCAACTGGTTCAACAACGAGATCTACGGTCGCCCGACCGACGTGCCGTGGAAGCTCAAGATCTATGAGTGGGACACCAACCTCGGCCGGGCCGTGACCGATGCGTCCGGCCACCCGATCGTCAAGGGCTACTTCCACCCGACCTTCCTCTACGAGGCGATCTGGGTCCTGATCCTCGCGGCCTTCCTCATCTGGCTCGGGCACCGCTTCGCGCTGCGCCCCGGCCAGGTCTTCGCCGGCTACGTCATGGGCTACCCCATCGGCCGGATCATCATCGAGAACATGCGCTCCGACTCGGCCAACTACATCTTCGGCGAGCGGGTCAACACCTGGGTCTCGGTGCTCGTCTTCCTGCTCGGTGTGTGGCTGTGGCGCCACTTCCGGCGGCGCGCCGCAGATGACCGCGGCCCGTTGGGGCATCTCGGCATGTGAAATCGTCGGCAACAATGGGCAGGACGAGCGCCCTCCGGGACTATCGTTCGTCCACACGCAGTGGCCAGTGCTGTCCACCTGCCTTTCATGGCACGCAGGGGACGACACAGAAGGACGGTGACGATGACACCGCACGCCCGCTTCAGCGCACAGCCGCAGAACGTCGGCCTCTACCGGCGCGAGTACGAGCACGACGCGTGTGGGGTGGCGCTCGTCGCCACCCTGCGCGGGAGCGCCGGTCACGACATCGTCGATCACGCGCTGACCGCACTGCGCAACCTCGACCACCGGGGGGCGACCGGGGCTGACCCCCTGGTCGGCGACGGCGCCGGCATCCTCACCCAGATGCCGGACGAATTCCTGCGTGCGTCGGTCCCTTTCACCCTGCCCACCGTCGGGGCGTATGCCGCTGGGCTGGTTTTCCTGCCCCGCGAGGAGGCCGCCCGGGCGCAGACCAAGGCCGCGATCGAGGCCCTCGCCACCGTGGAGAACCTCAGGGTCCTCGGATGGCGCGAGGTCCCCGTCGAGGCTGATCTCGTCGGAGCCGCGGCCCGAGACTGCATGCCGCACTTCGAGCAGCTGTTCGTCGCCTCCTCCATGGGTCGACAGGTGAGCCTGGGTCTCGACCGGCTCGCCTTCTGCCTGCGCAAACGGGCCGAGCACGACACCGACGCCTACTTCGCCTCGTTGTCCTCGCGGACGATCGTCTACAAGGGGATGCTGACCACCGGCCAGCTCGAGCCCTTCTTCCCCGACCTGTCCGACCCGCGTTTCGCGACCGAGCTCGCGCTCGTCCACTCGCGGTTCTCGACCAACACCTTCCCGTCCTGGCCGCTCGCGCACCCCTACCGGCTGATCGCCCACAACGGCGAGATCAACACCGTCAAGGGCAACCGCAACTGGATGAAGGCCCGCGAGAGCCTGCTCACCTCCGACATCATCCCGGGAGACCTCGAGCGGCTCTTCCCGATCTGCACCCCGGGAGGATCCGACTCGGCCAGCTTCGACGAGGTCCTCGAGCTGCTCCACCTCGGGGGCCGTTCGCTGCCGCACGCCGTCCTCATGATGATCCCCGAGGCGTGGGAGAACCACGCGAGCATGGACCCGGCCCGCAAGGCCTTCTACCAGTTCCACTCGACGTTCCTCGAGCCGTGGGACGGGCCGGCCAACGTCGTGTTCACCGACGGGACCCTCGTCGGTGCCGTCCTCGACCGCAACGGGCTGCGCCCGGGTCGCTACACGGTCACCGACGACGGGCTCGTCGTCCTCGCGTCCGAGACCGGCGTCCTCGACCTCGACCCGGCGACCATCGTCCAGCGCGGCCGCCTCCAGCCGGGCAAGATGTTCCTCCTCGACACCGGCAACGGACGGATCGTCAGCGACGAGGAGATCAAGTCCCAGCTCGCCCGATCGCAGCCCTACGCGGAGTGGCTGCACGCCGGCCTCATCCGGCTCGGGGACCTGCCCGAGCGAGAGCACATCGTGCACACCGCGGCGTCGGTGGCCCGGCGCCAGCAGACCTTCGGCTACACCAACGAGGAGCTGCGGATCCTGCTGACGCCGATGGCCCGGACCGGGGGCGAAGCGCTCGGGTCGATGGGCACGGACACCCCGATCGCGGTGCTCTCCTCCCGACCGCGGCTGCTGTTCGACTACTTCACCCAGCAGTTCGCCCAGGTCACCAACCCGCCCCTGGACTCCATCCGCGAAGAGCTGGTCACGGCGCTGGGCACCTTCATCGGGCCGGAGGGCAATGCGCTCTCTGCCTCGCCCGCCCACGCCCGTCAGGTCGTGCTCGACTTCCCGGTGCTCGACAACGACGAGCTCGCCAAGATCGTGCACATCAACGCGGATGGTGACCTGCCCGGCTACGCGACCCACGTCGTCCGCGGCCTCTATGACGTCAACGGCGGGGCCCGGGCGATGCGCGAACGACTCGCGGAGATCTTTGCCGAGGTCTCGCAGGCCATCCGGCGCGGCGCCCGCTTCGTGGTGCTCTCCGACCGTGATTCCGGACGGGACCTGGCACCGATCCCGTCGCTCCTGCTCACCGCCGCGGTGCACCACCACCTGATCCGCGAGAAGACCCGCACCCAGGTCGGCCTGGTCGTCGAGGCGGGCGACGTGCGCGAGGTGCATCACGTGGCCCTGCTCATCGGCTACGGCGCCGCGGCCGTCAACCCCTACCTGGCCATGGAGACCGTGGAGGAGCTCGTGCGCTCCCGCGAGATCGCGGACGTGACGCCGGAGAAGGCCGTCACCAACCTCATCAAGGCGCTCGGCAAGGGGGTCCTCAAGGTGATGTCCAAGATGGGCATCTCGACCGCGGCCTCGTATCGCGGCGCCCAGGTGTTCGAGGCGATCGGGCTGTCGCAGGACCTGGTCGACCTGTACTTCACCGGGACGGTCTCGCAGCTCGGCGGGGTGGGCCTCGACGTGCTGGCGCGGGAGACGGCCGAGCGGCACGCCCACGCCTACCCGCCGGACGGGGTGCGGCTGCCGCACCGCATCCTCGACGACGGGGGGGAGTACCAGTGGCGCCGTGAGGGCGAGCCGCACCTGTTCGACCCGGAGACCGTCTTCCGTCTCCAGCACTCGACCCGTCAGCGGCGCTACGACATCTTCAAGCAGTACACGTCCCGGATCGATGACCAGACCTCTCGGCTGATGACGCTGCGCGGCCTGATGGCCTTCAAGGCGACCGGGGTGACCGGCCGCCTTCCGGTGCCGATCGAGGAGGTCGAACCAGTCAGCGACATCGTGCGGCGCTTCAGCACCGGGGCGATGAGCTACGGCTCGATCTCTATGGAGGCGCACGAGACCCTGGCGATCGCGATGAACCGCATCGGTGCCCGCTCCAACACGGGTGAGGGCGGAGAGGACGTCGAGCGGCTCCTCGACCCGGAGCGCCGCTCGGCGATCAAGCAGGTGGCCTCCGGCCGCTTCGGTGTCACGAGCCTCTACCTGACTCAGGCGGATGACATCCAGATCAAGATGGCGCAGGGCGCCAAGCCCGGCGAGGGCGGTCAGTTGCCGGGTCACAAGGTCTACCCGTGGGTAGCCAAGACCCGGCACTCCACCCCGGGCGTCGGCCTCATCTCGCCGCCGCCGCACCACGACATCTATTCGATCGAGGACCTGGCGCAGCTGATCCACGACCTCAAGAACGCCAACCCGGAGGCGCGGATCCACGTCAAGCTCGTCGCCGAGGTCGGTGTCGGCACCGTCGCGGCGGGGGTGTCCAAGGCCCACGCGGACGTGGTGCTCATCTCTGGTCACGACGGTGGGACGGGCGCCTCACCGCTCACGTCGCTCAAGCACGCGGGTGCCCCGTGGGAGCTCGGTCTCGCCGAGGCCCAGCAGACCCTGGTGCTCAACGGCCTGCGCGACCGGATCGTCGTGCAGGTCGACGGACAGCTCAAGACCGGGCGTGACGTGGTCATCGCGGCCCTGCTCGGAGCCGAGGAGTTCGGCTTCGCCACCGCGCCGCTGGTCGTCTCGGGCTGCATCATGATGCGGGTCTGCCACCTCGACACCTGCCCGGTCGGCGTCGCCACGCAGAATCCCGAGTTGCGGGCCCGCTTCTCCGGCAAGCCCGAGTTCGTCGAGACCTTCTTCGAGTACATCGCCGAGGAGGTCCGCGAGCACCTGGCTGCGCTCGGCTTCCACTCGATCGAGGAGGCGGTCGGCGAGGTCGGCAGTCTGGACCTCGACCACGCGATCGCCCACTGGAAGGCCTCCGGCCTGGACCTGACACCGATCCTGGCCGTGCCCGAGAACCCGTCCGGGGGCACGCTCTACCAGTCCGTGCCGCAGGAACACGGCCTCGAGAAGGCCCTCGACAACGAGCTGATCAGCTGGGTGCTGCCCGCGATCGAGGCCGGCGAACAGGTCCGGGCCGAGATCGCGGTGCGCAACGTCAACCGCACCGTGGGGACGATGTTGGGCAACCGGGTCACGAGGGTCCATCCAGAAGGTCTCGCTGACAACACCATCGAGTTGACGATGACCGGCACCGCCGGCCAGTCCTTCGGCGCCTTCTTGCCGGCCGGCATCACGCTGCGCCTCTTCGGGGACGCCAACGACTACGTCGGCAAGGGCCTGTCCGGTGGGCGGATCGTCGTCCGGCCGGCCCGTGAGTCGCTGCTCACCGCGGAGGAGAACGTCATCGCTGGCAACGTCATCGGCTACGGAGCGACCGGCGGTGAGATCTTCCTGCGTGGCGTGGTCGGAGAACGGTTCTGCGTCCGCAACTCCGGCGCCAGGGCGGTGGTCGAGGGAGTCGGCGATCACGGTTGCGAGTACATGACCGGTGGCACCGTCGTCGTCCTGGGCTCGACGGGACGCAACTTCGCGGCCGGGATGTCAGGTGGTGTCGCCTACGTCCTCGACCTGCACGCCGACCTGGTCAACGCCGAGTTGGTCGACCTGGGGCCCTTGCGGCCCGATGACGAGACGACGATCAAGGAGTTGCTCGACAGCCACGTCCAGTGGACCGAGTCGCCGGTGGCGCGGCGACTCATCGAGGACTGGGACCGCGCCCGTGAGCGCTTCACCCTCGTGTTGCCGCGTGACTACCAGCGGAGGTCTACGAGGAGCAGGAGAAGGGCCAGATCGAGCGGCAGGCCGGGCGCTGCATGGATTGTGGGATCCCCTTCTGCCACAGCGGCTGCCCGCTCGGCAACCTCATCCCCGAGTGGAACACCGCGGCGTGGAAGGACGACTGGGCCACCGGCATCGAGCGGCTGCACGCGACGAACAACTTCCCGGAGTTCACCGGTCGGCTGTGCCCGGCCCCCTGCGAGACCGCCTGCGTGCTCGGGATCAACCAACCCGCCGTGACGATCAAACAGATCGAGCTCACCACGATCGAGAAAGCCTTCGAGCAGGGCCTCGCGCCGCCGCTGCCGCCCGAGCGGCTCTCCGGCAAGACGGTCGCGGTCGTGGGCTCCGGCCCTGCGGGACTCGCGGCAGCCCAGCAGCTGACGCGAGCCGGGCACACGGTCGCCGTCTTCGAACGGGCCGACAAGCCGGGCGGGTTGCTGCGCTACGGCATCCCCGAGTTCAAGATGGAGAAGTCGGTGATCGACCGGAGGCTTCGACAGATGGAGGCCGAGGGCACCCGGTTCCGCAATGGCATGGACATCGGGACCGCGCTCACCGGGGGCCAGCTCCGGGACCGCTACGACGCGGTCGTGCTGGCCATCGGCGCGACCGTGCCACGCGACCTGGCCGTGCCCGGCCGCGACTTCGCGGGCATTCACCAGGCCATGGAGTATCTGCCGCAGAGCAACCGGGCCTCCCTGGGTGAGTCCGTCGACGGGCAGATCCTGGCCACCGACAAGGACGTCGTCGTGATCGGCGGCGGTGACACCGGCGCCGACTGCATCGGCACGGCGCACCGGCAGGGTGCCCGATCGGTGACCAGCCTCGAGATCATGCCGCAGCCGGGGGAGGACCGCCCGGAGAACCAGCCGTGGCCCACCTACCCGATGCTCTTCCGTGTCGCGAGCGCGCACGAGGAGGGCGGCGAACGGGTGTATGCGGTGAGCACGCTGGAATTCCTCGGGGACGAGGCGGGCCACGTGGCCGGCCTGCGGCTCACCGACGTCGAGTTCGTCGAGGGGCGGCCGAGCCCGGTGCCTGGCACCGAACGCGACATCCCGGCCCAGTTGGTGCTGTTCGCCATGGGCTTCCTCGGTCCGCAGGCCCCCGGCGTCGTCGAGCAGCTGGGCGTCACCCTTGACGAGCGGTCCAACATCGTCCGGGGCAAGACCTTCATGACCTCGGTTCCCGGGGTCTTCGTCGCCGGGGACGCCGGCCGGGGACAGTCACTCATCGTCTGGGCGATCGCGGAGGGCCGGGCCGCCGCGGCGGGCGTGGACGCCTGGCTCACCGGGTCCAGTTCGCTGCCGATCCCGATCGCGCCGACGGATCGCCCGCTCACGGTCTGAGCGGGCGGCCCAGCAGGAGGCCCCAGCAGGAGGCCTCGCAGGAGGCCTCAGCAGGGAGCCGTCCGCCCGGCCAGAGACTCTGCCAGCCACGTCCACTGGGCGAACCCGTATGGTGACCCGAGTCACAACGCCAATAGGGTAGCCATATGCGTCGCGCCAAGATCGTCTGCACCATTGGACCCAAGACTTCCTCCCCTCAGGCCCTCCGTGCCCTGGTCGATGCCGGGATGGACGTCGCGAGACTCAACCTCTCGCACGGAGACCACTCCGACCACGAGGAGGTCTACCGCTTGGTCCGCCAGGCCAGCGACGAGACCGGGCACGCGGTCGGGATCCTGGTTGACCTGCAGGGCCCCAAGATCCGGACCGGCCGCTTCAAGGAAGGGCCGGTCACGCTCGTCCCGGGGCAGCGTTTCACCATCACCACCCGAGACATCCAGGGCACCGAAGCCGAGGTCGGCACGACGTATGACGGCCTGCCCGGCGACGTCCGCCCCGGGGACGTGCTGCTCATCGACGACGGCAAGGTCATGCTGCGCGCCGTCGACGTGACCGAGACCGACGTCCTGACCGAGACGGTCATCGGTGGCGTCGTGTCCAACAACAAGGGCATCAACCTGCCCGGGGTCGCGGTCAGCGTGCCGGCCCTGTCGGACAAGGACCGCGACGACCTGCGCTTTGCCATGCGGTTGGGCGCAGACCTGATCGCGTTGTCCTTCGTCCGGTCGGCCGACGACATCTCGGACGTGCACTCCATCATGGACGAGTTCGGCTACCGACTGCCGGTCATCGCCAAGATCGAGAAGCCTCAGGCGGTCGACAACCTCGAGTCCATCATCGAGGCCTTCGACGGCATCATGGTCGCCCGCGGCGACCTCGGTGTCGAGATGCCCCTCGAGGAGGTTCCGCTCGTGCAGAAGCAGGCGATCAACCTGGCCCGGCTCGCGGCCAAGCCGGTCATCGTCGCCACCCAGGTCCTCGAATCCATGATCGAGAACGCCCGCCCGACCCGGGCCGAGGCCTCTGACGCCGCCAACGCCGTCCTCGATGGGGCCGACGCGGTGATGCTCTCGGGCGAGACGTCGATCGGGGCCTACCCGACGGAGTCCGTCGCGACGCTGGCCCGCATCATCGAGAACACCGAGGAGCATGGATACGACCGGATCGCGCCCCTCGACACCCACACCCACGTCAAAACGATCGGCGGTGCGGTGGCCAAGGCTGCGGTGGAGATCGGCGAGTTGGTCAAAGCGAAGTTCCTGATCACCTTCACCGAGACGGGCGGGTCGGTTCAGCGCATGTCTCGGCTGCGGCCACGCCTTCCCATGCTGGCGTTCACCTCGGAGCAGAAGGTCCGCTCCCAACTCGCTCTCGTGTGGGGCATCGAGACCTACCTCGTCTCCCGGATGCACCACACCGACCAGTTCGCCATGCAGGTCGACCTCAACCTCATCCCCGAGGGGCGGGTCGTCGAGGGCGACCTCGTCGTCATCGTGGCCGGCTCGCCGCCCGGGATCCCCGGATCCACCAACTCGTTGCGGGTGCACCGTGTCGGGGACGCAGTCAACCGCGCTGCGCCGGCCTATCGACCCGAAGAAGTGACTGGCTGAGCATTGCGGGTATGCTGGCGCGGCACTCCAGCCGGGGTGGTGGAATGGCAGACACGGAGCACTCAAAATGCTTTGGCCGAAAGGCCGTGCGGGTTCGAATCCCGCTCCCGGCACCGATAGGCTCTCACGCGTGAGCGCTGACGAGACGAAGGACGCACCGGCTGCCGGCGCGCAGGAACCCACCCCCGAGTCCGGAGACGGTGCTGGGGGCCATCGGGCGCCGGCCCGGATCCTCGTCGCCGAGGACGAGGCGCTGATCCGCCTCGACCTGGTCGAGATGTTGGGGGAGTTGGGCTACGACGTCGTCGGGCAGGCCAACAACGGCGAGCAGGCCGTTGAGCTGGCCCGCGACCTGGTGCCAGATCTGGTCATCATGGACGTCAAGATGCCCGTCCTCGACGGGCTCAGCGCTGCCGAGCAGATCCACGAGACCAAGCTCTGCCCGGTCATCATGCTGACGGCGTTCTCCCAGACGGAGCTCGTCGAGCGAGCCCGCGACGCGGGGGTGATGGCCTACGTCGTCAAGCCGTTCACGGCCGCAGACCTGCGCCCGGCCATTGACATCGCCCTCTCCCGCTGGCTCGAACTCACCGCGCTCGAGGCGGAGATCGCCGATCTCGGGGAGCGCCTCGAAACCCGCAAACTCGTCGACCGGGCCAAGGGCGTGCTGATGACCCAGCTCAAGCTGAGCGAGTCCGACGCCTTCCGTTGGATCCAGAAGACGGCGATGGACCGGCGTCTCGGGATGAAGGAAGTGGCCGAAGCCGTCATCAACGGGTTCCCTGCCACCTGAACGGATCCCACGCTGTTTGGTCGGTCTTCGGTGTTGCCTGGCGCCATCCCACTGCAGGCCCGCCAGGGCCACTTGGTCACAAGTTTGGACTAGTCTCGTGCAGTTGCCTGCCGAGTGATGAGCATTGTGGTTGAATCCGTCCAGACATCCAAAGGAGGACATCCCGTGCGACTACGCCTGTTGGCAGTTGTCGCTGCGTTTGTCATGCTCTGCCTGACTTCTGCAGGCGCAGCAACCGCAGCCGTCCTGGCCACCGCCCCCCCGACCGGGGGCCACCCCAGCATGGTGTTGGCCGACGCGAAGGAGAGCCTCAAGGGGACGGTGCGTGGGCCGGACAGCACTCCGCTCGCTGGTGTGAAGATCACCGCCGCGAGCGCCGGGTCCGAGGTCGGGACGGCTACCACCGATGATCAAGGACAGTGGGAGATCGCCCTCCCCAGTGCCGGCAAATACACGGTGACCCTGGACGTCAAGTCCCTGCCGGCTGATGTGCAGACGCGAGACCGAGACGGTCAGGTTCTGGACGGGGTCACGGTCAGCCCAGCTCAGCACCGAACCCTCATCTTCCCTCTGATCAGCTCGAATGAGCCCCAGCAGGCCAAGGCGGCGGACGCGCCCCAGTCGAGCACTCCTGCTCCGGCCGCGCCCGGGCAGCCTACCGACGCCGCTGACACCGCATCCGGTACCGGCGGCGAAGGGGTCACCCTCGACCGGGTCCTGCAGCTCACGGTCGAAGGCCTCAAGCTCGGTGCGATCATCGCGATCACCGCGGTCGGCCTGTCGCTCGTGTTCGGGACGACCAAGTTGATCAACTTCGCGCACGGCGAGTTCGTGACGATCGGAGCGGTCGTCGCCTTCTGGGTCAGCACCAGCCCCGGCAGCCTGCCTCTCGTCGTCGGCGGGATCGTGGCGATCGTGTTCGGCGGGCTGCTGGCCGGGGGGATCGATCTGGCTCTGTGGCGACCCATGCGTCGGCGAGGCACGGGGTTGATCCAGATGTTCATCATCTCGATCGGGCTCTCCCTGTTCCTGCGCTACCTCCTCCTCGTGCTCTTCTCCGGTCGGCGCGAGAAGTACTCCGAGTACGCGCTGCAGCCCGCGATGCAACTCGGCCCGATCACGATCACCCCACGTGACCTCGTCGTCACGCTGGCCTCCTTCGCCGTCCTCGTGCTCGTGGCCGTGCTGCTCCAACGGACCCGGGTGGGCAAGGCGGCCAGGGCGGTCGCGGACAACAAGGACCTCGCTGAAGCCTCCGGGATCGACGTCGACCGGGTCATCCTGATCACCTGGGTCGTCGGTGGGGGGCTGGCGGCCCTGGGCGGCGTCTTGGCGGGTTGGGCAGCGCCTACGGCGCCATGGTCGGCAGCATCATCGTCGGCCTCGTGTCCCAACTGTCCAACCTGTGGTTCCCACCCTCATTGCAGAACGCGTGGGCCCTGCTCGCGCTGATCATCGTTTTGCTGGTGCGACCACAAGGCATCCTCGGACGCGCAGAGCGCGCCGGTTGAGGCGCAGGGAGAACTGATCATGGACTTCTCAGACATCCTCGCGAACGCCCTGCGGGGCGCCTTCGGTGCCGAGGCGGCGATCTACGCGCTCGCTGCCGTCGGACTCAACCTGCACTTCGGTTTCACCGGTCTGCTCAACTTCGGCCACGTCGGCTTCATGCTTGTCGGCGCCTACGGTGTCGCGGTCAGCGTGTCAACGTGGGGCTTCAGCCTCTGGATCGGCGTCCTGATCGGCATCGTCAGCTCGGTCATCCTGGCGTTGATCCTCGGCATCCCGACCCTGCGATTACGCGGTGACTACCTGGCCATCGCGACGATTGCCGGGGCCGAGGTGCTGCGCTACTTCTACCGATCGGACTGGGCCGCGCCACTGACCGGTGGGGTCTACGGTTTGCGCCAGTTCGCGGACGAGTTCTTCGCGCTGAACCCCTACGGCGGCAACCTCGAGTTCGGGCCGTTCTTCTTCTCGGCCCGAAACCTCTGGGTCATGACGGTGGGTTGGGCGTTGGTCCTGCTGGCCTCGCTCGTCGTCTATCTCCTGGTGCACAGCCCCTGGGGGCGGGTCCTTCGCTCGGTCCGTGAGGATGAGTTGGCGGCGCGCAGCCTCGGCAAGAACGTGTTTGCGTTCAAGATGCAGTCGCTCGTGCTGGGCGGCGTCATCGGTGGTCTCGCCGGCTCGCTGATCGCCATCGCCAGCCAGTCGGTCAACCCGGACAGCTTCAACCCGTCCGTGACCTTCTACCTGTGGGCGATCATGATCCTCGGTGGTGCCAGCAAGATCTGGGGACCCATCCTCGGGTCGATCATCTTCTGGTTCCTGGCCACCTTCCTGGACTCGTTCCTGCGCAACGCCACCGCGTCCGGCATCATCTCGCCGGATGTCATCACCGGCCCGGACGTGGGTGCCCTCCGCTTCGTCTTCGTGGGCATCTGTCTGTTGCTGCTCATGATCTTCCGACCCGCCGGGATCCTCGGCGACCCGAAGGAGCTGCGTCTCGATGTCCGCTGACAACAGTCAGCCCGAGTCCCGGGCCACCGAGCCACAGCCACCCGAGGCGGCCACCACGGAGCAGCCGACCGAGGCGGCGACCGAGCCACGGCCGACCGAGGTCGAGAACGGCGGGCAGGAGCCGGCGGCCACGCCGCGTCCCAAGGGACGTAGTGTCGGTGCGGAGCGAGCGGCGGCCGCGCTGGAGGGCGTCGCGGCCGAGCCCGGTGTGGCGAAGCCGGATGCCATCCTCGTCGCCGACGACGTCAGCCGCTCGTTCGGGGGAGTGCGCGCCGTGCGGGTCGAGCACCTCGAGGTCCAGCGGGGCACCATCACCGCCCTGATCGGGCCCAACGGCGCCGGCAAGTCGACCTTCTTCAACCTCATCAGCGGCTTCGACCACCCGGACTCCGGCACGTGGTCCTTCGAAGGCAAGGACATCAGCAAGGCGTCCGCCTTCCGGATCGCGCGACTGGGGATGGTCCGCACCTTCCAGCTCACCAAGGCGCTGATGCGCTTGACGACGCTCGAGAACGTGATGCTCGGCGCCACCGAGCAACGGGGTGAGCGGATCATCGCGGCCCCGTTCCGGTGGATCTGGAAATCTCAGGAGAGTGAGGTCGAGGCACGCGCCGACGCCCTGCTCGAGCGGTTCCGACTGACGCACATGCGCGACGAGTTCGCCGGGATCATGTCTGGTGGCCAGCGCAAGTTGCTCGAGATGGCCCGGGCGATGATGGTCAACCCGGAGATGATCATGCTTGACGAGCCGATGGCCGGGGTCAACCCAGCCCTGACCCAGTCCCTGTTGGGCCACATCGAGCAGTTGCGCGACGAAGGTACGACAATCATCCTCGTCGAGCACGACATGGACGTCATCATGAGCATCAGCGACTGGATCGTCGTCTTTGCCCAGGGCGAGGTCATCGCGGAGGGGCGCCCCAACGACATCCGCAGCAACGCCAAGGTGATCGAGGCCTACCTCGGCAAGAGCCGTAGCCTACCGGTCGCGGGTCACAAGCCGGTGAAGGCTCCTCACCAGCCGGTCGGCGACGACGCGACGACGCAGGAGGACCACTCATGAGCACCGAGCCCGCAGCCCACCTGATCGCGTCCAGCGAGTTGGTGGCCGGCTACCTCCCTGAGGTCAATGTCCTCAACGGCTGCAACGTGCACGTGGACCAGGGTGAACTCGTCGGGATCATCGGGCCCAACGGGGCCGGCAAGTCCACCCTGATCAAGGCGATGTTCGGCCTGGTCCCTGTCCGCGGGGGACAGGTCCTGCTGCGCGGAGAGGACATCACCGGTGCCAAGGCGCACCAGTTGGTGGCCAAGGGACTTGGCTACGTGCCGCAGAACGACAACGTCTTCCCGTCCCTGACGATCGAGGAGACGCTGCAGATGGCCTCATGGTCGAGCAGAACGCGAACAGTTGCCTCGAGATCAGTAACCGCGCCTACGTCCTGGACCAGGGCAAGGACGCCTACACCGGCACCGGCGAGCAGCTGATGTCCGACCCCAAGGTCGTCGAGCTCTACCTCGGGACCCTGGCCCGGATCGACCGCTGAGGCGCCCTGCGCGCCAGCCCCGAGCCGTGGCGAGGGGGTTCACCTCTGGCGCCAGCTCTGGCTCCACGGAGCGCGTGACCGGTCAGGGTGACGTCGTCAGGGCGTCGGTGCCCAACGTGAGCACGACCTTGCCCCGGGCATGGCGGGTCGTCACCTTGGCGAGTGCCGCCGCAGCCTCCTCGAACGGGTAGACCCGTTCGACCTGCACGCGGACCTCGCCCGCTGCGACCTTCGTCATCAGGTCCGCTGGACGAAGGCTCTCATGGGCCGATCCTGCCGCCCTGCAGGCAGGGGCTTGCGGCCGCCGTCACCGAGGCCCTCGACCACCAGGGCGAAAACGAGGGCCCCGACCACCTGGTGGTGGTCAGGGCCCTCGCTCGGCCGG
>CAJDUR010000045.1_pt1 | contig 19300 bp, 13 predicted proteins | sample 7391191 | NCBI WGS metagenome assembly CAJDUR01 (sample SAMEA7055688, study PRJEB34461) | soil metagenome | biome: terrestrial ecosystem; feature: Peninsula; material: soil | place: Antarctica | collected 2016 | reverse complement strand
CGCTCTACTTCACCGGCACCCGGCACTTCGCCCACTGAGCCGCGCTCAGCGGGTTCTGCCCAGGTCGCTTCGAGGCGGCGGTGTCACCGGCTGCGAGCAAGCCCCCGGCGACCCAGTCGGATGAAGAGCCACACGACCACAGCATCGATGGCGAGCACGATGACCGCGAAGACCGGCCAGATGGGTCCGACCAGCAGCCCGATCAGGTAGATCAGGGTCGGGAAGACGAGCGGGGTCGGCTCCCCGCAGCAACGTCTCGAGACGGTCGAGGTAGGCGTCGACGAGGGGGTGGGTCCGGTTCATGATGGTCTCCTCTGGCCTGCATCGACGGCTTCATCGACGGCATCTCGAAAGGGCAGCCACGTGTCGCGGAAGGCCTCGAGCGCTTGCCTGCTGCCACACGGCCACACGGTCACGCAGTCCCACCACGGACGAGAGCACGACCTCCGCGGGAGGTCGTGCTCTCGATCCGATGGCGCCCGAGATCAGCCGCGGGTCCAGCGGTAGCCGGTCGGCTCACCCTCACCGAGGTCAACGATCGCGGCGACCGGACCGCCACCATCCGGGCCCTGGTGGGCGGCCGAGACCGAGACGAAGACGGCCGGGTCGCCGGTCACCGCGGCTGCGACGCCGCCGACCGCCGACTTGATCTGACGGTGCCAGTGCACGTCCGAGTCGTCGAGCATCGCGTTGCGACGGCCGTGGACCTCACCGTCCTGGCTCACCTCGCACTTGAGGAAGACGTTGACCAGGCGGCCCTGGATGTCGCTGGTGTGCGGGCGCTCGGGCAGGTCGAGGCCGGCGTCCTTGATCGCGCCCCACACGCCGTCGGCGTCGAGTGCGTCCTGCATGACCGAGTGGCCGATGCGATAGCGACCGCCGATCCCCTTGGTGTTCCCGACGACGACGACCTGGGCCTGATCGAGCTCGACCCCGGAGGAGCACGACGCGACGGAGGAGAAGAGCGAGCGGTTGTGCATGACGTCCGCGTCGGTCGGCATCTCGATCTCGCCGAGGGCGACGGCGATGCCGAGGCCGGTGGTGCCGTTGGAGAGGTCCATCGACTCGTGGGTGTGCTCGGTCCAGACCTGCTTGCCGCGGGACTTCGCGTCGCGGATCGTGTGGATCGTCAGCAGCGGGGTCTTGGTCTGGACGTAGTGCACGTCAGCCGGGTCGGTGATCCCGGCCCGCTCCATAGCGACCTTCACGGCGTCGGCGACCTTGCTGATCATGGCCGTGTAGCCGATCTCCTCGGGCAGGATCGGCTCGCTCATGGCGAAGCCCACCGTGAGCCGCGGCTCGTCGGAGGCCGGCGCATCCTCCTTGGGGACCGTGGCAAAGATCGTCGCGTGCGGGCTGATCACACCGTCGGTGCCGCCCGACCAGACGATCGGGACCTGCTTGACCTGCTCGGCCGGTGCCCCCTTGGCGATGAGGGCTTCGCGGAACGCACGGTCCGCGATGATGCGGGTGTAGTCGTTGACGCCGCCGTTGCCCTCGGTCTTGCCGATGATGGCGACGACCCGACTGGCGTCGAGCACCCCGTCGTCGATCAGGCGGGTCAGCTCGGAGGCGTCGGCAACGCTGTGGATCGGGACCTTGCGGACCTCAATGGGCTCTGGCACGTAACTCACCTTTCGGATTCTGTTGGGGCGGAAGGGCTTTCGATAATGGTGCCGACGCCGCCATCGATGGCGACGGCGATCTTGTCCAAGGCGGTGATGATCGAGCGGGACCCGCCGGCCCGGACGAAGCGCAGGGCGGCCTCGACCTTCGGGCCCATGGACCCGGACGCGAAGTGGCCCTCCGCGGCATACGCCTCCATCTCGGCGAGGCTGACCCGCCGCACGGGGTAGGCGTCCGGGGTGCCGTAGCCGATGATCGCGTGCTCGACGTCGGTCGCGATGATCAGCACGTCGGCCTCCATGGAGCGAGCCAACAGGGCTGCGGTCAGGTCCTTGTCGATGACGGCCTCGACGCCCTCGATGGTCCCGGACGAAGTCCGCGCGACGGGGACCCCGCCGCCGCCCGCAGCCACGACGACGTAGCCGGCGTGCATCAGGGTGGTCAGGGTGTGCCCGTCCAGCACCTCGAGGGGCTCGGGCGACGCGACGACGCGGCGCCAGCCCCGCTCGCCGCGGTCCTCCCACGTCTGGCCGTGATCGATGAGTCGGGCTGCCTCCTCGCGGGTCAGGTAGCGCCCGATCGGCTTGGTGGGATGGGTGAACCCGGGGTCGTCGGCATCGACGAGGGTGCGGGTGACGATGGCGGCGACGGGCTTGACGACGCCGCGCTCGGCGAGGGCCGGCTCGAGTGAGTCGAGCATCGTGAAGCCGATCGTCCCCTGCGTCTGGGCACCGCACCAGTCGAGCGGCACCGGTGGGACGACGTGGGCGGCGAGCTCGTTCTTGACGAGGATGTTGCCCACCTGCGGGCCGTTGCCGTGGGTGATGGCGACGTCGTGCCCGGCGGCGATGAGGTCGGCCACGTGTGACATCGCCGCGCCGATCGCCTCCTGCTGCACCTGGGGCGCGGCGCTGCCGTCGGGGCCGGTCATGGCGTTGCCACCCAGCGCGACGAGAACTCTCATGCCATCCTCCGTTCGGATCCTGGTGTGAGCCTAGGGAGGCAGGGGCGTGGTCCGCGTTGGCACGTCCTGCCCAACGCGCGGGCCACTGTTGGCACTTCTTTGCCTGTATGCCGCTGAGTCAGGTCCCAGCGCCCCTCGTCCGGGCCCGGTGTGCTGGGTCCGCGTGGCACGAAGCGGTCAGGGCGCCGTCCAACCTGCGATGGCGCCACTTCGGGTCAGGGCGCCCAGGACGGCCTGCAAGAGGATCGCGTTGCCCTCGGCATCGGGATGGTCGCCGTCCCCGAGGAGGTCCTCGGTCGGGTCGCGAGAGCCGTCCTCGCCGTTGAACCCGGTATAGGCGTCAACATAGACAGCATGCGATTGCGCGGCCACGGCCTCGATGGTGTCGTTGACGACCTTGGTCAACGCGTCGCTGCCGTCGACGAATTGAGGCCCCTGCGCCAGCCCGACAGCGCCCGCGACCGTGATGTTCCAGTAGCCGATCATCAGGATGCGTGGCTCGTGAGACGGGTCGATCATCCGGATGTCGTGGCTGATCTGGGTCAGGCCGCTTCGGAGGTCGGCGAGGGTCGAGGCCCAGCAGGGCGAGGATGCGACCGGGAAACAAGTCTGGTCACCGATCTTGCTGGTGTCGAAGTCGTTGGCGCCGACCTGGATGAGGACGAGGTCTGCGCCCGCGAGGTCAGTGCGGGTCGGCTCGATCATGAGGTTCGCCAACACATCCGCGGTGGTCCACCCGCCCTGCGCATCGTTGTGCACGTCGGTCGGTCGGTGGGTCAGGTCCCGCAGGGTGGTGCCGAGGTCGGCGACGTAGCCGGCACAGGGGCACCCGTAGCCGGACGGGACCGAGTCACCCAGGGCGACGACCCGAAGGGGCCCGACCGGGCTGGGGGAGGGACTGGGGGATCGAGCGGGAGCGGTGGTCGCGTGGCCGACGGGGTCGTGAAACTCGCCCCTCACGGCCCCGGTGCCGAGTAGCGCGAGCAGCAGTGCGCCGATCGCCGTCAGCGTCGCGATGAGGACGGAGGTCCGGCCCCGTGGGGCGGGCCGATGCGAAGGCCCGCGGCCGGGGAGCCCAGGGCGGGGGACCTGAGGCTCAGGCACGGAAGTGCGGGAACGTCTTGGAGAGCCAGGTCAGGGCCGAGGTGGTGAACGGTTCGTAGACCGAGGCCCGGTGTCCACCGGTGGCGACGATCGTGGCACTGACGTCGAGGGGTGCCTTGACGTGGCTGAGGAAGCGCGATGTCGTCGGGTAGGACGAGGCGTCCTGGCGGGAGCTGAAGACCCACATCGCGACGGGGGGCGGCGAGGTCTCGGCGAGTTTGACCAGGTCGTACTTGCGCAACTGGGCCGGGCTGTAGGGCGCGTAGTCCGTCGCGAATTCCGGCCGGAAGTAGCCCAGGAACACGATCGCGCCCGCGAAGATCTCCGGATGCTCCATCGTGAGGAACGCCGCGCACCACGCGCCGTAGGAGAAGCCCATGGCCACCCACGAGGTTCGGTCGGTGCGCACGTGCAGGTGCCGCACGACCCAGGCGGGGAGATCCTTGGCGAGCCAGGTCTCGGCCTGCGGTGATCCGGGTGGGCCGTTGATGCACTCCGTGTCGACGTCGGCCGGGACGTTGATCGCCGGGACGACGAAGATCGACGGAGCGAGCTGGTGCGCTGCCGTCAACTGGTCGGCCGTGGAGAAGAAGTTGTTGGCGTGGCTGTAGCTCAGGGGGCCGCCGGGGAAGCCGTGCAGGCCGACGATGACGGGGTAGTTGCGGGACGACGTCGGGTCGTAGCCGGCGGGGAGGTAGACGAGGACTTTTGCGGTGGCGGTCGTCGCGGGGTATGTCACGGTGTAGGTCTGCAGACGAGCACCCGGCTGGGGGAGGGCGTAGTCGCGAGAGCCGCCGACCCGGGTGACCCCCGGGCCGCTGAGTTTCGCGCTCTGGACCTGCCGGGTCGATCCCCCGTGGTGCAGCTGGACCTGGCTCGCCCTGGCGCCGAACAAGTCATTCCAGCTGGAGTAGAAGTAGTACTGGTCGTTGAGCACGGTGAAGCAGAGCGCGATGACGACGACGTTGAGCACGACCAGCTGTAGAGCCCGCACCACGACGCGGCCGATCCGCCCGCCCCATCGGGGCCACCCGAAGGCCAGAGGGACGAAGAGCGCGAGGGCGAGCACGGCGAAGACGATGATCGGGCCGGCATCCGTGAGCTCCATCAGTCACCACTTCCATGGCAGATCGCACGCATTCGTGACGATGACCCGGCCAGCCACATCATGCTCATCCACCCAGCCTGAACCCCTCGACTGGGAGCTGGCTGGATGCTCACTGTGTGCCGACTAGTTGTCGGCTGTGTCGTTCAGTGCGCTTGGGCCCGCGCCACCAGGACCTACCGCGTCCCGAGGTGGCGATAGCGGTCCAGCCGTGCCTGCAGCCGCTCGTGCTGGATCGCCTGGCTGAGCCGGAGGCAGAACTGCTCCGGCTCATCGGCAGCGTCCGGGCGCTCGGCCACGATCCGGTCGACGATCCCGTCGGCGAGCAGGTCCTGCGACCGGACCCGTTGGCTCGTCGCCAGCTCGGCGGCGTGGGTCGTGTCCCGGTAGAGGATCGCCGAGGCGCCCTCGGGTGGGAGCGGGGAGAGCCAGGAGTGCTCAGCGCAGATGACCCGGTCGGCCGGCATCAGGGCGAGCGCCCCGCCCCCGGTGCCTTCGCCGAGCAGGATGCACAGGGTGGGCGCGTCGAGCATGACGAGCTCGGCCAGGCAGCGAGCGATCTCACCGGCCATCCCGCCCTCCTCGGCCTCCTTCGACAGCGCGGCGCCCGCCGTGTCGATGACCGAGACCAGTGGCAGGTTGAGCTCTCGCGCGAGTCGCATCCCGCGCTGGGCGACCCGGAGCCCACTCGGGGAGAGCGGGTCGAGCAGCTGTCCGCGCCGGTCCTGACCGAGCACGATGCAGGCTGCCCCGCCGAAGCGGGCGAGCGCCATGAGCATGCCGGGGTCGTACTCGCCCTGACCGGTCCCGTGCAGCGGCAGTACGTCGGTGGCGCCGAGCTTGAGCAGGGCCCGGACCCCGGGCCGGTCGTCGCGCCGGGAGCGGCTGATCGAGTCCCACGCGGGCCTGTCGGCCAGCACGTCCTTGGGCAGCTCGGCCACCTCGGGCAGGTTCTCACGCGCCCCCATGAGGACCGTGAGGGCCCGGTCGGCAGTCTCCGCGAGGGCCTCGACCGGCAGGACGGCGTCGATCAGGCCGTGTTCGAAGAGGTTCTCGGAGGTCTGCACGTCGGCCGGGAAGGGCCGGTTGAAGAGCGCTTCGTAGACCCGGGCCCCGAGGAAGCCCACGGTCGCTCCCGGCTCAGCCACGGTCACGTGACCAAGTGAGCCCCACGAGGCGAAGACCCCTCCGGTCGTCGGGTGCCGCAGGTAGACGAGGTAGGGCAGACCGGCCTGCTTGAACTCCGCACAGGCCGCGCTGATCTTGACCATCCCGAGGAACGCCGGGGTCCCCTCCTGCATCCGCGTCCCGCCCGAGCTGGGCGCGGCGAAGAGCGGCAGCTCCTCCCGTCGGGCCCGCTCGAAGGCGAGCACGATCCGCTCGGCCGCAGCGGATCCGATCGATCCGGCCAGGAAGCGGAACTCTCCGGCGATGATGGCCACCCGCCGGTCGCGGATCGTCCCCTCGCCGGTGATGATGGCCTCGTCGCACCCGCTGCGCTCCGCGGCGGCAGCGAGCTCGGCGGCATACGGGCTACCTGGTGGGGCGGGCTCGCTGACCGGGGCGTCCCAGCTGGCCCAGCTGCCGTGGTCGAGGACGGTCGTCAGCAGCTCCAGCGCGCCGAGCCGGACGGGCTTGTCGGTCGTCTCAGGCATCGTCATCCTCCGTTGCGCTCGCGTCCTGGGTGTCGAGCCACGCGCGGATCGACTCGTTGTGCTCGCCCAGCATCGGGGGATGGTCGTGCTCCTCCCGCCCGCCGGCAAAAGCGTTGTCGTCAAAGCGGATCGGCGGACCCGGGATCTTGATCGGCCCGAGCACCGGGTGGTCGACGTCGATGATCAGACCCTGCGACTTCGTCTGCTCCCACTCATAGACGCGGTCGAGCGTGCGCACCTCACCGGCCGGCACCCCGATCTCCGCGAGCCGGGCCAACAACTCGTCAAGACCAAACGGGGCGAAGGCCGCGTCGATGGCCTCGATGAGGGCCGGACGGTTGGCGACCCGCTCGCGGTTGGTCGCCATCCCCGGAGTCGCGGGGTCGATCCCGAACGCGGTGGCGAGCCGGACCCAGAGGCCCTCGCTGCCGCACGAGATCTGGACCATCCCGTCCTTGCAGGTGAACAGGCCGTAGGGCGCGATCGACGGGTGGTGGCTGCCCTGCGCCCGGGGCACCTCGCCGGCCACGGTGTAACGGGTGCCCTGGAAGGCGTGCACCCCGACGATCGCGGCGAGCAGCGACGTGCGCACGACCCGTCCGCGGCCGGTGCGAGTCCGCTCGTGCAGGGCCGCGACCGCCCCGTAGGCGCCGTACATCCCGGCGAGCAGGTCGCCGATCGGGACGCCGACCCGCTGCGGTTCGTCGGGGGAGGGACCGGTGAGCGACATCAGGCCGCCCTCGCCCTGCGCGATCTGGTCGTAGCCGGCGCGCCCTCCCTCCGGACCGTCGTGGCCGAAGCCGCTGATCGACAGGACGACGAGGCGCGGGTTGAGCTCGTGCAGGCGCTCCGTCGAGAAGCCGAGCCGGTCGAGCACGCCGGGTCGGAAGTTCTCGATGAGGACGTCGCCGTGCTGCACCAGTCGGGTGAGGGTCTCGCGCCCGTCGTCCGACTTGAGGTCGAGCGTGATCGACTCCTTGTTGCGGTTGCACGAGAGGAAATAGGTGGAGATCGGGTCGTCCTCGGGCCCCATGAACGGTGGTCCCCAGCCGCGCGAGTCGTCGCCCGTCCCGGGTGTCTCGACCTTGATGACGCGGGCTCCCATGTCCCCCAACATCATTCCCGCATGGGGCCCCGCGAGGGCTCGGGACAGGTCGATGACGACGATGTCGTCCAATGGTCCGCTCACTGCCGCTCCTCTGGGGGGTGCCGTATGCCGCTGTGCCCGAGCCTATGGCCGCGGGTGACCTGCGCGTGGTGGCACTTTGTGGCAAGTAGCGGGGCGTTCAGGTGGCAGGTGTTGCCAGCGTCGAGTGCTCTCGCGAGTTGAGTGGCCCTGCCGTTGGGGGACCAGGGTCCGATGGTGGCGGCGCGCGAGTCGAGTGGCCCCGCCGTTGGGGGACCAGGGTCCGATTATGGCGGCGTCCGGGCGGGTGGGCGTCTCGTTTGGGGACCGTGGTCCGATTGTGGTGGTGCGCGGGTCGAGTGGCCCCGTCGTTTGGGGACCAGGGTCCGATTATGGCGGCGTCCGGGCGGGTGGGCGTCTCGTTTGGGGACCAGGGTCCGATGGTGGCGGCGCGCGAGTCGAGTGGCCCCGCCGTTGGGGGACCAGTGGTCAGAGCTGGCCGGCGGATCGCTCCGGCTGGATCCGGATCACGACCCGTTCGTCGGCGATCATCGCGGCGCGGTACTCGTCCCAGTCGGGGTGCTCGACTCCGGCGGTGGCCCGGTAGACGTCGACGAGCAGGTCCACCGTGCCGGGTCGGGACTGGTCGATGATCTCGGCGCGGCCGTCGACCTGCACCCATGAGCCATAGAACGCGTCGGACATGACGAGCAGGGACACCGCGGGGTCGCGACGGATGTTGTGGACCTTCGCGAGCATTGTGCGGCTCGAGATGACGATCTGGCCATCGAGGACGCCGGCGTTGAGCGGGGACAGCTGCGGCGAGGCGTCTTTGCGTCGAGTCGCGAGGACCGCCTGGTGGTCTTGGAAGGGGGCGTCCATGCCTGCGGCGACCCGGGAGCGGGCACTCGAGGCGGCCGTGTGGTTGCTCGGCACGAGGGGTGTGCGCGCGTTGAGCCATGCGCGGGTTGACGAACGAGCAGGCCTCCCACCCGGGTCGACGTCGAACTGGTTCCGCACCCGTCGGGCGCTACTGGGCGGCGTGGTCGACTGGATAGCCGAGCGCGAGCGAGCCGACTTCGACCAAGCCGCGATGCCGACCATCTCGGGAGTCGAGGAGCTCATCGAGGGCTTTTGCGCCATGGTCGAGCTACAGGCAGGGCCATTCGCCACGCGGACCCGGGCACGCTACGCACTCTTCCTCGAACTCGCCCAAGACCCCGAGCTCGGCGATCCGCTGCGGCGGCAGCGACGCGAGTTCGAGCGGTGGACCACCAGGATCATGATCGCGGTGGGTATCGCCGACTCCGTGCCGGCGACGAGGGCCCTCATGGCACTCGGCGACGGACTGCTCCTGCACCGGCTCACCGTCGACCCCGGGCTTGACGCGCGCCCCGCCATCGAACGCGCGGTGCGCGCCCTCGCCGAGTCCTGACTTGGCGGCCCGGCACATACCACCCGATACCACCGCGACAGACCCCTGGCCACGAAGTACGGCATCGCTCAGTCTGGCTCCGATTCCGGCGTCAGGCAGGCGTGCGGCCCAGGAAGGCGGGCCGACGCGCTCGCGGACCGCTGCTCAGCCCAATCTCAGGGGGTACGTCAGGGGGTCGTCGCCGTTGCCGGACGCTCGCGTCGGCTGGAGGCTGGAGTGACATAGCGCGGCAGCAGGCGACTTTCTGCGGATGACTCGAGCTGAACCGAAGGCTCGACGAGATGCTCAGTTCCGCGCCCCCACCGGCTGTCGCCCAGCGCGACCGCACCTCAATCGAGGAGGAGCAGTGATGAAGCGCAGAATCTCTGGACGTCGAGGAAAGACACCGGTGAGACGGAGAACGCTTGCCTGTCTCACCGCGGTCGTCGTCTCAATGCTGATGGTCTTCTCGATCTCCGCTTATGCCGGCGCCGCCGGCTTGAGCAGTGGATCGGCGACCGTGGCCGGATCGTCGGAACGGTCCTGCCAGAATGCTCATGCTGCCCAACGACCGGGCTCCCCCTGCCCGACCAGCCCCGCCGGCGGCGCCATGTCGTCGATCGACGCAACCTCCTTGGCCGAAACGCTCCTTTCGGCGGCGGCCAAGTCGGCGGGGGGCAAGATCGGCGGAACGATCACGGGATGGGCGCTCGACTCGATCTTCGGATCCTCCGCCCAGAACAACGATGCGCTCAAGGCACAGCTCGACGTGCTGCAGAACCAGATGACTGATCTGCAGACGCAGGTCCACGGGTTGGATGTCAAGCTGGATGACTCCGTCAAGAAGCTGATGACGCAGGCAGACCGGAACACCTACGACGGGGTGGCGGCCCAGGTCAACATGGACGCGGCCGAGTTGGCCGATTACCAGATCCAGCTCGACTCCTGGCTGAAGAGAGCTCCCGGGACTGCGGTGGACGGTTCGCAGAGCAGCGAACTGCAAACCATGCGCAGCACCTTGGGCGTGATCATCCAGCACCTCGACCATGCCATGGTCGGCGGGACGGGTTCGCGCGGCCTGATCGCGATCTACCGAAGCGTCATCCAGAGTCAGACGTCCTATCCGACAGATCGCTTCTATACCAGTGATTTCACCACCCCCGTGTCCGACATGCTCGACTACTACGCGGGCCTGACCGTCCAGGCATTCATCATGCTGGCCGAGGTCAACCACCTGAGCTGGACGCTTGGCGGCACCACCTTCTCGGCTAATGACGCAGTCGTGACGACATACGCAAACCTGGTGCCGACGATGTTGGCCCACTGGAACCAGCTGGCCACCGGCGGGGTCGGGAGGCTTCCCGAGCACGTGGTCGCTGACACCGCAACCGGCCTGATGTGGTCGCGCTCGAATCTGACGTTGGCCGGCACCAGTGTCTTCTGCTGGACGTGTTACGTGCCGAATTTGTCGATCGCCATGTTGTTGACTCCCGCCACTGTCATCGATGGCCTGTCCGGATGGGCTATTCCGTCCCAGGCCCAATTTGCGGCGTTGGTCAATGGACAGAACGCCTTCAAATTCCTGACTGCCAGTGGATTCCAGTGGCATCAGACCAATGGGGCCATATCGATGGGCCAGTACACACTTCCGATACCGGCCTATTGGGCCGCGGGAGGTCTCTCAGTCGGCTTTCCCAACGGCAACGTCATCAGCCTCAATGACAAAAATTACTGGCCCACCCTCGCCCCCGGACCTGGGGCGGTGGCGGTGCGGGCCATCCAGTAGCCCAATGGTGCTGCTCCAGCCCTGTGCCGAAACCGGCTCAGGGCTGGAGCAACGTTGTGGTCGCGTCCAGGATGCTGCGTCCGGTGGTGTCGACGAGCTTGCGCGCAGCGAACGAGCGCGACTGCTCTGATGACTGGTAACGCAGCGCTGGTGACGGGTCGGCAGCGATCTCGCGGATGACGCCGGCCACCGATTCAGCCGACTGGCCACCGGATCCGAGGGCCGCCATCCGGGTGTTGAACCGATTGATCAGTAGCGCGTACGGATCGTCGTCGTCGACGGCGTCCGCGTGCTCGCCCAGGTTGGCGAAGAAGGCGGTGCGCACCGGGCCCGGCTCCAGCACCGAGATGAAGACTCCGAACTCGCGCATCACCGCCGCCAGGCTCTCCATCAGGCCTTCGACTGCGAACTTGGCAGCGTTGTACGCGTCGCTGAAGGGCAGGGCGACGATGCCGTTCAAACTCGTCACCGTGATGACTCGGCCCGCGCCCGCCTCCCGCATCGCGGGCAACACTGCTTTGGTGACCCGCGCCACGCCGAAGAAATTGAGTTCCATCGACTGCGACAGCTCCCCGATGGTGAGCTGTTCCAACGTCCCGCGGTGCCCGGCACCGGCATTGTTGACCAGCAGGTCGATGCCCCCCAGGTCGTCGAGGATGGAGCCGATGCACGAGTCGACCGACTCGTCGCTGGTAACATCCAGAGTCCTGAATCCCACCGCTGGAAACTGTTCCGCGAGCTCTCGCAACGCGCCCGACGTCTCCGGGCGGCGAGCCGTTGCGACGACAGTCCAGCCGGCAGCGGCTAGTTCTCGGGTGGTCGCCACACCGATACCGCCACTCGCGCCCGTGATCACTGCTACTGAAGGCATGCTCGTCCAATCCGTTGAAATGCTGCCAGCGTCCGCTCTTGTCGCACGGACGCTCCTTCGAGCTCGGCGCGCCCGTCGGGCTGCCAGGCTATTGACCTGCGCCCCCATTGTTCGTTGTTCTGCGAACAAAGGGAGGAGGTTCCTATTTCGCTAGTGCTACCGCAGCGCTCGTGCTCTCGCGATAGCTGTGCTGTGGCGGCACGACCGCCCGGTAGGTGCCACCCGGGAGGTTGAGCCTCAGCGTGTCTCCGGCACCCGTCGTCGTATGCATGCTGACTGCCACCCAGCCGCCGCTTTCCGTGCGGGTCTGCACCGTGACCCGCCATACGGCGTTGCCGCTGAGACTCGGCCCGACGTCGACCAACAGGACACCCTGCGCATTGTTCACGCTCGCGGTGACGGTCGACGAGCCCAGCCAGGCAGCGGGCCCGCACGCCGTGCTTGTCACGCGCACGCCATTGGGACACGTCGTCAGCACCCACCCCACGCCGGCGAGCACAGCCCCGGTCAGATCGGCCCCGTCGAGGTTCGCACCGCCTAGGAGGGCGCCCGTCAGGTCTGCACCGCGGAGGTTCGCGGCTCGCAGGTCGAGGGACCTCAGATCAGCCCCGACCAGGTCGGCGCTGTTGAGGTTGGCCTCTGGTCCGACGAGGTATCCCTTGATCACCCTCCACGCCGCGGGAAGGCTCGGAGTTCCGACGATCGAGCCGGAGACGACGCCGTCGAGCGTCGCGTTCCTCATGTCGGCACCGGTCAGGGTTGCTCCCGTCAGCCGAGCGTCGGACAAGATCGCGTTCCGCAATGTCGCGCCGGTCAGGTTCACTCCCGAGAGGGTGGCACCGGTGAAGTTCGTCCCGCTGAGCGAGGGACCGAGCTGTGCCGCACTGGTGAACGTCGCGCCGGCTAGGTTTGCGCTCGGTCCGACGAGATAGCCCTGCACCACGCGATAGCGACCACTGGCGGGGAGCGACTTCGGCACTCCCCGCAGCCCTCCGGAAACCACCCCGGCGAACTTGTTGTCGTTGTCGGTCGAGAACGACGCGAAGGTGATCGTCGCGTTGGTGAGCTTGACGTTCACCAGCGCCGCGTTCGTCAGCACGGTGAAATAGAGGGAGGCTCCCGTGAGGTTGGCGCCAGTGAGGTTCGCCCCGGTCGCGTCGGCGTCGTCCAGGCGCGCATTGACGAGGTCGGCTCCCGAGAGGTTCGCACCCTTCAGATTGCTGTCAATGAAATTCGTTCTGGCGAGGTTCGCGCCCGAGAGGTTGACGCCGGCGAGATCGGCTCTGTGGAAGGAGGAAGCGCTCAGGTTGGCGCGCGGGCCCAGCAGGTAGCCATAGGCCGCAATCCAGCTCGCTGGCAGCTTGGGCTGATCATGGGTCAGCGCGTAAGTCCGCAGGCCGGTGAGCACCGCCCCGGTGAAGTCTGCGGCCGAAACGTCGGACCCCCCGATCTGCGCATTTGTCAGATCACTCCCGCGGAAGTCGGCGCCGGCCAGGTCGCCCTCACGGAAGACGGCACTGGTCAGCAGCGCCCCGGACAGGTTGGCCCCGCTCAGGTTCGCCGACCCGAAGTCGAAACCACTCAGGTCGAACCCGCTCAGGTCGGCGCCGTGCAGGTTTGCGCCAGGACCGATCAGGTAGCCGCCGTTGTCCGGGCCGGTCCAGCGCCAACCCGTCGGCAACGTGCAACCGGTGCAATCGACGCCCCCGGACGTCACTCCACTGAGGTTGGCCCTGCTCAGGTCCGCTCCCTTCAGGTCCGCGCCGGTCAGGTTCGCAGCAGGCCCCACCAGGTAGCCCTTGATGAGCTGCCAGGACTGAGGGAGCGTGCCGGTGCCCACTATCCCGGCCGAGATGACTCCGCTGAGCCTGGCGCCGCTGAGGTTCACGCCGATGGCGCCCTCGTCGTCAGTGAACACCGCACCGGTCAAAGTGGCCCCCGTCAAGTCCGCCCCGGTCAGGTCGATGCCGGTCAGGTCGCGACCTGCGAGGCTCGTCCTTGCGAGGTTCGCACCCGGCCGTAGGTTCGGCCCGGCGCCCTGGGCCATGTAGTCGATCGGGGTGACGCCCGTGCTGCGCTTTGCGAGGAGACCGCCCACCGAGTCGGTGGTGGCCCACTGGCCCCAGTCCGCACATTTCCCATAGTTGGGCGCGAAACCGGGGAGCTTCGGGCGTCCTGACCAAGTCGCGGTCGGCGTCGAGAGCGAGACGCCGGTGTAGGTGTCGACGAAAGCTGGGAAATAGCCTGAGGAGTTGGTGCAAACCGAGCTTTGGCGGGTCGTATCGGTGGACCACAGGAATGGCCACCCATCTTTCGCGATCTGCTGCCACGCAGGACTCGCCGGGTTCAGCGCGCTGAGGAAGTCGCCCGGGGTCTTGGCCGGCTGAGACGCCATTCCGTCGAGGAAGGCCGTCAGCCCGGCCTTCGACGGGATCTGCCAGTCCTTGAAGCCCTCCGCGTAGCGTGCGTTGAAATCGGTCTGGGCTTTGGTAACGGTTCCTGCTCCGCCCACACCGGGCACGAAATGCAGTTTTCCTGACACCGGAGCCCACATCGTCGCGTTGTTCGTTCCACTCCTCGGAACGCTCGGCCCCGTGTCGACGACGACGCCTGGCGGAATGGCGGGCGGCAGGTTCTTCGCCTCCGAGACGCGAAAGCCGAGAAACTCGCGACGGGCGGTGTTGTAGCTGGCTTGTGAGCCGGGGAAGGTCCCGCTTGGCACCCGATCCGCATCGGTCGCCGGAAGGTTGCGTTCCATCTTCATCCACGACGCGAGCGCCTCCCAGTCGGCGAACTGGTCATACATGCCCCGGACCTGAGCGGACTGCGTGGCGGTGAGATAGCGGTTCTGGTTGAGCAGCAATCGGCCCAGGGCGGCGATCACGGACGTCGCCTGCCCGGGAACCAGGAAGTCGTGAATCTTTTGCGGTGCGGTCTTGCAGCAGGCGTCGAACGCCACGTAGAACTCGTTCCTCCGGGCGATCAACGCGCTGGTTGCTTTGTCGACCTTCGTCGCGTCTCCCGTCTCCTTCGCCTGGGCAAGCTGTGTTGCGGCATCGACGATTCGGGTGAACTCGTACTTGTAGAGGTCGTCAAGCGGCGTCGTGACGTCGTCGCGGAGGTGGATCAGCTTGACGTCCAGAGCGTCCTTGTCCAGCAGGCCGATCGTTCCGTTCAGGCTGCTCTGCAGGTTGGTGAGCTGACCTTGGACCTGCACCAGCTGTTGCTTGATCTCCTTGAGCAGAGCGGTGTTCGGATCCGGGGCGATGAGGTCGTTGAGGCCGCTCAGGCTGAGGATCATGCCAATACCCTGGGAGGCCAGTGCTCCACCTGACTTGTCCAGCAGCCAGCCGCCGAAGTTCTTGGCGAGCGCGATGGTCACCGGATCCAACAACGCGCCCTTCTGTTTCGACCCGCCGGGCCCAGTGCCGCGGTTCCTGATCGCCTGGGCGATCAGCTCATCGACCTGCGACTGCGACCCCCGACTCGGAACCTCGACTGTCGAGGACGATGCGGTCGTACGCGAGGTCGCGGCTGTCGCGGGCGCGACGGCCATCGACGAGCCCACCCCCACCGTCGCTGCGATCACGAAGGAGGTTGCTCCGAACACCAAACGCTTCATGACTTCTCCTCAGGTGGGACCCGGTCGTCATTCGCGACGAGCGGTCGCGACCCGACGCCGAGCGCGTCGTCGAGAAGACCCAGCAACTCGAGCCATCCGCTGAACGCCGTCGATTGCCCGACGCCGTCGCCCAGGTGGCCGTGAATCTGGTCCTCGTCGACGCTGACGTCGATCGCGATGTGCACTTGATCGCTCATTGCGTTTCAGTCTCGCGGCGAGAGCGGCACCCTGGCGCCGTGCGGATCCCCTGACGGACCCCCTGAATTTCAGGCGCTTTCAGGCGGTGGAATGCCCGGCCAGGGCGTCGGGCAGCGCGGTGCGGGTGGTGATCCCGAGTTTGCGATAGATGTTGGTGAGGTGCCCCTCGACGGTTCGCGGCGTGACGTAGAGCGTCTGGGCGATGTCGCGAGTGGTGTTTCCCTGTGCGGCGAGATCCGCGATCCTCCGCTCGCTGGGGGTCAGGGACGCAGGTCCGGTGAGCGCTTCCCGGCGAGGGCGGCCACCAGCGGCGTACAGCTCAGCCCTCGCGGTCTCTGCCAATGTCGCCGCTCCGCAGCGACTCGCGAGTTCGAGACCACGACCCAGCGGCGCGCGTGAGTCCGAGCGTCGGCCGGTGCGCCGCACCGCCGACCCGAGGGCGACCAGCGCCTTCGCGTGCTCGAGCCGTGCCGGCGATCTCTCCGTGGCGACCACCGCCTCGCGCAGCAGGGTCTGACCGACGTCCTGCCTCAGTGTCCCCAGCAGCCGCAGGGTGCGGCCGAGCGCTCCCGGTGCGCCCCAGCGCCGTGCAGCCTCAAACTCTGCGTCGAGCAGCGCCAGGGCCTCGTCCCGCCGCCGCAGGCCGGCGAGTGCACGCGCCTCGAGCGAGCGCCACGGCATCCACGCGGGATTGTCGGACCCGCGCAGTCGCCCGAGGTGGGCGCCTACTGCCGTGTGCGCGTCCAGCCATCGGCCTTCGGCGAGCAGGAGCTCGACCTCGGCCTGACGCACCAGTGCGTCGCCGTCGGACTGCGGATTGGGGTGGCCCCGCCCGGCCAGGGCCCGTCGGGCGCCGACGAGATCACCCACCTCGATCAGCGTTTGAGCCAGGAACGCGGCGCCGTAGGCGAGCGACGGCCCGTTGTTGCCGAACCCCTTCTGCAACTGCTCGTTGGCTTCGCGCAGTGAGGTCTCCGCCTCGTGGAGCTCACCGCGCCGAAGCCAGGTCCAACCCCGCCAGAGGTTCACCGAGCAGACGTAGGGTCGCGAACCGAGTCGACGCGAAGCGCTCATCGCCTCCTCCCATACACGGAGCGCCTCGCTGTGGTCGGCCAGGGCGAGCACCGCGCCCGCGACGGTGGCGCCGAAGCCTGGATCCCGCGCGAGCAACGAGCCATCAGCGAGGACAGCCAACGCAAGGTGCGCGCATTCCTGCGCGGAGCCGCCGCGCAGCGCCCAGTCCCAGGCGGCGACGGCGCCGAGCATCTGCGCGCCCAGGCGCTCAGGAATCCCGGCGGCACGCGCTGCGACGAGTCTCTTCTGCCAGTCGGGCACCTGGATGCCCCCGAAGAAGACGGCGTAGAGCTCGATCGCCTCAAGTGCCCGTCGCTGATCGGCGTGCGTCCCCTGGAGATCTGTCACTGCACGCTGCGCCACCGTCACGGCGTGTCGGGCGGGTCTGGTCCACAGCAGCGAGCGCGCGAGCACGTCGGCGGCCAGCGCCCGCTGCAGCGGGTCGTTGAGGCGATCATGGACCTCGCGCAAGCGCTCGGCCGACATTTCAGAGTCGATGCGAGCCTCGGCGGAACCGAGCTCCCACAACAACCCGACCTGGTCGCCCTCTGCTGCGCCCTCCTCCAGGGCGCGCCGTAGGTAGGACACCGCGCTCTCCGGGTCGCCGCGGCGGAGTGCCCGCAGCCCCGCTGCACGCAACGCCTCGGCGACCCACGGATCGCCGCGCGACGACACGAGCAGCAGCTGGCTGGCGACCACCTCGGGCGGGGCGCCGAGTGCGGCCAGCTCCTGGGCAGCGCGCTGGTGTCGCAGCTCGCGTTCGGACACTGACAGCTCCAGGTAGACCGCATCGCGCACCAGGGCATGGACGAAGCCCAGAGGTGCTTCGACCCGCAGGATCTCCGCGGTCACGAGTGCGTGCGTCGCGGTTGCGACCCTGCCCTCGTCGAGGCCCGCCAGGGCCGCTGTCGCGGGCAGACTCGCTCCGTCCCCTAGGACCGCGATCGCCCTCGCGACCGCGACCGCATCCGAGGGCAGCCGCGAGAGGCGCAGCAGCACCGTGTGAGACACGGCGCGGGGGCCGAACTCCCTGATCGCCGCCGCATGCGCGGCGTCGGGCTGGACGTTCTCCTCCTGCAGCACCTTGACCAGCTTCTGCAGGAGCAGGGGATTGCCGCCGGTCGCGCGATGGCACGCGTTGCAAAATGCGTTCTCGGCGTCGCCTCCCAGTCGGGCGCGGACCATCTCGGCTGCGCCGTCCTCGCTCAGCGCACCAAGGCGGATCGAGACGGTGGCATCGTCCTCGGCGATGTCGATCAACAGCCGCGACTCTGGTTGAACACCGTCGTCCATGCGCGCCGCCGTCGCCACCAGCACACCGAGCCCCTCGAGTCGGCGCTCGAGGTAGGCGAGAAACCGCAACGACGCGGGGTCGCACCACTGCAGGTCATCGATCACCAGGCAGAGCGGACCGTCGGCGGCCGCGTTGACTGTCAGCCAGAACAGGCCGTGGACTACTCCGAACAAGCCGGGGGCGAGGTCTTGGTCCTCTTCAGGCGGCGCGAACACCCTGTTCGCCACGTCGGCCGATCCTCGAAGCCAGCGCTCGCGGCGGCCGGGGTCGCGCAGCTGCGTCTCGAACAGCTGCCGCACCACACCGTATGGCAGTTCGCGTTCGACCTCGCTGCCGCGCGCCGCCAGCACCTGGAACCCCGCGGAGTCGGCCTTCTCTCGAGCCTCGGCAAGCAGGCTGCTCTTCCCGATGCCGGCCGGTCCCTCCAGCAGCACCAGAACGGCGTCGCCCTCCAGCGCTCGGCGGACCGACTGGTCCAGCAGCGCAGACTCGTGATCGCGCTCGAACAGAGCGCCGCGCGCGCTCACGCTCGTCTGCCAGGCCCAATTCTCAGCATTGAGTGATCATCTCTGCGTCGCAGGCTCGTCGTCAATGACGACAGAACTCATGAGAAATGTCCGCGAAACGTGGGTCGTCGCCTCACCTCACACTGCCCGCGTGACGGTGACTCGTGCCTAGAGATGAATTCAAGTGCCTGCTCGTTCGTCACCGACATGGCGCCACGTGGCCGGAGCCCGCCCGAGGAGGCGGGTCAGGGTCGAGGCATCACCGACGAGGCCGCCTCGGTCATACGCGCCGAACATCGCGACCAGGTCGGCTCGGGCCTGGTCGGAGAGCCCGGCGCCCGGCCCAGCGCGCCAGTCGTCGAGGGCGATCTCGACCGCGTCGACCCGTCGGCCCAGCACGTCCGTCGCGATCGCTGCCAACTCCCGCACCGAGAGCCGCTCGGGTCCAGCGAGGTCGTAGGTCGCGCCCTCGTGTCCGTCCGCATTCCGATCCGCATTCCCATTCGCGGTCAGGACCAGGGCCGCGACCTGCGCCACGTCATTGAGGTCGACGTTGGTGAAGGGCGAGTCGAGCGAGTAGGGGACGCCCACCCGTCCGAGCCGGGCCGCGTCGAGCAGGTTCTGGTGGTAGGCCGCTGGGCGCAGCACCGTCGCCTGCGGCAGGAGGGCGCGGATGGCCTCCTCGGCCTCCGCCTTGCGCAGGTGGTGTGGCATCGACGGGTCGTCAGGGTGCAGCACGGAGTGGAAGACGAACCGGGACACGCCTGCGGCAGAGGCAGATCGGGCGACCCGCTGCGCCATGCCGACCTCGTCCGGGTGCACGTTGGGCGCGAGGTGATAGACCGCGCCGACGCCCGCCATCGCGGCATCAAGACCCCGCCCCGTCGCGAGGTCCACGATGACGGGGGAGACGAGCTCAGCGGCATACGACCGCATGGCGCCGGACTCGGAGCGC
>CAJDUR010000086.1_pt1 | contig 19395 bp, 16 predicted proteins | sample 7391191 | NCBI WGS metagenome assembly CAJDUR01 (sample SAMEA7055688, study PRJEB34461) | soil metagenome | biome: terrestrial ecosystem; feature: Peninsula; material: soil | place: Antarctica | collected 2016 | reverse complement strand
GGGAGGCGGTCGATGACGTCTTGGACCAGGTGGAAACGGTCGAGCCGGTTCTGCACGCGCATGTCGAACTCGGTGGTGATGGTGCCTTCCTCGTTGTAGCCGCGTACGTGCAGGTTGGGGTTGGTGCGCCGGTAGGTCAGGCGGTGGATCAGGGTGGGGTAGCCGTGGAAGGCGAACACGATGTGCTTGTCCTTGGTGAACAACGCGTCGTACTCGCTGTCGGTCAGGCCGTGGGGGTGTTCGCTGGCTGATTGCAGCTTCATCAGGTCTACGACGTTGACGACCCGCACCTTCAGCTCGGGCAGGTTCTCCCGCAGGATCGACACCGCTGCGAGCACTTCCAGGGTCGGGGTGTCGCCGCAGCAGGCCATGACCACGTCCGGTTCCGCGCCGCCGTCGTTGCCGGCCCATTCCCAGATCCCGATGCCTTGGGTGCAGTGCACTTGCGCTTGGTCCATGCTCAGCCATTGCGGCATGGAGTGTTTGCCGGCGACGATCACGTTGACGTAGTGCCGGGAGCGCAGGCAGTGGTCCGCGACCGAGAGCAGGCAGTTGGCGTCTGGCGGGAGGTAGACCCGCACGATGTCGGCCTTCTTGTTCACCACGTGGTCCAGGAAGCCGGGGTCTTGGTGGGTGAAGCCGTTGTGGTCCTGCTGCCAGACGTGCGAGGCCAGCAGGTAGTTCAGCGAGGAGATGTCGCGTCGCCACGGCAACTCCTTGGTGACCTTGAGCCACTTGGCGTGCTGGTTGAACATGGAGTCGACGATGTGGATGAACGCCTCGTAGCAGTTGAACAGCCCGTGCCGACCGGTGAGTAGATAGCCTTCGAGCCAGCCCTCGGACTGGTGCTCGGACAGCATCGAGTCCAGCACCCGCCCGGTGGGCGCCAGTGACTCGTCACTCTCGATGGTGCGGGCCTCCCACTGCCGGTCGGTGACCTCGAACACCGCGCCGAGCATGTTCGACAGCGTCTCGTCGGGACCGAAGATCCGGAAGTTGTGCTGGTCCTGGTTCGCGGCCACGACATCGCGCAGGAAGTCGCCAAGCACCAGGGTGTCCTGCGCGTTGACCGCGCCGGGGGCCGGGACGGTGACCGCGTGATCGCAGAAGTCGGGCATCCGCAGGTCGCGCAGCAGGAGTCCGCCGTTGGTGTGCGGGTTGGCCCCCATCCGCCGCTCCCCCTTCGGGGCCAGCGAGGCCAGTTCGGGCATCAGGTGTCCGCCCTGGTCGAACAGCTCCTCAGGCTTGTAGCTGCGCATCCAGGCGTCGAGTTGTTCGACGTGTCCGGGATGGCCGGCGTCCACCAGCAGGGGTACCTGGTGGGCGCGGAAAGTGCCCTCGATCTGCAGGCCGTCGACCACCTTGGGTCCGGTCCACCCCTTCGGGGAACGCAGCACGATCATCGGCCAACGTGGTCTGCTCGTGCTGGCACCGGTGCGGGCCCGGGCCTGGATGTCGTGAATAGCCTCAATGGCCTCATCCAGCACAGAAGCCATCAGTTGGTGCATCGTGTCCGGGTCATCGCCCTCGACGAAACGCGGGTCCCAGCCGCAGCCGCGCAGGAACTGGTCCAGCTCCTCGTGTTCGATCCGGGCCAGCACGGTCGGGTTGCTGATCTTGTAACCGTTTAGGTGCAGGATCGGCAGGACCGCCCCATCACCGACCGGGCTCAGGAACTTCGTGGAGTGCCAGGCCGTGGCCAGCGGTCCGGTCTCGGCCTCCCCGTCGCCGATCACGCAGGCCACGATCAGGCCGGGGTTGTCGAACGCGGCCCCGAAAGCGTGGCTCAGGGAGTACCCGAGCTCGCCTCCCTCGTGGATCGAGCCAGGTGTGGTCGGCGCGACGTGGCTGGAAATCCCGCCAGGGAAAGAGAACTGGGTGAACAGCTTCTTCAAGCCGGCCTCGTCCAGGCTGACGTCAGGATAGATCTGCGAGTAGCTACCCTCCAGATAGGTGTTGGCCACCAGCGCCGGCCCGCCATGCCCCGGCCCGGCGAGGTAGAACATGTCCAGGTCGTACTTGACGATCACCCGGTTGAGGTGGACATAGATGAAATTCTGACCCGGCGTGGTGCCCCAGTGCCCCACCACCAGCGGCTTCACGTCCGACAGCGCCAACGGGCGTGTCAGCAGCGGATTGTCATATAGATAGATCTGACCGACCGAGAGATAGTTCGCGGCCCGCCAGTAGGCATCCATCCTGCCCAGTAGTTCCGGGCTCAGCGACGGGCCGGGTCCCGCACTCGTGCTGCCCATCTCGGAGGTGGGGGTGATCGTGCTGGTCATGGCTTCAGTCCTTATCGATTCGAAGATCGTGCAGGGTCGGGAGCCGGTTGGGTCGCCCCGAACGCCGCTCTGAATCGGTCGACGCGGCCCGCCAACTGCCCGGCCCCCATGCGTGGCGCACTCGAACCGGCCGACCATCGGGGTGGGTGGGTGCCTGACTGATCGTGGTCAGCGCAGCCAGGGGTGGTGGTGGGTCAGGGTGTGGTGTGTCCACCAGTGGCCGAGGGGGCCGGCGCTGTGGGCGGCGTAGGCGCCGACCACGATGATGGCTAGTGCGGCGATGATGTGGTCATCGACGATGGGGTTGGTGGATCCGGTGGGTTGTCCGGCGGCGGTGGTGGCCAGGGGCCAGCTGGCCAGCCACATCATCAGGAGCAGGATGGCTCCGGAGGTGGCGGCGATCCGCATGGCAACACCGAGCAGGAGTGCGGTGCCGATGCCGAGGAGGCCGATCATGAAGAGCCAGTTGATCACTGGGGCGCCGGGTGTAGCCGAAGCCGAAGGTCTTGTCGAGGAAGGCCCACAGGAATTCGAAGCCCAGCGCGAGCCTTAGCAGGTTCAGGGCGATCCGTCCGGTGCGCCCAGCGGTTGGGGAGGGGGACTGCGAGGTCGATTCTCTTGCCATCAGCTGGGGATCGGAGTGAGAGCGGGCCCGTTCGGCCCGGCTGGGAACGGTGGGAAGCGTGGAAGTGGCCATCAGGGCACGTCCTTCGATATCGAACGCTCAGCCAGTCGGCTCGGCACTTGGGGCGGCTGCACCCTTGGGTCTTGGGCGTCGGGGGTGTCCTTCGCGTGTGGCGGTCGGTGACCGTCGAGCTTCTCGCGTCGTTCAGGTGAAACGCTACGCTGGTTGTGGATCACTAGCAATAAGTATCTAGAATTCACAGGTAGTTCACGGGTATCGTGGGTGTCATGGCGGAGTGGAGTTTTTTGACGAACCATGCGCGGGCGTTGTTGTGCATCGCGCATGATCCCGGGGCGCGGTTGATCGATGTCGCGGCGACGCTGGGCATCACTGAGCGTCGCGCGTTCGCCATCGTCAACGATCTGACCAAGGACGGCTACGTGGTCAAGAAGAAGGACGGTCGCCGTAACCGCTATCAGGTGCAGGGGCATCTGCCCCTGCCGGGGCGGGTCAATCAGTCAGCGACCGTGGGGCAGGTCCTGGCCTTGCTCATCGGCGACCACGACACAAACCCACCAACGGCCCAACCCACGCCCAAAACCGCGACCTGAATGCCGACCGGCCATCTGCCACCCGCTCACGTGTCCTGAACGCAGCGGAGCTGGACGCCGGCACCTGTCGGCTGGGGGCGAAGGTGCGATGTCTGGGTGTCATCCGACCCCTCAGTCGTCGGAGGAGCCTCGCGTGAGAGGGAGTTGCTTGGCCTTGGGTGGACCGGAACGACCAGCAGCCTCGGGCGGTGCCGCACCGAGTCGGGGGTCCGCCGCCGAGACGGCAGCCCCTTTCGCTGCCACGTTGCCCTGCGACTCGCTCGCGGGCTTCGTCGCGCCGCCAGGTACGACGGGTGGGGTGGTCCCGGGGGAGGACGTGGCCGGGCCGGCGGCCTTCGCTGCAGCGGCTGGAGCGGGGGTCTCCTCGACCGCCCCGAGCCGATCCGCTGCCTCGGCTCCCAGCGTCCCCAGCATCTGGCGCACGTTGGCCAGTTGGCCGGTGATGCTGTCTCGCTGGGCGGTGGCGGCGGCCAGCTCCCGGTCCGATTCCTCCCGCACCCGAGAGGCGTGATCGCGCGCCTCGCTGACGAGCTGCTCGGCCTCGGCCAGGGCCGCATCGAGGCGGGCCTGAGCCTTCTGCCGGATCTCCTGGGCGTCCGCCTCGGCTCGGGCCCGGAGCTGGTCACCCTGACTGGCGAGGTTCTTCAAGGTCGAGTGCTGGGCGTCACGGCGGGCCGTGAACTCCGTGTTGGACTGGTCCCGTCGCGTGGCGAGATGGGTCTCGAGCTCGGCCACGGCCGTCGTGGCCCTCGACCGGTGGGCTTCGTACTCCGCTGCGGCCTCGCGTCGGTGCGCGGCGGCCACGGCTTGTGCTTCTGCCACGATCTGCTGAGCCGACCGCTTCGCTTCCGTGATGATGCGCACGGCCTCTTCGTCGGCGCGCGCCTTGGACTCCTGCCCCTGCGACTTCGTCGTCGCCTGGTGCTCGGCCGCCGCCTGCGTGACCTGGGCGCGGAGGGCATCGGCCTCGGTCTGGGCGCGGGCCCGGATCTCGGTGGCCTCGGCGTCCGCCAGCGTCAGCATCTGTCCGATGCGTTCGCCGATCTCGGAGAAGGTTGCCACCGGCGCCGGGGATGACGCCTTCTTCATCTCGGCCATGATCCGGGACTGCTGGCCGAGTTGCGACCGCATGTCGGTCACCGTCGCGTTGAGCCGGGTCAGCTCCACACTGCGCTCGGAGGCGTCCTTCTTGGCGGCCTGCGTCGTGCGGTTGAGGCTGTCGATGAAGGCATCGACCTCCTCGGGGTCGTAGCCGCGGCGGGAGGGCTTGAAGGTCGGTCGGTCAATCATGGGCAGTCCAAACGGGAAGGGTGAGTCGCGCAGGAGGAGACGCGAGACCCATTGTGGCAAATGAATCACCGCAGCCGGGCCCGGGGGGGCAATGCGTGGGATCCCCGCGGTGCGAGCCGAACCTCAGCGGGCCAGGTCCGCGATGAGGGTCAGCTCATCGGCCCGGTCCAGGCCGGCCCCCCTTCGGGGGCGTCCCAACCCGAGCTCGCGCTCCCAGGCGAGCGCGCCGGACACGGTGTCCGCCAGCGACCGAGCCGTGAGTCCCGCTGCAGCCGCCTCGGCGCCGCTCCGGTCCAGGAAGCCGGACAGGCCCGGGTCGCGGAGCCACAGGGGCAGGGACCGTGGACCCATGAACTCCTCCACGCCGGCGTCGCGGAGGTCGGCATCGCTGGCCCGGACCACCGGCCCCGTGAAGCCGGCCACAGCAGCTGCGCTCTCCAGGACGGTCCCGAGGGTGGTGACCGGCCCCACCGCGTCGAAGATCCCGGTGGTGCCGTCGAGGCCCGCCAGGACGAGCCAGCCGGCCAGGTCCTGCACGTCGATCCACTGGACGGGACGATCGGTCCGGTCGGGCACGAGCACCGGTCCGGACTGCTCTGCCGCCAGCGCGAAGCGGCTTGGCCAGTAGCCGAAGCGGTCGCTCGGGTCGCCGTAGCCCGCGATCAGGCCGGAACGGGCGATCAGGGCATCCGGGCCACGGGCGTCCACCACGGCCTGCTCGCACGCAACCTTGCCCTCGCCGTAGGCCTCCGGTCCCGCGACGTCACCGATCGCGGGCGGCAGCAATGGCGCGGACTCGTCGGTGGCGGGTAGGGAATGGTCGGCGTACACCGACACCGAACTGACCAGAACCCAGTGTGCGGCGCGTTCGGACAGCGCCGCGAGGGCCCCGCGCACCTGCCCGGGTTGCCGCGCCACGTCAATGACGAGGTCCCACGACGCCGCGGGGAGAGCGGCATACGGCGTGGTGGTGTTGTCCGCGCGATCGGCGGGGACCAGGAGGGCGCCTTGTGGCGCTGACCGGCCGCCTCGGGCCAGGCAGGTGACCTCGTGCCCCTGGGCGAGCGCCGCACCCGCCACGGCGCGTCCCAGCCAGGCGGTGCCGCCGAGGACGAGGATCCGGGACATGCCATCAGGACAGCACGATTGACGGGCCCGGTAAACGGGTGTTCGCCGGAGGCGCAAGTGGTGGCTCCTAGAGTGGGTCCATGGAGCGGCGCATCTTCGGGATCGAGAACGAGTACGGCGTGACGTGCACGACGCACGGACAGCGACGGCTCACCCCTGACGAAGTGGCCCGCTACCTGTTCCGGCGGGTGGTGGCGTGGGGTCGCTCCAGCAATGTCTTCCTCGCCAACGGAGCCCGCCTCTACCTCGATGTCGGGTCGCACCCCGAATACGCCACGGCCGAGTGCGACTCGGTCCGGCAACTGGTCATCCAGGACAAGGCGGGGGAGCGGGTCATCGAGGGCCTCGTCGAGGATGCCCAGATCCGGCTGGCGGACGACGGCGTCGAGGGCGAGATCTACGTCTTCAAGAACAACACCGACTCGGCCGGCAACTCCTACGGGTGCCACGAGAACTACCTCTACGGGCGGGGCGGCGACTTCACCCGGGTGTCGGACATGTTCATCCCGTTCCTCATCAGCCGCCAGATCATCTGCGGCGCCGGCAAGGTTGTCGCGACGGCTCATGGCGCGACCTACGCAGTGAGCCAGCGGGCCGACCACATCTGGGAGGGCGTCTCGTCCGCGACCACCCGCTCGAGGCCGATCATCAACACCCGCGACGAGCCGCACGCGGATGCTGAGAAGTACCGCCGCCTGCACGTCATCGTCGGTGACTCCAACATGTCCGAGACTACCAACTTCCTCAAGGTCGGCTCGGCCCACCTCGTGCTGCGCCTGATCGAGTCCGGGGTCGTCATGCGTGACCTGACGATGGAGAACCCGATCCGGGCGATCCGCACGATGAGCCACGACCTGACCGGTCGGGCCACGGTGCGCCTCGCGAACGGCCGAGAGCTGTCGGCCGTCGACATGCAGCGCGAATACTTCGAGAAGGTCAGCGAGTTCATCGACCGGGAGGGCGACACGTCCGAGGAGACCAAGCGGATCCTCGAGCTCTGGGGTCGCACCCTCGACTCGGTCGCCAGCGGCAACCTGGACGCCATCGACACCGAGATCGACTGGGTCATCAAGCACCGGCTCATCGAGCGCTACCGCGCCAAGCACGGCCTGGACCTGTCCGATGCCCGCATCCTGCAGCTCGACCTCGCCTATCACGACGTCAACCGGCGCCGGGGCCTGTTCTACCTGCTGCAACGGCACGGGCGGGCGGCCCGGGTCGCGACGGACCTCGAGGTCTTCGAGGCCAAGGTCCGGCCGCCGCAGACGACCCGGGCCAAGTTGCGTGGTGACTTCATCCGGGCGGCTCAGGCCCATGGGCGCGACTTCACCGTGGACTGGGTCCACCTCAAGCTCAACGACCAGGCCCAGCGGACCGTCCTGTGCAAGGACCCGTTCCGGGCGATCGACGAGCGGGTCGAGAAGCTGATGGAGTCGATCGCCGGGTCCCCGACGGTGCCCGCCCCACATTGACCGTGCCAGCCCGGCACTGACCCTGCTGGGTCACGGTGGGTCACGGTGGGTCACGGTGGGGTCACGGTGGGGTCATGGTCGGGTCATGGTCGCCACGACGCAGGCTCCTGTGAGAAGGCTGTGCATCGCTCACAAGATCGGAAGTTACAGTGACCGCGATTTGCCCGCCTCTTCAAAGGATCCCTGTGCGTCTTCACCGTCCTGCCCGCGCCGCGGCAGCACTGCTCGGCCTTGCCCTGCTCGCTTCGTGCGGCTCCGTGGACTCTCCCAGTGACGGGGCGACCTCGACCGTGCTGGCTGGGGCGAGCCTCGACGTGGTCTCGGCCACCGGCCCGGTCGACCTCAAGACGGCCCCCAAGGTGACCTTCGGGTCCACCCCGGTGCGCACGTCCGAGGTCACTCGGAAGGTGCTCACCCCGGGCACCGGACCGGTCGCGACCAAGAGCGACACGGTCAGCGTCCGGCTGGAGATCTACAACGGCACCACGGGAAAGCTCCTGGATGACGGATTCGCCCAGGGGCGTGGGGACGAGGGCTACCGGTTGGCCCGCAAGGACCTGATCCCCGGCTTCACCGAGGGCCTGATCGGAGCCCAGAAGGGCGGCCGGCTCGCGTTCGCGATCCCGCCGGCCAAGGGCTTCGGTACCGCGGGCAACGAGAACCTCAAGATCTCCGGCACCGACACCATCGTCGTCATCGCTGACGTGGCGGACGTGCACGCCGGACTCACCCAGATCGACGGCACGCAGGCGGCGAGCCCGGCCGGCCTGCCGGCCGTGGCCTTCCCCGACGGCCCGACCAAGGAGCCGACGATCACGGTGCCCAAGACTGCGGCGCCCACGACCACCCAGGTGATCACGCTGATCCAGGGGACCGGCAAGACGGTCGAGAAGGGCCAGACCCTCGCGGCCCACTACGCCGGGGTGCTCTGGAAGGACGGCTCGGTCTTCGACTCCTCCTACGCGCGCGGCGAGATCGCCGACTTCCCCATCGGGGTGGGCGGGGTCATCCCGGGTTGGGACAAATCCCTGGTCGGGCAGAAGGTCGGCAGCCGCGTGCTGCTGGTCATCCCGCCCAAGGACGGCTACGGCGCCGCCGGCAGCCCGCCCAAGATCTCGGGCACCGACACGCTCGTCTTCGTCGTCGACGTCCTCGACGCCTACTGAGCACGCTGCTGCTCCCGACTGCCAGACTGGACGCCGTGCCGACCGGCGCGGCACCTCACGACCACCCCACGAAAGGCAACAGATCCATGGCACTTGACCCCACCCGATCCAAGCCCGAGATCGACTTCCCGGAGGGCGCTGCACCGGCTGACCTCATCATCGAGGACCTCATCGAGGGCGACGGTGCCGAGGCCACCGTGGGCAGCACGGTGAGCGCCCACTACGTCGGCGTCACGCACTCGACCGGCGAGGAGTTCGACTCGTCGTGGAATCGCGGCGCGCCGCTCGACTTCCGGCTCGGCGTCGGCATGGTCATCCAGGGCTGGGACCAGGGCATTCAGGGCATGAAGGTCGGGGGTCGCCGCAGGCTGACCATCCCGTCCCACCTGGCCTATGGAGAGCGTGGCGCCGGTGGCGCCATCAAGCCGGGCGAGGCGCTGATCTTCGTGGTCGACCTCGACGACGTGCGCTGACCCGCTCAGGCACCCTGCAGGTGGGCGGCGAACCGCCCCGCGACGGCCGCGCCCAGGAAACTGGCGCGGTCGTCGTCGTAGGCGCGGCCCATCGTGGACAGGCGCACCGGGGTCTCCCGCAGGGCCTGGTCGAGACCGTCCACCGCGACTTCGTGCAGGGTGAGCCGACCGCCGGTGCTGGCGGCGAGGACGCTGGCCTGCGCGAGCACGTGCGCGCCGAACTCACCGCCCAACACTGGGACCGGGAGGTCGGCCGGCACCAGGGCCACCCGCCCGTATGCCGTTGAGCTGTGGTGTGAGACGCCGCGGTGCCGCGCGCGCGGATCCGCTTCCGAGACGCGCAGCGAGCAGATCGGCCGGCCCCCGAGGGCGCCGACAGCATTGGTGGCATCGCCTGCCGACGTGCCCGAGAAGCCCCATCGGGTGCCCGTTCCCAGGTTGCCCGGCCCCTGGGCCACCACCACCACCTCGGCGCCGACGACGTGGGCAGCGGCGAGCAGGCCGGTGTGGACGTTGACCGCCTCGAAGTCACCGCCGAAGGCCTGGCCCACGGTGATCGAGGCGGCCAGCCACCCGGCGCTGCGCAGGCCGGCGACCGTGCGGGAGAAGTCGATCGGCAGGGCGCCGCCATCGGTCATGACGTAGGCCACCCGGATCCCGGGATCGACCTCCCGGATGCCGGCGACGATCGCGGGCAGCGCCGAGTGCAGGTCCGCCACGACGACCGGTAGCCCGGCCAGGTCATCCGCATCCGCCAGGAGGCCGTGGTGCTCGCGGCATCCGGCGCCGCGACGATGATCGCCAGTCCGCCCGTGCCGAGGCCCCGCTCGAGCGCGGTGGTGTTGAGCAGGACCGCCGTCCCCGGCGGGAGGTCGCCGACGATGTCGACGTATCCGAGCGCCCGGACGGCGGCCCCGTTGCTCAGCTGCGCGTCATACTCCACGGCGCCGGCCCAGCGGGCGCGGACGGACACGACGACACCCGTGCGCCACTGGATCATGGGAGCGACCCTACCCATCAGGTCGCCACGCATCGGGTAGCGTCAGGGTGCCCGTCCTGCCAGGAAGCGAGGCGCCGACCCCAGGAAGGACCCCGATGAGTCCAGCGTCCCCCTCGGCCGAGAAGACCGAGCGGCTCCTCAACCTCATCCTCGCCCTGACCTCAGCACGGCGACCTGTCTCCAAGGGAAAGATCCGCGCGGCCCTGCCCGCCTACGCCGAGGCCACCTCCGACGAGGCCTTCGACCGGATGTTCGAGCGGGACAAGGACGAGCTGCGTGAGATGGGCATCCCGATCACGACGACGGTGATCGACGTCCTCTTCGACGACGAGGTCGGCTATCGCATCGATTCATCGGAGACGACGCTGCCGGAGATCGCCTTCGAGGCGGACGAGGTCGCCGCCCTCGCGTTGGCCGCCCGGGCCTGGTCGACGGCGAGCATCTCCGGTGCAGCCTCGGCGGCGCTGCGCAAGTTGCGTCTGTCGGGTGTGGAGATCGATGAGTCCCGGGCCGTCGGTGTCGAGCCGCGGATCCGCACCCGTGAGCCGGCCTTCGAGGCGGTGCACGCCGCGGTGAGCGCGCTGCAACCGATCACGTTCGACTACCGCAAGAACAACGGCGAGACGAGCACCCGGCACGTGCAGCCGTGGGCGCTCAAGCACTGGAGCGGGCGCTGGTACCTCACCGGCTACGACGTCGACCGCCGCGATGAGCGGGCCTTCCGGCTCGGCCGCTTCGAGGGCCCGGTCCGCAAGAAGGGTCGGGCCGGCAACTACACGGTTCCCGCCGACCACGTCCCCGAGGTGTCACTCGCCAGCCAGGTCAGTGAGCCGGCCGGTGTCGCCGTGGTGCGGGTGCGCCACGGTCGCGGCCACGTGCTGCGTCAACAGGCGACGGAGATCCGGGAGATCGACGGGACGTGGGCCGAGCTCGACGTGCCGCACCGCCCTGGAACGACCGTGCACGACATCGCGGCACTTGGCACTCATGCCATCGCCATCGCGCCGCCGGAGTTGGTCGCGGCGGTGCGGACCGCGCTAGCGGGTGCGGCCATCGCCAACGAGGAGGGACTGCGATGAGCGCCCCGAAACGCCGCTCGCCCGAGACGGCCACTCAGCGGTTGGGGCGACTGCTCGACCTCGTGCCGTGGCTGGTTCAGCACCAGGGCGTCCCCATTGCCGAGGCCGCGCAGGAGTTCGATGTCTCCGTCGAGCAGATCGATGAGGACCTGGCTCTGCTGTTCGTCTGCGGCACGCCCGGCTTCACGCACAGCGAGTTGATCGACGCCTCGTGGGAGAGCGGCTTCATCTACCTGTCCAACGCCGATGACATCGCCAAGCCGCTGCGGCTGGGCCGGGACGAGGCGATCACCTTGACGGCGGGGCTGCAGGCCCTCGGTGGGGCCCTGGTCAATCCTGAGGTCGTCGAGCGCACGCTCGCCAAGATCAGGACGGCGACCGGTGTCGTCGACCGAGCCGGGCAGATCGCGCTCGACCTCGACGACGGGAGCCAGCACCCGGCCATGGCACCGCTCAAGGAGGCCTTCGAGGGCCGACGACGGGTCCACCTGTCCTACTACGTGCCGACCCGGGACGAAAAGACCGAGCGGGACGTCGACATCATGAGCATCGTCAACCTCGACGGGCAGTGGTACGTCGAGGGCTGGTGCCACCTCGCGAACGACGTGCGCCTCTTCCGGCTCGACCGCATCGAGGCGACGACGGTCCTGGACGTGGACGGGACGCCGCCGCACGATGCGATGCCGCGCGAGCACGAGGAGGTCTTCGTCGCCGGAGCCAACGACCTGACGGTCGTCATCGAGGCCACCCCGGACGCTGCCTGGATCGCCGACTACTACCCCAACGAGGGGATCGCTCGTGGCGCGGACGGCTCGGTCCGGGTCACCTTGAAGGTCGCTGACCCGGCGCTCGTGCGCCGCCTCATGCTGCGGCTCGGGGGAGCGGCTCGCGTCCTCGAGCCGATCGAACTCGCCCAGGCGGTGGTCACCGAGGCCCGAGCGGCGCTGGCCGCCTACGAGGGACCCTGAGCTGCTCCGCCGCGCGTGACGACCGCACCCCGCCGCCTCATGGCTCGCGAGGGACCGGGTCACCGGGGATACCCATGCAAGACCCGTACACTGACTCCGTAGCCACGAGGTTGCACCGCAGGGCCTGCTGACGCGGTCCGCACGTTGTCCGCACGTTGAGGAGCCACGACCATGCCCAATCTGGGTGCCCCCGAACTGATCATCATCGCGATCGTCGTCATCGCACTGTTCGGCTGGAAGAAGATGCCGGACATGGCGCGCAGCCTCGGCCGGTCCGCGCGCATCTTCAAGTCCGAGGTGGACGAGATGAAGAAGGATGGCAAGGCCACCAGCACTGCCTCGCAGAGCACGGTCCAGGGCGAAACCATCGACGCTGACGCCCAGCGTCGGGCCGCCGAGGAGCGCGTTGCCGAAGCAGAGGCGAAAGCGGCGGAGGCCCGGGCCGAGGTCAACCGGTTGCGCGGCGACAGCACGCTCTGAGTGAGCACGCCCTCCGCGGTCCCGAAGCAGAAGCAGAAACGGATGCCGACGCTCTTTCGCAAGCGCAACCCCGAGGGGCGGATGGCGCTGGCCGACCACCTGCGGGAGCTGCGCAACCGCGTCACCATCGCCGGGACCGCCATCCTCGTGGCCAGCATCGTTGGCTGGGTCAACTACCAGCGGGTCATCGATGCCCTGACCAAGCCCCTCGTCGAGCTGAACAAGACGCGCAACGGCGGCGTGGTCAACATCAACTTCGCGGGCATGACCGATGCCTTCGCCCTGCAACTGACCGCGTCGCTCTTCGTCGGGCTGATCATCGCCTCGCCGATCTGGCTCTGGCAGATCTGGGGCTTCGTCGTCCCGGGGCTGACCAAGAAGGAGAAGCGTGTCACGCGCCTGTTCGTCGTCGCGGCGGTCCCGCTCTTCCTGACCGGATGCTTCTTCGCCTTCATCATGGTCCCCAAGGCTGTCGCCGTCCTGCTCGGCTTCACTCCGCAGGGCGCCTACAACCTCCAGGACGGCTCGCAGTACCTCAACTTCGTCCTGAAGTTCATCCTGGCCTTCGGGTGCGCCTTCCTGCTGCCGGTCTTCCTGGTGGCCTTCAACCTGGTCGGGATCCTGCCGGCGCGGACCATGCTCAAGGGCTGGCGCCCCGCCGTCATGATCATCTTCGTCTTCGCTGCGGTGATGACCCCGACGCCGGACGCCTACACGATGCTCTTCCTCGCCACCCCGATGATCGCGCTCTTCTTCGCATCCATCGGGGTCGCCTACCTCTTCGATCGCCGCAAGAAGGCAAACGAGCCGGACTGGCTTGAGATCCCTGACGATCAGGCGTCTTCGCTGTAGCGTTCCGGTGTGCCCCAACCTGTCGTCCTGATCGTCAACCCGACCGCTGGCAAGGGCGCCGGTCGACTCATCGGTGCCCAGGCTGGCGCGTTGCTCCGAGCCAACGGACACGAGGTCGTGGACGCCTCCGCCGGGTCTGCGCAAGAGGCCCGGGTCCGCGCCGAGCGGGCCATCAAAGATGGGGTAGACACCGTGGTGGTCGTCGGCGGTGACGGTGTGGTCCATCTCGGGATCAACCTCTGCGCCGACCGTGGGCTTCGGCTGGGGGTGGTCCCGGCGGGGACCGGCAACGACTTCGCCCGCAACCTGGGGATCCCGGTGAGTGACCCGTCGGCAGCCGTCCGGCTCATCACCGTCGGTGTGACCCAACGCATGGATGCCGGGCGAGTCACCCTGAGCTCGGGGGACCAGCAGTGGTTCGGTGGGGTCCTCGGTGCCGGCTTCGACGCCGTCGTCACCGCGCGGGCCTCGCGGATGCGGTGGCCCCGGGGCCAGATGCGCTACAACCTGGCGATCCTGCGTGAGTTGCCCGTCTTCAAACCGATCCCGTATGCCGCCATCCTCGATGGGCGGCGCATCGACACCCGCGCGATGCTCGTGGCCGTCGCCAACACCACCTCGTTCGGAGGCGGGATGCGGGTGTGTCCGGACGCGGACTGGACCGATGGCCTCTTTGACGTCCTGATCCTGCACGAGGTCTCGATCCCGACCTTCCTGCGGATCTTCCCCTCCGTCTACAGCGGGACCCACCTTGGACACCCTGCCGTCGAGATCGTCCGGGCGCGACGGGTCCGCTTGGAAGCTCAGGGGATCCACTCGCAAGCGGATGGAGAGATGATGGCCGAGCTGCCCCTCGATGTCGAGGCCGTTCCAGGGGTGCTCAACGTGTTCGTCGCGGGCGCCGACTCTGACCGGGTCCCTCGGCCCGATGTGGCCGGCGGGGCGGCCTGATGTCGCGCCCCTCCTGGCCCCGGCTCGCGGAGTTCTCCACCAGGTTCCCCTTCGCGCTCGATGACTTCCAGATCCAGGCCTGCCGAGCCGTCGAGGAAGGTCGTGGCGTGCTGGTGGCTGCGCCCACCGGAGCAGGCAAGACGGTGGTGGGCGAATTCGCGGTGCACCTGGCGTTGGCGACCGGCCGCAAGGCGTTCTACACCACCCCGATCAAGGCCCTGTCCAACCAGAAGTACACCGACCTGGTGAAGCTGCATGGCGCCGACCGGGTCGGCCTGCTGACCGGTGATGCCTCGATCAACGGCGAGGCCCCGATCGTCGTCATGACGACCGAGGTGCTGCGCAACATGATGTATGCCGGGTCGCACACGCTTCGGGGTCTGGGCTGGGTCGTCATGGACGAGGTGCACTACCTCGCGGACCGGTTCCGTGGTGCCGTCTGGGAGGAGGTGATCATCCACCTGCCCCCCGATGTCAGTGTGGTGTCGCTCTCGGCCACGGTGTCCAACGCCGAGGAGTTCGGGGCCTGGCTCGACGAGGTCCGAGGTGACACCGCTGTCGTCGTGTCCGAGCACCGACCGGTGCCCCTCTGGCAGCACATGATGGTGGGGCAGACGATCTTCGACCTCTTCGTCGAGGAGGCCGGTCCTGGCTCGCACTCGGTGCCGGGCCGGGATGCCCGCGGGGAGGTGCGAGTCAATCCCCAACTGTTGCAGCAGATTCGCGGCTCCGAGGGACACCGGGACCGGGGGGAACGCTGGTCCCGCGGTGGCCGCGGCGGGCCGCGCAGCGACGGGGACGCTTACCGCGGGGGCGGATCGGGCCGCGGATCGGACCGGCGCGGCCGCGGAGGCGACGACCACCGCCCGGCAGTCTCCGGTCGGGGGAGTGCCGGAGGCGGGGTGACTCGAGGCGGCCGCCCTGGCGGGGGCGCGACCCGCGCTGAGGTCATCGCCCGACTCGAGCGCGAGGGTTTGTTGCCGGCCATCACCTTCATCTTCAGTCGCGCCGGCTGCTCGGCAGCCGTCGGTCAACTCCTGGCCGGCGGATTGCGTCTCATTCCCGAGGCGGAGGGCGCCCGGAACCGTCGACTGGTCGAGGAGCGGATCCAGGGCCTCGCCGATGAGGACCTCACGGTCCTCGGTTACTGGGAATTCGTCGAGGGGATCAGCCGCGGTTTCGCCGCGCACCATGCGGGCATGCTGCCGACCTTCCGGGAGATCGTCGAGGAACTCTTCACGGCTGGCCGGGTCCGGGCCGTTTTTGCCACCGAGACGCTCGCCCTGGGCATCAACATGCCGGCCCGGACCGTCGTGCTCGAGCGCCTCGTGAAGTTCAACGGGGAGAACCACGTCGACATCACGCCGGCCGAGTACACCCAGTTGACCGGGCGCGCCGGTCGGCGTGGCATCGACATCGAGGGGCACGCTGTGGTGCTCTGGAATCGCGGCCTCGACCCGGCTGCGGTGGCCGGGCTCGCCTCGACCCGCACCTACGAACTGCGCTCCAGCTTCCGACCGACCTACAACATGGCCGTCAACCTGGTGCGTCAATTCGGTAGGGACACGACGCGTTCCATCCTCGAGACCTCGTTCGCCCAGTTCCAGGCAGATCGGGCCGTCGTCGGCTTCGTCCGCACGGTGCGACGCAACGAAGAGGCCATGGCAGGCTATACCGAGTCCATGACGTGCCATCTCGGTGATTTCACCGAGTACGCGGCCTTGCGGGGCGACATCGCACAGGTGGAGAAGGCCCAGGCCAGGGAACGATCCGCATCGGCGCGCGCGGCGGCCGCCGTGTCGCTCGAGCAGTTGAAGCTCGGTGACGTGGTGCGGATCCCGACCGGACGGCACCGCGGGCTCGCCGTCGTCGTCGCACCCAACCGCGGGGGCAAGGGGCAGTCGGCCTCGCCTGCCGTCATCACGGAGGACCACCACCTGCGCCGCCTCACTGTCCAGGACGTGCCCGAGCCGCTGGAGCCGATCGGCTCTTTGCACGTGCCGAAGCACTTCAACGCCAAGAGTCCCAAGGCCCGCCGCGACCTCGCGGCGTCGCTTCGGGCGAAACTGCCACACGACCCGCCTCCCAAGGGGAGCCCGGACACCGACCCCGAGGCTGTGGACGAGCGGATCGACCAGCTGCGTCGAGCGTTGCGAGCCCACCCGTGCCATGCGTGCCCTGATCGGGAGAGCCACGCGCGCTGGGCCGAGCGGTGGTGGCGGTTGCGTCGTGAGACGGACGGGCTCCAGCGCAAGATCGATGGCCGGACCAACTCGGTCGCCAAGACCTTTGACCGCATCTGCGAGCTGCTCATCCGGATGGACTACCTCGGCGAGGACGGCGAATCCGTCACGGCCACAGGGGATCGTCTGCGGCAGTTGTACACCGAGAAGGACCTGCTCGCGGCAGAATGCCTGCGCGTCGGGCTCTGGCGCCGACTAGACCCACCGTCCCTGGCCGCCATCGTCTCGACGCTGATTCATGAGCCCCGACGTGAGGAGGGACTCTCCCCCCGGTGGCCCACCGAGGACGTCCGCGAGGCGTTCGATGCGATGCTGCGGATCTGGAGCGCGCTCGAGGACGCCGAGGGTGACCTCGGCCTGCCGCGCACCGGGAGCCCCGACGCTGGACTCGCCTGGTCGGTGCACCGCTGGGCCAGCGGGCAACCCCTCGAGTCGGTGTTGCGCGGGACGGATCTGGCGGCGGGGGACTTCGTCCGACGGTGCAAGCAGATCATCGATCTCCTGGGGCAGTTGACCGACGCGGGGGACCCGAGCCTGCAGAAGGTTGCGCGCCAAGCCTCCGACCTGGTCATGCATGGTGTTGTCGCCGCCGACCGGCTCGACTGACCTCGCACTCCGCCGCGCCCGTTTCACGGGTGTCGCCGAGCGTGACCGTGGCGGGTGAGTGACCCAGTGGAGAGTGTCCTGGCCAGGTCCAGGCGCTGTGCGCGATCGCGAGAAGAAGGACTGTCTCGACGAGGCTCCCGAGAATGTAGTAGGTCCAGCTCTCGCCGAGAAGGGTCACCACGACGGAGGTGAGGTAGAACAGGCTGACGATGATGTTGGCGACCCGGTTCGCTCTGGCGGGGAGCAGGAGTGAAGCGACGATCATGAGGCTGGGTACCAGGATGTAGGCGGTCGTGAGGGTCAGAAAGGTCTGGTCGATCTGGAGCCCCACGCCGGGGACCTCACCAGCGAGCGCGCCCCTGATGACGTCCGCGCGCCAGAACCCGAAGATGTCGACGAAGGCGAACACGAAGAGCAAGCTGACCCAGAGCCCGCTGAGCACGATCTTCTCGGGAACCTTCGAGTCCTGAAGGTCAGCTGGGCGGAGTCTTCGCACCGAGCTTCTTTTCCACGCGGGGAGGTCCATGTGTTCTAGGCTGGCGCGATTCTCGCGACAGCACACCGGTCCTGAGGCCGATGTTGACCTGGCCGATCGATCAGGTTGTCAGTACCTGCTCGAGTGTTCCGTGGGATGAAGCCGGCCCCTACGCTTGCGATCATGTGGAGCGCCGCACGGGCGATGTGGACCGAGCCCGCCGTCACGGGACCGGCGGGGAGTATCCACCGCCACGATCGGGTCCTCGCCGCCGTGCTGCTCGTGGCAGCGGCCGTGGAGGCGTTCGGTCGGACTGACCCGGGGTGGCGGACTGGCGCTGTCGTGGGTCTGGGGCTGGTGCTCGCCGTAGCCGTCCTGATGCGGCGAGCCCGTTCCCTGGCTGCCGTGTGCCTCGGGTTCGGGGCTTTCCTGGCTGTTGATGTGGCTGCGGTCCTCTCCGACACCGTGCCGGTGGTGCTCTACAGCGGCGTGGTGGTGCTGGCGCTGGTGTACTCCCTGTGGCGGTGGGCCTCCGGACGCGATGTTGTCCTGGGCACGGGGGTGATCGTCGTAGAGTTCGTCGTCAGCACCATCACGGACTTCAGCGGCGCGGACGACGCGCTCGGCGGGATGGGCCTCTTGCTGTTCGCAGCCGCCTTGGGGGCGGCTGTCCGGTACCGGGTGATGGCCCGCGAGCAGTTCGTCGAGCAGGTCAGGCTCCAGGAGCGCGGGCATCTGGCCAGAGACCTGCACGACGTGGTGGCTCATCATGTGTCGGCCATCGCGATCCAAGCCCAGGCCGGCCTGGTCCTGGCCCGCGGCTCGCCTGATGGTGCCACCGTCGAATCACTGGAGATCATCGAGCACGAAGCGGTGAGGGCTCTGGGCGAGATGCGTACGATGATCGGTGTTCTGCGGGGCCGCGATCACGAGCCCGCCTACCCTCCCGGGAGTCGAGTGGTCGATATCGAACGATGGGCCGTGACGGGCAGCGATTCGCTACAGGTGGACGTCGAGCTGTCCGGTGATCTGACTGATCTTGCGTCGGGCGTCGAAATGGCGCTCTATCGGGTGGCGCAAGAAGCGCTGACCAACGCCCGACGCCATGCCCGACTCGCGACCTACGTCGAGATCTGCGTGATCGGCACGGCTACGCACGTGCAGCTGACCGTGAGCGATGACGGCGCGCGGACCACCACGTCCACGTCCCCCGGCTACGGACTGGTCGGCATGGCCGAACGGGTCTCCCTCCTCGGCGGAACGCTGACCGCTGGGCCGAGGTCAGAGCACGGCTGGGTCGTGCGCGCTGCGCTGCCGCGTGCAGGGCACGGGACATGACAGTCCGGGTGGTCATCGCGGATGACCAGAGCATCGTTCGGGCCGGGCTGGCCACCATCTTGGGCAGTCAGCCCGACATCATCGTCGTCGGCCAAGCGACCGACGGCCACGAGGCCGTCGCACTCGCGCGTCAGTTGCGCCCCGACGTCTGCCTGCTCGACATCCGCATGCCGAACCTCAGCGGCATCGATGCCACGCGGCTCCTGGCGGGCCCGACGGTCGAGGACCCCGTGGCCGTCGTGGTGATCACCACGTTCGACACCGATGAGAACGTCTACGGCGCGCTCAAAGCCGGTGCTCGCGGGTTCCTCCTCAAGGGCGCCTCACCCGACCAGCTGATCCAGGCGATCCAC
>CAJDUR010000029.1_pt1 | contig 19414 bp, 18 predicted proteins | sample 7391191 | NCBI WGS metagenome assembly CAJDUR01 (sample SAMEA7055688, study PRJEB34461) | soil metagenome | biome: terrestrial ecosystem; feature: Peninsula; material: soil | place: Antarctica | collected 2016 | reverse complement strand
ACGGTGAAGCCTATGGAAGCCCATTTCCGCAGGTGGCTTATTGTGTCAGGTAGAGGCATGCCGCGTCCGGGCCCTAAAGCCCAAGGGGTCGAAGATCCAAATTGAGGCGGAGTTCGACGTCACGCTGATTGGAATGCCAATCGTGTCGATTGGTGACCTTGACTTCTACGTTGTTCAGGTTCTGCACGGGTGCCCGCTTGCCGCTGGTGACATACGGGATTCTCGGAGTCCCGGCCAGGGGTTAGGTCTTGGGTGTGGCGGTGACGGTGGTTGGGTCGTAGACCCGGGCGCCTTTGCCTGCGGGGTGGATCACGATTGTCATGACGCTGTCGATGATGGTGCGTTTCCGGTCGATGTCCAGGCTCCACCATGTGTCGGCGATGTCGTCTGCGTTGAGGAGGTCTCCCATCTCGGGGACCGTGACGAATGAGTTGAGTTGGTCTTGGACGGTGGCCAGGTCTCTACGGAGGCGTTTCGACCCGGCGGCCAGTGCTGGGGCGTCGATGTCGTCAGAGGCGTAGGCCTCAGCGAGTCCGTTGAGGCGGACGCGGAGACGGTCTGCCTCGCGTTGCAGTTCGTCTACTTCGGTGCGGGTGTCGGTGTGGGATAGGTGGGCCACGGCATCGGGGCGGGACAGGAGCCCGATCATGATGAGTTGGACTTGTTGGTCGATCTGTTCGGACCTGCGGTGAAGGTGACGGCCTGAGGAGCAGAAGTAGATCGGTCCACGTTCCTCTACGACGCCGTAGATCCGTTCCGAGCAGACGGCGCAGGTCGCGATTCCGGAGAGGAGGTGCCTTCGAGGGGCGCCGGTCTTGTGGCGTGCGGGGTCGGCCAGGACAGCGACCAGGGCCCGGTGGGTGTCTTCGTCGATGACCGGTGGCCAGGTGCCGGGTCCGATGACTTGCCCGCGGTGGACGCGGATGCCGGCGTGACGCGGGTTGACCAGCAGGCGGCGTAGTTCGGTGGGTTTCCAGGGGTTGCCGGCGGTGGTGGTGAAGCCGCGTTCAGTCATGGACCGGACGATGGCGCGCAGACTGGCCCCGCCGAGCAGTGCGTCCGCGGCACGCCGGAACTCGGCCGCTTCGCGTTCTGATAGTTCCGTCCCGCCTTTTTGGTAGCCGAACGCTCGGCGGCCCATGAAGGGGCGGCCTTCCTCAGCCTTTTGATCGTTGGCGGCTTTCTGGCGGGCGCTTTTGCGTTCGACCTCGGCCCGTGCCACGGCTCCTTTGATGCGGGCGAACAGGCGTCCGTTGTCGGTGCCGAGGTCGACGTCGCCGCCGACCGAGGCCAGAGCGATGCCCTTACGGTCGGCCAGGTCGATGAACTGTTCGATCTCGATGGGGCGTCGGGTCAGACGGTCGAGGTCCCAGACGATGACGGCTGTTAGTTTCCCGGCTTCCAGGTCTTTGAGCATGGCTTCGTACTGGGGGCGTCGTTTCCCGGTGGAGGCAGAGACGTCGTTGTCGGCGTACACCCGGCTCACGATCCAGCTCAGCGTGTCGGCCTTGGCGCGGCAGGCCTTCTCCTGCCGTGCGACGCCCAACCCCCGACCCGTGGGGTCAGAGGAGATCCGAACGTAGATGCCGGCAGTCCGGTCGAGGCGCATCCAACCAGTGTAGATACCTCACATTCTTCCTGAAACTGCCGCTCCGGGACGTGGCCGCGATGCAGTGTCGCCAGCCCAGTCTGGAAGGCACGGGTGAGGTGCCGCTGCGCCGCCTGGTCAAGGAAGCGCTGCGGATGCGTCCGTCCCGGATCATCGTCGGAGAGGTGCGGCAGGAGGAGAGCCTCGATCTACTCATCGCGCTAAATTCTGGGGTTCCTGGCATGTGCACCCTCCACGCCAACAGTGCCCGCGAGGCGATCACCAAGATGTGTACCTTGCCGCTGCTGGCGGGTGAGAACGTCGGCTCACGGTTCGTCGTGCCCACCGTTGCAGCATCGGTGGACCTCGTCATTCACGTCGCCTTGGAGCGGGATGGAACACGCAGGGTGCGTGAGATCGCAGCCGTCCCTGGACGGACCGAGAGTGACGTCGTCGAGATCGCCGACCTGTTCGTCACCAAGGCCGGACGGCTCGTCCGAGTGGACGGCTTCCCACCGCACCGCGAGGCCTTCGAGCGGGCCGGTTACGACGTGGCGGCGCTGCTCGCCCAGTCGGACTCGCGATGATGTCGCCGATCGCGATCGGTCTCCTGCTGGGCGCCGGGGTCTTCTGCATCTACTGGTCCTTCTGGCCGCGGTCCGGCTCGGTGCGTGTCAAGCGCAGCAACGGGCTGATGGTCGATCTGCGCGACCATCTCAACCAGGCGGGCTACCCCTCGGTGACGCCGGGCAACCTCGTCAGCGGCTCGGTCGTGCTGGCGGTGCTGACTTTCCTTGCGGTGATGGTCTTCGTCAATGTGGTGCCGATCGCGTTGTGCTTCGCCACCATCGTCGGAAGCGTGCCACTTGCCCTGGTGCGCATGCGGGCCAGAGATCGGCGAACCAAGCTCCGGGACCTGTGGCCGGATGCCGTCGACAACATCACCTCCGGTGTTAGGGCCGGACTCGCTCTGCCAGAAGCCTTGTCCCAGCTGGCCGTTCGTGGCCCGGAGGAGCTGCGCCCCGCGTTCGCGGCCTTCGCCCAGGACTACCGGTCGACGGGCCGCTTCCACCACTGCCTCGACCAGCTCAAGGACCGGCTCAGCGACCCCGTTGCGGACCGGCTGGTGGAGTCGCTGCGGCTCGCCCGAGAAGTCGGTGGCAGCGACCTCGGCCGGCTGCTACGCACTTTATCGATGTTCCTTCGTGAGGACTCGCGGACTCGGTCCGAGCTCGAGACCCGACAGGGGTGGACCGTGAGCGCTGCCCGTCTCGCGGTGGCCGCGCCGTGGATCGTGCTGGCCATGCTGGCCATGCGGGGCGAGTCGCTGAGTGCCTACTCCCGCCCGACGGGCTGGGTGATCCTCCTGGTCGGTGGTGGGGTGTGCCTGATCGCCTACCAACTGATGATGCGGATCGGCCGGCTTCCCGAGGAGCAACGGGTCCTGCGATGACTGAACTCCTCAGTGCTGCGGCCGAATTCGCCCGGGCCCCGTGGTCGTGGGTGGGCGCCACCCTCGGCCTGGTCCTGCTCTCGGGATTCGCCCTGATCGTGGCGGGGCTGCCCGCCAACCGGCAGCCTCGACTCGACCAACGGATCGAGCCCTACCTGCGCGACACCCCGCGGCCATCCCGACTGCTCGAGAAGCCGCGCCCGGCCCGTGGCCCCTTCGGGCTGGGCGAGCTCATCGCTCCGTACCTGCAGTCAGGCGGGGCCGTGGTGGAGCGGGTCTTCGGTGGCGCACCCTCGGTCATCCGGCGCCAGCTGCGAGCAGGTCAGCCCGCCGACGTCGAACGCTTCCGGGCCGAGCAGGTCCTCTGGGGCCTCGCCGGCGCCGGGCTGGGGCTGGCTTCCACCCTGCTCCTTGCGCTGTCTGCCCGCAGCCTCTCGGTGGTGAGTCTCGTCATGCTCGTCATCCTCGGCGGCATCGGCGGACTGGTCGCCCGGGACTACGCGCTCTCGAGATCAGCGGCCAAGCGCGAACAGCGCATGCTCACGGAGTTCCCCACCGTGGCTGAGTTGCTCGCCCTTGCAGTCAGCGCCGGTGAGGGCGCGATCGGGGCCCTCGAGCGGGTCTGCCGGCTCTCACACGGGGAGCTATCCGACGAATTGCGCCGGTGTCTCGCCGACGCCCGAGCCGGCGCCAACCTGCCTACTGCCCTCCAAGGGCTGGCCAGCCGGACCGGGTTGATGAGCCTGAGTCGCTTCGTTGACGGCATCGTCGTCGCAGTGGAGCGTGGCACCCCCTTGGCTGAGGTACTCCGCGCTCAGGCCCAGGACGTGCGGGAGGACGGCCGCCGTCACCTCATGGAGGCCGGGGGGAAGAAGGAAATCCTCATGATGGTCCCGGTTGTCTTCTTGATCCTGCCCGTGACCATCCTCTTCGCGGTCTACCCCGGATTCAGCCTCCTCAACTTCACCATCTGACCATGGCGCCACCCATCATGTTCTGCCCGCACGACACCATCTGCACGAGTCCGACCGATCGACACCGACCGCGGTACCGCAACCAGAGCGAGCACCGCACTCACCACAGGAGAAGCCACATGTCCACGATCGTCAAGGCCACCCGTCGCCAGCAGGAGATCATCTGCTCGAAGATCATGACGAGACTCGGTGGGCGTCGCGACCGGGGAGACGTCCCGGGCTGGGTCCTGATCACCCTCATGACGGCAGGCATCGTCACGGTCCTCTGGCAGTTCGCCGGTGACCGGTTGCTCCAGATGTTCGCCGACGCGATCGGCAGCGTCGATGGGCCCAAGGGCTGAGTTGAGCACCTGGGAGGCGAGCCGCGCCCCATCGGCGAACCGGACCCGGCCCGCGATCCACACCCGTTGCGCCAGCCTGCGCACCCGGTTTGCCGACGCCGAGCGAGGCTCCGCGGTGGCGGAGTTCGTCATGGTGGCGGGCCTGCTCGTCTTCGTCGCGATGGCCGTCTTCCAGGTCGGGCTGGCCCTCTACGTCCGTAACGCCCTGATTTCGGCTGCCTCTGAAGGCGCCCGCTACGCCGCCCGAGCTGACTCGAGCCAGGCGCTCGGGGTCGAGCGGACGAAGGCGCTCATCCGCGAGGGTTTGAGTGACGCTTATGGCCAGCAGGTGGGTGCGCGGCAGAACATGGTCGGCGGCGTGTCCGTCATCGAGATCACGGTGAGCGCCCCGCTGCCCGTGATGGGACTGCTCGGCCCGGTCGGACGGCTCACCGTCTCCGGCCGAGCCTTCGACGAGCGCCAGGTCCTGCAGGTGCAGCCATGATCCGGCCCGAGCAGCGGGAGGACGGCCGAGCGATCATCGAGTTCATCGCCCTCGGGGTGATCATGCTGATCCCGCTCACGTATCTCGTCCTGACCATGGCCCGACTGCAGGCCGGAGCCTTCTCCGCCTCGCTCGCCGGCCGAGAGGCGGGCCGGGCCTTCGTCACTGCCTCGACGGACGGGCAGGGCCATGAGCGAGCCCAAGCCGCAGCGCGTCTCGCGTTCGAGGACTTCGCCTTCGATGATGGCGCGGGGGTGACGGTGGACTGTGACGGTTCACCGTGCCTGCGCCCGGATGGTCGGATCAACACCACCGCGTCGGTGTCGGTGCCGCTGCCCCTCATCCCCGACATCTTCGCTGATCACCTGCCGACGTCGATCACCCTCTCCTCGACCCACCTGCAGGTCGTCGACCGGTACGTGGCCCGATGAGCAGACACCGCCCGCTGGCCCCGCCCATCACGGGTGGCGTCGGGGATACCGGCGCGGCCGAGCCCCGACGGGGCGACGACGGGCAGATCTCGATCCTCATCCTCGGCCTCTTCATGATCACCCTTCTCCTCGTGCTCGGTGGGATCGACGTCACCGCGGCGCAACTCGCTCGGATGCGCTTGCTGGATACCGCGGACTCCGTGGCGCTCGACGCAGCGGATGCGCTTGACCTCGAGGCCGCCTACCGGGGTGGTGTGACGGGGCAGGTGCTCTTGACCGACGACTCCGTGCGCCGGACAGCGGTGGAGCACCTGGCCGCAGTCCCACGGCCGACCGGGATCTCGCAGTGGGCGATCGGAGCGGGGACAGGCAGTCCCGACGGTCGTTCGGCCGTGGTGACGGTCTCGGGGCGAGCCACCCTGCCGATGAGTGGCTGGGTCCTCGATCGCCTCGGCGGCAGCGTCACCATCACGGTTCAGTCCCGGGCCCGCGCCCCACTGTCCTAACCCGTCGCGCCCGACGTGCCCGGCGTCCCGACGTCCCCGAATGGGCTGCCCCCTCTCGGGAGACCCAGCATGATGGCGTCATGACCGAGCACCAGACCTCCACCGGGATCGCCTACACGCGGTCGGGCCGTGGGCCGGGACCAGAGCAGTCCGGAGATGGCCACGACCCCCGTGGTGTCGTCCTCGTCCATGGGTGGTGTTGTGACCGTTCCTACCTCGCGCCGCAGGGTGAGCACCTGGCGCCGACCTGCTCGGTCGTGGCCCTCGACCTGCGCGGCCACGGCTCCAGCACCACCCTCAGCACCACCCCCGCCAGCACCACCCCCGCCAGCAACACCCCCGCCGGCGCCGATGATGCGTACGCGATCACCGACTTCGCGGACGATGTCGCGTCGGTCCTCACCGACGCGGGTCTGGACCAGCCCATCGTCATCGGCCACAGTCTCGGGGGGCTCGTCGCCCTCGAGTGCGCCGCTCGGGGGCAGGCATCCGCCGTCGTCCTTCTCGACCCTGCCCCGATCCTCGACGAGCGCGGCCGGTCCTACTTCGCCCGGTCCGTGCCTGACGTCGAGGCCGATGTGGACGGAGCGTGGCGGCGCCGCTTCGTCGACCGGATCGTGCTACCGACGGACACCGTCCGGCTCGACGAGATCCGCAGCGACTTCGCGGCGGTCGACCCGCACGTCGCGGCGACCACGATGCGGGGCATGGCGACCTATGACTCGGCCGCGGCGCTTCGGGCCATCTCGGTCCCGGTGCTGATCATCTCGGCAGCGCACCCGGAGGACCCTGCACCCCTGCGTGACCTGCTCCCACACCTCGTGACGGGGCAGACCGTCGGCGCCGGCCACTTCCTCCAACTGGAGGTGCCCGAGCAGGTCAACGCGATGATCGACCGCTTCCTCGCCCTGTGGGGCTGAGGGGCCGCGCCACGCGACTGCCGTAGGCTGTCGGGTTGTGACTGTTGACTTCTCCCAAGAACTGAAGGACCTGCACGCGACGATGGACTCCGTGCGCTCCGTCACCGACCTCCAGGGGTTGGCCCTGCGCATCGCAGATCTGGAGAAGCAGGCCTCGGCACCCAACCTGTGGGACGACCCGGACAAGGCGCAGGTCGTCACCTCAGAGTTGTCCCGGGCCAACTCCGAGCGGGACCGCGTGCTGGAGATGGACGGCCGCATCGAGGACCTCGAGACGCTCGTCGAGATGGCGACCGAGGAAGCCGACCAGGCGACGATGGACGAGGCCCAGCGAGAGCTGGTCACCCTCAAGAAGGACATCGGCGAGCTCGAGGTGCGCACCCTGCTGTCCGGGGAGTACGACGAGCGGGCCGCCGTCGTGACGATCAGGTCCGGTGCTGGCGGCGTCGACGCCGCCGACTTCGCCGAGATGCTGATGCGGATGTACTTGCGCTGGGCCGAGCGGCACGACTACCCGACCAAGGTGATGGACACCAGTTACGCCGAGGAGGCGGGCCTGAAATCCGCGACCTTCGAGGTCAACGTGCCCTACGCCTTCGGCCACCTCAACGTCGAGGGCGGCACGCACCGCCTCGTGCGGATCAGCCCCTTCGACAACCAGGGCCGGCGCCAGACCAGCTTCGCCGCTGTCGAGGTGATCCCGCTCATCGAGAGCGACGACTCGGTGGAGATCCCCGAGAACGACATCAAGGTCGACGTCTTCCGCTCTTCCGGTCCCGGCGGGCAGAGCGTCAACACGACCGACTCCGCGGTCCGCATGACGCACCTGCCGACCGGCATCGTCGTGTCGATGCAGAACGAGAAGTCCCAGATCCAGAACCGCGCCGCCGCCCTGCGCGTCCTGCAGTCCCGGCTGCTGCTCCAGCGCAAGGCCGAGGAGGCGGCGGTCAAGAAGGAGATGGCGGGCGACGTCAAGGCCAGTTGGGGCGAGCAGATGCGCTCCTACGTGCTCAACCCCTACCAGATGGTCAAGGACCTGCGCACCGACTACGAGACCGGCAACCCGAGCGCGGTCTTCGACGGAGACATCGACGGCTTCATCGAGGCCGGGATCCGGTGGCACATCGCCCAGAAGAAGGCCAACGCATAACTCGCGCCGTCACGCCGAATCCTGCGGAACCGGCCTCCTCAGGCCGCCACGCCACGCCCGAGCGCGGGAAAGCGCGGCTTTTCCGGGTCCGGGACGTAACCTCGAAGGCGGTCCGGCGGCCCTCTTCCGTATGCCGCTGAGCTCCTTCCCCGCCGAACGCACACCTTCCGAGCCGTCCCCCAGAAGTCGAGGCACGTCCGCATGATTCTCTTCGAGAACGTCACGAAGACGTATCCCAAGACGAAGCGACCCGCCCTCAACGACGTCTCCCTCGAGATCCCGCGCGGTGAGTTCGCCTTCGTCGTCGGCAAGTCCGGCTCCGGCAAGTCCACCCTGCTGCAACTGGTCATCAAGGAGCAGGACGCGTCGGAGGGTCGGATCCTCGTCGCCGGTCGTGCCCTGGCGCGGTTACCCGACCGGAAGGTGCCGGCCCTGCGTCGCGAGATCGGGTGTGTCTTCCAGGACTTCCGGCTGCTGCCCAACAAGACGGTCTTCCAGAACGTCGCCTATGCCCTGCAGGTCCTCGGCTACGGCCGCTCCCGGATCCGCCAGACGGTCCCCGAGACCCTTGAGCTGGTGGGCCTCGCGGGCAAGGAGAAGCGCTTCCCGCACCAGCTCTCCGGCGGCGAGCAGCAGCGGGTCGCGATCGCCCGCGCCTTCATCAACCGGCCGCCGATCCTGCTCGCAGACGAGCCGACCGGCAACCTCGACCCGGTGACCAGCCTCGAGATCGTCCAGCTCCTCGACCGGATCAACCGGACCGGGACGACGGTCGTCATGGCGACCCACGACACCGCCACCGTCGATGCGATGCGCAAGCGGGTCATCGAACTGGTCGATGGTGACCTCGTCCGGGACCAGCAGGCGGGGGAGTACACGACCGGCAGCCAGCCCCGGGTCCCGCTCACCGGAGCCCGCGGACCCGCGGTGCTGGCCAGTGAGCCGGACCTCGCGGACGGCTACGACGACGGGGCTGCTCCCGCTGACCCTGGCGATGACCCTGATGCTGACGAGGCACTTCCGCCCATCGGCCGCGACGAGGACGCGTCCACGCATCGCCGTGGCGTGTTCCGTCGGGGCCGCCGCGGTGTCCCGACCAACTGATCGAGAGATTCCATGCGTGCGCAGTTCCTGATGGGCGAGATCGGAAACGGTCTGCGTCGAAACCTGTCGATGACCGTCTCGGTGGTCATCGTCACGATGATCTCGATGTACCTGCTCGGCCTCGGGTTGATGGGCCAGCGACAGGTCGACACCATGAAGGACTACTGGTACGACCGCGTCCAGGTCACCGTGATGCTCTGTGCCGAGAAGACCACCTACCCCAACTGTGCTGGGCAGGCGACGACCGATGCCCAGCGGTCGGTCATCAAGGGTGAGCTCGAGAGCCTCAAGCCGGTGGTCAACCAGATCTTCTACGAGTCCAAGGACGAGGCGTTCACGCGCTTCAAGGACACCTACAAGAACTCACCCCTGGCCCGGGCGGGAGAGTCCTATTTCGCTGACTCCTACCGGGTCAACCTCGGTGACCCCGGCAAGTTCGACGTGGTCGCCAGCACCATCAAGGGCATGCCGGGCGTGGCGGACGTGCAGGACCAGAAAAAGCTGCTGGAGAATCTCTTCACCTTCATGAACACGGTCTCGTGGGCGGCGATCGCCCTGTCGTCGCTCATGGTGCTGGCGGCGATCATGCTCATCTCCACGACGATCCGCCAGACCGCCTTCAGCCGGCGTCGTGAGACCGGGATCATGCGCCTGGTCGGGGCCTCCAACTTCACGATCCGCTTCCCGTTCGTCATGGAGACGGTGATCGCCAGCGTTCTCGGGGCGACCCTGGCGATGGGGATGCTGTGGGCCACGGTCAAGTACGGCGTGATCGGCTTCCTCAGCACGACGATGACCGACACGGCCTTCATCGGCCTGGGCGACGTCTATCTCGTCATGCCGTTCGTCATCCTCGGGGTCGTCGTGCTGGCCCTGGTGACGTCCTGGGTGACCTTGCGCCGCTACCTCAAGGTCTGAACGCCACGATTCACAGGCTCGCCTAACTGTGCCGCCGCCCTGAACTGTGGTACCAATGTCCAGTCATGGTGCAGGTGTTACGGAAGTCAAGATGGTCCCCGATGAACCGTTTGACGGTCATCGGGGTCTCTGTGGTGTGCACGGTCTCACTCGGCTCCTCGGTCATGGCGCGAGCCGATGATGTCCAGGACCAGAAGCGGGACGCCGATCGTCGGATCGCCAGCCTGGGCCAACAGCTGGAGGGCACCAGCGCCGAGTTGGCGGGCGCCTATGTCCGACTGGAGCGGACCAAGGCGGCCCTTCCCGCCGCGCAGACCCGGCTCGCCCAGGCCCAGGCCGCCCAGGCCCAGGCTGAGCAGGCGCAGCAGGCCGCCGAGTCCATCGAGGCGCAGGCCATCGACGCGGAGGCCCGAGCCCGAGCCCACGACGAGGCGGTGGCCCAGAAGCTCGCGGTGGCCCAAGCCAACGAGGCCCGCGCGACCGAGCAGCTGACCAAGAGCTCGACCGAGCTGGTCTCCTCGCAGGATGCGCTGGATGCCTACGCCGCTCAGGTGTTCCAGGGTGGCGGCGTCGACTCGCAACTCAGCCTGGTCTTCGGCGCCACGTCGCCCCAGGACTTCGCCGACAAGCTGATCATGGCCGACACGGCGAGCACCGTCGCGACCGACACGATCGACAAGCTCGCGGCCATGCGCGCAGATAATACGTCCACCCAGAGCTACCTCACGGCGGTGCGCGGCGAGATCGCCGAGCTCAAGCGGCAGGCGGCCCTGGCCCTGCAGCAACGTGAGGCTGCCACGTCGGCGGCGACCTCGGCCAAGCAGCAGGCCATCGTCGCCAAGAACAATGCGGTCACGGCCAGGGACAATGCGGCCTCGGCGAAATCGGCGCTGGACACGCTCCAGTCCCAGCAGACCGTCTTCACCGGCCAGTTGCAGGACCAGAAGGCGAACGAGCAGCAGTCCCTCGTGCAGGCGCAGGCCGAGTCCGACCGGCTCAAGGCCGTCCTGGTCGAGCGGGCCCGGCTGGCTCGGATCGCCGAGGCGAAACGAGTGGCCAAGCTCAAGGCCGAGGCAGAAGCCAAGCGCCAGGCGGCGCAGGCAGCGGCCATCAAGAAGGCCAACGAGGATCGAGCCCGGCAGGTCGCCGCAGAGAAGGCAAAGGCAGCGGCGGCAGCCAAGAAGGGCAACACCTACACCCCGAAGCCGGTTCCGCCGGTGCGGGTCCCGGCTCCCGCCCCGGCTCCGGCTCCGGTCGTCGAGGCTCCGACGCCGTCCAACTTCCTCAGCTACCCAGCACAAGGGCCCACCACGTCAGGCTTCGGGATGCGCTGGCACCCGGTCCTGCAGAAGTGGATGCTGCACGACGGGCTGGACTGGGGGATCGCCTGTGGCACTCCGGTCTATGCGGCCGCCGACGGTGAGATCATCGGCGCCGGCTGGCGGGCGAGCGGGTGGGGCAACCAGGTCCTCATCGACCACGGCATGCACCGCGGAGTCGACCTGGTGACCAGCTACAACCACCTTTCCAGCATCGTCAAGTTCGGTGGTCAGGTGAATCGTGGTCAGTTGATCGCCTACTCCGGCACGACCGGCTACTCGACGGGGTGCCACCTGCACTTCGGTACCTACGAGGACGGCACGCCGGTCAATCCGCGCAACTGGCTCTGAGCGGCCTGGCCGACAAACCGGTCGGGGCTGGGCCGTTCCTCGGGTAGCGTGGGCTCGCCGCCACGGCCACGTCACGGCTGGGAGCCAGCCCAGCGGCATACGAGAAGGGATGTCCGGTGCCCAAGGAGAAGGGGCGATCGCTCATCGCGAGCAATCGCAAGGCTCGTCACGACTACCAGATCGAGGACACGTTCGAGGCCGGGATCGTGCTCAACGGCACGGAGGTCAAGGCGCTGCGGATGGGGCGGGCCTCGCTCGTGGACGGCTTCGCGATGTTCAGCGGGAACGAGCTCTATCTCGAGAACGTGCACATCCCGGAGTACCACAACGGCACGTGGAACAACCATGCACCGCGGCGCAAGCGCAAGTTGCTGCTGCACCGCTCCGAGTTGACCAAGATCGCACACAAGACGCGTGAGAGCGGGCGGACGATCGTGCCACTGTCGCTCTACTTCAAGGACGGCCGCGCCAAGGTGGAGATCGCCCTGGCCACGGGCAAGCGAGAGTATGACAAGCGGCATGCCCTGCGCGAGCGGCAGGATAAGCGCGAGACGGAACGCGCAGTGAGCGCGGCCCGTCGCAGCCGGTGAACAGCCTTCGGGCACTTTGCACGGAACGAGACCTCAGGGACAGGGGATCAGATGCGCACCACGACGACGACATCGACGAGCCGGCATCGGATCGCCACGCTGCTCGCGTTGCTGCTGGCCAGCGCCTTCCTGGTGTTCGCGCCTGCGAGTGCGGCCCGGGCGGCCGGCGGCGAGGGCATGGCGTCCTTCAAGGGGGTCTACGACCTGCAACGCGATGGCAGCGTCACGGTCACCGAGACGATCCAGTGGCGCTTCCCCAGCGGTGAGGAGCGGCACGGGATCTTCCGCAACATCGTCGTGCGGATGGGCTTTGACAACCAGGAGGGCAAGTATCGCTACTACGACCTGACCGGTGTCGACGTGTCGAGCCCCAGCGGTGCCCCCGACCAGTTCAAGGTCAGCGACAACGGGGCGAGCAAAGAGATCCGCATCGGCAGCCCGAGCGAGTACACCAGCGGCACGCAGGAGTACGTGATCACCTACACCTTGCACAACGTGCTCAACCCGATCGCCGGGACCGAGGGCGGTGCGGACACCGTGGAGTTCTTCTACAACATCTTCGGCACCAATGAGTTCACCGAGCGGGACAAGGTCGCAGTGACCGTCAACGCGCCGGCTGCCTCGACCGACGTGCTCTGCTACCGGGGGCCGCAGGGCTCGACGGACCCGTGTGCAGCCAAGGCCGGCGACCCGACGACCTACTCGGCGGACAACCTCGCGTCCGGCGACGCCATGACGGTCATCGGCAAGTATCCGGCGACGGCCTTCGACAACCCGCAGCCGGACGTGCGTTCCGGCGACGCCTCGTCCTCGGGAGGCTCGGCCGCGGCGCCCTACGCCAACGCTGCCGCCTGGGCGGCCGGAATCGGCGCACCCCTCGTCGCAGCCGCCGTGATGGGGACGCTCGTCTGGACCCGCGGCCGGGATGAGCGCTATGCCGACGTCACGCCGGGGCTCAGCCCGTCCTCCGGTGCCGGTGGCGCGGCACAGCCGACCAGGCGGGGCGGCAAGCAGGTCGTCGCGGTCCAGTTCACCCCGCCCAAGGGCGTCCAGCCGGGCATGGTGGGCACGATCATCGACGAGACGGCCAACCCGATCGATGTGTCGGCCACCGTCATCGACCTTGCCGTCCGCGGGTTCCTGCAGATCGAGGAGAAGGGCGGCTCGGGGATGTTCGGTCGCACGGACTGGACCCTGACCCAGCTCACGCCACCGCCGAACGAGCGACTGCTGCCCTATGAGCGCACGTTGCTCGACGGGATCTTCGGGAGCCGCGGCAGCCAGGTCGACCTGTCCGACCTCAAGAACCACTTCGCCAGCACCCTCAAGACGGTGCAGGGCCAGATGTACTCCGAGGTAGTCAAGCGGGGCTGGTTCCGCTCGTCACCGCAGACCCAGCGCGGCGTCTGGCAGGGCTTCGGGGTCGTTCTCGCCGTCATCGGCGGTCTCATCCTCTTCTACGGTCAGGGTGCCCTGTCCGCCATGCTCGGCGGGGGGTTCACCGGCGGGACCGTGTTCGGCGCGGGGATGGTGGCGGCGGGCGCCATCACGTGGCTCCTCGGTGGGAAGATGGCCGCCAAGACCGGTGAGGGCTCCGCCGTCCTGGCCCAATCGCTCGGGTTCAAGGAGTACCTCACGACCGCCGAGGCAGGGCAGATCGCCTTCGAGGAGGCGAGCAACGTCTTCAGCCGCTACCTGCCGTATGCCGTCGTCTTCGGCGTCGCCGACCGCTGGGCCAGCACGTTTGCCGAGGTGGCCAAGGCTGCCGAGGCCGCGAACCAGACCCTGATCATGCCGACGTGGTACCTGTGGAGCGGCAACACCTTCCCCGACTTCGGGGGGATCGCCAACGGCGTCGACAGCTTCTCCTCGATGTCGACCGGCACCTTCACCAGCACCCCGGGCAGTTCAGGCAGCTCGGGCTTCTCCGGGGGCGGCTTCAGCGGTGGCGGTGGCGGCGGGTCGTCCTCGGGCTCCTGGTAGCTGCGATCCGTCGTCGGTTTGGGCGGTCGTCGGGTTCCCGGAGGCGTCAGGAGCTGATGACGGCCAGGAGGTCCCCGCCCTCGACCTGTTGAGCGTGGCCGATCGCGACGCGGGTCACGGTGCCACCGGTCGGCGTCGTGATGTTGGCCTCCATCTTCATGGCCTCGATCGTGGCGATGACACTGCCGGCCTCGACGACAGCGCCCTCCTCGACGGCGAGGGTGACGACGCCGGCGAACGGTGCCGCCACCTGGCCGGCGACCCCGGGATCGGCCTTCTCGGCCGACTTCACCGCGGCCTCGACGGAGCGATCGCGGACCTGGATCGGGCGAAGCTGCCCATTGAGGGTGCACATGACGGTGCGCATCCCCTTGTGGTCCGCCTCACCGATCGCCTGGACACCGATGAGCAGGCGCTTGCCGGGCTCGATCTCGACCTCGTACTCCTCGCCCTGCTCGAGGCCGTGGAGGAACTCGACGCTGCCGAGGACGGAGAGGTCGCCGTAGGTGTCCCGGGCCGCTCGGAAGTCCCGGGTCGGTCCGGGGAAGAGCAGCTCGTTGAGGGTGGCCCGGGGCTCCGCGGCGAGCGACGCCTCCTGCTCGGGGGTGAGGTCGGTGAGGCGTGGCTTGGCCTGACGGCCGGCCAGCGCCTTGGTCCGGAACGGCTCGGGCCAGCCACCGGGCGGGTCCCCGAGCTCCCCGTTGAGGAAGCCGATGACGGAGTCGGGGATGTCGTACTTCTGCGGGTCGGCCTCGAAGTCCGCCGGATCCGCGCCGGCCCCGACCAGGGCGAGGGCGAGGTCGCCGACGGCCTTGCTGCTCGGGGTCACCTTGACGAGGTTGCCGAGGATCCGGTTGGCGGCGGCATACATGTCCTCGATCGCCTCGAAGCGGTCACCGAGGCCGAGGGCGATGGCTTGCTGGCGCAGGTTGGACAGCTGACCGCCGGGGATCTCGTGGACGTAGACCCGCCCGGTGGGGGAGTCGAGGCCGGACTCGAAGGGTGCGTACACGTGGCGCACGGCTTCCCAGTAGGGCTCGAGTGAGAAGACGTGGTTGATGTCGAGCCCGGTCGGTCGGTCGGTGTCGTCCGTGGCCGCGACGAGGGCGGACAGGGATGGCTGGCTCGTCGTCCCGGCCATCGTCGCTGTCGCGGCGTCGACCGCATCGACCCCGGCGTTGATGGCCGCGAGGAGCGTGCCGATCTGCCCGCCTGCGGTGTCGTGGGTGTGCAGGTGCACCGGTAGGTCGAAACGCTCGCGCAGCGCCGTGACGAGGCGGGTGGCGGCCGGTGCGCGGAGCAGGCCGGCCATGTCCTTGATCGCCAGGACGTGGGCGCCGGTGTCGACGATCTGCTCGGCGAGGTGCAGGTAGTAGTCGAGCGTGTAGAGCTTCTCACCCGGGCTCATCAGGTTGCCGGTGTAGCACAGGGCCACTTCGGCGACCGCCGTCCCCGTGTCGAGGACTGCCTCGACGGCTGGCCGCATCTGCGACACGTCGTTGAGGGAGTCGAAGATCCGGAAGATGTCGAGGCCGGTGCGGGCGGCCTCCCGGACGAAGGCGTCAGTGACCGCGGTGGGGTAGGGGGTGTAGCCGACGGTGTTCCGCCCGCGCAGCAGCATCTGCAAGGGGATGTTGGGCATCGCCTCCCGCAGCGCCGCGAGCCGCTCCCACGGGTCCTCGGACAGGAAGCGGAGCGCGACGTCGTAGGTGGCGCCGCCCCAGGCCTCCATCGACCAGAGCTGCGGGGTCAGGTGTGAGACGTGACCGGCGACGTGCAGCAGGTCCCGGGTGCGCATCCTCGTGGCCAGCAGGCTCTGGTGCGCGTCGCGGAAGGTGGTGTCGGTGACCGCTACCTCGTTGGCCGCGCGCAGGTGCGCTGCGAAGCCGGCCGGGCCCAGGGCGAGCAGCCGGTCCCGCGACCCCTCGGGCACCGGTGTGGTGGGGAGTTCGGGAAGCTTGTGGCGTGGGCGGACTCGGGCCCGGGTCCGAGACGGACCGTGCGGCTGGTTGACGGTGACGTCGGCGAGGTAGCCGAGCAGCTTGGTCGCCCGATCGGCCGGGACCCGGGCGGAGAGCAGCTCGGGCCGTTGGTCGATGAACGAGGTCGTTGCCAAGCCGTCCTGGAAGACCGGGTCGTCGAGGACCGCCTCGAGGAAGGGCATGTTGGTCGAGACCCCGCGTACGCGGAACTCCGCGAGCGCCCTCCGGGCCCGGCGGACCGCGAGCGGGAACGTCCGAGCGCGGCAGGTCAGCTTGACCAGCATCGAGTCGAAGTGTGCCGAGACCTCGGCGCCGACGAAGATCGTGCCGCCGTCGAGCCGGACGCCGGACCCACCGGCGGACCGGTAGGTGGTGATCGTCCCCGCGTCGGGACGGAACCCGTTGGAGGGGTCCTCGGTGGTGATCCGGCACTGCAGCGCGAAGCCCCTCGTCCGGATGTCGCGCTGCGCCAGCCCCAACTCCTCGAACGTGGCGCCGCTGGCGATCAGCAACTGGCTCACGACGAGGTCGACGTCGGTGACCTCCTCGGTCACCGTGTGCTCGACCTGGATGCGGGGGTTCATCTCGATGAAGACGTAGCGGCCGTCCTCGCCGAGCAGGAACTCGACCGTTCCGGCGTTGACGTAGCCGATCTTCCGGGCGAAGGCGGCAGCATCAGCGCACATCGACTCGCGGGTGGCTGGGTCCAGATTGGGCGCCGGCGCGATCTCGATGACCTTCTGGTGGCGACGTTGCACGGAGCAGTCGCGCTCGAAGAGGTGCAGCACCTCACCGGTGCGGTCGGCCAGGATCTGCACCTCGATGTGCCGTGGGTTGATCACGGCCTCCTCGAGATAGAGCGTCGGGTCACCGAAGGCTGCCTCGGCCTCGCGCTGGGCGGCCTCGAGCGCCTCCCGCAGGCCGTCGGGCGATTCCACGCGGCGCATGCCGCGACCACCGCCACCGGACACCGCCTTGACGAAGAGCGGGAAGCCGAGGTCCTCCGCGGCGGCCTCCAGAGTGTCGAGGTCGGTCCCGGGCTCGGAGCCCCGCAGCGTCGGCAGACCGGCCTCGCGGGCCGCCGCGATCGCGCGCGACTTGTTGCCGGTCAGGTGCAGCACCGACGCCGGCGGCCCGACGAAGGTGATGAGCCGGTGCTCGGACTTGCGGTCCTCGTAGGGGAAGACGGCAACCGTCCGGATCCCCAGCTCGGTGGCGGCGCGGAACGCGCGTACCGCGATCTCACCTCGGTTGGCGACAAGGACCTTGCGGAACATCTGACCTCCAGGGTGCGGGGGCGTGGACGGGCAACTGGCTGCGCCGCTCGGCGCTGGCACCGTTCGAGCCTAGTAGCGCACGTCACACTTCCCGGGTCCTCGTCTTATCCTGAGACGCGCTCCGCATGGACCGGGCGGCCCCCGGGGCCAGGCCCAGCGGCATACGGCAGGGGCCTTGGCGGGGACTGTGCCGGGACCGGCTGGGGAATGCCGTGGACCCCGCTGTCGTTACTCAGGCATACTGTGGGCAGTACCGCAGATTGACAAGTGCACAGCGTGACGTGGACACCCCCATGGGGGTGATCGGTTTCGACGGTGGTCGACACATCAGGAGAAGCGGGTCGAGGATGCAGGGTTATCTCGTAAACGCTCCTTGCAAACCAATAGGTGCCAACTCAAAGCGCACCGACTTCGCCCTCGCCGCCTGAGCGAGCTCCGAAGTCCGTCAGCCTGAGCTAGTTTCCGACTCAGTGCCTGGCGTCAGCTAGGAAACTTGCTGCGTAGCCATGTTGGGGGGCTGCGCGGGACTCTTACTCAACTGGGCCTGTCGGGGAACGTGTGCGCGCGAGCCCCGGGGCCGAGAAAATCTCTAGCGCACTGCACCCGGAGAAGTCCTGGTATCTCGTCATCGGACGCGGGTTCAATTCCCGCCACCTCCACCACCTCGTGGTGGCCACGTCACGCAATGAGCGCAAAACAGCCCGTGACCTGCACAAACATGCAGGTCACGGGCTGTTTGCGTCAGGGACACGACTGACCAGGTATACCCATGAGATGCCAGAATTTCTGTCACACAGCTGTCACAGGCCATGCTGGGTATGGATCACAAGGCTGGCACGGGCCTGGTACTCATTGGAGGATGTATGGCTGCACCCGCGAAGTTACCGAGGGGCATCACTCGGTACCGAGACTGGACCACCACGCCACCAGCCGTGGCACCCAGGAGGCCAGCCGGGCCGGGGAAGACCGGTCCCTGACCCAGGGCACCGCAGGGGCCGCCCTCGGCGGCCCCACCGGCGAGCACCCCCACCACGAGCACGACAACGAACTGCAAGGCGAGTACGAAGGCCAGCGTCATGGCGTGCGTGGGCAGGAGGTGGCTCGGTGAACGCGCCAGCTAGCAGCAAGAACACCGACGTGCCCACGGTCGGTGTCTCCCCACCGCCGCCGCTACCGCAGGACCTGGAAGCGTTGCTGCGCCGGCTACGGCTGCCGCACAGCCGAGCCCACGCCCCCGAGGTGATCGCGACCGCCAGGGCTCAACGCTGGGAACCGGTCGAGGTCCCGCGTGCTCTGTTCGCGCACGAGGCCGCCGGTCGGGAACGTTCCGCCCTGGCCACCCGACGAGCGGCCGCCGGGCTCCCGACCGGCAAAACCTTCGCCGCGTGGAGCCCCGACGCGTCCTCGATCCCGGCCCCGACCCAACAAGCGCTACGCACCCTTGAGTGGGTCCACCGCCGCGAGAACCTGGTCGTGTGCGGCCCGTCCGGGACCGGCAAGACGTTCCTGCTCGAGGCCCTGGGACAGCACGCCGTCGAAGCCGGCCTCAAGGTCGCCTGGTTCACCCTCGAGGACCTCGGCGTCCTGCTACGCCGGCACCGCGCCGACGACACCGTCACCCGCGCCATCGCCCGGATCCTGCGAGCAGATCTCGTGGTCGTGGACGATATCGGGCTTCGCCCGGTCGCTGCGGACGCGGCCGAGGGCCTGTACCGCCTGGTCGACGCCGCGTACGAGAAACGCTCCATCGCGATCAGCTCGAACCTGCACCCGGCAGCGTTCGACGAGCTGATGCCCAAGACCCTCGCCACCGCGACCGTCGACCGGCTCCTGCACCACGCCCACGTATGCCAAACCACCGGGGAAAGCGTGCGCCTATCCCAAGCCCTCGCCGGGCAAGGAGTGAGCCCATTGAACTGAGCACCCGGCCGGTGGTGGCCAGCCCTGGGCAGATCCCATGGCCACCACCGGGCAGTTCTCGTGACCGTCACCGGGCGCGTTGCTTGGACGCTTCGAAACTGCCACCTGCTGAGACGCAACTTT
>CAJDUR010000037.1_pt1 | contig 19438 bp, 17 predicted proteins | sample 7391191 | NCBI WGS metagenome assembly CAJDUR01 (sample SAMEA7055688, study PRJEB34461) | soil metagenome | biome: terrestrial ecosystem; feature: Peninsula; material: soil | place: Antarctica | collected 2016 | reverse complement strand
CGCATGCAGTGGTGGATCCGGCCGGGGCCCAGGCGCGCCTGGGCGATCGCGAAGCCGCTCCCCTCATCGGCGAGCAGGTTGCTCGCGGGGACCCGCACATCGGTGAAGGACAGCTCGGCGTGACCGCCGTGGTCGTTGTCCTCGTAACCGAAGACCTCCATGCCGCGGATGATCTCGACACCGGGGGTGTTGCGGGGCACGAGGATCATCGACTGCTGGCGGTGCCGCTCGGCGGTGGGGTCGGTCTTGCCCATGACGATGAAGATCTCGCACTCGGGATTCATCGCGCCGGTGATCCACCACTTGCGCCCGTTGAGGACGTAGTCGTCGCCGTCGCGGCGGATGCTCGTCTCGATGTTGGTCGCGTCCGAGCTTGCGACAGCAGGCTCGGTCATGGCGAAGGCGGAGCGGATCCGCCCGTCCAGCAAGGGATCGAGCCACTGCGAGCGCTGCTCCTGCGTGCCGAAGTCGGAGAGGACCTCCATGTTGCCGGTGTCCGGGGCGGCGCAGTTGAGCACGGCGGGAGCCAGCCGGATGCACCGGCCACTGATCTCGGCGAGCGGGGCGTACTGCAGGTTGGTCAGGCCGGCGCCGCGCTCCCCCGGGAGGAAGAGATTCCACAGCCCGCGGCTGCGGGCCTCGGCGCGCAACTCCTGCAGGACAGGAGCGGTGCTCCAGGCCCACCGGTCGTCGAGGGCTGCCACCTGGGCGTCGAACGTCGCGAGCGAGGGGATGATGCGCTCCTCCATGAAGCCGGACAGCTCCTGGCGCAGCGCGTCGGTCTTGGGGTCGAAGCCGAAGTCCATCAGTTCTCCTCGATTGCGTGCAGGCCCGCTCGCACGAGCGGGACGATGAAGTCGCCGATTGCGGCGAAACCCTCGCCGACAGTCTGGCCGTGGACGTAGCGGTAGTGAATCCCCTCGAGGATCACGGCGAGCTTGAAGTGGGCCAGCCCGAGGTGGAAGGAGATGCTGGACAGGTCGCGCCCGCTCTCCGCCGCATACCGGGCCAGCAGGTCATCGACGCTCGGATAGCCAGTCGCCTTGGCCACGTCGGAGACCACGTCGCCGCCAGCGATCAGCGACACGCCCTGATAGGCGGCGAGCAGACCGATGTCGGTGAGCGGGTCACCGAGGGTGGCCATCTCCCAGTCGAGCACGGCGGACACGTCGTCGGCCGCATCGACGAGCAGGTTGTCGAGGCGGAAGTCACCGTGCACGATCGCCGGCGCTGACTCCGTGGGGATCGAGGCGGCGAGCTTGTCGTGCAACTCGTCGATGCCCTCGATCGGACGGCTGCGCGACTGGTCGAGCTGCTTCTTCCACCGACGGACCTGCCGCTCGAGGAAGCCGTCCGGCCGGCCGAAGTCACCGAGCCCGACGGACTCTGGATCCACGTGGTGCAGGGCGACCAGGGTGTCGATCATCCGCTCGGCGATCGCCGTCGTCCGCCCCGCCCCAATGGCTTCGAGCTCCGTAGCGTGCCGGTAGGGCGTGCCTTCAACCCTTTCCATCACGTAGAACGGGGCGCCGATCACCTCGTCCCCCGGGGACACGGCATACGTCGCGGGGACCGGGACCGCGGTGTTGGCCAGCGCCGAGATGACCCGGTGCTCGCGGACCATGTCGTGAGCGGTCGCGAGGACGTGGCCGAGCGGCGGACGCCGCACGATGACCGTATGCCGCCGGGCATCCTCGACCACATAGGTGAGGTTGGACTTGCCGCCGGCGATCAGGCTGGCGCGGAGGGGTCCCTGGAGCAGTCCGGGCGCTGCTTGGTCGAGGAAGGTGCGGAGGGGGGCGAGCGGGAGCCCGGGTGGGTCAGGGTGGGATGTGGCCGATGGGTCAGGGGGGGATGTGGCCGATGGGTCAGGGTGGGATGTGGCCGGTGGGTCGGGGTGGGAGGTAGCCGACGGGTCGGGCGTGGGATCGTCTGACACGTCAGGCCTTCGGTCCACCGGCGACGTAGATGACCTGACCGGAGACGAAGCCGGCATCCTCGCGGACGAGGAAGGAGGCCACCGCGGCGATGTCTTCGGGCTGGCCGGCGCGGCCGACCGGGATCTCCTTGGCCAGGCCCTCGAGGAACTGCTCGAAGGGGATTCCCATCCGTGCTGCGGTCGCCTTGGTCATGTCGGTGGCGATGAAGCCCGGGGCGATGGCGTTGGCGGTGACGCCGAAGCGGCCGAGCTCGATCGCCAACGTCTTGGTGAAGCCCTGCAGCCCGGCCTTCGCAGCGGAGTAGTTCGCCTGCCCGCGGTTGCCGAGGGCCGAGGTGGACGAGAGGTTGACGATCCGGCCCCACTTCGCCTCGGTCATGTACTTCTGGGCGGCCCGGGACATGAGGAAGGACCCGCGTAGGTGCACTCCCATGACGGCGTCCCAGTCGTCCACGCTCATCTTGAAGAGCATGTTGTCGCGGATGATCCCGGCGTTGTTGATCAGCACGGTCGGGGCGCCGAGCTCGGTGGCCACGCGAGCCACGGCCGCTTCGACAGCGGCCTCGTCGGAGACGTCTACACCGACGGCGAGCGCACGGCCACCCGCGGCCTCGATCTCGGAGGCGACTGTGGCACAGGCAGCTTCGTCGAGGTCGAGGATCGCGACAGCCAGGCCGTCCTCCGCGAGTCGCTTCGCTACGGCGGCGCCAATGCCGCGAGCGGCCCCGGTCACGATGGCGGTACGGGTGTCGGTCATGTTTGTCTCCTCGGGTTGTGGGTTCGTGCTGGGGTCAGGTGCTGGGTCAAGGACTGAGATCGGTGGTAGGGAGGGCCGTGGGATCGGCACTGGGGCCAGTGGCAGTGAGATCGGCAGGGTGCGCAGCGAGGGCGGTGTCGAGCCGCTGCTGGATTCGGTTCATACCGGCCACCCACGCGTCCGGGTCGGCAGCCCGACCGGCGTAGTAGTCCCGGACCGGCGGGTGGGGCAGGATCTGCACGGCATCACCTTGGAGGCCCTGCCACACCGCTTCGGCCACCTCGTCGGGTGTGAGGGTCCCGTCCCGGGTGAGCAGGCCCTTGAGCGGCCCGGCCTGGTCGAGGATGCGGGTCTGGACACCGAGTGGGCAGATCACCTGCGCGACGATCCCGCGGTGGCGGTAGGTGGCGGCGACCCACTCCGCGAGGGCCACTGACCCGTGCTTGGTCACCGAGTAGGGCAGGTCGCCGAGCATCGTCAGCAGCCCGGCAGCGGAGGCGGTCAGCACGAGGCGGCCGTGGCCAGCCTCGAGCCACAGTGGCACGAGCCGTCGGGCGGCCCGCACCTGGGAGAGCAGGTTGACCTCGAGGACGTGGTCCCAGTCGGCGTCGGTCGCCTCGATCCCGTGCCCGGAGGCAATCCCTGCGTTGGCGACGAAGAGGTCGATCGAGCCCAGGTGGTCGAGCGCTGCTGTGACCAGGGCGTCGACCCCGTCGGTGCTGGCGGCGTCGCCGGGCACCGGGATGGCGCCGAGCTCGCGAGCAGTCGTCTCGAGTTCCACTCCGTCGATGTCGCTGACGACGACGCTGAAGCCCTCCGCGATGAGACGGGCGGCAATGGCCCGGCCGATCCCCCGGGCGGCGCCGGTGACGACCGCTGTGGTCATGAGCTCCTCCAAAGAACGTCGGCGCCGGACCCTTGCCATTACCTAAGCGCTTGCTTACCCTTGCGAATCCAACCGTCCGCGTCAAGTGGACGTGACGAGAGAGCCCCCTGATGCCGACCACTCTGGCGCCACCGACGCCCGCACAGCAACGCATCCTCGATGCTGCTGGGACCTGCTTCGCGGCCCGTGGCTTCCACGGTACGAGCACCCGAGACATCGCGCGGGAGGCCGGGCTGTCCCCGGCGGTGCTCTACGTGCACTACCCGTCGAAGGAGGAGGTGCTCCACGAGATCGCCCGCCGCGGTCACGAGGCGACGCTCGAGGTGATGCGCTCCGCTCGGATGGCGGCCGGCCCTGACCCCGTCGCCCAACTGGCCCACGTGGCGCACGATTTCGTGCTGTGGCACGCCGAGATGCACACCCTCGCGCGGGTGATCAACTATGAGCTCGCAGCCCTCACCGACGAGCACCGGGCCCAGATCGCCACCCGCCGGCGCGAGATCGAGCAACTCACCCGAGACATCCTCGATGCCGGGATCCGTATCGGCGTCTTCACCACCGATCGCCCCGGCGCCACCGCCCTGGCCATCCTCAGCCTGGGGGTGGACGTCGCCCGGTGGTTCCGCGACGACGGCGAGTGGACCCCGCGGGACGTTGCCGCGCACTACCGCGACCTCGTCCTGCGGATGGTGACGGACAGGACGACCGACAAGCAGCGGTCATCGCCTCGCGCTGATGGGCAGAGGTAACGTCGATATCGATGACGTCTCCGATACCGGCAGGGCGATGGCTGACCGTGAGGTGCTCGAGGTGCTCGTCAAGCCCTGACCACCCCACGACCGAAGGAGCACCCCGACATGGACAAGCGCACACTGGGCAGCACGGGCTTGGAGGTCTCCGCCATCGGTCTGGGTTGCATGGGCATCAGTCAGTCCTTCGGGCCGTCGCCGGATCGGGAGGTGATGATCGACTTCCTCCGCGAGGCCGTCGAGCAGGGCGTGACGCTTTTTGACACCGCGGAGGTCTACGGGCCCTACCACAACGAGGAGATCATCGGGGAGGCGCTCGAGCCGCTCCGGGAGCAGGTCGTCATCGCAACCAAGTTCGGCTTCTCCCTCGACGACAGCGCCCGCAAGCTCGACAGCCGACCCGAGCACATCAGGGCAGCCCTCGAGGGCTCACTGAGGCGGTTGCGAACCGATCACGTCGACCTGCTCTACCAGCACCGCGTCGACCCCGACGTTCCGATCGAGGACGTGGCCGGGACGGTCGGGGAGCTGATCGAGGAGGGCAAGGTCGGCCACTTCGGTCTCTCCGAGGCGGGTCCGGAGACCATTCGGCGCGCGCACGGCGTGCAGTCGGTGACGGCGCTCCAGAGCGAGTACTCCCTGTTCTGGCGCGAGCCAGAGGACGCGGTCCTCAACACCCTCGACGAGTTGGGGATCGGCTTCGTGCCGTTCAGCCCGCTCGGCCGAGGCTTCCTGACCGGCGCGCTCGACGCGTCCACCGAGTTCTCCGACGGCGACATCCGGGCCACCCTGCCGCGGTTCACCGTCGAGGCCCGCCACGCGAACCTCGCCCTGGTCGATCGGGTCCGGGCGGTGGCCGAGCGCAAGGGCACGCGCATCGGGCAGATCTCCCTCGCGTGGCTCCTGGCCCAGAGACCCTCGATCGTCCCGATCCCCGGCACCCGGCGGCTGGCCCGACTCGAGGAGAACATCGGGGCGACCACGGTGAAGTTGACACCCGAGGACCTCGCCGAGCTCGACGAGGCGTCGACCCAGGTCAAGGTCGTGGGTGACCGCTACCCCGAGGCGATGCAGCGGATGATCAACCGCTAGCACGGCGTGGCGCCCGCTCAGCACGGCATCGGCCAGTCGGGTCCGTAGGATTGAGCGATGATGCTCCACGAGGTCGTCACCACCTCGCGCGCCGTGGCCGCGACTGCCTCGCGCAGCGCCAAGGTCGAAGCGCTGGCCTCCTGCCTGCAGCGCGCCGCCGCGGACGGGCCCGACACGATCGGCATCGTCTCGGCCTACCTCTCCGGCGCGCTCCCGCAGCGCCGCTTGGGCATCAGTTGGCGCGGCTTGCAGGCTCTGCCAGAACCGGCCGGTGAGCCAAGCCTGACGATCACGGCCGTCGACCACGCCGCGACCGACCTCGCCTCGATCGCCGGGCCCGGCTCCGCCGCACGGCGATCCACCGTCGCGGTCGACCTCTTTGCCCACGCGACCGTCGACGAGCAGCAGTGGCTGCGCGGCCTCATCACGGGTGAGACCAGGCAGGGCGCCGGGGACGGGATCCTGCAACAAGCTGTGGCCAGGGCCGCTGGTGTTCCCGACGCCGCGGTGCGCCGGGCAGTCCTGCTCGCCGGACACCTCGGCCCGGTAGCCCAGGCGGCCCTCACCGGTGGCGCCGAGGCGCTGGCCGCCATCACCCTCGAAGTCGGCCGGCCGCTGCGGCCCATGCTCGCCGCCGCAGCCCCGGACGTCACCGCGGCCCTCGCCACGATCGCCGGCGAGGTCGCGGTCGAGACGAAGCTCGACGGCATACGGCTGCAAGCCCATGTCGACCACGGCGAGGTGCACCTGTTCACCCGCACCCTCGAGGAGGTGACCGACCGGATGCCTGAGATCACCGAGGCACTGGCGGCGCTCCCCCTGCAGCGAGTGGTGCTCGACGGCGAGGTCATCGCCCTCCAGACCGATGGGCGGCCGCATCCCTTCCAGGTCACGGGTGCCCGGACGGCCAGCAGCGCCGATCCGGAGCGGCTGCGTGTCGACGTGCCGCTGACGCCCTTCTTCTTCGACCTGCTGCACCTCGACGGCATCGACCTCATCGACGAGTCGGCAGCGCGGCGCTGGGCCCGGCTCGCCGAGACGGTCCCAGCCACCTGGCTCGCGCCACGGATCATGACGTCGGATCCCGATGCGGCACAGGACTTCTTTGAGCGCGTGGTCGTGTCGGGACACGAGGGAGTCGTCGTCAAGGATCCGGCGATGCCCTATGCCGCCGGTCGGCGCGGGCCGGGCTGGATCAAGGTCAAACCGCGCCACACCCTCGACCTGGTCGTGCTCGCCGTGGAATGGGGAAGCGGGCGGCGCACGGGGTGGCTCTCCAACGTCCACCTCGGGGCGAGGGACGCCGAGAGCGGCGAGTTGGTCATGCTCGGCAAGACCTTCAAGGGGATGACCGACGAGATGCTTCGCTGGCAGACCGAGCGGTTCCGTGAGCTGGCCGTGGACGAACCGACGACAGACTCGTGGGTGGTCCCGCTCCGGCCGGAGCAGGTCGTCGAGGTCGCCTTCGACGGGGTGCAGCGCTCGAGCCGCTACCCGGGCGGGCTCGCACTGCGCTTCGCGCGGGTGCTGCGCTATCGGGACGACAAGCCCGTCACGGAGATCGACACGGTCCAGACCGTGCGCTCCCTCGCCGGGTGGTGACCGGCGTGCCTGCTCACTGATAGCGGGCCACTGACCACTACGGTCAAGTCATGACTCCAGATGCCCCCACGCCCACCCGTTCAACCGGCATCGGCTCGATGCCTCTGGACGGGCGCACCGCCTTTCGGGTCTGGGCACCGAACGCGGACTCCGTGGCCGTCACCGGCAGCTTCGACGAGTGGGCCGCCCAGCATGACCTCGAGCGCGAGGAGAGCGGTTACTGGTACGGCGAGGTGGAGGGTGCCGGCCACGGCGACGAGTACCAGTACGTCATCACCAATGGTGAACAGGTCCTCCATCGGATCGATCCGCGGGCCAGGGCCGTGACCAACTCGGTCGGCAACGCGATCATCTACGACCGCCACGCCTTCGACTGGCAGGGCGACTCCTACACCTGCCCGCCCCACAACGAACTGGTCATCTACGAGACCCACATCGGCTCCTTCGCCGCCGATGGCGACGGGGTCGGCAACCTTGTCGAGCTGATCGGCAAGCTCGGCTACCTGCATGACCTCGGGATCAACGCCATCGAGCTGATGCCGGTGACCGAGTTCGCCGGCGACTACTCGTGGGGCTACAACCCCTCGGATCCCTACGCCGTCGAGTCGAGCTACGGCGGACCGGACCACCTCAAGGCCTTCGTCCGCGAAGCACATCGCCACGGCATCGCCGTCATCGTCGACGTGGTGCTCAACCACTTCGGCCCGAGCGACCTGACGCTGTGGCGCTTCGATGGCGCCAGCCACAACGACAAGGGCGGCATCTACTTCTATCAGGACGAGCGGTCCACGACCCCCTGGGGCGACACCCGTCCGGACTACGGCCGGGTCGAGGTCGCGCAGTACTGCCACGACAACGCCCTCATGTGGGTCGAGGAATTCCACATGGACGGGCTGCGCTTCGACGCCACGCTCTACATCCGCACCATCGACGGGGTCGGCAGCGACATCCCCGAGGGCTGGGCCCTGATGCGCTCGATCACCGACTCGGTCCGCGGGAGCTACGGTGACAAGATCCTCATCGCCGAGGACCTGCAGGGCGATCCTGCCCTCACCTCACCCGACGGGGCCGGCTTCCACGCCCAGTGGGAGCCGGGCTTCGTCCACCCGGTCCGGGAGCTGCTCGCGGCACCCGATGACGCCGGGCGGTCCATGTCCACGCTGGCCGGGGCGATTGCCGGGCAAGGGGACCCCTTCGCCCGAGTCATCTACACCGAGAGCCACGACGAGGTCGCCAACGGCAAGGTGCGGGTCACGCAGGAGATCAACCCGGACGACCCGACCGGCTGGGCCGCGCAGAAGCGGGCCACCCTCGGCACCGCCCTCGTCCTGACGAGTGCGGGCATCCCGATGCTCTTCCAGGGACAGGAGTTCCTCGAGGACGAGTACTTCCGAGACAACGTGCCGCTCGACTGGGACCGGGCCATGGCCCTGCGCGACATCGTGCGCATGGTCCGCGACCTGGTCATGCTGCGCCGCAATGGAACCGGCACCACCGCAGGGCTACTCGGCAGCCACTCCGCCCTGCTGCACCTCGGCGAGGAGAGCAAGACGATCGCCTGGTTGCGATCGACCGGCGTCGAGCCCGGTGGCGACGCGGACAGCGGTGGCGCCTCCGTTGCCGTTGTCGTCAACGCGAGCGCCAACCCGCAGGACATCGCGATCGGGCTACCCCACCCGGGGCACTGGGCGGTGCGTTTCAACTCGGACGCGTCCACCTACAGCTTGCTCTTCGGGGACCATCACACCGCCGATGTCGACGCCACCGCGGAACCGCTGGGCGATCTCCCCGCCCAGGGCGTCGTCAGCGTCGGACCGTACAGCCTCGTAGTGCTCAGTCAGGACTGACGCGGGCACCGGCACCCCAAGCCGTCAGGGGACTGAGAGCCTGCTCAGCTGGCGACTGACTCGAGGAGGTGGCGCTCGAGCGGGCTCGGGGGTGCTTCGCTGTCGTAGGACTCTGGAATCCTCTCGAAGGGGCGAGGTCTGCTCGTCCGGCAGATGCGCACGATCTGGATCTGGGGCCGCGCCGGCGTCTGCTCCTGATCGTCCGGGCCGCTGGCCCAGCTGGCGGTGTCGGTGCGGGCCGGGTCTTCGGGTAGGACCGGTGGGGCTTCGGAGAGGTAGGTGTGCCCGGTCGGGGTCGTGACCCGAACGGTGTGCGGGTGCTCGTCGCGGCTGGCGGCCTGGGTGGGGCCGGGGTGCAGGACCTCGTAGTGGAAGCCGGGATTCTCCTTGGCCAGGTTGCAGGTCACGCAGAACCCTTCGCCGTTGGTGTCAGTGGTGGGGCCGCCGGTGTGATGGGGAGCGATGTGGTCGATGTGCCGGATCGGGGCGTTGCACCACGGGGTGCGGCAGCTGCGATCGCGGGTGATCAGGTAGCGCCGCAGCCCGCCATCGAACACGCGCCGGCGCGAGTCCATTCCGACCAGGGTGCCGGTGCCGGGGTGAGTGTAGAGCCGCCGGAGCCATACGACTGCCCGGTCAGCTGCCCGTTCAGCTGCACTGTGGGCTACTCCGCTGCCGGCCGCGCCGTCTCCGGGACTGGCAGCCACTCGATAGGGCGCTCCGGTGCCCGCACTATCGGCAGACTCATCCCCAGCGTCTGCGTCATCGACCTGACGAGGGTCCTCGGTCCGGTCTTGGGCGATGTGATCGTGGGTGAACCGGCCTTGGTTGAACAGGTTCCGGGCCCAAGCTGCGGGGACGGGACCGTAGCCACGCAGGTAGGCCGGGGTGTCATCACCGGCGAGCAAGGCCCGGTCAGTCATGACGAGTTGTACCTCGATGTTCGGGGTGACCGGCTGGCCGGGGGCGACCGGCTCGACGGGACTGACTCTGGATGGAACGGCAGCGGGCCTGCTCGCAGTTCCGGCACCTACGCCTGGTCTCGGCCCCTCACCAGGATGCGCGCTCGGTGCTGGGGAGCCGCCTGACGCTGTCCCCGGCGCTGACCAGTCCGCACCTGCCTCGCTGGTCGCGGCCTCTCCGGTGGCGACCTCTGCGCCTGTTGCCGGGGCGCCGTGGGGCTTGGCCGCCGGAGGGCCTGCCGCGGAGGGAGAGGCTGCAGGACCCGCCGCCGGGGAGGCGTCGGTCTCCGCGGCCATGTTGTCAGTTCCACTATGGGGCCTGGTCGCTGGGGAGCTTGCTGTGCAAGGAGAGGCTGCAGCAGGCGAGGCATCGGTCTGCACCCAAGAGGCGGCGGTGCTCTCCGTGGAAGGAGCAGTGCCACTGGTGGCCGGGCCTGCACTGGTGGCCGATTCGGCCAGAGCGGCAGCGACGGCCGCCGCAGCGTGGGCACCGGTCAACCGCTCGATGAGCGCATCCGCCATCAACTGGCCCTGAGTCCGCGTGTCCCCACCAGCCTTCGCCGAAGCCGCCGCAGCCAGCAGCGCCGCATACGCCGCTACCGCGTGCACGGCCGGCAACTCAGCCGAAAGCCGGGCCATCGTGTCCGGCACCGGGCGCAGCGTGACCCGGCGCGCCTCTTCCGCGGTCCGGGCCCGCTCCGTCGCGGCCTCCGCATCCAGGCGATCCGCACAAGCCCGGACCCGATGCTCGACTTCTTGATCACCCCAGCCCGCGACCTGCTCACCCGAGGCGCCAATCACCTCGGCATCAACCAGCGCCCGAAGGTCAGGATCCAGATGATTGACCCCGCAGACGATCAGACCGGCCCGGTGCTCATTGAGCCGGCCCGCGGTCAACGCCGCCAACGTGTGCGGCAGATCCCGGGTCAACGACACAGCGATCGAGGTTAACCGGGCACCGCGATGCGGCGACTCATGCCGCGCCAGCCCCACCTGAGAGCCCACCCCACTCCCGGGCTTGGCCCGACCCGCCCGCCGTCTCGAGATCCGCCCCACCACCGCATCCGCCGTAGCCCGACCCGCACGCCCACCGCTGCCCTGGCTGCCCTGGCTTCCGTTACCGTCCTGGCCGCCGCTACTGTCACGGCTTTCGCGACTGTCTTGCCTGCCGCTACCGTCCTGGCCGCCCTTACCGTCCTGGCCGCCGTTAACGCCCTGGCTGTCCGGACTGTGCTGGCCGTCCTCGCTCTCCCCCCGCTCGGCGGCCATCTCCGCCGCCCGGCGAGCCTGCTGCGACAGGAGGTGATCGGCCGGGTTGAACGCCCGTGACAGCGCCTCGTCACGGGCCCGGACCCACCCCGTGAAGTCAGCGGCCTCATCCATCCGATCCGCCCACTCTGCAGCGACCTGCAACTGCGAGTCCACGAACGCGCTGGTGATCCGGGCCTGAGCCGCCGCACAGCCGGCCTTGACCCGCTCGAGCGCATCGAGCTGATCGATCCGCGTCGCGTCCAGCAGCGTCGGATCACCCTCACCTCCGAGCCCCGACAGGTCGCCGACCAGGACCCGCAGCTGCCCCACCGAGAACGCGCCCCCAACCGACAACACGCCCTCCGCCGACACCGAGCCGTCACCGCCGGTGACGCTCGCTCCGGATCCGGCCTCACCGGCCCCGGACCACGGCCCCGGATCGCAGCCAGACCCATCAGCCGCCGCCTCGTCGGACCCGGGGCGCGCTGCGGGGCTCGAGCCGGCGGGCAGGCAGGAGGAGGATCCCACCGTGGTGGTTTCGCCTCCAACGCCATTGTCGAACATGTGTTCTATAGTACAGGCGTTCTATTTGATGTACAAGGGTTCCACGAGACTCACCTTTACTGCCCGCGAAGCGCGGTGTGGCTCTCGGGGACCACGAGGTGTGCTGGACTGCAGCCATCACCCAAGCCACTCAGAACGGAGCACCTATGGCGGTACGCGAGGTCGAGGCATCGGGACTTGAGGCGCAACGCCTCGCGACACAGCTTCTGCACCGAGTGCGTCGCGCCGATCCGCTGGCCGGGGTCTGGGAGGCCGCCGACATCCAGTGGTGGTGGCGGAAGCCGCGACCGTCCGACCAGGTCGACAAGACCTTCTGGATGGGCGACGACGGCCCCGTGGCCGGCATTCTGCTGACCAGCAGTTCCGGCGGGCCCTGGCAATGTGACCCGCTGGTCCTCCCCGGCACGAACAGCGCCCTGGCCGAAGAAGTGTGGCAGCAAGCACTGGCCCTCGGGGACAAGCACTCACCACAGGGCATTGACGTCCCCGTGAACGATGGTGATGAGACCTCCGTCGCGCTGGCACTACTTTGTGGCTTGACCGCCGGCAACCACGACCGCACGGCATGGCTGAGCGCCTCAGACCGACCTGCTGTGACTGCCCCTGCCGTGACTGCCCCTGGGTACCACCTCGTCGATCGCAGCGATCGCCCCGATCAGCCACACCCCATGCAAGGTCACAACGGCGACGACGTCGCCCGGCGACTGGACGAATGCACCCTGTATGACCCGCAACTGGATCTGCGGGTCGAGACCCAGGAGGGCCGGGTCGCCGCCTACTCGCTGTACTGGTTCGACTCGGAGACGAAGGTCGGACTGGTCGAGCCAGTCCGCGTGGAGGACGAGTTCCAGCGACAGGGACTGGCCAGTGCGATGCTGCGCGAAGGCATCAGTCGCCTGGTGGATCGCGGCGCCGAACGAGTGAAGATCGCGTATCAGACCGAAGCGGCAGCAGCGACCTACCTGAGCATCGGCTTCCGGCCGACGTCTACCGCCACGTGGTACCAACGCCGCTGACCTCCCGACCGACAGCATCACCACCGAAGGGTGTGCAGGGAAGACCCGGTATCCAACGGCTCGACGCGGGTCAACCCGCACGCTGGGATCAGCGCAGCGGGCTGAAGGGGCGCAACTCGTCGGCGGCCTTGCCGGTCACCATGAGGTCGGCCAGCAGACGACCGGTGACCGGGCCGAGCGTGATGCCCCACATGCCGTGGCCGCCGGCGACGAAGACGCGCTGCGAGCGGGTGGCCCCGATGAGCGGAAGTCCATCGACGGTGCATGGCCGGGAGCCGACCCACTCGTCCTGCCGGTGGTCGAGGTCGGCGCCCTTGAGCAGCGGCCGGGCTGCCTCGACGATGGCCTCGATCCGGCGCCGGTCGAGGGGTGCCTCGGGCTTGCGGAACTCCATCATGCCGGCGACGCGCAGCCGGTCCCCGACCGGCGTGCACGCGACCCGGGCCTCCGGGAAGTAGACCGGCCCGTTGGGCAGGTCCTCGACGGCGACCGAGAAGGAGTAACCCCGCCCGGCCTGGACGACCCGCTTGACCCCGAACTCGCGGGCCAGCTTGCCCAGCCAGGCGCCGGTCGCGATGACGACCGCGTCGAACTCCTCGGCGGCACCGGTCGTGGTCTCGACGACGACCCCCGTGCCGGTGTCGCGCAGCCCGGTGACGGCCCCGCCGGTCAGCAACTTGCCGCCGCGGGCGATCACCGAGTCGGCGAGCGCGTTGACGTAGGCGCCCGGGTTGATGAAGCGTTGCCCGTGCAGCACGATCGCGGCCCCGATGCTGTCGGACAGCGCGGGCTCGATCGCGCGGGCCTCGTCGCCGCTGAGCACGTCGAAGGTGATGTCGCCGCCGGAGGCGTGGATGTGCTCGATCTCCTCGAGCAGGGTGGCCCGCTCCTCGGCGGTGCGATAGGCCGCGGTGAACGACTTCGCCTCGTAGGTGGTCGCCTCCACCCCACCGGCACCCAGCAGGTCGAAGCTCGCCAGGGACAGGTCGTTGATCGGGACGAGGGCCCCCATCGCCCGCTTCCAGGCCTTCATCGTCGAGTGGCGGGTGAAGCCGGTGACGAACTTGAGGAAGTCCGGCTTCGCGCTCGGCGGGACATAGACCGGTGAGCTCGGGCTGAAGACGGCACGCAGGCCGTACTTGAGGACGGCCGGCTCCGGCAGCGGCGTCGCGATGCCGGGCGTCAGCCAACCGGCATTGCCCCACGACGCACCGGCCGCGACGCCCTCGCGGTCGATGACGGTGACCTCCACGCCGCGCTCCTGGAGGAACCAGGCGGTCGCGAGCCCGACCATGCCGGCTCCGACGACGGCGACTCTCTCGGGGATGGGCAGACCGGACGGGGTGACGGACATGGGCGCAGCCTTCGCTTCGTATGCAGGGGTGGTCCTTCCATGGTCGGCCATCGCGCCAGCAGGCGGGTTGTGCTGGGCTGTCAGACTTCCCTACGACGCTAGTGCGCACACCACAAACAAGGAGCATGATGGGCCGTATGCCGCTCACCTCCTCAGCCGCATCCGGCACCTTCCGGGGGTTGCCCGTCCTCGACCTCGTGGGCACGCTCGGCGGCGGCCTGCTGACCGTCGGGGTGTCGGCCGCCGGCCCGGAGGTCGATGACCTGACGCTGGCCGAGCCCGGGTCCGGGGTCTACGGCCAGTCCGGCGACCTGCTGCTCGGGGTCGGCGTCGACACTCCGGAGGCGGCCATCGCCCTGCTCACCGCCGCCGTCTCGGTGGGCAGCGGCGGGGTCGTGCTGCGCCGGGCCACCGCACGCCGACGAGAGGTGCGCGCGGCAGCACGCCGGGCGCCGATGACCCTGCTCGAACTCGCCGATCACGCCTCCTGGGCGCACATCGTCTGGCTGCTGCGCAGCGTCCTCGACCAGGCGGCGACCGGCACGGCGACCTCGACCGACGGGCCGGCCCATGACGAGCTCTTCGCCCTCGCCGACGCGTGTGCAGCCCTGGTCGATGCCCCGGTGACGATCGAGGACACCCAGTCGCGGGTGCTGGCCCACTCCACCCGTCAGGACGTCGCCGACCCGGTCCGGCTCTCGACCATCGTCGGGCGCAAGGTGCCCGACGCCGTCCTCGCGAGCCTGCGGGGGCGCGGGGTCTTCCGACGGCTGGCCCGATCGAGCGATCCCTTCCACGTGCCGGCCGACGGCGACCTCAAGGGCCGCCTGGTCATCCCGGTCCGGGCCGGCACGGAGTGGCTCGGCTCGATCTGGGCGGTCGTCGACGAGCCTCCCGACACCGAGATCATCCGGTCGCTGACCCAGAGCGCCTCGGTGGTGGCCCTGCACCTGTTGCGGCTGCGCGCCCAGGTCGACCTGGCCCGGCGCGCGGCCGCCGACCGGCTGCGGACCGCCCTGTCCGGCACGGCGGTCGACGCCGAGTCCTGGCTCCCGTCCGGGCCCTGGCGGGCCGTCGTCCTGACCAGCGACCCCGCGTCCGCGCCCGACCGGCGCCTCGACTTCTGGGAATCGGCCTGCCGACGGGCGTCCTGGCGCCAACCCCTGCTCACGACGATCGATGACCTCTCGGTCGCCCTCGTCACCGATGGCAGCTCCAGCAGCCAGCCGGGCGGCTGGGTCTGGTTGCAGACCCTCGTCTCCGACATCTCCGTCTCCGACAGCCCCGACAGCTCGATAGCGGCCGCCGACGCGCGCGCCGCCGCCGGCCGCTCGGTGAGCCGACTGCCCGAGCTCCCCCACTCCCTCGAGGACGCCCGGGAGCTGCACCGACTCCAGACCGCTGGGCGAGTCACCGAGCGGGCCACCACCATCGAGGAGGCCTGGGCCGCGGTGACGTGCGAGAGGGCCGTGAGCGGCATACGGACTGGGGTGGTGCTCGGACCCATCACGCACCTCGCGGCGCACGACGCCGAGCACGGCACCGACTACGCCGCGACCCTGGCGGCCTGGCTCGACTATCCGGGCGACCCCCGGGCAGCGGCAGCCCGGCTGCACGTGCACCCCAACACCCTGCGCTACCGGATGTCGCGACTGCCCGAGGGGGCGGACCTCGACCTCACCGACCCGCAACAGCGCCTCGCCCTGCGCGTCCAGCTGCGCGCCCTGGGCCACTGAGGGCGGCGCTCCGTCAGGAGAGCAGCCCCAGGCCACTGGCGGGTCGGACGGCGTGGACGCGATTCGTGGCCCCGAGCTTGCGCATGGCCGTCTTGAGGTAGGCCTTGACGGTCGTGGTCCGAAGGCCGAGCGCAGCTGCGGCTGCACCCACGATCTACCGGACCCTGCGAGGCGATGCCGGGCCCGGTGGCGGGTTGGTCCTGCGCGGTTCTGCTCGAGGAGCATGACCTCAACGCACCGGAGAAGACGGCGGAACGCTTCACCGGGGACGGCCGCTGGTACCCACCGGTGACACGGCCGGCCAGGACGCGGAGGGCAGGCTCTTCTTCTCCGCCCGGGACGACGACGTCATCATCATGGCGGGCTACCGGATCAGCCCCTTCGACATCGAGAGCGTGCTCGTGGCCTACGTCGTGCTCCGGGCCGGGCACGAGGGCACTCCAGGGCTCGTCTCAGATTTGCAGCAGCTCGTCAAGACGCAGTTCGCGGCGCACGCCTACCCGCCCGCACTAGCCGAGCATGGGGATGGAACGCACCCCGGTGTAGAGCGCGACGACGATGAGCAGGATCGCGAAGGCGAGCGTCAGGTGGCGTGGGTTGACACGGCCGGTGATCCGGCCGCCCAAGAGGCTGCCGACGATGGCTGCGGCGGTGAAGGTCCCGATGAGGGCCCAGTCGAGTTGGCCACCGCTGGCGCTGACCCGGGCGATCAGCGCCGTCGCGCTGTTGACGGCGATGACGAGCAGCGACGTGCCGACCGCGACGGGCATGGGGAAGCCGAGCGCGAGCACGAGGGCCGGGACGAGGGCGAATCCGCCTCCCACGCCGAAGAACCCGGTGAGCAGGCCGACGCCGGTCGCGGTGAGGAGCACCTTGAGGACGCGGGGGCAAGCACACGTGAAAGGCCGCAGGGTCAGCATCGGCTCGGTCGTGAAGTCGGCGTCCACGACCCCGAGGGGCGCTCGGAGGGCACGGCGCAGCATGAGACCGGCCACGACGAGCATCAGGACGGCGAATGCGGCGAGGAGCACGTTGGGGTCCACGGTCCGCGACAGGGCCGAGCCCGCGAAGGAGCCCGCGGTGCCGAGAGCTCCGAAGAGCAGGCCCTGACCGAATCTGACCCGTCGGGCCCGGGCGTGCGGGACGAGGGCGATCAGCGAGGTGAGACCGACGATCACCAGCGAGCTCGTCGTGGCCGTCTTCGCGTCCTGGCCGAGGACATAGACCAGCGCGGGGACGGTGAGGATCGACCCGCCGCCGCCCAGCGCACCCAGCGCGAGCCCGATCACGAGTCCGAGCGGGAGGGCGAGCAGCAACACGAGGTACTCCTGTCAGCTGATGCGGGTGTGGCCTGCCGTCGCGGGCCGGCCCTGGGGGTCGACGAGCGCCGACGTTATACCCCTGTGGGTATATGACGAAGTCACGTTAACCCGAATCCGTACCTCTGTGACCGGACAAAGGAGACCCCATGACCACTCGCAACCTGACCGGAGCCGACTTCGAGTCGACCATCACCGCCGGCGGCATCGTCCTCGTCGACTTCTGGGCCTCGTGGTGCGGCCCCTGCCGGAGGTTCGCACCCGTCTATGAGGCCGCGTCCGAGCAGCACTCGGACATCGTGTTCGGCAAGGTCGACACCGAGGCCGAGCAGGGCCTCGCCGCCGCCGCCCGGATCAGCTCGATCCCGACGCTCATGGCCTTCCGTGACGGGATCCTCGTCTTCAGCCAGCCGGGCGCGCTGCCCGCCGCCGGTCTCGAGCAGGTCATCGCCGGCGTGCGTGAACTCGACATGGACGACGTGCGCGGCAAGGTCGCCGACCAGCAGTCCGCGACCACCTCCGCCTGAGCGGAAACCGAGATGGTCACCCTCAACCCGGACGACATGACCCCCGTCGTCAACCGCCTCAAGCGCGCCCAGGGCCAGCTGGGCGGCGTCATCCGCCTCATCGAGGAGGGACGCGACTGCACGGAGATCGTCCACCAGCTCGCGGCCGTGAACAGGGCCCTGGACCGGGCCGGGTTCGCCATCGTCTCGACCGGCCTGCGGGAGTGCCTCACCAACCCTGACGGCGTCCATCCGGACGAGCAGGCCACGATGGAGAGACTCTTCCTCACCCTCGCGTGAGGGCCCGCCGCGCTGGCACGTCACGTCGGAGCGGTCGCTGAGTCAGCGGCATACGACCGTATGCCGCTCTGCTGGCTTCCCCGCGGGCGGCTCGTCACACAGGAAGGCCCGGGTCCACAGCGGACCCGGGCCTTCCTGCGTCGGTGCCTTGTGCGCGACTCAGGAGGCGACGAGGTGCGCCCGAGCCCAGGCGTCATAGCCACCGAGCAGGTCGCTGACGTCGGAGAAACCCCTGGCGCGCAACAGGCTCGCTCCGACGCTGCTGCGCCAGCCGCCGGCGCAGTAGAGCAGGACCGGCTTGGCCGAGTCGAGCTCGTCGGCGCGCGCCACGAGCTGGGCGAGCGGGATGTGCCGGGCCCCCGGGAGCATGCCGGCCGCGAGCTCCCCCTCGTTGCGGATGTCGATGACCTGAACATCGGCCGTCGCGACCGCGTCCACCACCTGACTGATCGTGAGACGGCTCGCAGAGGTGACGTCCTGCTGGTGGGCGATCAGGTAGCCCTCCGGGTCGGCCACGTAGCCGAGCACGTTGTCAAACCCGATCCGGGCGAAGCGCATCGCGACCTCCTGCTCCTGACCCTCGGGCGCCATGATGACGACCTCCCGGTCCGGGGTCAGGACCGTCCCCACCGTCTCGGCGAGGCGACCGTCCCACGGCACGTTGAGCGCGCCCCGGACGTGGCCGGCCGAGAACTCCTGCTGGTCGCGCGCGTCCTGCAGGACGGCGCCGTCGGCCAGGGCCGCGGCGACCTGCTCGTCGGTGAGGGCGGGAACGGTGGTGTGGGCGTCCCGGACGTGGCGCACCTGCTTGTTGAGGGTCGCGTTGTAGACGAAGTACGCGGGTGCCGGCGGCTGCCCGGCCGTGACGACCTCGAGGAACTGCGCCTCGGTCATCGGCTGGCACGCGTAGTTGAACGCGCGCTGCTCACCGATGGTCGACTGGCGCTCGGTCGAGAGGTTCTTGCCGCACGACGAGCCGGCGCCGTGGGCGGGGAAGACCCGGACCGGATCGGGCAGCGCCATCAACTTGTGCTGGACCGAGTCGTAGAGCATCCGGCCCAGCTCGTCGGCGGTCACGCCGACGGAGGCGAGCAGGTCGGGGCGGCCGACGTCTCCGATGAAGAGGGCGTCGCCGGTCAGGACCCCGTAGGCCACCTCGTCGTCGGCGTGCTCGTAGACCAGGACGCTGATCGACTCGGGCGTGTGCCCGGGGGTCGCCATGATCTGCAGCGTCACGTCGCCGAGGCTGATCCGCTCGCCGTCCGCCAGCGGACGGAACTCGAACTCGGCCTGCGCTGCGGCGCCGTAGCCGATCCAGGCGCCGGTCTCGCGCGCGAGCTCAAGGTGCCCGGAGATGAAGTCGGCATGGAAGTGGGTGGTGATGACCCCGACGATCGTCAGGCCCCGCGCCTTCGCGTCATCAAGATACTCGGCGACGTCGCGTCGGGGGTCGACGACAACGGCCTGACCCGTGGTCTCGTCGCCGATGAGGTAGGACGCCTGCGAGAGGCAGTCGAGGTAGTACTGCGTGAAATGCATCGAGATCCTCCGGGAACGG
>CAJDUR010000006.1_pt2 | contig 19677 bp, 14 predicted proteins | sample 7391191 | NCBI WGS metagenome assembly CAJDUR01 (sample SAMEA7055688, study PRJEB34461) | soil metagenome | biome: terrestrial ecosystem; feature: Peninsula; material: soil | place: Antarctica | collected 2016 | reverse complement strand
TCAGCAGCTGCCTACGTCACGCCACTGGTGCGCAAGCTCGCAACGCAGCACGGCATCGACCTGGCCGCACTGACCGGCACCGGTGTCGGTGGGCGGATCCGCAAGCAGGACGTGCTCACTGCGGCCGAGGCCGCCAAGGCCCCCGCTGTGGCACCCGAGGCACCCGAGGCACCCGCTGCTGCCCCGGCCACCGCGCCCGCTCGCGCCGCGTCCAGCGCGGCGGCGCCGGCGAGCGGCTCCGCCTCACCCAAGCGTGGCACCCGGGAGAAGATGACCCGCCTGCGCAAGGTCATCGCGACCCGGATGGTCGAGTCGTTGCAGGTCTCGGCCCAGCTGACCACGGTGATCGAGGTCGACCTGACCAAGGTCGCGCGGATGCGCGCCAAGGAGAAGGCCGGCTTCGAGGCCCGCGAGGGTGCCAAGCTGTCCTACCTCCCGTTCCTGGCTCTCGCCGCGGTGGAAGCCCTCAAGGTCCACCCGAGCGTCAACGCCAGCATCGAGGGCGACGAAGTCGTCTACCACGGCTCGGAGAATCTCTCCATCGCGGTCGACACGGAGAAGGGACTCATCGTCCCGGTCGTCAAGAATGCCGGTGACCTCAACATCGCCGGTCTCGCTCGGGCCATCGCGGAGGTCGCAGATCGGACGCGCAACAACAAGATCACGCCGGACGACCTGGCTGGTGGCACGTTCACGATCACCAACACCGGCAGTGTTGGCGCGCTCTTCGACACACCGATCATCAACCAGCCACAGGTGGCCATCCTCGGCACCGGCGCCCTGGTGAAGCGGCCGGTCGTCGTCAGCGACACCGACGGCGGCGAGACGATCGCGATCCGGTCCATGATGTATCTCGCGCTGACCTACGATCACCGGGTGGTGGACGGCGCGGATGCCGCTCGCTTCCTCGGCACGATGAAGGCCCGTCTCGAAGACGGACACTTCGAGGTCTGAGCGAGTCCAGAGCACGACGACAGGGGTAACAGGTCATGACGAAGCGCGTTGCCATCGCGGGATCATCCGGTCTGATCGGCGGCGCGCTTCGTCGTCACCTCACCGCCCGCGGCGACGAGGTCAGGCGGCTCGTCCGTCACCCACCCCGAGGCGCCGATGAGCACCAGTGGGACCCCACGAGTGGCCGTCTCGACCCAGTCACCCTCGAGGGGGTCGATGCGGTCGTCAACCTGGCCGGGGTCGGGATCGGTGACCGCCGGTGGAATGACGAGCACAAGCAGGCCATCGAGATGTCGCGGGTCCACAGCACCCGCACGATCGCGACGGCGCTCGCGGCGGAACACGACCGGACCGGCCGACGCGTCCGGCTGGTCAATGGGTCGGCGGTCGGCTTCTATGGCAACCGAGCGGACGAGGAACTGACGGAGGCCAGTCCGGCAGGCAACGACTTCCTCTCCGGGGTGGTGTCCCGTTGGGAGGCCGCGGCCGAGCCGGCCCAGTCAGCCTCCGTGCCGGTCGCCATCGTCCGCACCGGTCTGGTCATGGCCCGCGACGGAGGGGCCTTCGAGCCACTGCTTCGTCTGGCCCGGCTCGGGCTGGGCGGGCCCCTCGGCTCGGGTCGGGAATGGTGGCCCTACATCACCCTCGTCGATGAGATCCGCGCCCTCACCCACCTCATCGACCGGCCCGAACTCACGGGCGTGTTCAACCTCGTCGCCCCGGAAGCCGCCCGGCAGAAGGAGATCGCGGCAGCCATCGGCCGAGGGCTCGGACGCCCCGCCGTCCTGCCGGCTCCGCGGATCGCGCTGCGGGTGGTCGTCGGTGAGTTCGCCGACTCGATCCTCGCGAGCCAGCGGGTGCTGCCCTCGCGACTGCTCGCCAGCGGCTTCGAGTTCAAGCATCCGGACCTGCAGTCGTCGGTCACGTGGCTCGTGGGTCGCTGATCGACTCGATGCGCCAGCCGGCCGAGGTCTGGACGAGACCGAAATCGAGGGCGGTGCCGCGGGTCGCCGGTCTGACCAGGCTCGTGCCGTCCGTGTGCGTGACCGTGTAGGACGAGACGTCCACCCGGCCCCGGATCTCGACGTGCTCGGTGGAGTTGCGCGTGGCCTTGGCGGGCAGCACCCGCGCCTCGGCGACGATCAAGTGCAGCCCCGAATAGACCTGACCCTGCGACCGGAGCCGCTCGATGACGTCGGTGTCCTGACGTGACGAGGCGGCGCCGTTGCGGTGCACCCCGGCCAGCGCTGTGACGTCTCGGCGGGTCAATGCCTCGGCTCGCCTGTCTGCCAGCTCCTGCAGCACGAGGTCGGGACGCTCCCCCACTGACCCGACTCTGGTGGGGTCGGTGGGGGCGGTGTGGCCGGGGCCCGGCCCCGATCCCGGAGGTGACGAGAGCGTCGGCGGAGCACCACTCGGGAGGGCGGGTCGTCCGACCGACCCGAGGGCGGGCAGCCTCGTGGTGAAGGCCCAGGCCGCCACCAGCGCGGTGCACGCGACGAGCCCGACGGTCAGCACCAACCTCCGTTCAGGCATCCGCAGCTCCCCAAGGCGGCTCGCCGCAGCCCACCGCCCCAGCCGGGCAGCGGCAGCAGCAGCCGCAGCAGCCGCAACTCGAAATCGACCTCTGGCCGGTGGTGCCGGGGTATCCGCCGCAGCGTCGAGCCGGAGTCGGTTGGTCAGGGCGGTGGCCTCGTCCGCGCCGACGACGACCTCGATCGGCTCCGCCGGGGCAGCACCGAAGAAGAGCGCCCCGAGCTGCGCCGCGGTCGGACGCCGGGAGGGGTCCGGGTCGATGCAGGCGCCGATCACCGGGGCAAGTTGCGGGCCGACGTGACTGACGATCGTGGCCGGGTCGAGCCGCATCATCGTGTCCGGGGCGCCATTGCCGGTCAGGCAGAACCACGCCAAGGCCCCGAGCGCGAAGACGTCGCTCGCCTCCCCCGGGGCGACGCCTTCGCGGACCTCCGGGGCGACGAATCCCGGGGTGCCCTGGACGGCGCCCGCCCCAGCCCCGGCGAGTCGGGCCGCACCCAGGTCCGCCAGCATCGGCTTGCCTGCTGCCGTGATCAGCACGTTGCGCGCCGAGATGTCACCGTGGGTCCCCCCAGCCGCGTGCAGGGTCGCGACGGCCTCAGCGATCGGGGTCAGCACCGTCACGCTCTCCCCGGGGCGCAGCGCTCCCCTGGCCGTCACGGTCGAGTCGAGGGAAGCCCCTCGGACCTGATCGAAGACCAAGGCGGTCCGCCCATCCGCGAGCCCGACGACATCACGCAGGTGCACGAGGTGCTCGTGCCGCACGGCCTGCAGGATGTGCCGCTCGATCTGCCCCTGCGCCAGCTCGACCGCACCGGGCACCTCGTGCGGCACCTTGATCGCCACCGGGCGACCGGCCGCATCCCGACCCGACCAGACGACCGCAGTGCTGCCCACCCCGATCACGCCCTCGAGCGTGTGGCCGGCGATCTCGGGGCGGGGACGCTGGTCGCTGTTCACCCCTCCATGCTGGCCGCCCGGGGCGACCTCCTGCGGAAGTTATCCACAGGTGGGGTGTGTGCGGGCCGCTGGGTCAGCGGGATTGGCCGGGCGTGACCACGTCGACGACGCGTCGGTCCCGGGCACTGACCCGCGCAGCGTCAATCACGGCGAGCACGTGCACGGCATCGCGGGGGTCGACCGGCATCCGCCCCTGGGGGTCGTCCGAGCGCAGCGCCGCCGCAACACCCCGATAGAAGTCGGCCTGGTCCGCGCCCTGCACGACCGGGCCCGGCTCGCGCTCGTCGCCGCGCACGATCCAGCCCACCGCGTCACCCTGGTTGGCGAACTCCGTGAAGGCACTGACGTCGTCGAACTGCTTCCCGATGACGTAGGCCGCCGACGAGCCTGCCAGCCGGGCCCGCGGTCCCGGCGCGCCGTTGACCGCCGAGGCCATCAGGTGGCTGATGACCCCGGAGACGTGTCGGCACGCGAGGAAGGTGTCGTCCTCGGCGACCGTCGTGCGCGCGTCCAGCTCGGCATAGACGGACTCCACCTCGCCGTGCAGCAGGACGGCCTGGTCGATCAGGTGCGAGTGCAGGTCGAGCAGCAGGCCGCCGCCCTCCTCGGGCCCGACGGTTTCACGCCAGCGTTGCTTCGGCACGGGCCGCCAACGGTCCCAACGGTATTCGGCTCGCCAGATCTCTCCGACGAGGCCCTCGTCGCGCACCCTGGTGAGGGCCGGCAGCTCCGGGTCGTAGCGCCGGTTCTGGAAGACGGTGAGCGGCACCCCCAGGTGCTGCGCCAGGCTCACGACCTCGAGCGCCTCGGACGCATCGAGCCCGAGGGGCTTGTCGACGACGACCGCGATCCCGGCCTCGATCACCTGCCGCGCCTGGCCGGCGTGCAGCCCGCTGGGGGTCGCCAGCACGAGGAGCTCCAGCCCCTCGACCTCGAGCAGCGCGTCGAGGTCGGGCACGACCCTCGCCTCGGGCAGGTCGGCGTTGATCGCCGCCACCCGCTCCGGGCTCGAGGAGGAGACGGCGATCAGATCGAGGCCGGCACGCCGGATCGCCGGGGCGTGGAACACCTGGCCCGCGCCGCCGTATCCGGCGAGCCCGACGCGGACGGGAACGGACGGCGGGACGGGGCTCGGCGGCATACGGCAACTCTGGCACAGGACCCCGCGGCCGCGGGCGTAGCCTGACCCCCATGCGTTTCGTGCACCTGGGCCTCGACCCGGACTTCGTCGACTACGAGCAGGCGTGGGCGCTGCAACGCGAGACACACGCAGAGGTCGTGGCAGGCACCGTGCCGGACACCGTCTTCCTCCTCGAGCACCGCGCCGTCTACACGGCAGGCAAGCGCACGGAGCCGCAGGAACGGCCCCGGGACGGCACCCCCGTCATCGACGTGGACCGCGGCGGCAAGATCACCTGGCACGGACCGGGGCAGTTGACCGGCTACCCCATCGTCCGGCTGCCGGCCCCCATCGACGTCGTCGACTACGTCCGTCACCTCGAGGAGATGATGATCCGACCGCGGCCCGCGCCGCAAGATCGGGGCCATCGGGATCCGGGTGAGCCGGCAGGTCGCCATGCACGGCTTCGCCTTCAACTGCAACCCGGACCTGTCCTGGGGCGAGGTCATCATCCCGTGCGGCATCGTCGGTGCCGGCGTCACCTCGCTGTCGCGCGAACTGGGCCGGGCCGTCCCGGTCACCGAGGTGCTGCCGCACGTCGAACGCCACCTGACCGACGCCCTCGCCACGCTCCGACCCAACCGGCGCGTCCAGGAGGCGAGCGGGGCCACCACGCCCTAGTCTGAGCGACGACCACCACGTCAGGGCACCACAGGGGGCACCCATGGACATCGCAGTCCGTACCACCAGCCTGCGCAAGACCTACCTGAGCCGGGGTGGTCGCCGCGTCGCCGTCGCGGGGCTGACGATGAGCGTGCCGGCCGGCGGGGTGCACGGCTTTCTCGGACCCAACGGCTCCGGCAAGACGACGACGATCCGGATGTTGCTCGGCCTGATCCGGGCCGACTCGGGGACCGCGGAGATCTTCGGCCACCCGGTGCCCAGGGAGCTGCCCGACGTCATCGACCGGGTCGGGGCGATCGTCGAGTCGCCCAAGTTCTTCCCCGCCTTCACCGGGAGGCAGAACCTGCGTCTGCTCGCCGACGCGATCGGCACCCCCCGGACCCGGATCGACGAGGTCCTCGATGCCACCCATCTCGGCGACCGGGGCCGCGACCACTACGCCGGCTACTCCCTCGGCATGAAGCAGCGCCTCGCCATCGCCGCCACCCTGCTCAAGGATCCCGAGCTGCTCATCTTCGACGAGCCGACCAACGGCCTCGACCCCGCAGGCATCCGCGAGATCCGCGACACGATGAGATCGCTGGGGGAACAGGGCAAGACGGTGCTGGTCAGCTCCCACATCCTCGCCGAGGTCGAGCACGTCGCCGATACCGTGACGATCATCGGGCACGGACGAACGCTGGCCGAGGGCACGGTGGCCGAGATCCTCGGCAGCGGCGGTCTCGCCCAGGTCCGGGTCGTCGTGGCCGCCCCGGAACGGGCCGCGGCGCTGCTGACCGCCGACGGCCTGAGCGTCCAGGTCGAGCCGCACCACCTCGTGGTGGCCGCCGCCGACCCCGCACAGATCACCCGGACCCTGGCCGGGCACGGCCTCTACGTCAGCGAGTTGACGCCGATCCGGGCCGACCTCGAGTCCGCCTTCCTCGCGCTGACCGCCGAGGAGGGGCTGGGCACCGACGCCGACCGACTCGCCGGCGACCATCCCCCCGGCAACCACTCCTACTATGACAAACCAACCGCTGACGGACCGAGCGCCGAGCGCACGTCAGGAGGCGCGGCATGAACGCCACCGTGCTCGATCCGGACACGCGGCCCCGATCGGCCCACCCCACCGGCACCTCCTTCGCCGGGCTCGTCGGCGTCGAGCTGCGTCGGCTCTGGTGGCGTCGACTGACCAAGGCCGCCCTCGTGGCCATCGTCGTCTTCAGCGGTTTCACCGTCTACAACGCCTACCAGCAGAGCACTCCCGAGTCACTCGCCCAGGCAGTGGACAACTACGCCCAGATGAGCAGGGACCTGGAGGCTCAGAGGGCGGACCTGCCCCAGATGATCGCTGAGTGCAAGAAGTCAGAGGCTCAGGAGCAACTGAACGACCCGGGTGCTGACTTCGGCTGCGACAGCATGGCCGAAGGCATGCAGATGCCGACCCTTGAGCAGATGGGGGTGATGCCCCCCGTCGCCGAGGGACTCACCGCGACCTTGGCCAAGATCTCCGTCTACCTCTATGCCTTCCTCGCCTTCATGCTGGGCGCCAGCCTCATCGGGGCCGAGTTCAGCACCGGAGCCTTCGGGACCTGGCTGACCTTCCAGCCGCGGCGGGTCCGGGTCGCGGCCAGCAAGTTGCTGTCGGCCGTGGGTGGGGGTGTGCTGCTGAGCGCGCTCGGCCTCGGTCTGACCTGGCTCGGGGCGTGGATGATCGCGCAGATCAACCGACCTGACTCGACGCTGAAGTTGCCCCCCGCCGCAGTCCTGGACGAGTCGCTGCCCCAACTGTTGCTGCGCTGCGTGGCCATCGTCGTCCTCGCCGCGGTGGCCGGAGCCGCGCTGGCTCTCGTAGTCCGGCACACGGCCGCAGTGGTGGGCTTCCTGCTCGGTTACGCCGTCATCGGTGAGCTGATCCTGGGGTCGAGCTTCAGGCAGGGCCGGCTCCAACCGTGGCTGTTCAGCACCAACATCCGGGCCTTCATCGATCGCGGCACGACCTACTACGCCGAGTCGTGCACAGGCACCTCCTGCCAGTACACCGAGCACACGCTGTCCTACACGCACAGCTGGATCTACCTGCTCGTCGCGGGCCTGATCACGGTGGTCGTCTCCCTGCTCGTCTTCCGGCGCCGCGACGTCAACTGATCGCACCAGCCCTAGCACCAGGCCGTATGCCGCCCACCGCGGTTCCGGCCCCACCTGCGCAGCGGCGTAGGCTGGCCCGAACTCACCCCCACCCCCGAGGAGTTCCCGTGACTGTCGTTCCTGATGGTCGTCGACTGCTGCGCGTCGAGGCGCGCAACGCCGAGACCCCCATCGAGCGCAAGCCGGAGTGGATCCGCACCACCGCCAAGATGGGGCCGGAGTACACGGCGCTGCACGCGATGGTGAAGTCCGAGGGCCTGCACACCGTGTGTCAGGAAGCGGGTTGCCCCAACATCTTCGAGTGCTGGGAGGACAAGGAAGCCACCTTCCTCATCGGCGGGGACATCTGCACCCGGCGCTGCGACTTCTGCGACATCGCCACGGGCCGACCGACCACCCTGGACCTCGACGAGCCACGTCGGGTGGCCGAGTCGGTAGCGAGGATGGGGCTGCGCTACTCGACCGTCACCGGGGTCGCCCGCGACGACCAGGCCGACGGGGCGGCCGGGCTCTACGCCGAGACGATCCGCCAGATCCACCTGCTCAATCCCAACACGGGCGTCGAGATCCTGCCGCCTGACTTCGGAGCGGTGCCCGAGCTCGTCGGGCAGGTGTTCGACGCCCGACCCGAGGTCTTCGCGCACAACCTCGAGACGGTGCCACGGATCTTCAAGCGGATCCGGCCGGCCTTCACCTACGACAAGTCGCTGCGGGTGCTGAGCATGGCCCGCGAGGCCGAGCTGGTCACCAAGTCCAACCTCATCCTCGGCATGGGCGAGAACGAGACCGAGATCGAGGAGGCCATCCGCGACCTGCACGACGCTGGCTGCGACATCCTGACGATCACCCAGTACCTGCGCCCGTCCAAGCTGCACCACCCGATCGACCGGTGGGTCCGGCCGGAGGAGTTCGTGCACTGGTCCTCGGTGGCGGAGGACGTCGGGTTCAAGGGCGTCATGGCCGGGCCGCTGGTGCGCTCGTCCTACCGCGCGGGTCGGCTCTGGGCCACCGCGATGCGCAAATGGGGACGCGAGATCCCGGAGCACCTGGCCCACCTCGCAGCGGCAGCGGAGTCACCGGCCCGCCAGGAGGCGGCGTCATTGGTGGCACGTGCCGCCTCGGCCGTATCCTGACCGGTATGGCACGTAAAAAGGACGACGAGGCAAAACCCAAGAAGCCGAAGAAGGCCGGTCGGATCTCCCAGATCAGGGACGTCTACAAGGCGGCCAAGGTCGCGGACCCGTCCATCGGCTGGTGGGTGCTGCTCGCCTTCCTCGCGACGGTCGCGGTCTTCCTGATCGCCGGCCTCATCTTCAACATGCCGGTGTTCCTCGGGCTGCTGGGCGTCGCGTTCGGTGCCCTGGCCGCCACGATCGTGATGAGTCGGCGCGCCGAGCGGGCCGCCTACAGCCAGATCGAGGGGCACGCCGGTGCTGCGGGCGCCGCCCTGACCTCGATCCGCAAGGGCTGGTTCACCGACCGTGAGCCGGTGGCCGCAGACGTCGCCCGCCCCGGAGACGTCGACAGCGCCGCCATGGTCTACCGCGCCCTCGGCCGCCCCGGGGTCGTCCTGATCGGCGAGGGCCCGCACGCCCGGGTCCAGAAACTGCTCCTGAGCGAGAAGAAGCGGGTCGAGCGGGTCGCCCCCGGTGTGCCGGTCATCCTGATGCGCGTCGGCAAGGGCGAGGACGAGGTCCCGCTGCCCAAGCTCGCGAACAAGGTCCGGCGCCTCAAGCCAAAAATCACCAAGGACGAGATGTCGATGGTCAACAAGCGACTCAAGTCGCTCGGCGGGATGCGCACCCCGCTGCCCAAGGGGGTCGACCCCACTCGGGCCCGGATGGACCGCCGCGCCCTGCGTGGCAAGTAGTCCGTCAGGAGCGGGCCGGCGCGGGTCCCCGGGTCAGCCCGGCTTGGCCGGGGGTGGCGCTCAGCGGGTGCGAACGATCACGGTGTTGGGCACCTTGTCGTGCAGCCCGCGCCCGTCGCTGTCCCAGAACACCGCCGGGAAGAAGAGACAGAGCAACACCGTGCGGGTCAGGGTCTGCAGAGCGCTGGCCCGGCCGCCCATGACGGAGCGGACGTTCAGCCCGACGACGCGGTGCCCGATCGTCGATCCTGCGGTCCCGACGAGGAGCAGGTTCATCACGCCGAAGACGGCCAGGATCAGGAAGTTCTGCACGCCCGTGGGGGCCGGGTCGGCGAACGGCAGCGGCACACCCATTAGGCCCCGGGCAATGAGCAGGGAGATCGCCCAGTCGATGATCACTCCCACGAGACGGATGCCAAACCGGCCGATCGAGCCCGGACCGTGCTCGGGCAGACCGAGTCGCTCCCCCGGGTAGGCGCCCGAGGGGATGCGCGCGCCCGGGCCCTCGAGCCACGATCCAATGTCTTTGCGGTCCACGCGGTCAGCCTAACCGCGTGTAACGCGCCGGAAACCTCCGGGTCACGGTCGAGAAATGGTGACCCCGTAGTGTTTCTCTCGACAGCACGGGGGTGTGCGGCCGCACGAGGCCGACACCCTTTCCCACGTAGGAGGTCGGATGTTCAGCTCAGCCGAAGAGGTCCTCGCTTTCATCAAGGATGAGGACGTCAAGTTCGTCGACATCCGGTTCTGCGACCTGCCCGGTGTCATGCAGCACTTCAACGTCCCGGCTGAGACCGTCGATGAGGACTTCTTCACCGTCGGCCAGATGTTTGACGGCAGCTCGATCCGAGGCTTCCAGGCCATCCACGAGTCGGACATGAAGCTCGTGCCGGACGTTGCGACGGCCTTCGTCGACCCGTACCGCGCCCAGAAGACGCTCATCATGAACTTCTCGATCCTCGACCCCTTCACGGACGAGCGCTACAGCCGCGACCCGCGCAACATCGCCAAGAAGGCCGAGGAGTACCTCAAGTCGACGGGCATCGCCGACACCGCGTTCTTCGGCGCCGAGGCGGAGTTCTACATCTTCGACGACGTGCGCTTCGAGACGAAGCCGAACGCCAGCTACTTCTACCTCGACTCGATCGAGGCGGCCTGGAACACCGGCCGGGTCGAGGAGGGCGGCAACAAGGGCTACAAGACGCGCTACAAGGGCGGCTACTTCCCCGTCTCCCCCGTCGACCACTTCGCCGACTTCCGCGACACGATCTGCCTCGAGCTCAAGCAGGTCGGACTCAACGTCGAGCGCAGCCACCACGAGGTCGGCACCGCCGGGCAGATGGAGATCAACTACCGCTTCAACACGTTGCTGCACTCCGGCGATGACCTGATGAAGTTCAAGTACGTCGTCAAGAACTCCGCCTGGCGGCAGGGCCACACGGCCACCTTCATGCCGAAGCCGCTCTACGGCGACAACGGGTCCGGGATGCACACGCACCAGTCGTTGTGGAAGGACGGCGAGCCGCTCTTCTACGACGAGCGCGGCTACGGTGGCCTCTCCGACCTGGCCCGGTGGTACATCGGCGGCCTCCTCAAGCACGCCGCCTCGCTGCTGGCCTTCACGAACCCGACGGTGAACTCCTACCACCGCCTGGTGCCCGGCTACGAGGCCCCGGTCAACCTGGTCTACTCGGCCCGGAACCGGTCGGCGTGCGTGCGCATCCCGATCACCGGCAACTCACCCAAGGCCAAGCGCATCGAGTTCCGCGTCCCGGACCCGTCGGCCAACCCCTACCTCGCCTTCGCGGCACAGTTGATGGCCGGGCTCGATGGGATCAAGAACCGGATCGAGCCCCCAGACCCGATCGACAAGGACCTCTACGAGCTGCCCCCGGAGGAGCACGCTGCGATCGAGCAGGTGCCCGGCTCACTGCCCGAGGTGCTCAACGCGCTCGAGCAGGACTTCGACTACCTCCTCGAGGGTGACGTGTTCACCGAGGACCTGCTCGACGCCTGGATCGAGTACAAGCGCAAGAACGAGGTCGACCCGATCCGCTTCCGCCCGCACCCGCACGAGTTCGAGATGTATTTCGACCTCTGAGCACCGGTTCCCAGCGCGGCTGGGACCTGACGCATCGTGCTCAACGGCGGCTCAGCGGCATACGGAAGAGATCCCGTATGCCGCTGAGCGCGGTCAGGCTGCCTCGCTCCCCGGGCGGTAGGCGGTGTCCACGGCAGTGCGGAGGGCGGCGCTCGGCCAGCGGACCCCGGTGAGAGCAATGAGCACGAGGCAGATCCCGGCGCAGATCGCGACCCCGCGGGCTGGCCCGACGTACTGACCGATCCACCCGGCGGCCAGGTAGGACAGGCCGACGAACGACACGGACAGGGCGCCGGCGAGGGAGAAGATCCGGCCCCGCAGCTCGGGGGCCGTGACCAGGGTGAAGGTCGACTGCAGTGGCACCATGAACGCCTGCAGTGCGCCACTGAGGCACCACAGGGCCGCGATGGTCCAGAGCGGGAGGTCGAGCGCCGTGAGCAGCAGCGGCAGCGGCATCAGGAGCGCGACCGGGAGGACCGCGGCGTTCTGGGACTCGACGCTGCGGCGGCTGATGAGCAGGATCCCGACGACCGCGCCTGCGATGGGGGCCGCCATGAGGTAGCCGCCCCAACCGCTGGACCCGGCGAGCGGGATGGCCAACGCCTCCGGGGCCGCGATGGCGAGTCCGGCGACGGTGCTGAGCAGGACGAGCCGGAACAGGACCGGATGACGGGCCAGATCACCAGCGGCAACCCGGATGTCGGAGAAGAAGCCGCGCAGCCCTTTGCCGTGCTCCCCCGTCACGGCCCGCAGCGGCGCCACCCAGGCGATCACGACGGCGGCGGCGACAAAGGTCAGCAGGTCGGCGACCAGGCCGTAGCGGGCGCCGAGGGCCACCACGAGGGTCCCGCCGACGACCAGGCCGATGGCCTGATTGAGCTGCTCCGAGAGGGCGGCCAGCCCGATGGCTCGGGCGTAGAGGCGGCGGTCCAGGAAGAAGTCGGTCAGCAGGACCAGGTTGGCGGCGATGGCCGCTCCCCCGATGGCTTCGAGCACGAAGAGTACGGCGAAGATCCCCCAGAGGGGTGCGACCGACACGACGAGCACGATCAGGACGGCGACGCAGACGGCTCTGCCCAGGTGGGCGGCGACCAGGACGACGCGGTAGGGGAAGCGATCGACGATCGGCCCGAAGAGGCTGCGGCCAAAGACCGAGGGCAGCAGGCTGACCGCCAGCGTGGTGGCGGTGGCCAGCGGCGACCGGGTCCGCTCGTAGACGACTGCGGCGATGGTGAATCGGGCGATGAAGTCGCCCCACATCGACAGGGCGCCGACGATGAAGATGGGCAGGTAGCCGGGGACTCGAAGCACTGCCGCATAACTCGGCATGCCCTTCGCCCGACCATCGGTGCTCATCACGTCATGACGCTACCCCGACCTCGCGAGTCGTAAAAGTTGAAATCTGTCGCGAGTCGCGATCGTCGGGTGTAGCGCTTCCACCGATCGCCCAACCCGAGGGCCTCACCGGCCGGCCGGCCGAGGATGCGACTGACCCCGTCCGCGTCCTGCAGGTTGGAGGGTGCACTGTCGATCGGCCGGCCGCGCCACAGCATTCCTGCGTTGCGCAGGCGGACCGCGAGGAGCCACGCGTCCCTCAGGTCACGGCCGTGGATGCTGCTGATGATGCCCGCAGCCACGAGGGCATCGAGGGCGTTGAGCGTGCCCGTGACCCGCAGCGACTCGTGCTCGTGGGCATGCTGCAGCTGGGCCAGCTGCACCGTCCACTCGACGTCGGTCTGGCCCCCGAGCCCCAACTTGATGTGGGTGCGGCGGTCGGCTCCCCGAGGCAGTCGTTCGGCTTCCATCCTGGCCTTGAGGGTCCTAATGTCTCGGACCTGCGATGCGCTCAGCCCACCCTCGGGCCACCGCAGGGGGTCGATCATGGCCCGGAACTGCGCCGCGAGGTCATCCGGGCCGACGACGGGGTTGGCCCGGAGCAGAGCCTGGAACTCCCAGGTGAGCGCCCAACGCTCGTAGTAGCTGCGATAGGCCTCGAGGCTGCGCACGAGGGGGCCGCTCTTGCCCTCGGGACGCAGGTCCGCATCGATCGGCAGCTGCGGGTCTGGCCCGGGACCGGCCAGCAGCCGGCGCACTTCCTGGACGACGAGTGTCGCCTGTTGCTGCACCTGCTCCTCGGTCGACGGGTCGTGCGGGCGGTGCACGAACATGACGTCCGCGTCCGAGGTGTAGCCCATCTCGGCGCCGCCAAAACTCCCCATCGCGATGACGAGCAGGTCGCCTCCGAGCTCCGTCCCCTCCCGCTGGGCGACCTCCCGGGTGGCGATCTCGACGGTGGCCTCCAGGGTCGCGGCGGTCAGGTCGGTGAGGGCAGCACCGACCTCCCGGACGTCCAGCGCCCCGGTGAGGTCGCCGATGACGATCCGCAGCAACTCGTGACGCCGGATGGTCCGCACCGCCGTGACGGCGCCGGAGGCCTCCTCACGGCGGCCGGCGGCCGAGCGCATCGTCGCCGTGAGCGCCTCGCGGCTCCGGGGCACCAGCCCCGTCGACTCGCCCAGGATGGCCACGCTCTCCGGGGACTTCACGAGGAGGTCCGCGGCGAAGCGGCTGCGCGCGAGCACGTGCGCGAGTCGATCGGCCGCGCGGCCCTCGTCCCGGAGCATCTTGAGATACCAATGGGTGGTGCCCAGGGTGTCGCTGACCCGTCGGAAGGAGAGCAGCCCGGCATCGGGGTCAGCCTCGTCTGCGAACCACCCCAGCATCACCGGCAAGAGGGTGCGCTGGATCGCGGCACGACGGCTCACCCCGGTGGTCATGGCCTCGATGTGGCGCATCGCGCCTGCGGGGTCCCGGAAGCCGAGGGCGGCCAGTCGCTGCTCGGCGGCCTCTGGCGTGAGTCGCTGGGCGTCCGGGCCCAGCTTGGCGGCGGCCGCGAGCAGCGGCCGGTAGAAGAGCCGCTCGTGGATCCGTCGCACCTCGCGGGCGGTCCGTTGGCGATCGGCCACGACTGCGGCCGCGGGATCCGTGCGGTGGCCCATGGCCCGGCCCAGACGACGCAGGTCGGCGGGGGCCTCCGGCATCAGGTGGGTCCGGCGCAGCCGGTGCAGCTGGATCCGGTGCTCGAGGCAGCGCAGCCGCCGATAGGCCTCATCGAGGGTCGCCGCATCCTCGCGGGCGACGTAGCCGCCGGCCGAGAGATCGGCCAGCGCCTGCAAGGTGGTGGCGGAGCGCAGCGACGGATCGGTGCGGCCGTGAACCAGTTGCAGCAGTTGCACGCTGAACTCGACGTCCCGCAAACCACCGGGGCCGAGCTTGAGCTGTCGAGCCGCCTCGTTGGCGGGGACGTTCTGCTCGACCCGTCGCCGCATGGCCTGCACGTCCTCGACGAAGTTGTCCCGGTCCGCCGCCGACCACACGAGCGGGGAGATCTCCGCGGAGTAGCGCTGGCCGAGCTCCTCGTCTCCCGCGGACACCTTCGCCTTGAGCAGGGCCTGAAACTCCCAGGTCTTGGCCCATCGCTCGTAGTAGGCGCGATGGCTCTCGACGGTGCGCACCAGCGGTCCGTGCTTGCCTTCCGGGCGCAGGGCGGGGTCGACCGGCCAGAGCGTCCCCTCGGGAGTCGGTGCCGAACAGGCCCGCATGACCCCCGCCGCAAGAGCGGTACCGACGGCGAGGGCGGCCTCCTCATCGACCCCGTCCGCGGGCTCTGCGACGAAGATGACGTCGACGTCGCTGACGTAGTTGAGCTCCCCGCCACCGGTCTTGCCCATACCGATGATCGCGAGCCGGCACTGCTCGTGGCCGGGTCCGTACTCCTCGCGGGCGATGGCCAGGGCCCCCTCGAGGGCCGCCTCGGCCAGGGCCGCCAGAGACTGTCCCACGGCGGGCATCTCGGCGAGCGGGTCCGGTGCGGTCAGGTCGATCGCTGCGATCCGCAGCAGGGCCCGCCGGTAGCCGATCCGCAGCGCCTCGAGTGGGGGTCGGTCCCCCCGCCCCGTCGTCACCGCGGAGAGGATCTCGGCACTGACTTCCGCTGCCGTATGCCGCTCCGCCCGGGCCGCGTCGACCCAGTGGTCTGGGTGGCGCACCAGATGGTCGATGAGGGCGGTGGACATCCCGAGGACCGCGAGCACCCGCGCCCGGCCGGCGCCCGGCGTCGTGAGCTCGGCGACGAGGTCCACCACGGTCGCCCCCTCGGGGAGCCCCTCGTGGGCGTGACGGTGGGCCAGCGACTCCATCATCCGGACCAGCCCGAGCAGGGCGAGGTCTGGATCGGGCGTGTCCCCCAGGGCGGCGACCACCTCGGGGATGGCGCCCTGCAGTGGCTGCAGGGCCGGGTCCTCCAGCAGTGACTCGGAGCGGGTCAGGTCACTGAAGCCCGAGCGCACCAAGACGCCCGCCATCGTGGAGCTGCGCGCCGCCATCCCCGGTCACCGCCCTCAGAGACGGTGCAGGTAGCGGTCGATTTCGAACTGCGTGACCTGAGCGCGGTAGTCGTGCCACTCCTGACGCTTGTTGCGCAGGAAGAAGTCGAAGACGTGCTCACCGAGGATGTCGGCGACCAGTTCGCTGCCCTCCATGGCCTCCAGGGCACGCCCGAGCGAGGCCGGCAGGGCGTTGATCCCCATGGCGCGCCGCTCGGCGTTGGTGAGGCTCCACACGTCGTCCTCCGCTTCTGGCGGGAGTTCGTAGCCCTCCTCGATGCCCTTGAGCCCGGCCCCGAGCAGCACCGCGAAGGCCAGGTAGGGGTTGCAGGCCGGGTCGAGCGAGCGGACCTCGACGCGGGTGGACTGACCCTTGTTGGGCTTGTGCATCGGCACTCGCACCAGGGCCGACCGGTTGTTGTGCCCCCACGTCAGGTGGGCCGGGGCCTCGCCGCCGCCCCACAGCCGCTTGTAGGAGTTGATCCACTGGTTGGTCACGGCCGAGATCTCCGCGCCGTGCGTCAGGATGCCGGCGATGAACTGTCGTCCGATCTTGCTCAGTTGGTAGGGAGCCCCCGGCTCGTAGAACGCGTTGGTGTCCCCCTCGAAGAGAGACAGGTGGGTGTGCATGCCCGAGCCGGCGTGCTCGGCGAAGGGCTTGGGCATGAAGGTCGCATAGACGCCCTGGGTCAACGCCACTTCCTTGATGACGGCCCGGAAGGTCATGATGTTGTCCGCCGTCGACAAGGCGTCGGCGTAGCGCAGGTCGATCTCGTTCTGGCCCGGCGCGCCCTCGTGGTGGCTGAACTCCACCGAGATGCCCATGCTCTCCAGCATCGTGATGGCAGCGCGTCGGAAGTCGTGCCCGGTGCCGTGCGGCACGTGGTCGAAGTAGCCCGCATCATCGACCGGGACCGGCCGCCCGTCGGGGGAGCGCTCCTGCTCGAGGAGGAAGAACTCGACCTCCGGGTGGGTGTAGAAGGTGAAGCCGAGGTCGGCGGCGCGGGTCAGCGCCCGCTGCAGGACGTGTCGCGGGTCGGCGAAGCTCGGCGAGCCGTCGGGCAGCAAGAGGTCGCAGAACATTCGTGCCGTCCCGGGCGACTCCCCGCGCCACGGCAGGATCTGGAAGGTCGCCGGGTCGGGTTTGGCCAGCCGATCGGCCTCGTAGACGCGGGCGAAGCCCTCGATGGCGGACCCGTCAAACCCGATCCCCTCCGCGAAGGCGCCCTCGAGCTCGGCCGGTGCCACCGCCACGGACTTGAGCGTCCCGAGGACATCGGTGAACCAGAGGCGGACAAAACGGATGTCGCGCTCTTCGATGGTGCGCAGCACGAACTCTTCCTGACGGTTCATGGGTCGATCCTGCCGCACTCCTGTTTCGGCGGCGTTACGACCCGCACGAAGAGCCCCCGGGAGGGGTTCTCCCGGGGGCTCCTCATCGCGGGTTCGGCCAGGGGCCGTCCGTCCTCACCTCACTTGAAGTTGACCGACACCTTCATCTGGTCAGCGTGGTGCGACGAGTTGTGCACGGTGATGGACGTGCCGGAGCCGGCCACCTTGGTGGAGGCCCACGGGTTGTCCGCCGTCCAGTAGCGGTTCGGGTTGCTGTCATCGAAGGTGGGGATCCCCTTCGTCGACGGAACCGTCACGGCCACGCCGTTGCGGTGGAAGGTGACCGCATCGGTCTTCTCCGTCCCGAACGTGGCATCGAACGGCTGGCGACGGTTGCCGAGCTTGACCCCGTCCGGGAAGACGACCGGCGCCGGGCGGGCGTCGACCGGCAGCACCTGGCCGGCACCCGGGTGGGCCGACGTGTTGTTGTCGGTGAACTCACCGTTGGCGAACCAGACCAGCAGGCCGTTCTGGTAGGGGAAGCGCTCGACCCAGTCGGGGCGCGTGTTGGCGAAGCCGAAGTTGTACGGCCCCGTCTGCAGCGTGGCGTCGTAGCCGCTGTAGACCCGGTTCTCGGCGAAGTACAGGTCCTGCACCGGGCGAGACGTCGTCCCGCTGATGATGCTGAAGCCCTTCGCCGTCCACGCGCCGGCGCCGCCCTCGACGTCGTCCGTCGTGGAGACACCGTTGATGGTCACGGCGATGTCGTCGAGAAAGGCCTCACTGGCGACGCCACCATCGGTCGTGACCCGGAAGCGGAACTGGACCTGCTGTCCGACGTAGGCGGACAGGTCCCAGGACTTCTCGGCCCAGGCGAACGCGCCGTCGACGGGCTCGCCGACCTGCCTCCACGTGGCGCCAGCGTCAGTGGACACCTCGCCGTAGAGGAAGTCGTAGCCGGCCTCGAGCCCACCCTGGACCCAGGCGCTGACAGTCGCCGAGCTCGTCGCACCGGTCAGGTCTACCGGCCGGGCCAGCGTCGACGTCATGTCATTGCCATAACCACTCCACCACTCGGCCGCACCGGAGTGCGGCGTGTTGCGCGTGGTGGTGACGGTGCGCTCGGGCAACGGGACGACCACGGCCTGGGGCAGCTTGCCGCCGGGGGCCTTCTTGTCCGTGACCACGCGGTCCGCCGGGCCGAGCGTCAGCGAGGTGTTCTTGCCGGGCTTGACGACCTGGTAGTCGAGCCAGCCGAGCTGCAGCTTCTCCCACGGGCCCATGTAGCCGGGCGTGGTGCCGATGGCGTCCTTACCGTGGTTGAGCCAGGACCCGCCGCTCATCAGGGTCCAGAAGGCGGTGCCGTTGTCGCCACCTGCGGTGTCATAGAGGTCGGGCAGGCCGAGGTCGTGACCGAACTCGTGCGAGAAGACGCCGAGCCCACCGTTCTCGGGCTCCGTGGTGTAGTCACCGATCCACATGCCGGAGTCGCCGAGCGGCACACCACCGAGCTTGTTGAAGTCGGGGCCCTTGACGCCCTGGTCCGTGGAGTAGGCGTACCAGCGGTGCGACCAGATCGCGTCGTCGCCCTGGGCGCCGCCACCGGCCTCCTCCCCCTCGCCGGCGTGGATCGCCTGGAAGTGGTCGATGTAGCCGTCCGGCTCGTTGAAGTTGCCGTCACCGTCGTAGTCGTAGCGGTCGACCTTGTCGAACTGCGCCAGGTAGGCCTTGATCTCGGCTGAGGTCTTGCCCGCCTTAACCTGCGCGTCGTACCAGGCGGAGGCGGTGTCCTTGATGTAGGTCCAGTAGCCGTCCTGCTCGTACTTGTTGTTGCCGTAGCGGGCCTCGTTGTAGGGCACGGTCACCCAGTCGGAGACGTCCCCCTTGGCCAGGAAGCGGCCGTTGGACTGCTTGGCGTAGAAGTCCTTGAAGGACTCGCCCTCGCCGAACATCATGTCCACGTAGTGCTGGCGGTTGAAGTCCTTCAGCCAGTACGTCGAGTTGTCGTCGGTGGCGTTGCCGTCCCACGTGCGGTCGGGCGCCGCGATCTGGTTGTGCGCCGGGCCCGCCTCACCCCCGGTGACCGGGTGCACCTTGGTGCCGAAGTCGGTGAGGATCGTGAAGATGTCCTCTTCACGGTTGACGGGGTAGTTGACGAACTTGGACTTCTTCGGCTTGCCGGACTTGTCCTTGCCCTTCGCCTTGACCTCGATGACCCGGTTGCCGTTGATCACCCTGGTGCTGGCCTCGCCCTTGACGAGTTGGGTGACGGCCTCCTGGCGCAGTTTGGCCTGCGCCTCGGCGAGCGGGTTGGGCAGGTTGTCCGGGCGTGAGGCCTGGTTCGCGGCGGGGTCGACCGAGGCGACTGGCCCCGGCTGGGTCGCCGCCCCTGCGTGCACCGGCGCGGAGAGGCCGGCGACGACGAGCGCCCCTGCGGCCAAGCCCGAGACAGCACTCCAATGACGTCTGTTCACTGTGGTGTCCTCCTGATGTTGAGGCGCCGATCGGGCGCCTCGAACATCCGACCACGCGACAGGACGAAATCCGGTTTTAGCGTCCACATTGACAGAAACTTTAACAAACCACGGGAAAACCTTGACGCTGC
>CAJDUR010000070.1_pt1 | contig 19953 bp, 18 predicted proteins | sample 7391191 | NCBI WGS metagenome assembly CAJDUR01 (sample SAMEA7055688, study PRJEB34461) | soil metagenome | biome: terrestrial ecosystem; feature: Peninsula; material: soil | place: Antarctica | collected 2016 | reverse complement strand
GCTCTCCCGCACCCAGTTGCGCGAGATCGGTGAGGAGCTCGTGGCAGCAAAGGCGAAGGCGCCTCGACGCCCGGAGCAGCCGAGCGCACTGAAGAAGACGATTGACGCCATCGTCTCCTAAGGCCAGGCCCGGTCGCACCACCCTGAGGCTGAACTTTCACGTCCAGCCTCAGGGACCGACCCAGACGGTGCTGACTGAGGTGCCGGCTCGAGCCTTCGGTCCGCCGTCACGTCACGCGATGGAACCGGGAACCGCTGGTGTCGAGGGGCTCTTGGGGCTGGCTTCCAGATGCTGCAACAGCGCCCCGAGTCCGCCCCGAGCCCGGCCAGGCATCCGAGCGGACGTATGGACCACCGGCGTCGTCGCGGGCAGGATCAGCCATCCGTCGAGTCTGAGTCGCTCGAGGAGAGCTGCGTCCTCGCCCACGCGGACGGAGGGGAAGCCGCCGACAGATCGGTACGCGTGTAGGTTCACGGCGAAGTTTGCCGCGTAGACATGATCGTGACCGTCAGGGCGCAATCCCCGAGCGATGATCTGGTCGTACTCGGCTCGCGCGGTCGGCCCGGCGCGCCAGTCGCGCAGGGCGACGAGACCCGCCACCGCGGCCGCGCCGGTGACAGCAGCCTGCGTCAAGACGGAGCTGATCCAGTCGGCCGGAACGACCGAGTCCGCGTCTGTGCTGAAAACCCAGGCGGCTCGCCTATTCTTGGGCCAGGACTGCGTCACGTGCTGGATCAGGGTGTGGCGCACCTCGCCTACGGTGGCGACCGATAGATGCTCGTGGACTCCCGCATCCACGTCAGGGTGTTGCGCGAGGATCCTGCGGGACAGGGCCGCCGTCCGGTCGGAGCAGCGGTGGGCGGCGACCGCGACTTGGGCGTGTGCGACCAGCCCTGCACGTTGGGCCTCGTCGACAGCGAGGAGCACACTGGTCAGGCAGGAAACGATGTGTTCCTCCTCGTCGCGGGCCGGGATCGGCACGACGATGTCCACCGGGTGGGTCACGGTGCGTCGCCCAGGTAGGTGAAGTCAGCATCAGCGTTCTGTTGCCGTACGTAGAGGTTCAGGTCATCCACGGCGTGCGTCAGTTCGGCCGCGTAGGCCAGCCCGGCCGGTCCGGCTACCGTGCGTGCCAACTCGAGGACCCGGTGCACCGCGGCGGCGACGGCCGCGCGCGTCTCGGTGGCGAGCGTGCGCAGACCATCCGCATCGAGGCGGCTCCCCGACTGCCCGATCAGCACTGAGGCGGCTCTTGAGAGCACCGCGTGCGCGGTGGACAACTCGGTTCGCACCTGTCCGAGCCGGACCGAGCGACTCGCGGCCGGCGGTGCTCCGTCCGTGACGTCTTCGAGCAGGTCGGCCAGTCGCGCGGCTCCTCCGGCCCAGACGGCCGCGACCCCGATGCCGCCGACAAAGAAGCCGGGTCGGTTCAGGTAGAAGCCGGAGTCACCGATCCGGGAACTGCCTGGTGCGGGAAGGTCGTCGAGTGTGACCGTGTGCGAACGGCTCACCGCCATGGCCGAGGTCTGCCAGGCCGACTCATCGGCCGGCCAGCACCCGACATCCAGGTCCAGGAGCAGGTGGGTGTCCGCGTCGAGCCAGACGGGAACCAGCGCCCGATCAACCACGCCGACCCCGGAGGCGAAGCGCAGGATGCCCGACAACCTCCAACCAGCTTCTGTGGGTCGGGCGGAGATGCCGGTCGCGTGTGACCGGGACGCCCACACGGCGTACAGGCTGTCGGGAACGGCCGGGTGGTCGGCCTCCTTGAGGATTCGCAGGGCGTCGATGTGTCCCTCCACCAGACGGCTCAGCGGGATGTCCGTGCGGCCCAAGGAGATCAGCGCCTCGATCAGTTCTGGCCAGTCGAGGTCTGGCCAGGGCTGCGCAAGCGCCAACGACCACATGGCTTCGGCTGTCTGACGCACGCTGGGGGCGTGCCGCGGATAGCCCGGCTGCAGTGCATAAGACGGGGGGTATGGGGCGAGTTGACTCGGTCTCATCATGGTGTGTCCTTTGGATCGCGCAGCCAGGAGGCCAGCACGAAGTCGAGGTCGGTATGCCGGACCGCGTCCGTCCAGCCTCGAGCGTGAAGCGCGCTCCCCAATTCGTCGGTGACGGCCGTTCCGGACAGGTAGGCGTCGTCAGGGTGGTGTCGCCAGTGAACCGTGAGGATCTCGGCCGCAGACTCGGCTGCGGCCTGGTCCACCATCGTGTACGTCTCGGCTCGGCCCGACTCAGGCAGGTAGTAGAGCACCTCGGACAGCACGATCACATCCGGCCGATGGCCGGGGACCGGTCGCGGTAAGGAGTTGAGGGTGACCTCGACCTCGGGACGACCTGCCACCAGGGCCTTGGTGATCTGCACCGCTTCCGCAGACAGGTCAGAGGCGAGGAACCGCTCGCAACGAGCGTCGAGAGCGAGGGCGAGGTCCCCGGTGCCACAGGCCGGATCCCAGCCGAGCGCATACGTTGCTCGGCTCAGACTTGCGAGCACGACCGCCAGTTTGCGGCGCTCGTACCAACTGTCGCGGACCCGGAAAGGGTCGCGGTCGCGGCGATACATCGCCTCGAAATCAGGTGCTTCAGGCATGGTGAGTTCTCCTTGGCAACAGAACGAGTTGGCGCTCGTGATGTTCGAGCATTGCTCGAGGCACGACGGGTGCCAGGTCGGGGCGCAGCGGTTGCTGCTGCGAGACGTAACAGGCCAGCGCCACCTCGCGGGAGCGTTCAGCGAGCGCGTCCGTGCTCACCTGAAACAGGTCATAGCCAGATCGTTCCAGTTCGGTAGGGTCACACCAGAAGGTCATCCACACGGGATACTCGATGATGGCTGCACCGCTGAGGTGGGCTGCGTGCCACGCGGCTTCCCCCGCCGCCACGTGGTCCGGATGAGGGTCGAAGCGCCACGGCGCCAGGACCACGTCCTGCTCGCTGAGGACCCCCGCGAGCCGAGAGCCGAGCTCGGTCACCGAGTTGCCGGCGCGCCCATCCGGAACACCCCAACAGGAATGCGGCTGAGCACCGAGCGCCCGCACGGCCGCACGCCACTCATCGACGCGCCGACGGGCCAGGCCGGGCAGGACAACTCCCATGTGATCGACACATGCCTCTCCCGCGGTCAACGTGATCGCCTCAACCGGGCCACGTCGGCGCGCCCACTCTGAGATCAGACGACCTGCGCCAATCGTCTCGTCGTCCGGATGGGCACTGAGCACGATCAACCGGCCACGCCCTGCCGCCTGCTTGACGCACAGGTCCGACACCTCCAGTGATATCGCGGACTCGACGATGTCGCTCCAGAACGTGGTGTCGTTCCCGGCGGGCGTCACCTCACGGGAGCCGTCGAGCCCCTCAGGTCTCACCCGCCTCGACTTCTCAGCCACTCGAGCGTTCGAGCAGGGTGGGCATGTCATCGGCGTGATCTTCCTCGCGGGCGCGTGCGCGCAGGATCAACACGTCGGCCAGGAACGATGTCTCGGAAGGACGGGGTTTGCTCGTGCCTTTGACCGGCATGGCTACTCGTGCTCCTTAAGCCAGAGAGGTGGACGTAAGCCAGAGAGGTGGACGTACAAGCCCCTCCCTACCCACTCGGAACATCTTCACACCTGCACCGATCCCGCAGCGACACCGAAGGCCAGATGCGACTGGAAGACCGCACACCTTGTCCGTCCGCACCTTCAGAACCTTCAGCCGCTGCAGCGCCCGACCTCTGGCGCGGCGCTTCCGGTCTGCACGCTTCAGAACGTCGCACATTGCGTCCGCTGGGGAGGGCTTGGCCGAACGTTTGATCCTCCAGTCCGCACCCGGGCACGGTCCAGGGATGGCCCCGGACGGCGGCTACTGAAGCGACCAGCAATCTCCTGACTCGGTGTGTCGGCTTCGCGCCGAGAGGCCTCCTGGCATTGCTGGTCCGGCGATTCCGTCTTGGTGCACGACGCGCCTCCGATCGGCATAAGACAAGGTGTGCGCGGCGCTCTCACCGCCGGTCGCGCGCCAGTCTGGAGCAGGTCGGGCCACTCCCGCGTTCTGCGACGAGAACGGAGCAGGCCAAGTGCCTGCTCAGCTATTAATCGACTTGCGTCCACCAACTCGGGTCCAGATCAGCAGAGCGATGATCGCCCCGATAACCGAGCCGATAATGCCGGCCGGCTGGAGGAGCCCCTCGGCCGAGTCCTTGTGGAAAAGCAGGTAACCCAGGAAACCGCCCACAAACGACCCGACGATCCCCAGCAGGATGGTCGCAGGGATGGAGAGGTCCTGCTTACCCGGGACAATGAGCCGGGCCAGCGCACCGGCGATGAGGCCGACGACGATGGCGCTGATGATGGTTCCCAACATGAAAATTCCCCTTTGATTGACGATGCTGACTCAATTTAAGGCTTTCACCCCTAGGGCATCTTCGCGACACCCACCGGTATGTTTACCATGAGAGAGTAGGTCATCACGAGTTGCTAGCCGCAGTGATTTCATTAGCCTGCGTGGCATCTAGTGGCTCGTGTTTGAAGTGGTCTGACGGTTGGCTTTCTTGAGGATCTCGTCGGCGGTCTTGGTCCACCCGAACGGGTGGCAGCGGTTGTTCCAGCCGTCGATGAGGGCTCTGATCTTGGCGTCGCGGTCCTGCCTTGGTTTGGAGTGAGTCCGAGCTGTTCCATGCGTCCAGGGTCGGGACTGCACATTGCGGGGCCTGAACGGCTCAGGAGTTGGGCAAGACGTCCTTGACTGCGTCGACTACTTTGGCCAGTACGGGCCGGTCGTCGCCGCCGCTGGCCCAGGCGGGGTCCTGCGGCAGGGGCCCCATCGGATCCGAGTCCTCGGGCGCTGTCGTTCGCGGCGCGAGGGCACGGCGGAAGGACTCGTCCAGTCCTAGGAGGCGGTGTCCTTTTGGCAGCAGAATCGTCTGGAAGTCGCCATCGACGACGACCATGTCGTGGTGGAGGCTTTCGACCAGTGCTTCGACCGTTGCTCGGGGTACGTCGGTGAGACTGCCTACCAGGGTGCCGACGAGTGCTGTCGGCAACAGCGGCACATTGACCTGCGGTCGCTCTATCCCGGCGTGTGTGCTGTAGGCCTTGAGTAGCTCGCCGTAGCGCACCTGGTCGGGACCGCCCACGTCGAAGTGGCGCGAGGGACCAGTGTACTCGAGCGCTCCGACCAGCGCCTCGAGTACGTCGACGACAGCGATCGGCTGCACCATGGAGTCCATCCACGTCGGGACGGTGTGCACCGGCATTCTTTCGCTGACCTGCCGGATGATCTCGAAGGAGGTGGATCCACTGCCCAGGAGTACCGCAGCGCGCAGCGCGACCACGGTCGCGGGCACATCACTGAGGATCTGTTCGACGTCGCGTCGGGATTTGATGTGTTCGGAGAGTTCGGTCTCGGCGACGCTGGGGACGAGCCCGGACAGGTACACGATCCGCTCTACATTTTGGGCACGTACCCCGGCCGCGACGTTGGTGGCTGCCTTGCGGTCGGTCTCGACGAAGTCGTCGCCGCCCATCCCGTGAATCAGGTAGTAGACCGCTCCCACGCCCTCGCACGCAGCGGTGACCTGCTCTGGGTCCAGAGCGTCCATGGCGACGGTCTCCACCCGGTCGCCCCACCACGGCTGCTCGCGGTCAGGGTTGGTCGTGGTGGTGCGCACCTCATGACCGCGCTCGAGCAGCAAGGGCACCAGCCGACCGCCGACGTAACCGGTCGCGCCGGTCACCAAGATCTTCAACTCGTCCTCAGCTCTCCCCGCGGGGGGTGGGGGTTGGCCTACGGTCCAGTCACGGCATCAATGCGTGAGCAGGTCTCCTCCGCAGGATGTCACCTGAGCGTAGCGCGTGCTGAGAGCTGAGTGACCGAAGCGTGCCCCCACTCCGTGAATGACGAAAGCGTGTCGGGTTATCACGCAACCGCGGGTGGGCGGGGCGCGCCCACGGCAAAGGAGGGGAGCTACGCGGAGGCTGAGAGATGCTGGTGCGCTTGGCGGGCGATCGGCTTCTGCACGCCGGTGGGGCCGGGTTATCTGGATGGAGTTTTTCACGTGGTGCTGTCGGTCTCCTTGCGTGATGCCGCCGTGATCGGGTAGGGAGGGCCCATGAGCGCTCTCGATTCCGCGGCCAGCGCCGCGTCGTACGCCGGTGGGCAGTTTCTGCGTGCCGCAACTGGGATGATCGCCGTCCGACCGGCTGATAAGCCCCTGCACCCTCAAGGATCTGTCGTTCAGGGCACCCTGCACCGGTTCGGTGGCCAGGACGGGACCGGTGGAGGGTGGTTGGACCAAACAGGTGAGGACCAGGTGCTGGTCCGTCAGTCCAGAGCGATCGGGCTGCCGGCTCCCGTCCCGGACATCTATGGCCTTGCAATCCGGGTGCCGATCGCCGGTGGCCGCCACGGCGACTTGTTGTTCGCCTCGACGGGGCTCGGACGGGTCACCCGGTTCACGCTCACTGCTTCCCGGTCGCCGTTCCGGAGACCCATGACTACCTTGCTGCCCTATCGCACGTCTATCGGTGCGGTACTTCTGTCCGCGACGTTCCAGGACGAGAGACGGGTCGAACTGGGGTGGGCCATCGGCTCAGGCGAGTGGAGTCCGTTCGCCGAGTTGGTGCTGGACGAGGATCCCATCGACGGGGCAGATTTGCCCGTGTCGTTTGATCCGATGAGCCACGTGTTGCCCGGCCTGGAACCCTACGACTGGGTTCGACGGCTCCGAGAGCCCTCCTACGCCACCGCCCGCCGGTCCCGACGCTCCTAAAAGGCTGGTGTAACGGGCTCTCCTGACGCACCCGCGGGTCATTTCCCCCCGGGGAGGGTCGGGCGACTGATCGCAGCCAAGTCTGGCGGGCTGTACTCTCAGTCCTGGACTTGAGAGGGGAAGCTTGTGTCGGAGGCATACGCCAGCGTGCCGGAGGGGTCAGCCGGCGGTCCATCAGGCGCCCTTCTCGGGGGTCGTTATCGCCTCGTCGAGGAGATCGGTCGCGGCTCGATGGGCACAGTCCAGTTGGCCAGGGATGAGTTCCTCGGCCGCGACGTCGCCGTCAAGCTCATCGAGCCACCGGTGGTGGACGCCGAGGCTCTGCGCCGAGACGAGGATGAGGTCAAGGTCCTCGCGCGATTGAACCACCACGGCTTGGTAACCCTGTTCGATGCTGGCGCAGATGTTTCGGACCCGCAGCGGCCACGGATCTACCTGGTGATGGAACTCATCGACGGGAGCGACCTTCGTGGCCGACTCGCACAGGGGCCTTTGCCTTCAGTGGACGTCGCCCAGATCGGTTACGACCTGGCCATGGCGCTTGGCTACGTCCACGACCGCGGCGTCATCCACCGGGACGTCAAGCCCGCAAACATCATGATGTTCGACTACGGCCACGACGCCGCCCGGGTGCGGGCCAAGCTCACCGACTTCGGGATCGCCGTCATGATGGAGGCCCCGCTCGGCGGAGGTACTGGCGCCTTCGTCGGCACGGCTGCCTATGTGAGCCCGGAGCAGGCCAAGAGTGAGCCGCTTGGGGCGTCCAGCGATATCTACTCCCTTGGCCTAGTGCTGCTCGAATGCCTCACCGGCCAGAAGTCCTTTCCCGGCGACCCATTGCCCAGTGCCTTAGCGCGTCTGTTGCGCGGGCCGGACATCCCCGCACACCTCGGTCCGCAATGGCTGCGGCTGCTCACGGCGATGACGTCGACCGACCCGGCCTCGCGGCCAACGGCTCGTGAGGCTGCCCTTGCGTTAGCCGAGATCACCGCCACTGAGAGAAGGGTCGGACTCGACGGGGCCGCTTCGATCCGTGCGGCTGATGAGGTGGCCAGGTTGGAGGCCGTTCACCGCTATCAAATTCTCGATACCCCGCAAGACGGGGCCTTTGACCGGATCACTGCGCTGGCCTCTCGGCTGTTCTCGGTGCCCATTGCGATTGTCAGCGTGGTTGACCAGGACCGCATCTGGTTCAAGTCCCACCACGGGTTGGACGTCGAGGAGGTCGACAGGGAGCCGGGCCTGTGCGCCTCGGCGATCCTACAGAATGAGCCGTGGATCATCGAGGATGCCCGACGGGACTCGCGGACGCTGGCCAACCCCTTGGTGGCCGGTGCGCTCGGGTTGCAGTTTTACGCGGGCATCCCGCTGCACACCCCCGACGGCCACAACCTGGGCACCCTGTGCATCATAGACCGCCATCCACGAACGTTGGGACACGAGGAACTCACGACACTCGAAGACTTGGCCGCGATCGTCATGCACGACCTCGAACAACGGATGCAGAGCCGGCAGCCCGCTTGAAGGTGACCATCTTATGTGTGGAATCACGAGGGAGTGTGGGCCATGATGGACGCTATGGCGTCGCGGCTGGACAAGAGCGCATGTCTCATCCTGCTCATTCCGACGGCGATCGTGGTGGTTGGGCTGGGGTGGGCCCTCGCGACCCGGGACCTGCGAGTCATTGCCTCCATGCTCCTCATCGCCGGGGGGCTAGTCATGGGCTTTGTCCAAGCCCGCCGGGCTCGCCGCAACGCCGCGGCTCCGAGGAGGTGAGTGACGGAATCGAACGAGAGCAGTTTGGCTCACGTGGGCCAAGCGCAAAGTGCGCCACACTGAGGTCACGCGGGTCGTGGCCAGGCAGTGCGTAAGTATCCGAACCCCGTCGGAGTCGGCGGCGCTGGCGCACGGGCGCACGGGCGCACGGACGGGTCTGCTGGCGGACTGGGGCCGCCGCCCCAGCCAGAATCGAGATAGAAGCCTCATCTTCCGCGATCCGCTCGCCAAGCCGACCTCGAGAAGTTGCGTTCACATCGCCGCGCAAGACACGGGGTGAGTCAGGGTCCGCTCGGCCCTCTTGGCCACCCATCCCACTGGTAGTGATGAGGCCGAACTACTGTGCACAGGCGGCTTCGGACGGCACTTCCGGGCAAGGTGCCGCTCTCAGGGTGGTGCAGTCTTGGCTGCTTATCGACAACTGGACGACAGCGTCAGCCGGTGGAGCCGGGGTCGCGCGGTCACGGACTCTGCGATCAGGCGGCAGCGAGCACCGGCTCGGCGAGCTGCGGCTCGGCGCGGGCCGCGACGAGCCGCGCGTAGCGTCCGCCCCGATCGAGGAGGGCGTCGTGGTCGCCGAGCTCAATGATCTGCCCCTGGTGCAGGACCGCGATCTGCTCCGCGTCGCGGATCGTCGAGAGCCGGTGGGCAATGGTGATCGTCGTGCGTCCGGCCATCAGCCGGGCGATCGCGGTCTGCAGCTCCCGCTCGGTCTCGTTGTCGAGTGCGCTGGTGGCCTCATCGAGGATGAGCACACGGGGGTTGCGCAGCAACGTGCGCGCGATGGCGAGGCGCTGCTTCTCGCCGCCGCTGTAGCGGTGGCCGCGAGCGCCGACGACCGTGTCGAGCCCCTGCGGGCCAGAGCAGCAGGTGGACGTCCTGCTGGGGCAGCGCGTCATCGATGACGGCGCGCAACAGGAAGGGCTGGGCCATGGCGGTGATCGAGGTGACGATGATGATGGCCGTCACCAGGCTCGGCCTCGTGGCCGAGCACCNCGGACTTCTTCCGCGCGCTGACGCCGGCTGAGCGGCATACCCTGGCTTCCTTGTTGGCCAGGCTGGACGCCGAGCCCGGCCCGAGGCGGCCACCTACGATGGGCGCATGAGCCTCGACTTCGGACTCGACACCTTCGGCGACGTCGCCAACGGACCCGACGGCACGCCGCTGCATCCCGCGGTCGTCATCCGGGAGGTGCTGGCCGAGGGAGAGTTGGCCGATCGGCTCGGCCTCGACTTCTTCGGCGTCGGCGAGCACCACCGCACCGACTTCGCGATCTCGGCCCCGGAGACGCTGCTCGCAGGACTGGCCGGACGCACCGATCGGATCCGGCTCGGCTCGTCGGTGACGGTCCTCAGCTCGGACGACCCGATCCGGGTCTTCGAGCGTTTCTCGACCGTCGACGCGATCTCACAGGGGCGGGCGGAGATCACGGTCGGGCGGGGCTCCTTCGTCGAGTCCTTCCCCCTCTTCGGCCTGGACCTGGCCGACTACGAGACGCTCTTCGACGAGAAGTTGTCGCTGCTAGCGGAGGTCGCCACGGAGCGCCCGGTGCGCTGGCAGGGCTCGATCCGGCCCCCGGTGGAAGTCGAACACGTCCAGCCCGGAACGGAATCGGGCCGCCTGCCCATCTGGGTGGGCGTGGGCGGGACCCCGCAGTCGGTCGTCCGGGCCGCGCACTACGGCTTCCCGATCGTCATCGCGATCATCGGTGGGGCGAGCGCGCAGTTCGTGCCGTTGGCCGATCTCTACCGGCGGGCTCTCGCCGAGATGGGGCAACCGGAGTTGCCGGTGGGGATCCACTCTCCCGGCTACGTCGCGGCCACCGACGAGCAGGCGCGCGCCGAGTTCCTCCCGCACTTCGTGCCGGCGATGAACGGGATCGGGCGTGAGCGGGGGTGGGCGCCGCTGACGATGGAGGGCGCGGCCCAGCAGCTGGGACCGGAGGGTGCCGTCTACTGCGGCTCGCCCGAGACCGTTGCAGCCAAGATCGCCGACAGCGTGCGCATGCTCGGGGCGACGCGGTTCCAGCTCAAGTACTCGATGGGCACGCTGCCCCACGAGCAACGCCTGGAATGCATCCGGCTCTACGCGCAGGAGGTCGCGCCGCGAGTGCGTGCACTCCTCGAAGACTGACGCCTCGCCGACTGACGGGTCGCCGGAAGTTCACGAGTCAGAGGCTGGCGGCGACTTCGGTGCCCTGACGGATGGCACGTTTGGCGTCGAGCTCGGCCGCGACGTCGGCACCGCCGATGACGTGGACCTTGACCCCCCGGGCAGTCAGCTGCTCGCCGAGCACGTTGACCGACTCCTGACCGGTGCACACGACGATCGTCTCGACGTCGAGCACTGTGGTCGGGGCGTCATCGGTATCCCCCTGCGTGATGTGCAGTCCGGCGTCATCGATCCGCTCATAGCGCACGCCGGTGTGCTGGTGAACTCCCTTGGCCTTCAAGGAGGCCCGGTGCACCCAGCCGGTCGTCTTGCCGAGGCCCTTGCCGATCGAGGTGGTCTTGCGCTGGATCAGGTGGACCTCGCGGGGGGACGGCGCGGGGGTGGGCTCGACGAGGCCGCCCCGAGAGGCGTCGGGGGAGCCGACTCCCCACTCAGCCATCCACTTCTCGATGGTCAGCGGCGGCCCGGCATGGGTCAGGAACTCGGACACGTCCACGCCGATGCCGCCGGCGCCGAGGACAGCGACGGTCCGACCGACCGGTGCGCCGTCTCGCACGACCTGGGCGTAGGTGAGCACCTTGGGATGGTCGATGCCCGGGATGTCGGGGATCCGTGGCACGACCCCGGTGGCCACGACAACCTCGTCGAAGCCGGTGAGGTCGTCGGGCTCCGCCTGGCGGCCGAGGTGCACCTTGACGGAGTGCAACTCGAGTTGGCGACGGTAGTAGCGGATCGTCTCGCCGAAGTCCTCCTTGCCCGGGATGCGCATCGCGATCGCGAACTGGCCGCCGATGTCCTGGGCCGCTTCGAAGAGCTCGACGTGGTGGCCACGCTCCGCGGCCGACACGGCTGCGGCGAGCCCGGCGGGCCCGGCCCCGACGACCGCGACGGACTTCGCCCGGCGGGTCGGGGCCAGCACCAGAGTGGTCTCATCGCCCGCCCGAGGGTTGACGAGGCAGCTCGCTGTCTTCCGCGCGAAGGTGTGGTCGAGACAGGCCTGGTTGCACGCGATGCACGTGTTGATCTCATCGCTGCGCCCCTGCATCGCCTTGGCCACCCAGTTGGAGTCGGCGAGGAACGGCCTCGCCATCGACACGAGGTCGGCACTGCCGTCAGCGATGACCCGCTCGGCGAGGTCGGGCATCGTGATCCGGTTGGACGTCACGACCGGGATCGAGACCTCTGGGCGGAGTTTTGCCGTGACCGCGGTGAAGGCGCCGCGCGGCACCGACGTGACGATGGTCGGGACCCGGGCCTCGTGCCAGCCGATGCCGGTGTTGATGATCGTCGCGCCGCCGGCTTCGATCTCCTGGGCGAGGGCGACGATCTCCTCCCAGCTCTGCCCCTCGGGGACGAGGTCGAGCATCGAGAGGCGGTAGATGATGATGAAGTCGGGTCCCACCGCTGCCCGGGCCGCGCGCACGACCTCGACCGCGAGCCGGCGACGGTTCTGCGCCGAGCCGCCCCACTCGTCGGTGCGCTGGTTGGTCCGTGGCGCGAGGAACTGGTTGATGAAGTAACCCTCGGAGCCCATGATCTCGACGCCGTCGTAGCCGCCCTCCTGGGCGAGTCGGGCGCAGCGGGCGTAGGCGGAGATCTGGCGCCGGACGCCGCGACCGGAGAGGGTCCGTGGCTTGAACGGAGCGATCGGCGACTTGATCGCGGAGGCCGAGACGGCCAGGGGGTGGTAGGAGTAGCGCCCCGCGTGCAGGATCTGCAGGGCGATCTTGCCGCCCTCGCGGTGCACCGCATCGGTGATCCGCCGGTGCTTGCCCGCCTGGCGACTCGTCAGGAGCACCGAACTGCCGGGATAGAGCGAGCCCTCGAGGTTGGGCGCGAAGCCGCCCGTGACGATGAGTCCGGCGCCACCCCGGGCGCGCTCGGCGAAGAAGGTCGCCAGGCGGTCATAGTCCCGGGACCGGTCCTCGAGGCCGGTGTGCATCGAGCCCATGATGACGCGGTTGCGCAGCGTCGTGAAGCCCAGGTCGAGAGGCTCGAGCAGGTGCGGGTAGTCGCTCATCTGCCCGATCCTAACCTTTGTTACCGAGGGGTAGTCAGGTTGCGGGGGATTCCGAGGTGTGGGGTGTTTCGCTGGACTCTTGGGGCAGCCTTCCCCCCGACCCGCCAGACTGGGCGCGTGAGCGAACATCTGGATGTGATCGTCGTCGGAGCCGGCCTGTCCGGGGTGGGGGCCGGCTACCGGCTCCAGACCCGGTGCCCCGCGAAGTCCTACGCGATCCTCGAGGCGCGCGGAGCGATGGGTGGGACCTGGGACCTGTTCCGCTATCCGGGGATCCGGAGCGACTCGGACATGGCCACGCTCGGCTTCCCGTTCGAGCCGTGGACCGATCGCGACGCCATCGCGGGCGGGGACAAGATCCTCGCCTACCTCAAGCGCACCGCGGCGAAGTACGGCATCGACCGGCGGATTCGTCTGGACCACCAGGTCGTCAGCGCGCAGTGGTCGAGCGAGCAGGCCCGCTGGACCCTCACGGTGCGGTCCGGGGGTGAGGTGAAGACCCTGACCTGCGCCTTCCTCTACCTGTGCAGTGGCTACTACGACTACGAGCACGGCCACCGACCGCACTTCTCGGGGGAGGACGACTTCACGGGTGACCTCGTCCACCCCCAGTTCTGGCCCGAGGGCCTGAAGACCGCTGGCAAGAAGGTGGTCGTCATCGGCTCCGGGGCCACCGCCATGACGCTGGTCCCGGCGCTCGCGCAGGGTGGGGCGCACGTGACGATGGTGCAGCGAACGCCGACCTGGGTCACCGTCCTGCCGCGACGGGACCGGGTCGCGGACCTCCTCCACCGGGCCCTGCCCGCTCGCACCGCCGGTGCGGTGGTGCGCGCCAAGAATGTGCTCGTCGGGTCGGCTTTCTACCAGGTCACGCGTCGGCGACCCGCGCTGGCCCGAAGGATCCTGGGTCAGGGGGTGCGGCGAGGCCTGGCCGACATGGAGCATGCCGAGGAGGTGCAGCGGGAGCACTTCACGCCGACCTATGATCCGTGGGACCAGCGCCTCTGCGTCGTGCCCGACGCGGACCTGTTCGAGGTGCTGCGCGACGGCCGGGCGGCCGTCGTGACTGAGGCGGTCGACACGTTCACCCGGTCCGGTGTCCGGTTGGCCTCCGGGCGCGAACTACCGGCCGATGTCATCGTCACCGCCACCGGCCTGCAGATGCTCGTGGCCGGCGGCATCGACATCGTGGTCGACGGGGAGCGCCGGGCCAGCCACGACCTGTTCGTCTATCGCGGCCTGATGCTCGGTGGCGTGCCCAACCTCGCCCTCGCGATCGGCTACGTCAACGCGTCGTGGACGTTGCGAGCCGACCTCGCCTCCCGCTACCTCTGCCGGCTCCTGAACCACTTGGACGCGAACGGGTTGCGGGTGGCGGTGCCCGTCCCGCCCGCGGACCTCTCACCCCGGCCGTTGTTGCCGCTCGCGTCCGGCTACGTCCAACGTGCCGCGGACCGACTGCCGGCCCAAGGTGATCGGTCGCCGTGGTTGATGCGGCAGAACTACCTGCTCGACCGAAGCGAGATGATCAGGGGTGACCTCACGGAGGGGATGGTCTTCACGCCGTGACCACGCCGCTGCGCCGACCAGGCGTGGAGCGTCGGTGCGCTGATTCATCCTGACCGGGGTGGGGCTCGCCTGGCTTCGTTGGCACTCGAACTCTGCCTCTTCGTTCCTTGCGGGTCCTGATTCCTAGCGTTTATCCTTGTTCAGTCGCCGCTCTGGACTCCGGTTGTGCTGATCACTTTATCGTGGCGCTGCTCCATCCCGGGTAGCACCCCTCCTCATGATGTTGAGTGAATGGGGCCTCACCAATGGCACTGATAAGCAGGGAATGCGCTCGCAGGTTCGTGCACGTGGACGGCACTCTGAGCGAGAGGAGCCTGGCCCGGACGAAACCTACTGTCCGTCATGACGCCAAGGGCTCCGGCGGAGACCACCCTCACGGTGGGAACACTCGGGTTCTGACACAGCCGAGGGGTTTCCCGGCCCGGGAGCCGTATCAAAAATGCGGCTTGACGCGGTGTCCGCCCAGCGCCGGAGGCCAGCGATGAAACTCTTCCGGATCAAGAGCGTCGAGCAGTCGATGGCCGATACCGACGAGCCAGGGCACCGATTGAAGAAGGAGCTCAGCGCCTGGGACCTGACGGTTTTCGGCATCGGCGTCATCATTGGCACGGGCATCTTCGTCCTGACCGGGCAGCAGGCTCACGTCAATGCTGGCCCGGCCATTGCGCTGTCTTTCGTGGTCGCCGGCCTCGCTTGCGCGCTCGCCGCACTGTGCTACGCCGAGTTCGCCTCCACCGTCCCGGTCGCGGGCAGCGCCTACACGTTCTCGTACGCCACGCTGGGAGAGCTGGTGGCGTGGATCATCGGCTGGGACCTCGTCCTAGAGCTCGCCCTCGGTGCGGCCGTCGTCGCTCGCGGTTGGTCCGGTTACCTGGCCACCCTGTTCAACCTGCCCCACTGGCTGGCCGGAGACACTGCCCGGCCGGACTTCGCGGCCATGGCCATCGTGCTGGCCCTGACGGTGATCGCTGTCCTGGGCACGAAGTTGTCCGGCCGGTTCACCGGGGTGCTGGTCGTCATCAAGGTCGCGGTCGTGCTGTTCGTGATCATCGCGGGGCTGTTCTACATCAAGGCCGCCAACTACCAGCCGTTCGTGCCTCCGAGCGTGCCGGCCCCGGCTACGTCCGGCGGTCTTGACCAGCCGCTGATCCAGTGGTTCTTCGGGATGAAGCCGTCCGAATTCGGTGGGTTCGGCATCCTGGCTGCGGCCTCGGTGGTGTTCTTCGCCTACATCGGTTTCGACATCGTCGCGACGGCCGCCGAGGAGACGCGGAACCCGAAGCGTGACATCCCTCGTGGCATCATCGGCTCCCTGCTGATCTGCACGGTCCTCTACATCGCGGTCTCCATCGTCGTCACCGGCATGTTGAAGTACAGCGACCCCCGGATGAACACCAGCGCTCCGCTGGCGGAGGCGTTCAAGGCGAACGGTGTGAACTGGGCGAGTTCGCTGATCTCGCTCGGTGCGGTCTGTGGGTTGACTACCGTGGTCCTCGTCCTCATGCTCGGACAGAACCGGGTCCTGTTCGCGATGTCCCGGGACGGCCTGCTGCCGACGAAGTTGGCGGCGGTTCACCCCAAGTTCGGCACGCCGTACATCGTCACGGTCGGCACCGGAATCTTCGTCGCCATCCTCGCGGGCATCGTCCCGCTCAGTGAGCTGTCCAAGCTCGTCAGTATCGGGACCCTCTTCGCCTTCGTCCTGGTCTCCGCCGGGGTGATCATCCTGCGCCACACCAGGCCGGACCTGCAGCGATCCTTCCGGGTGCCGGCGGTGCCGTGGCTGCCCATCCTGTCGATCCTGGCCTGCCTCTGGCTCATGCTCAACCTGTCGCTGGCCACCTGGCTACGGTTCCTCGTGTGGCTGGTCCTCGGCTTCCTCATCTACTTCACCTACGGCCACTCGCACAGCCGCCTGCAGACCGGGATCGGGAACCTCGAGACACTGCCAGACCAACAGGAGACCCCCTTGCCGTGACACGGAGTTGGTCGCCGGCGTCCGTCGCCTGCTCGGCCTCATCTTTATGGTCGTGCCCGCTGGCCGATCCATCGGGCTCGATGGAATCCTGCAACGGCGCTCGAACGCACGGATTTTCCGGATCCTGGGTCAGTCGGCTCTTGGAGCCAGAGTCAGCGCGTCCAGCGACTGCACCCTGGCTAGTGAAGAGACAAGAATGCGCGCTGCATCTCAGAATCAGCAGAGGGTGACCCTTGGTGAGAGGTGGCCGGCCGCTGCGAGGTCCTGCAGTCGGGCGGACACGCGCTCGCGGACCGTCCACGGGTCGATGGTGTTGACGTAGATCTTGGTCCCGCCCTCGAACCCGGCCGGCGTCGATACCCGCCACTTGATGACCGCACGGAGTGGCATCGGCAGGGCGAGTGATGGCGGGCGGTGGTGCCACTCCTCGTTGACCGGCACCAGGGCGCCCGTCGCGGCATGGCAGGCATGCAACAGGTCCGAGACGTCGCGCACCTCGTCGTCGGTGAGCTCCCAGGGGCAGCGGTCGGACACGAGGGAGTGCACTTCCAGTGATGGGTAGCGGTGCCCGACGCCGGCGAAGGCCACAGCGCTGGGGGTGCGCGCGACGAGGAGCCCCTGCTCAGCGGCATACGTCATGCCCCAGCGGGCATAGAGGTCCGGCTCCTCCCGGAGCCGCTGCGCCTCACGAGTGAGCTGAGCGCCGAACTCGTCGATCGCGACGACTTGCTTGTGGAGGTGGTCGAAGGACGATCCGGCGGGGCGGAGCCAGTTCTGGAAGACACTGACGTAGCACGCTGCCGGGTTGTCGCGGTAGAGATCGCGCATCGCGCGGATGGCGAACTCGGTGTAGGCGCAGTGCTCCTCGGCAGTGAGGGCCCCGGAGGAGGCGAGTTGGCTGTCATCGGTGGCGCCGTCGACGAAGTGTTGCCGAGCCACGATCACCTGATGGTTTCCGGCGAAGAGACCGACGGCTTCGCGCTGCAGGTCGGCCTCGGCGAGCGGCTCGGTAGCGCTCGTGGAACCCCGGGCGCCCATCCTGATCCGGGCCAGCGCCTCGACCTGCGAGCGTCCCGCAGCCGTGGCGAGGTAGGCCTGACGCCGCGCTGCGGAGGCTGGCGTCGGGACGTAGCCGTGGGTCAGGTGCCAGTAGTCGTAGCTGAGGATCTCGAACAGGTTGGGGATGAGACGGAAGCCGGCGCTCGTGTCGGTCAGCTCGTCCGCGAGCACGTCGCGCACCTCCCGCCACGTGTCACCGACGCGCACCAACCGTGCGATTTCTGGCGTCGTCTCGATCTGCCGAGCCGGGCAGAACGAGCAGATCCGATCCAGGTCGCCGGGGTCGACCGGGAGCGGGATGCGGTCGGTGAGGCCGAGTGGCCGGGCCCCGCGCCCCGGCAACGTCCAGACCTGGGTGCCGGTGAACGGGTTGACCTGCTTGATGGTCCCATCGGGCAGTCGGGTCAGGTGCTCGGTCACGGGGCCAGCCTAAGCGGTGTCCCAGCCGGCCAGACCCGTCGCTAGGGTGAGCGAAGTCATCCCATCCCGGAGCCCCCGCCCGCGCCCTCGCCCCCGGGCACTGGACCGCCACTGAACCGCCACCGAACCTCAGGAGCCCCCATGCGCGCCGCACGAGTCACCCGCCTCGACGGTCCAGCCGCCGTCACGCTGGGGGAAGCCCCGGAGCCGTCGCTCGAGCCCGGCCAGGTGCTCGTCGATGTCCATGAGGTCGGGGTGAACTTCCCCGATGTGCTCATGTCCAAGGGCCTCTACCAGGCTCGTCCGGAGCTTCCCTTCACCCCGGGGTCCGAGTGCGCGGGAGTGGTGCGCGACGCGGCGCCCGGGAGTGCGTTCAGCCCGGGCGATCGGGTCGCGGCCTTCCCGATGCTCGGAAGTCTCGCCGAGACGGTGGCAGTTCCCGAGTCGATGGTCTTCCCGCTGCCTGACTCGGTGTCCTTCACCGCCGGGGCGGCGACGCTGATGAACTACTTCACCGTCCACTTCGCGCTGCTGCGCCGGGGCCACCTCGAGGCTGGTGACACCGTCCTGGTCCACGGGGCAGCCGGTGGGATCGGCACCGCAGCCATCCAACTCGCCAAAGCGCACGGCGCCCGGGTCCTCGCCGTCGTCTCCACCGAGGAGAAGGCTGCCGTGGCCACGTCCGCGGGGGCCGACGAGACCCTTCTCGACACCGAGTTCCTCACCCGGGCCAAGGAACTCACCAACGGTCGCGGAGTCGACATCGTGGTCGACCCCGTGGGCGGGGACCGCTTCACCGACAGCCTCCGGTGCCTGGCCATCGAGGGCCGCCTCCTCGTCATCGGCTTCGCCGCGGGCGCCATCCCAGAGGTCAGGGTCAACCGGCTCCTGCTGGGGAACCTCAGCGTCGTCGGGGTGGGCTGGGGGGCCTACCTGATGAGTGATCCGTCGTTTGCGCGGCGCCAGTGGGACGAGCTCCTCCCCCTGCTCGAGCAGGGCGTGCTCGACCCGCCGATCAGCAGCACGCACGACCTCGCGGACGTCGCGGGCGCGCTCGCTGAACTCGACGAGCGCCGTGCCGTCGGGAAGGTCACGGTGCGCGTCCGCTGAGCCCAGCGGCATACCCCAGCTGATGCCGTATGCCGCTGGGTGCCCTGGGCACGAAGCCGCCGCTGGGTGCCCCGCGGTGGCGCCGCTCAGGGCTCAGGCCGCGGCGCGGCGCAGGTCGACGTCGCTCGGGGTCTTGGCGCCGAGGACCTCACGCAGGCTGTCGGCGAGCAGCGCCGCCGCCCCTGCTGAGTCGGTGGGCGCGAAAGTCTGGCTCAGGTCCGGCTGGTCGCCGTCCTGCTCCCAGCCGAGCCCGACGAGACGGGCCACCTGCTCGTCGGAGAGATCGCTGAGACCAGCGAACTCCGTGTCGGCGATGCACTCCAGCGCGAGTACCCCCTCGAGCAACCGGGCCTGCAGGAACGCCTCGGGGACGCTGCACTCCGGCTCGGGCGTCTCGGCGGAGGCGCGGCCGAGCAGCCGGCGCCAGGTGCGCGGCGTGCGCTCCGGCGTGGATTCCGGTGCAGCGGGGGCCGGGGTGAGGTGGGTGGTCGCGGTGAGCCAACCGCCCTCGGTCAGTGCGCCGAGGTCCCCGGCGAGCCGAGCCGACCAGCTCTCCCACGACTCATCAGGGTGCACGGGACTGTTCACGGCGCCTCCTCCGGGCTGCACGAGTGGGCCCATGGTGCCCGCTGCTCGTGCGCGCTGCGCGACTCTCGCGCACGCCCCCATCCTGCCTGACCCGAGACCCTGGAGGGCCACCGGTCAGTGTCGGACCCGCGTCCTAGGCTGAATCCATGGTGTGGAGCGTGGGTCGGGCGACGTGGGTGGGCGGGTTGACCGACCCCGAGATCTCGCAGCAGGTGGGCACCCGGACCTTCGACCGTGGGGTGGCCTACCGAGCCGAGGACCGTGTGCGATCGCTGGCCGCGGGTCAGGACGGCCTGATCCTGCTCGGCACGGTCGAGGGCAGCCGTGACGAGGACTACCAGGCCATCGTCACCGCCCGCCCGCACCCGCTGGGTCGCGGCCACCTGTGGTCGGGTCGGTGCAGTTGCCCGGTCGGGGCGGACTGCAAGCACGTCGTTGCCCTGCTCCTCGTGGGTCGAGACGTCGCCAGGGGAGTCGTGACGGGGCCACCGGTTCCGGCGGGGGCCGTCGG
>CAJDUR010000023.1_pt1 | contig 20172 bp, 18 predicted proteins | sample 7391191 | NCBI WGS metagenome assembly CAJDUR01 (sample SAMEA7055688, study PRJEB34461) | soil metagenome | biome: terrestrial ecosystem; feature: Peninsula; material: soil | place: Antarctica | collected 2016 | reverse complement strand
GAGAGCGGGCCCACCCGCTCGTCGTCGTCGTGGGCCGGGTGCCCGGGAACGTCGTGCCCGACGAAGTCGCCGAGGTGACCGGACACGTGCACGGTGTCATCGACGTGAAGCGTCCCTGCGAAGATCCGCACCAGCGACAGCCGTCCCACGTAGGGGTCGGTGGTCGTGCGCACCACCTCGGCCACGAGCGGCTGGGACGGGTCGCAGGCGACTCCCTTGATCTCCCCGCCGACCGGCGACGTCACGGCAGGCAGCGGGCGGAGCGTCGGGTCGGGGAAGGCCCGCTCGATGATCCCGAGGAGCTCCTCGACGCCGGCCCCCGTCGGCGGGGACACCGGCACGATCGGGAAGAAGGTGCCGCGGGTGATCGCCGTGCGCAGGTCGGCGATCAGGGCGTCGGCCTCGAGCGGCTCGCCCTCCAGGTAGCGGTCGAGCAGGGTCGCGTCCTCGGACTCCTCGATGACCGACTCGATCAGGGCCGCGCGCGCCGCCTGGTGCTCGTCGGACACCTCAGTCACCGTGCCGGTGATCAGCCCGATGACGCCCGTGAGCGCGCCGTCCTCCACGACGGGCCAGTGCGTGGCGCGGGCGTCGCCAAAGGTGCGCCGGCAGGTCTCCACCGTCGCGGCGAAGTGGGCGCGGGGCTGGTCGAGGTGGGTCACCGCGATCGCCCTCGGCAGTCCCACGGCGGCACACTCGCGCCAGAGCAGCGCGATGGGACGGTCGATGTCGTCCGCTCCCGACACGACGAAGATCACCGCGTCGGCCGCCCGCAGCCCCGCCCGCAGCTCACCGATGAAGTCCGGGAATCCCGGAGTGTCAATGAGGTTGACCGTCAGCCCGTCGGCCTCGAACGACGCCACTGCGAGGGCCGTGGTCCGCACGTGCTCGCCGTGGTTCGCCCGGTGCCCCGGCACCCGTGCGGCCACGAGCGCGTCGAACAGGGCGGACTTGCCGGCGCCGCCGGGCCCCACGAGCACGACGTTGCGGATGTCCTGCGGCGAGGCGGGGTTGGGCGCTGCGGGAACGTCTGATCTGCCGGTTGGTCTCGCCATGGCCCCACCCTTCCGCTCTTGTCGCATCCTCACAAGGCCACTGGTCCCATCCTCACAAGGCCACTGCTGCCGTATGCCGCTGAAGCGCCTCCCGCCATCACCCCGGGTCAGCGCCCCTACCGCCCTGCGCCTCGATGCAGCGCCTGGGTTCTGGGACACCGGCTGCGCTTCGGGGCAGGAACTGCGCCAACACGAAGCGCAGCTCGTGACTACTTGGAGCAGGCCGTGGTCCGTGCGCTGGACGCCTGGGTGGACTTCGTGAGACGCGGCGCTCCGTACTCCTCCGGAGTGGCACGCTGGGGGGATGGGTTTCCGGGAGTATCAGCGCGTGCTCGCGGTCCGCGACACCCGCACGGCCCTGATCCTCGGCTTCTTCATCCGGGTCCCGATGTGGGCCGGTGGGGTCATCCTCACCCTGCACGTCGTCGCGGCGCTCGACCGGAGCTACGGCGAAGCGGGCCTGGTCGCCGCCGCCATGACTCTCGGGATCGCGATCTCCGGTCCGTGGCGGGGCCGGCTCCTCGACCGGATCGGGCTGCGACGCACGGTCGCACCGTCCCTGCTCGTCCAACTCGTCTGCTGGTCGATCGCGCCCTGGGTCGGCTACGCGCCGCTGGTCGGGCTCGCAGCACTCGCCGGCCTCTTCGTCGTGCCCACCTTCTCGATCTTGCGCCAGGTCATCCTCCGCTCGGTGCCCCCGACCCAGCGGCGCACGGCCCTGTCGCTCGACTCGGCCGGGACCGAGCTGTCCTTCATGGCGGGCCCGGCCATCGGGGTCTGGCTCGCGACCACGTGGGACACCGGGATCGCGCTCTTCGCCTCCCAGATGGCGGCCGTCGTGGCGGGCCTGGTGCTCTGGCTCGTCAACCCAGCCCTGCGCGGTGACGCCCCTGAGGTCGTCCGTGCTGACGCGGGTGCTGACGTCGCCGATGACGTCGCCGATGACGTCGGCGATGACGTCGGCGATGACGTGGTCGCGGATGCCCGCGAGACGGCCGTCCCGAACGAGGTTCTCGTCACTGTCCGCCAGGGAGGCGTCCGAGAAGCCGGTGTGGTGGCGGAGCCGGCGCCTCGGTGGGCCTTCCGTGGGTTCATCACCCTGCCCGTCGCAGCGATCTATCTCGCGGCGTTCGCCTCGACGATCATCCTCACCGGCACCGACGTGTCGGTCGTGGCCGCCCTGCGCTCGTACGACCGGCCCGAAGCCATCGGCTGGGTGCTGGCGTTGTGGGGGGCCGGGTCGCTGGTCGGTGGGCTCATCTACGGCCTCTGGCAGCGGTCCATCTCGGTCTACTGGCTCCTGGGCCTGCTCGCGGCGGTGACCCTGCCGGTGGCCCTGGCCGTCGGCGTGTCGAGCTTTGCAGCCCTGTTGCTCGTCTCCGGGTTGTTCTGTGCACCCACCGTGACGGCCACGGTCGAGCATCTGAGCAGGGTCGTGCCCGAGCGCTTCCGCGGCGAGATGATGGGGTGGCACGGGTCGGCCATGACCGCCGGGTCAGCCTTCGGTGCTCCCGCTGCGGGAGTGGCGATCGACCGGGGTGGCTGGCAGTGGGGATTCCTCAGTGTCTCGCTCATCGGCCTGGCCGTGGCGCTCGCCGGGATGATCATTCAAGGGTGGCGGCGCCGCAGGCCCCAGGTCCTGAGCGGCATCCGGGCCCGGGTCTCGCGCCGGGTCCGGGTGGGTCCCCGGGGGCAGGCGATTTCGGGGGAGCCGGTTCCTGCTGCTAATCTTGAGCACTGACCGGTTGTTCACCTCCCGTTGGTTCGCCAACGGGGCGAGGACAACGTGCCAAGAGAAGCTTGCTTCCACCCGCGTCGACCATCAGGTTGCCGGGTTACAGGTCCGCGCGGAGCGCGTCCCGTCCCCGGACGGAGCGTCCCGTGAAGTCTGCAGTCGGGGTCACCCGATCGCAGACGCGAACCTTGGGAAACATCAGGCTCCTCACGCACCAGCGAGGAGCCTTTCCTCGTGTCCGGAGCACGATCCCATTGTTTCAAGCTAAGGAGCACCACATCAGCGAGCCTCGCATCAACGAGCGCATCCGGGTCCCGGAAGTGCGCTTGGTTGGCCCCAACGGCGAGCAGGTCGGCATCGTCCGCGTCGAAGACGCGCTGCGTCTGGCCGAGGAGGCGAACCTCGACCTCGTCGAGGTGGCACCCATGGCCAAGCCGCCGGTCGCCAAGCTCATGGACTTCGGCAAGTTCAAGTACGAAGCAGCCCTCAAGGCACGAGAAGCGCGCAAGAACCAGGTCAACACGGTCATCAAGGAGATCAAACTCCGTCCCAAGATCGACCCGCACGACTACGGCACCAAGAAGGGCCACGTCGAGCGCTTCCTCAAGGCCGGCGACAAGGTCAAGGTGACGATCATGTTCCGCGGACGTGAGCAGTCCCGTCCCGAACTGGGTCGCCGCCTGCTCGAGCGCCTGGCAGATGACATCGGCGAGCTCGGCTTCGTCGAGTCCTCGCCGAAGCAGGACGGTCGCAACATGATCATGGTGATCGGTCCGACCAAGAAGAAGGCCGAGGCCAAGGCGGAGGCGCGGCGCTCCCGTGAAAAGGACGCAGCCGAGCACAGCGCTCACGGGCACCACGCGCACGATCACCACGCGCCCGAGACCGACGCGCCCGAGACTGACGCGCCCGAGACCGACGCAGCCGAGCCCGAAGCGCCCGAGACGGATGCACCCGAGATGAGTGCACCCGCGGAGGCCGCAGCCTCTGAGTGAGGCGGCCCGACTCCACCCCGACCGGCCCTGTGCCTGTCACGCCATGCAGCACCATCGCACGACAACACGAAGGAGATCGGCGCCATGCCGAAGATGAAGACGCACAGCGGGGCGAAGAAGCGCTTCCGCCTGACCGGCACTGGCAAGGTCATGCGTGAGCAGGCCGGCGGTCGTCACCTGCTCGAGCACAAGTCGAGCAAGAAGAAGCGTTCCATCGCGAACGATGTCGAGGTCGCCAAGCCGGACGCCAAGAAGGTCAAGAAGCTTCTCGGCAAGTGAGCCGAGTCCCCACCAACGAAGGAGTATTCACGTGGCACGCGTGAAGCGGGCGGTCAACGCCCATAAGAAACGTCGCGTTGTTCTTGAGCGCGCAAGCGGCTACCGCGGTCAGCGGAGCCGGCTCTACCGCAAGGCCAAGGAGCAGGTCACCCACTCGCTCGGCTATGCCTATCGGGACCGCCGGGCCCGCAAGGGTGACTTCCGTCGCCTGTGGATCCAGCGCATCAATGCTGCGGCCCGCGCCAACGGCATGACCTACAACCGCTTCATGCAGGGCCTCAAGATTGCTGGTGTCGAGGTCGACCGCAAGATCCTCGCGGACCTCGCCGTCAACGACGCCCCCGCCTTCGCGAACCTCGTTGAGGTCTCCCGCGCCAACGTCCCGGCCCAGCCGACGGCGAAGGTTGCCGGCGACGCTGCCTGAGCCAAGGTGTGAGGATTGACTGAGCGCTCGGACGGCCCCGTGCTGACCAACACCCGATCTGATCGGGTCAAGTCGGTACGGGCGCTGTCCCGGCGTTCAGCGCGTTCCAGGACGGGGCTGTTCGTCGCCGAGGGCCCGCAGTCGGTCCGTGAGGCGCTCGCTCACCGGCCCGACCACGTGCGTGACGTCTACGTCACCGAGTCGGCAGCCCAGCGGCATACGGACGTCATGGCCCTGGCCGATGCGGCGGGGACCCACGTCCACGAGGTCACCGAAGAGGTCCTCGCCGCGCTCTGCGACACGGAGTCCCCCCAAGGGATTGCTGCCGTGTGCCGGGTGCTGGCGCTGGATCTCGACACTGCCCTCCGGAGCCTGCCGGACCAGGCGATCGTCTGCGTCCTGACCCACGTCCGCGACCCCGGCAACGCGGGCACGGTGATCCGGGGGGCGGATGCCGCGGGCGCCGACCTGGTGATTGTCAGCTCCGCGAGCGTGGACCTCTACAACCCTAAGGTGGTCCGCTCCACGGCGGGCTCACTGTTCCACCTGCCGATCGTGACCGGCGTCCCCGTCGACGAGATCCTGGCGGCGTTGCGCGCCCAGGGGATCGCGCTGCTGGCAGCCGACGGCGTCGGCACCACGATGCTGCCGGACGTCGACCTGGCGCGCTCGCACGCGTGGGTGATGGGCAACGAGGCGTGGGGTCTGGACCCGGCGGTCCGGGAGGGCTGCGATGCGGTCGTGCGCGTGCCGATCCACGGCCTGGCCGAGTCGCTCAACCTCGCGATGGCGGCCACCCTGTGCCTCTACGAGTCGGCCAGGGTCCGGCACCGCTGACACGTGGGGCGTAGCCGCATGGGTCAGCCGCGACCGAGGTCGGTATCCTCACTCGCATGGGCTTCCCAGAGGCGCTCCCCGACGACGCGGCCGTGCTCAAGTCGGTCATGACTCTGGGCGAGTTGCTGCCTGACGGGCTCGTCGTGGTCAGCGAGGACCGCCTCATTCGCTTCGTCAACGCCGAGGCAGCCCGCATCCTGGACCGGGACCCGGCGTCGATGCTGGGCCTGGAGCTCACGACCGCGTTGCCGCTCCGGGACACCTACGGTCGGGACTGGTGGCCCGGTGCCGACCCGTGGCTGGTCGACGCCGACCAGACAGGGCATCGTGAGCGGCTGCTGGTCGCCGAGGACGGGCGCGAGGTGCTGGTGACGGCTCGCTACGTCCGGCTGGGGCCACGGGGCGAGATCCGGCGCGTGATGCTGGGATTGCGCGATGCCGAGACCAGGCTCGCCGCCGAGCGGGACCAGGCCAACGTGCTGACCACGGTCGCGCACGAGCTACGCGCCCCGCTCACGTCGGTGCAGGGCTTCACGAGCAGCCTGCTGCGCCGGTGGGATCGCTTCACCGACGAGCAGAAGCGGCTCATGATCGAGACGATCGAGGCCGATGCCAAGCGGCTGACCCGATTGATCACCGAACTGCTCGACATCTCCCGGCTCGACTCGGACCGTTTGAACCTGCGGCTGGGACCGGTCGACCTCGAGGCGCTGCTGTCGAAGCACCTGCTGCGCCACGACCTCGGCCTGCTCCCCGGCGACATCCGGCTCCGACTCGGCGCGCGGGCCAGTGACGAAGGCATCCCAGAACTGTGGGCTGACCGGGACCGGCTCGACCAGGTGTTCTTCAACCTCATCGACAACAGCGTGCGGCACGGCGCCGGGGTCGTCACGATGACCCTCGACCGCGACCCGGAGGACCCCGACGGCGTGGTGGTGCACGTCGAAGACGAGGGTGACGGGATCCCGGAGGAGGATTGGCCCGTGGTCTTCGGCCGATTCTGGCACGGCCGGGACAATGTCACGACGGGACTCGGGCTCTACGTCGCGCGAGGACTGGTGCAGGCCCATGGTGGCCACATCGAGGTGGGTGCGGCGGAGTCGGGAGGGGCTCGGTTCACCGTCCGGTTGCGCTCGGCGCTGCCCGGCGCGATGGTGACCAACGGGTCGCCGGTGCCCGACGGTGCGGGCGTGCCTGATGGGCCGGAGGACGGCGCGCGACCCCGCCCCTAGACTGGCCACTGGATCCCGGCCCGGTCCGATGCGATCAGGGGCCGAGCCGCACCCCTGGCCCCGATCGAGAGCAGCACCCGCGCATGTCCGGACCCAACACCAACTACGACCCCGTCGAGGTCTCCGCCCTCGACCCGGCCACCATCGACGCGGCGCTGGGCGAGGCCATCACGGCCATCGCTGCAGCGAGCACCCTCGATGAGCTCAAGGCCGTGCGGATCCTCCACCAGGGGGAGAAGAGCCCGCTGTCCCTGGCCAACCGGGAGATCGGTGCCCTGCCGCCGAGTGCCAAGGCCGAGGCCGGCAAGCGGGTCGGCCAGGCCAAGGGACGGGTCGGCGCCGCCATCACCGCGCGCCAGGGCGAGCTCGAGGCGGAGCGGGACGCCCGGATCCTCGTCGAGGAGCGCGTCGACGTGACGGTCCCGGCCACCCGCCGGGCCCACGGGGCACGGCACCCCATCGAGCTCGTCGCGCAGCGCCTCGTCGATGCCTTCGTCGGGATGGGCTGGGAGGTCGCCGAAGGCCCTGAGCTCGAGGCGGAGTGGCTCAACTTCGACGCCCTCAACCTCGGGCCGGACCACCCGGCGCGGCAGATGCAGGACACCTTCTTCCTCGACCCGGTCGACTCGGGCCTCGTGCTGCGCACCCACACGTCGCCGGTCCAGATCCGGACCATGCTCGAGCAGGAGCCGCCGATCTACGTCGTCGCCCCGGGCAAGGTCTTCCGGACCGACGACCTCGATGCGACGCACACGCCGGTCTTCCACCAGGTCGAGTGCCTGGCCATCGACCAGGGACTGACGATGGCCCACCTGCGCGGCGCCATCGACGCGTTCGTGCAGATCATGTTCGGCGCCGGGACCCGCACCCGGGTGCGCTGCTCCTACTTCCCCTTCACCGAACCCTCGATGGAGACCGACTTCGGGTGCTTCGCCTGCCACGGAAGCGGGTCCGCCGAGACCGGGGGCCAGTGCCGGGTCTGTGGTGGCTCCGGCTGGATCGAGCTGGGCGGGTCCGGGATGGTCAACCACAAGGTGCTCCGGTCCTGCGGCATCGACCCCGAGGTCTACTCCGGGTTCGCCTTCGGGCTCGGGATCGAGCGGGCGCTGATGTTGCGCCACGGCGTGCAGGGCATGCACGAGATGGTCGAGGGCGATCTCCGCTTCTCGCAGCAGTTCGGGATGGAGGTCTGACATGCGCGCACCACTGACCTGGCTCGCCGAGTACACCGACCTCGCCGAGGGTGCGACCGGCGCCGACGTCGCCGCGTCCCTCGTGTCGGTCGGCCTCGAGGAGGAGGACCTGCACGGGGGCGACCTCACCGGCCCGCTCGTCGTCGGACGGGTCCTCGAGTTCGAGGAGCAGGTGCAGAAGAACGGCAAGCCGATCCGCTACTGCGTCGTCGACGTGGGCCCGCACGGCCAGATGCTGACCGAGGGCAAGGCGCAGGAGATCGTCTGCGGCGCCACCAATTTCGCCGTCGGTGACCTCGTCGTCGTCGTCCTGCCCGGGGCCGTCCTGCCCGGCGGCTTCGCCATCTCGGCGCGCAAGACCTATGGCCGGATGTCCAACGGGATGATCTGTGCCGAGGACGAGATCGGTCTGGGCACCGACCACGACGGCATCATCGTGCTCGATCAACTCCTCACACCGGACGAGGCCGCCGGACTGGCACCCGGTGACGACGCGATCGCCCTGCTCGGGCTGGCCGACGAGACCATCGAGGCCAACGTCACCCCCGATCGCGGCTACTGCTTCTCGGTGCGCGGGCTGGCCCGCGAGTACTGGCACTCCCAGGGCAGCCGCCCCGGTGGATTCCGGGACCCGGCCGACCTCGACGCGCCGGCCGGCAACGCGGACGGCCACGAGGTCCGTCTCGAGGACGAGTCGCCGCTCGACGGCGTGCCCGGGTGCGACCGCTTCGTCACCCGGGTGGTCCGGGGCGTCGACGCGTCAGCGGCCTCGCCGGCGTGGATGCAGAAGCGGCTGACCCAGATGGGGATGCGGCCGATCTCGCTCGCCGTCGACGTGACGAACTACGTCATGCTCGCCCTGGGGCAACCGTTGCACGCCTACGACCTCGACGCGCTGTCCGGCCCGATCGTCGTGCGACGGGCCCGGCCGGGGGAGCGGCTGACCACCCTCGATGACGCCCTGCGCACCCTCGACCCGGAGGACCTGCTCATCACCGACGCCGGGGAGACTGTGCTCGGCATCGCCGGGGTCATGGGCGGAGCCTCCTCGGAGGTGAGCAGCTCGACCACGAACCTGCTCATCGAGGCCGCCCACTTCGACCCGACGTCGATCGCTCGCTCCTCGCGTCGGCACCAGCTCGTCTCGGAGGCCTCCAAGCGCTTCGAGCGGGGGGTCGACCCGCAGGTGTCGCCGGCGGCTGCCCAACTCGCCGTCGACCTGCTCACCACCTACGGCGGTGGTGAGGTCGACCGCGGCGTCACGGACGTTGATCACACGACGAGCCCGGCGGCCTACGGCCTCGACGTCACGCAGCCGAGCCGGATCGTCGGCGTCGACTACCCCCGCGAGCACGTCGTGCAGATCCTGCGCGACCTCGGGTGCGAGGTGGCCGACACCGACAACGAGACGGTGGTCGAGGTGACGCCGCCGTCGTGGCGCCCCGACCTCGTGGACGGCCCTGACTACGCGGAGGAGGTCGCCCGGATCGACGGGTACTACAACATCCCGTCGATCATCCCGACCCCGTCCGCCGGTCGCGGCCTCACCCACGGCCAGAAGGCGCGCCGGGTCGTGGCGAACGCACTGGCCGGCGCCGGCTTCACCGAGGTGCTGACCTATCCCTTCGTCGCCGCCGACCTCGCCGACCGGATGATGTTGTCCGAGGACGATGACCGGCGCCGCGCCGTGCGCTTGGCCAACCCGCTCTCCGACGAGCGACCGTTGTTGCGCACCAGCGTGGTGTCGAGCCTCGTCGATGCCTTGCGCCGCAACGTGTCCCGGGGTCACCGGGACGTCGCCCTGTTTGAGGTCGGGCTGGTCTTCCGCCCCGACGGCCCCCTCGGGCAGGCGCCGATCCCCACCGTGCACTCCCGCCCGTCGGAGGCTGCGCTCGAGCAGTTGTATGCCGCTGTGCCGGCCCAGCCGCGCCGGGCCGGCATCATCGCGAGCGGGCTGATCGAGCACGCCGGCTGGTGGGGTCCGGGCCGCAGCGCGGACTGGAGCGACATGGTCGCTGCCGTGCAGGCGGTCGCTGCCGCTCTGGTCGTGCCAGTGGTCGTGGCCAACGACCCCGACCACGCCCCGTGGCACCCGGGCCGGTGCGCCCGGATCTCGCTCGAGGACGGCACCCTCGTCGGCCACGCCGGCGAGCTGCACCCCAAGGTGCTCGCAGCGCTCGACCTCCCGGCCCGGGCGGTCGCCGCGGAGATCGACCTCGATGTGCTGATGACGGCCAGCGACCGGGCGGTCCAGGCCGTGCCGTTCTCGACCTATCCACCGGCACTGACCGACGTCGCCCTGCTCGTGCGGTCCGAGGTGTCGGCCGGTGAGGTCGAGGCGGCGCTGCGTGCCGGGGCGGGGGACTGCCTGGAGTCCGTGGGCCTCTTCGACGTCTACGAGGGGGAGCGGCTCGAGGCGGGCCACACCTCCCTGGCCTACCGGTTGTCCTTCCGGGCCAGCGACCGCACCCTGACGACCGACGAGGTCAACACCTTCCGCGACGCGGCTGTTGCCGCTGCAGCGGAGGCGACCGGGGCCGTCCAGCGCTGACCGACCCATGCAGGGATATGCATGATCGTGTATAGTCATGCGTTGTGATCAGGGCAGCAGTTGCAGGGGCGAGCGGGTACGCCGGAGGAGAGATCCTTCGGCTCCTGCTCGCCCATCCGGAGTTCGAGGTCGGCGCCGTCACTGCCGGGAGCAGTGCGGGCGAGCGACTGGGCACCATCCACCGCAACCTCACCCCGCTGGCGGACCGGGTCCTCACCGACACGACGGTGGCCACGCTCGCCGGGCACGATGTCGTCTTCCTGGCCCTCCCGCACGGGCACTCCGCGGCGCTGGCCGCCCAGTTGCCGGACGAGGTCGTCATCATCGACTGCGGCGCGGACTTCCGGCTCGAGTCGCAGGAGGCGTGGACCGCCTTCTATGACACGCCGTATGCCGGGTCGTGGCCCTACGGGATGCCGGAGCTGTCGGTGGGCGGGGGAGCGACCCTGCGGCCCCGGCTGGTCGGGGCGCGCCGGATCGCGGTGCCGGGCTGCTACCCGACCGGTATCTCCCTGGCGCTCGCGCCCGGCCTCGCGGCAGGGGTGCTCGACCCCCGGGACATCGTCATCGTCGCGGCGTCCGGCAGCTCCGGCGCCGGCAAGTCACTCAAGGCGCACCTGCTGGGTGCCGAGGTGATGGGGTCGATGTCGCCGTACGGCGTCGGGGGCGGGCACCGGCACACCCCTGAGATCGAGCAGAACCTCTCGCGGGCCGCCGGCCGTCCCGTCACCATCTCCTTCACCCCGACCCTGGCCCCGATGCCCCGGGGGATCCTCGCCACCTGCACGGCGCGCCTGGCTGAAGGCGGCGACCCGGCTGTGGTCCGGTCCGTCTGGGAGTCGGCCTATGCCCACGAGCCGTTCGTGCACCTGCTGCCCGAGGGTGACTGGCCCCGGACCGCGGATGTGCTCGGGAGCAACAACGTGCACCTCGGGCTCATCGTCGACACGCATGCCGGGCGGGTCGTCGTGGTCTCGGCGGTCGACAACCTGACCAAGGGCACCGCCGGTGCCGCTGTCCAGTGCGCCAACCTCGCCCTCGGATTCGAGGAGACCCTCGGTCTCCCACAGACAGGAGTGGCCCCGTGAGCGACCCGCCAGCACAGCCGATCGTCAACCTGCCCCAGGGGTTTCGTGCCGCCGGAGTGACCGCTGGGCTCAAAGCCAGTGGTCGTCCCGATCTCGCCCTCGTCGTCAACGATGGCCCCGACCACCACGCCGCCGCCGTCTTCACCAGCAATCGCGTCGTCGCCGCGCCGGTGATCTGGTCACGTCAGGTCGTCAGTGATTCGCGGGTCGATGCCGTGGTCCTCAACTCCGGCGGGGCCAACGCCTGCACCGGAGCGCCCGGCTTCCAGGACGCGCACCGGATGGCGGAGCTGGTCGCCTCGGGTGTCGGGGTCTCGGCCGGCGACGTCGTCGTCTGCTCGACCGGCCTGATCGGTGAGCTGCTGCCCATGGACAAGGTCACCGCCGGGATCGCGGCTGCGGCCGCGGAGCTCGGACCGGACGGGCACGAGGCGGCAGCCGTCGCGATCATGACCACCGACACGGTGCACAAGGTGGCGGCCCATGCCGGTGACGGCTGGTCGATCTCGGGGATGGCCAAGGGCGCCGGCATGCTGGCCCCCGCCCTCGCGACGATGCTCGTCGTGCTCACCACCGATGCGGTGGTCGACCCGGACGACCTCGGTGCCGGGTTGCGCTCCGCCACGGCGCTCTCCTTTGACCGCATCGACTCCGACGCCTGCATGTCGACCAACGACACCGTCCTGGTGCTCGCCTCCGGTGCCTCGGGGCGTCGGGCCGGCCCGGACGAGTTGGCTGCCGGCCTCCTCGCCGTCTGCTCCGACCTGGCCCGCCAACTCATCGGTGATGCCGAGGGCGCCGCCCACGACGTGGCCATCGAGGTCCGCACCGCGGCCTCCGAGACGGACGCCCTCGAAGTGGCTCGGGCCATCGCCCGCAACAACCTCTTCAAGTGCGCGATCTTCGGCAACGATCCCAACTGGGGCCGGGTCCTGGCCGCGGTCGGCACCACCCGGGCGCAGTTCGACCCCGCCCTGCTCGACGTGTCCATGAACGGCGTGCAGGTGTGTCGGGCGGGCGGTGTGGGCGATGACCGGATGCTGGTGGACCTGACCCCGCGCGAGGTCCACGTCCTCGTCGACCTGCACGCGGGGGATGCGGGCGCGACCATCTGGACCAATGACCTGACCCACGACTACGTCGAAGAGAACTCGGCCTACAGCACATGACCGTCACCGACCCCACGGCCGGGGTGACCCCACCAGCCACGCCGCTGCACCTCCCCCTCCCGGTGCCCCCAGTGGTGCCCGCCCAGCCGGACGGTCCAGCGCACCTGCGCGGCCTCATCGATGCGGCCGCGATCCGGGTCGCGGCGGGCAAGGCGCAGACGCTGGTCGAGGCCCTGCCGTGGCTCGAACGCTTCCGCGGCGCTCTCGTGGTCGTGAAGTACGGCGGCAACGCGATGCTCGACGAACCGCTCAAGAAGGCGTTCGCCCAGGACATCGCCTTCCTGCGTTTCGCCGGGCTGCGCCCCGTCGTCGTGCACGGAGGCGGCCCCCAGATCAAGTCGATGCTCGCCCGGCTCGGCCTCGAGAGCGAGTTCAAGGGCGGGCTGCGGGTCACCACCCCGGAGGTCATGGACGTCGTCCGGATGGTCCTGACCGGCCAGGTCGGCCGCGAGCTGGTCGGCCTGCTCAACCAGCACGGGCCCATCGCCGTCGGTCTCTCCGGCGAGGACGCCGGGCTCTTCGGCGCGCGGCGGCGCGGCACGCAGATCAACGGGGAGCTGGTCGACCTCGGGCTGGTCGGTGACGTCGAGAGCGTGAACCCCTCGGCCGTGCACGACATCCTGGCCGCTGGTCGGGTCCCCGTCGTGTCGACCGTGGCACCGGACCTCGACGTCGAGGGGCAGGTGCTCAACGTCAACGCCGACACCGCTGCGGCCGCCCTCGCGGTCGCGCTGGAGGCCGAGAAGCTGGTCGTGCTGACCGACGTCGAAGGCATCTACGCCGACTGGCCGGACCGGGCCTCGCTGCTGTCGAGCATCGACGCCACCGCCGCCCGGGACCTGCTCACCCGGGTCGACGCCGGCATGGTGCCCAAGCTCGAGGCCTGCATCCGTGCCGTCGAGGGTGGCGTGCCCCAGGCGCACGTCGTCGACGGGCGCACGGCGCACTCGATCCTGCTCGAGGTCTTCACGGACGAAGGCATCGGCACGATGGTGCTACCCGACCGGCCCGAAGAGCCTGACCCGCCCGCAGGGCCCGGAGAGAAAGTCGAGGAGAACGCATGAGTGAGGGAGCTGACCTGCTCGGTCGCTACGCCGACTCGATGGTGCAGGTCTTCGGCACGCCGCAACTGGTCCTGGCTTCGGGCAGCGGTTGCTGGGTGACCGATGTGGACGGCAACCGCTACCTCGACCTGCTCGCGGGGATCGCGGTCAACGCCCTCGGCCACGGTCACCCCGCGCTGGTGAGCGCCGTGACCCAGCAGGCGCAATCACTGATCCACATCTCCAACTTCTTCACCAGCGAGGCCCAGATCCGGCTCGCGGAGCGATTGCTCCACCTGGCCGGTGCCCCGCACGGCTCGGGGGTGTTCTTCACCAATTCCGGGACGGAGGCGATCGAAGCAGCGATCAAGCTGTCGCGACGGACCGGAAGACGGCGGATCATCGCGCTGGAGGGCGCCTTCCACGGGAGGTCCACCGGAGCGTTGGCCCTGACCCACAAGGCGGCCTACCGTGAGCCGTTCGAACCGCTCATCCCCGAGGTCGTCTTCGTCCCGCCCAACGACGCCCCGGCCCTCCGCGCGGCGCTCGATTCGAGCGTCGCCGCAGTGGTCCTCGAGCCGATCCAGGGCGAGGCCGGGGTGCGGCCCCTCACCGACGACTACCTGCACCTCGCTCGCGAGCTGACGACCCGGCACGGCGCTCTGCTCATCGTCGACGAGATCCAGACCGGCGTCGGTCGCACCGGTCAGTGGTTCGCGCACCAGGCGAGCGGGATCGTGCCCGACGCGATGACCCTCGCCAAGGGCCTCGCGGGTGGTGTTCCCATCGGGGCCCTGGTCACGTTTGGAGCCGACGTCACTGGACTGCTCGGTGCCGGACAGCACGGGACGACGTTCGGCGGCAATCCGCTGGCGTGTGCGGCCGGACTCGCGGTCCTCGACACGATCGAGGGGGATGGGCTGCTCGACAACGCGATCCGGGTCGGCGACCTGATCGAGGCGCTCGAGATCGATGGGGTGGCCGCCACGAGGGGACGTGGCCTCCTGCGTGCGATCGAACTGAGCGGCCCACCTGCTCCCGCGGTGGCGATCGCGGCTCGCGACGCCGGCTTCATCGTCAACGCCGTCACCCCCACGGCGCTGCGACTCGCCCCGCCGCTCATTCTCTCGGAGGCCGAGCTGACGCAGTTCATCGACGCGCTCCCGGACATCCTGCGGCAGGCGGCGCACCCATGAGCGCGACCGCGAGCCGCACCCAGCGGCAACAACGGATCGTCGAGCTCCTCGGCGAGCACGAGGTGCGCAGCCAGGGTGAGCTGTCCGACCTGCTCGCCGCCGACGGCATCGACGTGACGCAGGCGACGCTGTCCCGAGACCTCGTCGAGGTCGGCGCGATCAAGGTGCGCCGGGGGCGTTCTCTCACGTATGCCGTTCCCACTGAGGGAGGAGAGCTGGCCCCGGTCGGGAGCATCGGTGGGGAAGCCGGCACCTCACGGCTGCGGCGGGCCTCAGAGGAACTGCTCGTGTCCGCGACTGCCGCGGACAACCTGGTCGTCCTCAAGACGCCCCCCGGCGCGGCGAACTACCTGGCCTCCGCCATCGACCAGACGCGTGATCCCGATGTGCTCGGCACCATCGCGGGCGATGACACCATCCTGCTCATCGCCCCGTCCCGTGAGGTGGCCGTTGCGCTCGCCGAACGGTTGCTCGACCTCGTCGGGCCCGGTGACTGAAGCCTTCGGGCCAGGTGACTGAGCCGTCGGGCCCGGCCACTGACACCATCGAACCCCACGACTGACACCCCAGCACCAGGAGCGAACCGTCCATGACGACCGACCGTCAGAAGCCCGACTCACCGTCCATCAGCCTGTGGGGCGGTCGCTTCGCCGGGGGCCCGGACGAGGCGCTCGCCGCCCTGTCCAAGAGCACCCACTTCGACTGGCGGCTAGCCCCCCAGGACCTGGCGGGCTCCCGAGCTCACGCGAGGGTGCTGTCTGCCGCAGGGCTCCTGTCCGACCACGACCTGGCCGCGATGCTGGCCGGCATCGCGCAGCTGGAGGCGGACGTGCTCTCGGGGGAGTTCCTGCCTGCGGACGGGGACGAGGACGTGCACACCGCGCTCGAGCGCGGGCTCATCGAGCGCGCGGGGGCCGAGGTCGGTGGTCGGCTGCGGGCCGGCCGGTCCCGCAACGACCAGGTCGCCACGCTCTTCCGGATGTACCTGCGCGAGCACGCCCGGACCGTGTCAGCGCTCGTCCTCGACGTCGTCGATGCCCTCATCGGTCAGGCGGAGGCGCACCTGGGCGTGGCCATGCCCGGACGGACCCACCTGCAGCACGCCCAGCCCATCCTGCTCTCGCACCACCTGCTCGCGCACGCCTGGGCCCTGCTGCGCGACGTCGACCGCTTCCGGGACTGGGACGTGCGGACCGACTCGTCGCCCTACGGCTCCGGGGCGCTCGCCGGCTCCTCGCTCGGGCTCGATCCCGAGGCGGTCGCCCGCGACCTCGGCTTCTCCCGGGCGGTCGAGAACTCCATCGACGGGACCGCGTCGCGTGACTTCGCCGCGGAGTTCTCCTTCGTTGCGGCGATGACGGCGGTCGACATCTCGCGGCACGCCGAGGAGGTCGTGCTCTGGGCGACCAAGGAGTTCTCCTTCGTGACGCTGCACGACTCGTACTCGACCGGGTCGAGCATCATGCCGCAGAAGAAGAACCCCGACGTCGCCGAGCTGGCCCGGGGCAAAGCCGGTCGCCTCATCGGAGACCTCGCTGGGCTGCTCGCCACCCTCAAGGCGCTGCCCCTGGCCTACAACCGTGACCTGCAGGAGGACAAGGAGCCCGTGTTCGACGCGATCGACACCCTCGAGGTGCTGCTGCCCGCCTTCTCGGGCATGGTTGCGACCCTGAACTTCAACACGGAGCGACTGGAGTCACTGGCGCCGCAAGGCTTCGCGCTGGCCACCGACATCGCGGAGTGGCTGGTCCGTGAGGGGGTCGCGTTCCGGATTGCCCACGAGGTCGCCGGTGCCTGCGTCAAGGAGTGCGAGGGCCGCGGCATCGAGCTGTGGGACCTCACCGATGACGACTTCGCCCGGATCAGCGAGCACCTGACGCCGAGCGTGCGCGAGGTGCTCTCGGTCGAGGGTTCGCTGGCCTCGCGCGACGCCGTCGGTGGGACCGCCCCGGTGCGCGTCGCCGAGCAGCTCGCGGCGGCGCGGTCCCGGGCCGCGGACGCACGGGCCTGGGCCGTGACTAACGTCTGAGGTATGAAGCTGCTCCCCACTCGCCTGCCCCGCGACTTCTTCGCCCGTCCCGGGGTCGAGGTGGCGCCGCAGTTGTTGGGCTGCCGCGTCACCCACGCGGGGGTGACGCTGCGGCTGACCGAGGTCGAGGTCTACGCCGGGGAGGTCGACCCGGGCTCGCACGCCTACCGCGGACCCACGCCGAGGACAGCAGTGATGTTCGGACCGGCGGGGTTCCTCTATGTCTACTTCACCTACGGAAACCACTGGTGCGCCAACCTCGTCGTCGGTCACGAAGGCACCGCTGAGGCCATCCTCATGCGCGGGGGAGAAGTGGTGGCCGGCCACGACGTGGCGCAGGCCCGACGTGCCGGCAGGCGGGAGCGCGACTGGGCCCGGGGACCGGGCCGCCTCGGCCAGGTGCTGGCGCTCGGTCGGGACCAGACCGGGCGGGATTTCTGCCGGCCTGCGCTGGGTGAGCCGGTCGACTTCCTCGTCGAGAGCCCTGACTCCCCGGTCGACCCGGCGCTGGTGCGCACCGGTCCCCGGGTCGGTGTCAGCGGACCGGGCGGCGACGGCACGGTCTACCCGTGGCGTTACTGGATCGACGGAGAGGCGACGGTGTCGACCTATCGCCCCGGGGCGCCGCGGGCGCGCCGCTGAGCCAACGCTTGGGCGACGCGGCTAGGTTGGAGGGCATGCAGACCGATGCCGTCCTTCGCCTGATGCAGGAGGTCGCGGCCGAGGTGATCACGCCGCGGTTCCGCAGGCTTTCCGGGGACCAGATCCTCGAGAAGAAGCCTGGCGACCTCGTGACCGTGGCTGACCGCGAGGCCGAGGTGCTGATCACCCGCGCGCTGCGCCAGGCCTACCCGGATGCCGTCATCCTCGGTGAGGAAGCAACCCATCTCGACCGCGACCTGGTGAGCCGCTACGAGCGCGCGGACCATGCGTTCACGGTCGACCCGATCGACGGCACCAAGAATTTTGTGAAGGGCTCACAGGACCACGCGGTCATGATCAGCGAGGTGCGAGGTGGGCAGGCAGCGCGGGCGTGGATCTGGCAACCGCAACACGAGGTGGCCTATGTCGCCGAGTCCGGCGCCGGTGCCTTCCGCAACGGGGTCCGCCTGACCCGGGCACGGCCCGACACGGCAGCGCTGCGGGGCGTCACTTCCTATCGCCGGTGGATCGGCACGGCGTTGGGTGACCTGCCGCCGATGGAGCTGACCTGGGTGTGTTGCGGGGTGGACTACCCCCAGTTGGTCGAAGGCGCGGCCGACTACATCGTCTACCGCGGCACGGCCGCCTGGGACCACGTCCCCGGCTCGCTCCTGCTGCGCGAGGCGGGCGCCTTCCTCGGCACCTTCGACGGCCACGAGTACCAGCCTCAGCTGCCCCCACCGCGGGGGCTCGTCGCCGCAGCGGACCGAGCCACGTTCGAGCGGGTCGTGGCGCTGCTGCCGGAGGACGGCGGCTGACGCCACCCGGGGCCATTGGGCCACGGGGCCAGTGGGGCTCGGGACGGGGCTCGGCGGCATACGGGCTCGTTGTCCCGGACCGCGAGGCGGGACCGTCCATTCCGGGCGGTCGGTGGCCCACCCGGCTCTGGGTAGGGCAGGCTGTGACGCGGCGGGCACGGTGCCCGCGCCAACGATGGGAGCCGGACCAGTGATGGAGATCCTCGACGAGTTGCAGTGGCGCGGCCTGGTGGCGCAGACCACCGATGAGGCGGCACTACGGGCGACCCTCGCGGAGGGACCGATCACGCTCTATTGCGGCTTTGACCCGACGGCGCCGTCCCTGCACTTCGGCAACCTGGTGCAACTGGTCGTGCTGCGGCGCTTCCAGCGCGCCGGACACCGGGTGATCTGTCTGGTGGGTGGCTCGACCGGTCTCATCGGAGACCCCAAACCGACCTCGGAGCGCATCCTCAAGACACCCGAGCAGACGGCTGACAACGTCGCGCGGATCAAGGCGCTCGTCCAGCCGTTCCTCGACTTCGAGGGGGACAACTCGGCGCTGTTGGTCGACAACCTCGACTGGACGGCGTCGATGACGGCCCTCGACTTCCTGCGCGACATCGGCAAGCACTTCCGGGTCAACCAGATGATCAAGAAGGATGCCATCGCGGTGCGACTGGCCAGCCAGGAGGGGATCTCCTTCACGGAGTTCAGTTACCAGTTGCTGCAGGGACTCGACTACCTGCACCTCTTCCGGACCTACGGCTGTGTCCTCCAGACGGGCGGCAGCGACCAGTGGGGCAACCTCACGGCCGGCGTCGACCTGGTCCATCGGGCGGACGGGGCCACCGTGCACTGCTTCACGACTCCGCTGCTCACCGATGCCGCCGGCAACAAGTTCGGCAAGTCAGAGGGCAACGCCGTCTGGCTGTCGGCCGACATGACCAGCCCCTACGCCTTCTACCAATACTTCCTCAACATCGAGGATGCCTCGGTGGTGTCGCTGCTCAAGGTCTTCACCGACCGGAGTCGTGCGGACCTGGCCGAGCTGGAACGTCAGGTGGCGGAGGAGCCCTTCCGGCGGGCCGGCCAGAAGGCGCTGGCGGCGGAGATCACCACTCTGGTGCACGGGGCCGAGGTGACCGCTGCCGTGCAGGCCGCGTCGGAGGCCCTCTTCGGCAAGGGGGAGTTGACCACGCTCGACGCTCGGACTCTGGACGATGCGACGGGGGAGCTCCCCGGGGCGCCGGTCCCGGTCGGCACCTCGATCGTCGACGCCCTGGTGGCGGTGGGGCTGGTCGACTCGCGCAACAGCGCCCGGCGTGCCATCGCAGACGGTGGGGCCTCGCTCAACAACGTCAAGGTGACCGATCCGGAGCACGTCCTGACGCAGGCGGACTTCCTGCACGGGCAGGTGGCCCTGCTCAAGCGTGGGCGCAAGAACCTCGCTGCGGCCCGTAGAGCCTGATCGTCCGGTCCTCCCACGGCCCCTCCGCCTCACTCCAGGGTGACGAATCCCGTTGTGCGACAACAGGGTTCGTCGCCCTGAGTGGCCGGAGAGAGGAGCGATTTGGCAATAGCCGCATCCTCCGTCTAGTGTTCTCCGTGTCAGCCCGACAGGGAGGAACGGACGCCACCGCAACAGCGAGAAATCGCCGAGCGAAGTAGGCCGGTCCCGGGGGTGACAAGCAGTCGCGAAGCACCTTGATCATGAGGTAGTCTTCACGATGAACCGCTGAGACCAAGCGGGTCACATCCGGTCGCTCTGAAGAGCGGGTCACGGGTTTGACTCCCAAGCTGGAGGCGGGTAGGTTTGTAGGGTTGCCCTGGTGGCTGGCTCTCCTGTGTGGGGGGTTTGGTTGTTGGTGTGTGTCCGATTTTTGAGAACTCAACAGCGTGTCAGA
>CAJDUR010000027.1_pt1 | contig 20543 bp, 18 predicted proteins | sample 7391191 | NCBI WGS metagenome assembly CAJDUR01 (sample SAMEA7055688, study PRJEB34461) | soil metagenome | biome: terrestrial ecosystem; feature: Peninsula; material: soil | place: Antarctica | collected 2016 | reverse complement strand
GCCAGGTCCTCATCATCCTGGGCGCCGCTCTGCGGGAGGAGCCGGGCGGCCTTGAGGTCGAGCAGGGTGGCTGCGACCAGGAGGAACTCCGACGCCTGGTCGAGGTCCCAGTCGTCGTTGTTGGCCTGGGCGGCCTTGATGTGGGCGATGAACTCGTCCGTGACCCGGGCCAGCGCGACCTCGGTGATGTCGAGCTTGTGCTTCGAGATCAGTCCCAGAAGCAGGTCGAACGGCCCGGTGAAGACATCGAGATGGACCTCGAAGGGGGTGACCGCCCGTCGGGTGATGACGCCACCGGGCGTCAACTCAGGCCTGAGGTGGACCTGGGGCAGCGGCGGCGCCGCGAGGTCAGGCACAGGGGGCTCGTCGACCAGGTCACGGTCGACGGTGTCCGGCTCGTTCACGGCCGTCAGGCCGCGCCGCCGCGCGCGATGAGCTCACGGGCGAGTTGGCGGTACGCGCCGGCCGAGGTGTGCGTCGGGGCGTACGTCGTGATGGGCTCGGCCGCGAGGGTGGCGTCGGGGAACTTGACGGTCCGGCTGATGATCGTGTGGAACACCTGCTCGCCGAAGTGGTCGACGACCGAGCGCACGACCTCCTTGCTGTGCAGGGTCCGACCGTCGTACATCGTCGCGAGGATCCCGTCGATCTCCAGGCGTGGGTTGAGCCGGTCGGTGATCTTCTCGATCGTCTCGACGAGCAGCGCGACCCCACGCATGGCGAAGAACTCGCACTCGAGCGGGATGATCACGCCGTGCGCGGCCGTCAGGGCGTTGACCGTGAGCAGGCCAAGGGAGGGCTGGCAATCGATCATGATGACGTCGTAGTCGTTGATGACTGGGCGCAGCACCCGGGCCAGGATCTGCTCCCGGGCGACCTCACCGACGAGCTGGACCTCTGCAGCGGAGAGGTCGATGTTGGCCGGGACGATGTCGAGGCCTTCGACCTTGGTGTGCTCGATGACCTCGCTGATGTCGTGGCCGCGCTCGACGAGCAGGTTGTAGATCGTCAGGTCCAGCTCGTTGGCCCGGACACCGAGCCCGACCGACAACGCCCCCTGCGGGTCGAAGTCGATGAGCAGGACCCGCCGACCGACCTCCGCGAGGGCCGCGCCCAGGTTGATCGTCGTGGTCGTCTTGCCGACCCCGCCCTTCTGGTTGCACATGGCGATGATCCGGGCCGGGCCGTGGCTCGACAGGCGCGGGGGCTCGGGGAAGTCCGGCAGCGGTCTCCCGGTCGGTCCCATCGCCCCGACACCGGCGTTCTCCGTGCCTGGCAGGTGAGCGAATCCGCCACTGTCGTCGGTATGCATGCTGTGGTGCGACTCCTCATTCACCGGGTGTTCCACTCCGCTCGGGTGTACTCGCGGTCAGCCTCTCGCTGATCAGAGGCGACCCTATCAGCGCGCCCTTGGGTGGGCTCCCGCATAGACCTCACGCAATCGGTGGATCGAGACCATCGTGTAGAGCTGCGTCGTGGTGACGGAGGCGTGTCCCAGCAACTCCTGCACGACCCGGACGTCGGCGCCGCCGTCGAGCAGGTGGGTGGCGAAGGAGTGGCGCAGGGTGTGGGGGGAGACCGATTCGGTGACCCCGGCCCGCTCGGCAGCGCGTTGGAGGATGGCCCAGGCCGACTGGCGGGACAGTCGTCGCCCGCGCAGGTTGAGGAAGAGCGCCGGGCCTCCGGTGCCCTTGGCGGCCAGGGCCGGACGGCCACGGACCACGTAGGCCCGCACCGCCGCCACGGCGTAGCTCCCCACGGGGACGATCCGCTCCTTGCTCCCCTTGCCGAGCAGCCGGACCGAGCCGACCCGTCTCGCGCCACCGGGGTCGATGTCACCGGCCCCGATGCCACTGGCGTCGAGGTCCCCAGCGCTGATGTCCCCGGCGCTGATGTCCCCGGCGTCGATGTCATCGAGGTCGAGGCCCACCGCCTCGCTGATCCGGGCCCCGACGCCGTAGAGCACCTCGAGCAGGGCCCGGTCCCGCAGTGACTCGGGCGTGTCACCGAGCGAGGCCGCAGCCAGGATCCGCTCGACGGTCTCGAGGGGGATCGCCTTGGGCAACCGGGACGGCGGCTTGGGCGGGGCCACGGCTGCTGCCGGGTCGTCCCGGGTGCGTCCCTCGAGCGCGAGGAACTTGTGGAAGCCGCGGACGGCGACGAGCGTCCGGGCGGCGGAGGAGGCCGCCAGCGGGACCCGGCCGGACCCCTCGGGTCCACCGAGGCGCAGGGACGCGAGGAAGTCCGTCACGTGGGCCTCGGTGACCTGGGCGATGTCATCGACTCCGCGGGCATCGAGGAACTGCGCATAGCGGCGCAGGTCCCGCTCGTAGGAGCTCATCGTGTTGTCAGCGGCGCCCTTCTCTGAGCACCTCGTCGACCCCGACGTGCTGCATCGAATGTGCCTGCGCCACGGGCTCATAGATGACCGCACCGGCGTGCGTGTTGAGCCCCAGGGCGAGCGCCCGGTCGGCCCGGAGCGCGTCGCGCCAGCCGAGCCTGGCCAGCTCAACGGCATACGGAAGGGTGACGTTGGTCAGGGCGTAGGTGCTCGTGTGGGGCACCGCGCCCGGCATGTTGGCGACGCTGTAGAAGATCGAGTCGTGCACCCGATAGGTCGGGTCGGAGTGCGTCGTCGGGTGCGAGTCCTCGAAGCACCCGCCCTGGTCGATCGCGATGTCGACGAACACCGAGCCCGGCTTCATCCGGGAGACCTGCTCGTTGGTGACCAGCTTGGGAGCCTTGGCCCCCGTGACCAGCACGGCGCCGATGACCAGGTCGGCGTCGGCGATGGCGGCCTCGATCTCGAAGGCGTTGGAGGCGACCGTCTGGCAGTGGCCCTGGTAGACGAAGTCGGCGTGGCGCAACTTGGTGACGTCACGGTCGAGGAGCAGCACCTCGGCCTGCATGCCGAGGGCGATGGCGGCGGCGTTCATGCCAGCCACGCCTGCCCCGATGACGACGACCTTGGCGGCATAGACCCCGGACACACCGCCGAGCAGGACCCCTCGACCTCCGGCGGCGCTGAGCAGGGACTGGGCGCCCACCTGGGGCGCCAGTCGTCCGGCCACCTCGGACATGGGAGCGAGGAGCGGCAGCGACCGGTCGGGGAGCTCGACGGTCTCGTAGGCGATAGCGGTCACCTTGCTCTGGACCAGGGCCTCGGTCAGAGGCCGGTTCGCGGCCAGGTGCAGATAGGTGAAGAGAGTCAGGCCCTCGCGCAGGAGCGGGTACTCCTCGGGCACCGGCTCCTTGACCTTGAGGACGAGGTCGGCGCGGCCCCACACGTCCTGCGCCTCGTCCAGCATCGTGGCGCCGCCCGCCTCGTAGTCAGCGTCGGTGATCGCGGAGCCGGTCCCTGCGCCCCGCTCGATGAACACCTCGTGCCCGTCACGGACCAGCTCGTTCACCCCCGCTGGGGTGATGGCCACCCGGTCCTCGTCGACCTTGACCTCGCGTGGGATGCCGATCTTCATCTGCGTTGTCCTTCCGCTGCTCTCTCTCACTGTAGCCAGCACCGTCTGCTGACGCGTGGGAATGCCTCCGAATCGAGAGCGGGACCGGCGCACGACCGGGCGGACACGGCAACAGAGATGCTGGGCAGCAGCGGGACGTCGCTGGCAGGCACCGTGGCGAGGGCCGTGGCCGCACCCGACCGAGTCGGCGGGGCCGGGGTCAGGTGACCTGGATGATGCTGGGGACGAGGTCCGCGGCCGCTGGCTGCCAGGTCTCGGCCGAGGCCGGGACCTGCTCCCCCGAACGGATGTCCTTGACCTCATCCCCGGCCTCGCCAGCATCGGGGAACCAGACGAACGGGATGCCGCGCCGCTGCGCATAGCGCAGCTGTTTGCCGAACTTCGCCGCCGACGGCGCCACCTCGCAGGCGATCCCGCGCCGACGCAACGCGGTGGCGACGGACACGGCACCCTCGCGCGACTCGTCGTCCTTGAGGGCGACGAGCACGGCAGCGGGCGTCGAGCGGGAGGCCGTGAGCAGGCCGCGGCCGATCAGCAGGCCGAGGATGCGGGTCACGCCGATCGAGATACCGACGCCCGGGTAGGTGGTCTTGCCATCCGAGGCGAGCGCGTCGTAGCGCCCGCCGGAGCAGAACGAGCCCCACTCCTCGTGCCCGATGAACTGCGTCTCGTAGACCGTGCCGGTGTAGTAGTCGAGGCCGCGGGCGATCCGCAGGTCTGCCACGAGCTTGCCCGGTGCGTGGGTCATCCCGGTGCGGATCACGGTCGCCAGCGACGCGAGGCCCTCCTCCAGCAGCGGGTGCTCGACGCCGAGCGCCCGCACCCGCTCGATGAAGGACAGGTCGGTGGTGCGGATCTCGGCCAGGGCCAGGCACTGATCCGCCTGCTCGGGGGTGGCCCCCTCGGTGACGAGGAGCTCCTTGACCTTGGCCGGCCCGATCTTGTCGAGCTTGTCGACGATGCGCAGGGTGCCGATCGGGTCGGACAGGCCGATGCCCTGGTAGAAGCCGTTGGGGATCATCCGGTTGTTGACCTGGATGACGAAGTCGCCAACGGGGAAACGGCTGAAGACGTCCGCGATGACGAGCGGCATCTCGGCCTCGAAGTGCGGCGAGAGCTGACCGACGTCGACGACGTCGATGTCGGCCTGGGTGAACTCCCGGTAGCGACCTTCCTGCGGCCGCTCACCGCGCCACGCCTTCTGGATCTGGTAGCGGCGGAACGGGAAGGCGAGCTTGCCGGCATTCTCCAGGACGTAGCGGGCGAACGGGACGGTCATGTCGAAGTGCAGGCCCCACTTGGCGTCGTCGTCGCTGCCGGCCAGCCGGGAGACGGCATAGATCTCCTTGTCGGTGTCCGCGCCCTGCGCGCTGAGCCGCTCGATCGGCTCGATCGACCGGGTCTCGATCGAAACGAACCCGTGCAGCTCGAAGGTCTCGCGGATGACGTCGAGGAAGCGTTGCTCGACGATGCGCTCGGCCGGAAGGTACTCCGGGAAACCGCTGATCGGGGTGACCTTGCCGTGGGATGTGCTCACGCCGGCAAGTCTTTCAGGTAGGGGTTGGTGCCCCGTTCGTGGGCCATCGTCGTGGCCGGGCCGTGCCCGGGGAGCACCAGCGTCGTGTCGCTCAACGGCAGCACCACGTCACGCAGGCTGCGTTGCATCGCCTCGTGGCTGCCCCCCGGCAGGTCAGTGCGCCCGATCGACCCGGCGAACAGCACGTCACCACTGATCATCGTGCGATCCACCTCGACCTGACCGCCGAGCCCGTCCGGCACCCGGTCGACGCCGAACATGACCGAGCCCTCCGTGTGCCCGGGAGCGTGCAGGGCCTCGAAGGTGAGCCCGGCCAGCGTGAGTTGGGTGCGGTCGGTGATCTCGACGACGTTGGTCGGGTCGGTCCAGGTCGCGCGGGTGCCGAACTGCTGCTCCAGCATCGCGACCAGGCCCGGGTCGGTCTGACCGAGGAGGTCGGTGAGCCGGTAGCGGTCGTCCGTGTGGATGTAGGCGGCGGTGTCAGCGCCGCACACGGGGGTGACGGAGTAGACGTGGTCGACGTGGCCGTGGGTGAGCAGGACCGCTGCCGGACGGAGCCGGTGGGTCGTCAGGACCTCGCGGAGCGTCTCCTCGATCCCGATGCCGGGGTCGACGATGACGCACTCCTCCCCGGCCTGTGGGGCGAGCACGTAGCAGTTCGTGTCGAAGGCTTGGGCGGGAAAGGCTATGGTCAGCACGCTGGGAGCCTAGCCCGACCCGCGGAGGCCGGCCCAGCGGCATTCGGCATCATTGTGGGTAGTTGTCACCCGCTCGTGACCTCCCCCGAGCACGTCGCGCGCGTTGACTACCTAAAATGTCCGAGTGCCCCGGGGTTCCCGGAAGATGTGCGTCTAGGAGAGGTCTGTGACCAAAGAGCAACAACGTGCCCGTGCCCGACGTCGCCATGAGGAACGGCAGAAGAATGCCAAGCCGGTGGTGACCGAGGACAAGAAGGACATGCAGATGGTCGGCATCATCGTGGCCGTCCTGCTCATCATCGCTGCCGTCATCGTGGTGCCCCTGCTGCTGCCCGACCGCGCCCCCGACACCCCGGCAGCCAGCACCTCGACCGGCGCGGCGACACAGGCGGCTGGGCTGCAACCGGGGCAGGAACTCGCCGCCGGGTGCACCGAACCCCCTCCCGTACAAGCGACCCCGAAGACGTTCGCGAAGGCGCCCGACAAAGCGACCGCGGCCGGCAAGACCTGGATCGCCACGGTGAAGACCACCTGCGGTGACATCACGCTGGAGTTGGACGGCGCCAAGGCGCCGCAGACCGTCGCCTCCTTCCTCTTCCTGGCCAAGGAGGGCTACTGGGCGCCGAGCCCGTGCCACCGCCTCACGTCCGAGGGCCTCTTCGTGCTCCAGTGCGGTGACCCGACCGGCACCGGTCAGGGCGACCCCGGCTATGGCTTCGGCATCGAGAACGTGCCAGCGGACGGCGTCTATCCCCCCGGGTCCCTCGCGATGGCCCGCACCCAGGACCCGAACAGCAACGGCGGACAGTTCTTCATCGCGTACAAGGAGACCAAGCTGCCGACCGAGGGTGGGGGCTACTCGCTCTTCGGCAAGGTCACGGGAGGACTTGACATCATCGACAAGATCGCCGCGGGGAAGGCCATCGGCGCGACGCCGGCCGACGGTCCCCCGGTCCACCCCATCAGCATTCTCGATGTCCAGGTCACGGAGAAGAAGGCATGACGCAGATCAACCAGCCCGAGCCCAGCGAGTCGAGCGAGCCGAGCGAGCCGACGGAAGGGGTGAACATGGACGCCGTGGAGACGCCGGACGCCGTTGCCGCCCCCGAGGCTGAGGCGGAGCCTGAGCCCGCATCAGAGCCGAGCGTCGCTGCGACGGAAGACGTTTCGCCCGACGAGGCTGCGACGCCCTCCGAGCCCGACGCCGCACCTGAGTCCGCGACCGAGGCGGAGACCGAGACCGAGCCTGAGACTGGGTCGAGCCCGGCTGCTGAGCCAGAGGCCACGGCCGAGACGCCGACGCCGGCACCGGCGCCCAGGCCCACCCCGGCGTCGATCCCGAAGCCCAGCGCGATACCGACGCCGGCCATGGTGGCCCAGTCGGTCCACCGGCCGGGTGCCGCGGTGGCACCGCCGCTCATCACCACCGATCACTCCGCCTCGGCGGCGTTCGGGCGGGTCGCCGACGATGGTCAGGTCTTTGTCAGGACCACGGAGGGTGAGCGTGAGGTCGGTTCCTACCCCGGCGCCTCGCCCGAGCAGGCCCTGACCTACTTCGCGCGCAAGTACGACGAGTTACTCGCCTCTGCCGTGCTGCTCGAGCAGCGTCTCGAGAAGCCCGAGGTGCCGTCCAAGGACGTCGCCGACGCGCTGGGCAGCCTCCGGGAGCAGGCCACCGACGCTGCGGTGGTCGGCGACCTGGACGCCCTTGCCGCCAAGCTCGATGCGATCCAGTCAGGGATCGCGGCCAAGCGGACCGTCGAGCAGCAGGCCCGGGCTGCGGCTCGTGCCCAGGCCAAGACCGAGCGCGAGACGATCGTGGCCGAGGCCGAGACGATTGCGGCCCAGCCGGAGAACAAGATCCAGTGGAAGACGAGCAGCGCGCGGATGCGGGAGTTGCTCGACGAGTGGAAGGCGCACCAACGGGCCTCCACGCGCTTGGATCGCGACAGCGAGAGTTCCCTCTGGCAGCGCTTCAGCAGCGCCCGCAACGGGTTCGACAAGGCCCGACGGGCCCACTTCGCAAGCCTCGATGTGGTCCACGGCGAAGCCAAGGCAGCCAAGGCGCGCCTCGTGGAGGAGGCCGAGAAGCTCGCGTCCAGCACCGATTGGGCCGCGACCGCCGGTGCCTTCAAGCGACTGATGGACGAGTGGCGGGGCGCGGGTCGCGCCAACCGGTCCGAGGACGACAAGTTGTGGGCACGTTTCAAGAAGGCGCAGGATGCCTTCTTCGCTGCCAAGGACGCGATCGTGGCCGCCGAGGAGGAGTCCTACAAGGGCAACCTCGTGGTCAAGGAGGCCCTCCTGATCGAGGCCGAGGCGATCCTGCCCGTCACCGACCTCGAGCAGGCCAAGGGCCAGCTGCGGGTGGTCCAGGAGAAGTGGGACGCAGCCGGCAAGGTCCCGCGCGGTGACATCGACCGGCTCGAGAAGGCGATGCGCCGCATCGAGCAGACCGTGCGAGACGCCGATGAGAAGCGGTGGAAGTCGAGCAATCCCGAAGTCGCCGCCCGGGCCCAGGCCATGGTCGACCAGCTCGAGCGGGCCGTGGCCGACCTGCGCGACGACCTGGCCAAGGCGGAGGCCTCCGGCAACGCCGGGAAGGTCAAGAAGGCTCGTGAGGCGCTCGAGGCCCGGGAGGCCTGGCTGGACCAGGCCCGGGCTGGAGTGGAGGAGTTCGGCGGCTGAACCACGTCAGGCGGGGGCGGCGGGACCAGCGAGCCCAGCGGCATACGGCCTGCTACTTCGTGCTCTTGCCGCCGCTGATCCGGTAGACGTCAAAGACGCCGTCGATCTTGCGGACGGCCTTGATGACGTGATCGAGGTGGGCGGGGTCCCCCATCTCGAAGGTGAACTTGGAGATGGCGACTCGGTCCCGCGAGGTCTGCACGGACGCGGACAGGATGTTGACGTGCTGGTCCGACAGCACTCGGGTGACGTCGCTGAGGAGTCGGTTGCGATCGAGCGCCTCGACCTGGAGCTGGACGAGGAAGACGCTCGCCGATGAGGGCGCCCACTCGACGTCGATGAGCCGCTCGGGGTTGGCGGTGAGCTGGTCGGCGTTGGTGCAGTCGACCCGGTGGACCGAGACGCCGTTGCCGCGGGTGACGAAGCCGAGGATCTGATCGCCCGGCACCGGCGTGCAGCACTTGGCCAGCTTGACCCAGACGTCCGCGGTGCCCACCACGACGACCCCGGGATCGCCGGCCCGACGTCGTGACGAGTCGCGGGTCGGGACGGTGGCCTCAGCCAGGTCCTCGGTGGCCCCGTCGACCCCGCCCATGGAGGTGATGACCTTGCTCACGACGTGCTGGGCCGACACGTGCCCCTCGCCGATGGCCGCGTAGAGCGCGTCGATGTCGGTGTAGCGCAGGTCGGTCGCGACGGCGGTCATCGACTCGTGGCTCATCAGCCGGTGCAGCGGGAGGTTCTGCTTGCGCAACGCCTTGGCGATGCTCTCCTTGCCGGCCTCGATGGCCTCCTCGCGCCGCTCCTTGGAGAACCACTGCTTGATCTTGTTGCGCGCCCGCGGGCTCTTGACGAAGCTGAGCCAGTCGCGGCTCGGCCCGGCACCGTCCGCCTTGGAGGTGAGCACCTCGACGACGTCGCCGTTCTCCAGCGTGGACTCCAGCGGCACGAGGCGCCCGTTGACCCGCGCGCCGATGCAGTGGTGACCGACCTCGGTGTGCACGGCGTAGGCGAAGTCGACCGGGGTCGCCCCCACCGGGAGCCCCACCACGGAGCCCTTGGGGGTGAAGACGTAGACCTCGCCGCCGCCCATCTCGAAGCGCAACGAGTCGAGGAACTCCCCCGGGTCCTCGGTCTCGCGCTGCCAGTCGAGCAGCTGGCGCAGCCAGGCCATGTCGTTCTGCGGGTCCGTCCCGGGCGACTCACCGTCGGGGGCGATGCTGGCGTCCTTGTACTTCCAGTGCGCGGCGACGCCGTACTCGGCACGTCGGTGCATCGTGTGGGTGCGGATCTGGATCTCGACCGGCTTGCCCTGCGGCCCGATGACCGTCGTGTGCAGCGACTGGTACATGTTGAACTTGGGCATCGCGATGTAGTCCTTGAAGCGGCCCGGGACCGGGTTCCACCTCGAGTGGAGCGAGCCGAGGGCGGCGTAACAGTCGCGCACCGTGTCCACCAGGACCCGCACCGCGACGAGGTCGTAGATCTCCTCGAAGTCGCGACCTCGGACGATCATCTTCTGGTAGACGGAGTAGTAGTGCTTGGGCCGGCCCGTGACGCTGGCCTTGATCTTGGCGGCCGCGAGGTCCTCGGCCACGATGGCCCGCACGCCGGCGAGATACTCCTCGCGGGCGGGGGCTCGCTCGGCGACGAGCCGCACGATCTCGTCGTAGACCTTGGGGTAGAGGGTCATGAAGCTGAGGTCCTCGAGCTCCCACTTGATCGTGTTCATGCCGAGCCGGTGCGCCAGCGGGGCATAGATCTCGAGGGTCTCGTTGGCCTTGCGCTTGGCCGACTCGGGAGACACGTAGCGCCAGGTCCGGGCGTTGTGCAGCCGGTCGGCCAGCTTGATGACCAGGACGCGGATGTCGCGGGCCATCGCGATCACCATCTTGCGCACGGTCTCGGCCTGGGCGGCCTCACCGTAGGTCACCTTGTCGAGCTTGGTGACCCCGTCGACGAGCATCGCGACCTCATCGCCGAAGTCGCGGCGCAACTCGTCGAGGCTGTAGGGGGTGTCCTCCACCGTGTCGTGCAGCAGCGCGGCGGCCAGGGTCGGTGGGGTCATGCCGAGCTCGGCGAGGATGGTGGTGACGGCAAGCGGGTGGGTGATGTAGGCGTCGCCGCTCTTGCGCATCTGCCCTTCGTGGGCCCGCTCAGCGACGGCGAAGGCCCGCTCGATGACCGACAGGTCCGCCTTGGGGTGGTTGTGGCGGACCGCGTTCATCAGGGGCTCGAGGACCGGGTTCCCCGTCGGCCGGGCCGCTCCGAAACGAGCGAAGCGAGCGCGCACCCGCGACGGGGTGGACAACTCGCCACGGATGTCCTCGCTCATGCGGTGAGTCTAGTGTCCTGCCCTGTCGCCGCAGCGCCTGCACCCGCCGCGACTCGGAGAGTCCCACGCTCGTGGCAGGCTGCTTTCGTCGTCACACGGTCAGCATGGCGTGCACGGCGCGGCCACTGAGTCGGGACCTCCCGGCGAGGAAGGTCAGCTCGAGGATCACATCGACCCCGGCGACGACCGCCCCGGCGCGCTCGACGAGCTCACAGGCTGCTGCGGCCGTCCCTCCGGTGGCGAGGACGTCATCGAGGACGAGGACCCGCTGGCCGGGCGTGAAGGCGTCGGTGTGCACCTCGATCTCGGCGGTCCCGTACTCGAGCGAGTAGCTCACCGAGAGGGTCTCCCCCGGCAGCTTGCCGGCCTTGCGGATCGGGACCATGCCGAGCCCCAGCTGATAGGCGACCGCGGCCGCGAGGATGAACCCGCGGGCCTCGATCCCGACGACAACGTCCACGTCGCCGGCGTAGCGGCCGGCGATGTCGCGCACCACCTCACCCAGAGCGGGGCCGTCCGCCAGCAGCGGTGTGTAGTCCTTGAACACCACACCGGGCACCGGGAAGTCCGGGATGTCTCGCAACCGGCTCTGGATGAGGTCAGTGATGGGCTGTCCGCTCGGGTTGCTCACGCAGGACTACCTCTTCGACTTCGGGGCGCGCTTGGGTTGGTTGCGTGGCCCGGCCTGCGCGTAGCGGTGGATCGGGCGCCCGGCGGCGTCGGTCGCGACGCCACCATCTTCCCGGTCCCCGGTGAGGGGGCTCGCAGCGCCGGTGCGGTCGGTCCGGACCAGGGACGAGGCCGTCGGGGCCGCCTCCACGGCTGCAGTCCTGGCCGATTCCTTGGCGGCGCCCTTGGCGACGACACGATCGAGTTCGAGGATGGCCGGCTCCTTGCGGCGCAGGTCGACCAGCAGCGGGGTGGCGATGAAGATCGACGAGTAGGCGCCGGCCGCGATGCCGATGAACAGGGCGAGCGACAGGTCGAGCAGGGTGCCCGGGCCGAGGAAGAAGTAGCCGACGACGAGCACGGAGCCGATCGGGAGCAGCGCCACGACGGTCGTGTTGATCGACCGGACGAGGGTCTGGTTGACGGCGAGGTTGGCTGCGTTGACGAAGCTCATCCGCCGGAGGGCGAACGCCTCCGCCGTGTTCTCACGCACCTTGTCGAAGACCACGACCGTGTCATAGAGCGAGTATCCGAGGATGGTGAGGAAGCCGATCATCGACGAGGGCGTGATCTCGAAGCCGGCCAGGCCATAGATGCCGACCGTGACCAGCAGGTCGTGCATCAGCGCCACGAGCGCGGCCACGGCCATCTTCCAGGTGCGGAAGTAGGCGGCCATCACCAAGGTCACGAGGATGAGGAAGACGATCAGGGCCTGAATGGCCTGCTTGCTGACCGACTGGCCCCAACTGGGGCCGATGATGGACGCGCTGACCTGGCTCTCGTCCACCCCGAAGGTGCTGGCCAGCGCCTGCTTGGCCGCTTCGTTCTTGCCCTCGACCGACTTGGTCTGGACCCGGATGGTCTGGCTCCCGACGATCGTCGCCGTGATGTTGGGGTCGATCCCCGCGGTCTTGATCGCGCTCTCGGCCTTGGCCTCGTAGCCCTGCGAATTCGTCACGCCGGAGACCCGGAACTCGGATCCGCCGCTGAACTCGATGCCGAAGTTGAGCCCGCGGCCGAAGAGGCCGATCAGGGCCAGGGTGATCAGGACGGCCGAGAAGGCGTAGGCCACCTTCTGACGGTGGATGAACGGGATCGAGCGCTTGCCCGTGTAGAGGTCGTTGCCGACCTGCGCGAAGCTGATCATGCGTGCGCCTTCCCATCCGCGATGCCGGGTCTCGAGGTGGCCTTCGAGGCAGCTTTCGAGGGCGCCGGAGCCGCGCTCGACGCCATCCCGGAGCCCGTAGCCGGCGAGGTGCCGAACTGGCCGCGTCCGCGATAGCGCGGGCTCACCTTGGCGCCCAGTCGGACCGGGTCGAGCCCCGACCACTTGTGCCCGTTGCCGAAGAACTCGGTGTGGGCGAGCAGCTGCACGGTCGGGTGGGTGAAGAGGATGACGACGACGAGGTCGATCAGGGTCGTCAGGCCGAGGGTGAAGGCGAAGCCGCGCACGTTGGCCGAGGCGAGGAAGTAGAGGACACCAGCGGCGATGAAGTTGACGGCATCCGCCGCGATGATCGTGCGTCGGGCCCGCTTCCACCCGGTCTCGACCGCCGCGATCAGCGGTCGCCCATCTCGCACCTCGTCACGGATGCGTTCGAAGTAGACGATGAAGCTGTCCGCGGTGACACCGATCGCCACGATCAGCCCCGTGACGCCGGCCATCGTGAGCCGGAAGCCGAGCATCGTCCCGAGCGCCGTGACCGCCAGGAAGCTGAAGACGGCGGCGAGGGTCAGGGAGATCACCGTGACCATGCCGAGGGCGCGGTACTGCAGGAGCGAGTAGATCACCACGAGGACCAGGCCGATGAGACCTGCGAGCAGCCCCAGGGTGAGCTGTTCCTGGCCGAGCTGCGGCGTGATGTCGTTCTGCGTCTGCAGCTTGAACGACATCGGCAGCGCCCCGAACTTCAGCTGCTGGGCCAGTTGCTTGGCCGAGTCGATGGTGAAGTTGCCGGTGATCGACGACTTCCCGTCCGTGATCACGGCCTGGGACCGCGGCGCGGTGATGACCGACTTGTCGAGGACGACGGCGAACTGGTCGAGCGGTGGGTTGGACTGCTGCGCGAACAACCGCTTGGTGACGGCGGCGAACTTCGTCGCTCCGGCCGCCTTGAAGGAGAGTCGCACCTCGACGATGGAGGTCGGTTGGCCGTTCGGGCCGGCCTGGAAGCCGCTGCTGGCGTCGGCGATCTCGCTGCCGTCGATCTCGACGGGGCCGAGGATGTACTTGGTCTTGTCATCGCCGCACGTGGCGATCGGGAGCGTGTGGTCATCGACGATCTTGTCGAGGACCCCGGGCAGGGAGCAGTTGAGCGCGTCGTACTGCGGGACCACGGTCTTGGCGGCAGCCTCGGCCTTGGCCTGATCCCAGCCGATCCCGACCAATCCCTGGGTCACCTGGGCGATCAGGGCGGGGTCGCTGGCGGCCGGGTTCGCCGCGGGGCCCCCGGGAGCACCGGGAACCGTGGTCGCCGCGGGGGTTGCTGGCGCGGTGGCCGGGGCGCTCGGCTTCGGGGGCTCGCTGGCCGTGGGGGTCGCCGGTGTCGTCTCGGCGGTGAGCGCCTGGGGCACGGGAGCGTTGGCGGCAGTGCTGCTCGGAGCCGGGGTGGTCGCTTGCGTCGTGGCAGCCGGCGTCGTTGGGGTGCCGGTGGCGCCCGCGGTGCCGGTGGCGCCAGGGGTCGGCACGGGGGCCGGCTGGAGAGCGTTCTGGTCGACCGTCTGGACGAAGACGGCCCGGAAGCTCAGCTGCGACGGCTTGCGGATCGCGTCCAGCTGGTCCGGAGTGGGGGTGCCCGGGATGGACACGACGATGTTCTGCCCACCGAGCGTCGAGATCTCGGCCTCGGCGACACCGTTGGCGTCGATGCGCTGGCGGATGATGTCGACGGCCTGGTCGACCTGCCCGGCACTGACCTGTTCGTTCCCGACGAGGACCGGCTCGAGGATCATCTCGGTGCCGCCCTCGAGGTCGAGGCCGAGCTTGGGCGTCCACTGGCCGCCACCCCATTGCGCGAGCCCACCGACGAGGGCAGCCAAGGCGATGAGCATGACAACGAGCGTGGTCAGGCTCCGGGTCGCCGACTTCTGATAGATGCTACGCGCCACGCGGGTGCCTCACTGCTCGGAATGGGGGCTGGCCGAGCCGTCGGCCGAGCCGGAGACACTCTCCGGCTGCTTCATCGCGACAGCGCGCCGATCAAAGCGGATGACCATGCCGTCAGCGATCTCGATGTAGGCCGTCTCGGCGTCCAGGTACTTGATCGTGCCGTACATCCCGGAGGAGGTCACGACCTGATCGCCGACGTTGAGTGAGGCGTTGAACTGACGCATGCCCCTCTGGCGGCGATTCGAGCTCCAGAACATCCAGACCAGCAGCAGCAGCGGCAGGGCCAGGATCAGCAGTCCACTGGTGCCACTCGAGGTGGTTTCCGCGGAGACCAGGGTCCCGATCGTTCCCATCAACAACTCAGTCCTTAGATCAGTGGGCCGGGCGGCGCGCACGCACTCCCATGAGGAGGTGCCGTGATGTCGCGTCAACGCCCGGTGGCACGAGAAAGTGCCGCGGCAACGGTGCCCGCAGGAGTCTACGTCGGGGCGCGGCGATTGTCCGAATCACCACGCCCACACACTGATGCCGTATGCCGCCGTCCCCCGGCGCGACACAAGTGCCACGCAGGTGCCCGGGGCGGTGGCGCGCAGACCTAGAAGCGACCCCCGCCGGCCTCGTCGATCGGCAGCGTCGCCGACCAGATGCCCTGGGCGTCCGGCGGTGGGGTCAGGCCGAGGTGGCGCCAGGCGAGGGTCGACGCGGCCCGGCCGCGGGGGGTGCGGACCATGAAGCCCTCCCGGACGAGGAACGGCTCGGCGACCGTCTCGACCGTGTCGGACTCCTCTCCCACCGCGACGGCCAACGTGGACAGGCCGACGGGGCCGCCGTTGAACCGGCGGCACAAGGCCTGGAGCACAGCCCGGTCCAGGCGGTCGAGCCCGCGCTCATCGACGTCGAACAGAGCCAGTGCGGTGCGGGCTGCGTGCCGGGTGACCCGGTCCTGATGGTCGCCCTCACCATGCACCTGCGCCCAGTCGCGGACCCGGCGCAGCAGCCGGTTGGCGATCCGCGGGGTCCCCCGCGACCGCAGCGCGATCTCGGTGATCCCGTCCTCGTCGGCCTCCAGGCCGAGCAGGCCGGCGGATCGGTGCAGGATGGTGACCAGGTCGGCCGGGGCGTAGAAGTCGAGGTGGCCGGTGAAGCCGAAGCGGTCCCGGAGCGGAGCCGGCAGGAGGCCGGACCGGGTGGTGGCACCCACCACGGTGAAGGGCGGCAACTCGAGCGGGATGGCGGTGGCACCGGGCCCCTTGCCGATGATGACGTCCACCCGGAAGTCCTCCATCGCGAGATAGAGCATCTCCTCTGCGGGACGGGCCATCCGGTGGATCTCGTCGACGAAGAGCACCTCCCCCTCGGTGAGCGAGGACAGGACGGACGCGAGGTCCCCGGCATGCTGGATGGCCGGGCCGGACGTGATCCGGATCGGCTGGCCGAGCTCGCTCGCCACGATCATCGCGAGGGTGGTCTTGCCGAGCCCGGGTGGTCCCGAGAGGAGCACGTGGTCCGGGGCGCTGCCGCGGCCCTTGGCTGCGGTCAGCACGAGCCGCAGTTGTTCGCGGACCCGGTCCTGACCCGGGAAGTCATCGAGTCGCTTCGGTCGCAGCGCGGCCTCGACCTGTCGCTCCTCGGCGTCACTGCCCGGGTCGATGACCCGAGCCGTGGCGTCGAAGGAGCCGTCGGGAGCCGCGTCGGCTCCGGGCCCATCGGCCCCGTCGGACCCGTGCACGCCGCTCACGAGACCGGACCAGGGCGCACTCATCGTCCGAGCTCCTGCAGGGCAGCGCGCAGCAGGGCAGAGACCCCTGCGCCGTCCGCGGCCTGGGCTGCGACCTTCTCGAGGGCGTCGTCGGCCTGCTTGATGCTCCAGCCGAGGCCGACGAGGGCCTCGCGGACCTGGTCGCGCCAGAGCTCGCCACTGTCGGCGACTCTCGTGGCCGGGCCCCCTGAGGTCCCGGCGATCGAGCCGAGTTTGTCCCGCAACTCCAGGACGAGGCGCTCAGCCCCCTTCTTGCCGATGCCCGGCACCTTGGTCAGGGCCGCCAGGTCGCCGGAGCCGAGGGCCGCCCGCACCGCTTCAGGCGGGTGCACGGCCAGCATCGCGAGGGCGAGCCGGGGTCCGACCCCGGACACGGTCTGCACCGTCTCGAAGACGAGCTTCTCGTCTTCGGTGGCGAAGCCGTAGAGGGTCAGGGAGTCCTCCCGGACCACGAGGGTGGTCGCGAGCTCTGCGCCCTGCCCGAGACGGACCGAGGCGGCCGTGGCGGGGGTGGTGTGCACGAGCATGCCCACTCCCCCGACGCCGAGGACGACGGAGTCGAGGCCGGCCCGCAGAACGGTGCCCGAGAGTGACGCGATCATCGGTAGGTGGCTCCAGCAGTGGGAGGACGGATGGCGCGGGCAGCAGTCGTGCCGGCGGAGGCGCGCCCACCGGTGCGGCGAGTCGCGGGGTGCCGGGCCGCGGCGTGGGCTGCCGCAGCGTCGGCGAGCCGACTCTGGGTGCCCCCGCGCCAGATGTGACAGATGGCCAGGGCCAGGGCGTCGGCGGCGTCCGCAGGCTTGGGCGGTGCGGCGAGGCCGAGCAGGTGGGTGACCATGGCGGTCACCTGCGCCTTGTCAGCGCGACCGTTGCCGCTGACGGCCGCCTTGACCTCGGTCGGGGTGTGCAGCGCGACGGGCAACCCCCGGCGCTCGGCGATGATCATGACGATGCCGGTCACCTGGGCCGTGCCCATGACGGTGGAGACGTTGCTGTCGGCAAAGACCCGCTCGATCGCGACCGCCTCGGGGCGGTGCCGATCGAACCACGCGAGCATCTCGTCCTCCACTGTCACGAGCCGCTTGGGAGCCGGGTCCCCTGCGGGAGTGCGGATGACGCCCACCTCGACCAGGGTCAGCCGCCGGCCCGGGACGCCGTCGACCACGCCGACGCCGCAGCGGGTCAGGCCGGGATCGACCGCGAGCACACGCACCGGCTACCTCCCCATCTCGTCTGGTCCGAACAAGTGTTCGGTCCCAAGGTAGGCCGGGTGTCGACCAAACGGCGGGAGGCACGCCGTTCGGTCGACACCACCCGGCCTGCCTCCCCCGCGTTCGGTGGTGTCAGGAGGCTCAGTCCTCGTCCTCGTCGAGTTGCGCGAGGACCTCGTCGGGGATATCGCCGTTGGCCCAGACGTTCTGCACGTCATCGCTGTCCTCGAGGGCGTCGATCACCCGGATCATCTGCTTCGCACCATGGAGGTCGAGCGGGACCTGCAGGTTCGGGACGAAGGAGGCCTCGGCCGAGTCATAGTCGATCCCGGCATCCTGGATGGCCTGCCGGACGGCCACGAAGTCGGTGGCCTCCGACACGATCTCCCACGAGTCGCCGATGTCGTTGACCTCTTCGGCGCCGGCCTCCAGGACTACTTCGAGGATCGAGTCCTCGGTGGCATCCGGGCCACCGGCCTGCTCCTTGGGGACGATGACGACGCCCTTGCGGGTGAAGACGTAGGACACCGATCCCGGGTCTGCGAGTTGGCCGCCGTTGCGGGTCAGGGCGATCCGCACCTCGGCGGCAGCGCGGTTGCGGTTGTCGGTGAGGCACTCGATCAAGACGGCGACCCCGTGGGGCGCATATCCCTCATACATGATCGTCTGCCAGTCCGAGCCGCCGGCCTCGGTGCCCGCTCCGCGCTTGACCGCACGGTCGATGTTGTCGTTGGGGACCGAGGTCTTCTTGGCCTTCTGGATGGCGTCATAGAGCGTCGGGTTACCCGTGGGGTCGGGTCCACCGGACCGGACGGCCACCTCGATGTTCTTGATGAGCTTGGCGAAGAGCTTGCCGCGCTTGGCGTCCTTGGCCGCCTTCTGGTGCTTGGTGGTGGCCCATTTGGAGTGGCCGCTCATGCAGAGTCCTCACACTTCCGTTGTCGATTCACCGACTGTGCTGTCGCACGGTTGCGACGAATTCGGCGTGGATCCGGCGGTCGTGGCCCACTTCGGGGTGGAACGACGTCGCCAGGATGGTGCCCTGCCGAACCGCCACGATCTTACCCACGGCCGGTCCTTCGGACACCGTGGCGAGGACTTCGACCTCCGGACCGACCTGCTCGACCCACGGCGCCCGGATGAAGACGGCGTGCACCGGGGCGTCGAAGCCGACGAAGTCCAGCTCGGTCTCGAAGGAGTCCACCTGGCGGCCAAAGGCGTTGCGCCGCACCGTCAGGTCCAGTCCGCCGAGGGTCTGCTGGTCGGGTCGACCATCGGCCAGCCGGTCGGCGAGCATGATCAGGCCGGCGCACGAGCCGAAGGCGGGCATCCCCTGCGCCAGTCGGGCCCGCAACGGCTCCTGCAACCCGAAGGCTCGGACCAGCTTGTCCATCACGGTCGACTCGCCGCCGGGGATGATGAGCCCGTCGATCTGCTCGAGCTCCTCCGGCCGTCGCACGAGGACGGGGTCTGCCCCGAGTTCGGTCAGGGCAGCGACGTGCTCGCGCACGTCCCCCTGGACCGCGAGGACCCCGATTCGTGGTGCTGCCATACGTCGGAGCGTATGCCCCGGTCGCCCTGAGTCGGCAACCGCCAGCCACCCAGCCGGGTCAGGTCCGTCGGCAGGGGCGCCCCGGAGTCTCCCAGAAAGTTAAGGTACGTTAACTTTATGACGACCGGGATCGCGCAGGCGAGGGACCGCACGCGCGTGCGTCGGCCCCGACGCGCCATGCTCCTCGGGCCCGCGTTCGTCGCCGCGATCGCCTACGTCGATCCCGGGAACGTGGCGGCCAACCTCACGTCCGGGGCGCGCTACGGCTACCTGCTCGTGTGGGTGCTGGTCGCGGCCAACCTGATGGCCGTCCTGGTCCAGTACCTCTCCGCCAAGCTCGGCCTGGTCACCGGCAAGAGCCTGCCGGACCTCCTCGGTGAGCGGATGCCGCGGACCAGCCGACGCCTCTTCTGGGGGCAGGCGGAGGCCGTGGCCGCCGCGACCGACGTGGCCGAGGTGATCGGCGGGGCGATCGCCCTGGAGATCCTCTTCGGGGTGCCCTTGCTGCTCGGCGGCGTCATCGTCGGGGTCGTCTCCACGATGCTGCTCGCTGTGCAGTCGAGGCGGGGTCAGCGACCCTTCGAGTTCGTCATCATGGGCCTGCTCGCCATCATCACGCTCGGCTTCCTGGCCGGGCTGTTCGTCAGTCCGATCTCGTGGGGAGCCACAGCCGCAGGACTGGTGCCGCGCTTCGACGGCACCGAGACGGTGCTGTTGGCGGCCGGGATGCTCGGAGCCACGGTGATGCCGCACGCGATCTATCTGCACTCCTCGCTCGCGCGCGACCGCCACGGGGCCATCGACCGGCAGCGGTTGGGCCTGCCTCGACTCCTCCGGGCGACCAAGTGGGACGTCGGGATCTCCCTGCTGATCGCGGGCTCGGTCAACGTCGCCATGCTCCTGCTCGCCGCGGCGAGCCTTCGGGGTGTCGCAGGGACCGACACGATCGAGGGTGCCCACGCCGCGATCACCAGCCAACTCGGCCCGGCAATCGGGGTCATCTTCGGGATCGGGCTGCTGGCCTCCGGCCTGGCCTCGACCTCGGTCGGCTGCTACGCCGGCGCCTCGATCATGGCTGGGCTCCTGACGGTTCAGGTGCCCTTGTTCATCCGCCGGGTGGTGACCCTCGTCCCGGCGTTGGTGATCCTCGCGATGGGGGTCAACCCCACGTGGGCCCTGGTGCTGAGCCAGGTGGCCCTCAGCATCGGCATCCCCTTTGCACTGGTGCCGCTCGTCCGGATGACCTCGTCCGCCACGCTCATGGGCTCCTACGTCAACAGGCTCCCCATGCGGATCATGGCGTGGCTGGTCGTGGCGCTCATCGTCACGCTCAACCTCGTCCTCATCGCCCTCATCGCAACCGGTCACGGCTGATCGATGACCCCCGACGAGCCCACCCGGAGCCGCCGCCCCGACCGGTCCGAGGACGTCCGCGTCGACGTCGATCAGTTCACTGCGGTGGCCCAGGACTACCTCAAGGTCATCTGGTCGGCCACCGAGTGGGGTGGC
>CAJDUR010000061.1_pt1 | contig 20544 bp, 20 predicted proteins | sample 7391191 | NCBI WGS metagenome assembly CAJDUR01 (sample SAMEA7055688, study PRJEB34461) | soil metagenome | biome: terrestrial ecosystem; feature: Peninsula; material: soil | place: Antarctica | collected 2016 | reverse complement strand
CAGCGGGAGCGAGTCGAGCTGCAGGTGCCAGCGCAGGATCACCTGGGCCGGCGTCACGCCGTGGATTCGGGCTGCCTCCGCGACCGGCGCCTCCTCGAAGGGTGCGTTCCGCTTCCCGAGCGGGCTCCAGGCCTCGGTGCAGATCCCGAGTGCGGCGTGGGCGGCGTGCAGTTCTGTCTGCGGGAACCACGGGTGCATCTCGATCTGGTTCACCGCCGGTGTCACTCCAGTCTCCCCGATGATGCGGGCCAGGTGCTCCTGGGTGAAGTTGCTGACGCCGACCGTGCGGACGAGGCCCTCCCGTTGCGCGTCAACCATGGCCTGCCAGGCCTCTGGGTAGAGTCCCTGGCTCGGGTTCGGCCAGTGGATCAGGGCTACGTCGATCTGCTCCACCCCGAGGGTGCGGGCACTGTCACGCAGGGACTGACGGGCCAGTTCACCGCGGTGTCGAGCAGGCGATAGCCGGCCTCCAGCGCTGAGAGGATGGCGGTCACGGCGTCCTCGCCCGTGAGCGGGTAGGTCCCGAATCCGACTGGGGGCAAGGTGGTTCCGTCGTTGAGTCGATGACGCGCCGAGGTGAGGGTCATGGTCTCACGCTAGGACAATGTCGAGCGTGCCGCGAAGTTCAGGGCGACGGCGCTACCACCTCGGGGTGCGCCAAGTCGCTACCGAGGATCAACTCGCGGAAGTCGCGGACCAGGGGCGACCGGTCGTCGGCGCGACTGGTCAGGGTCAGGGCTGAGCTGGCGTCAGCATGCTCGAGAGGCAGATAGCGCACCCCGTCTTGGCGCAGTTGCGCCACTGGCTGCGGCACCAGCGCAAGGCCCGTCCCAGCAGCGACCAGGGCCAGCAACGTCATGTACTGGTGGGCCTCTTGGACACCAACCGGATCCAGCGGCCCCGTCATGGCACCTGCCGCAATCTCGGCCAACAGCAAGTCGGCTCGTCGTGACATCCCCGGCGGCAGCCGGACGAGGGGTTGCTCGGCGAAATCGGTTGGCCGGATGGTGGTCAACCGTGCCAACGGATGGGTGTCCGGGACTGCCACCAAGATCGTCTCGGTGCGCACCACATCCACCCGGAGACCTTCCATCGCCGGCATGTCGCGCCCGATAGCCACGTCAAGATCACCGTCGACCAGCAATTGCACCTGCTCCGCGGTGGCGCACTCCGTCAAGGTGACCGACACCTGCGGCCGATGGGCTCGGTGCAGGATGAGCACGCGAGGCAGTACATCGATCGCCGCGGTGGCCACGAATCCCAGACTCAACTGACCCAACTGCCCCCGAGCCGACTCCCGGGCCCGCTCGGCTGCGACGTCCAACAGGTCGATGGCCCGCCGGGCCACCGGGACAAACGCGGCGCCTGCTGTCGTGAGCGTGACCCGTCTGCTGGTCCGATCGAAGAGGGCGACCCCGATCTCACGCTCGAGCGCTCGCACCTGACGCGACAGCGATGGTTGCGCGACCCGGACCCGCTCCGCCGCGCGCCCGAAATGCAGGGTCTCAGCGACCGCCAAGACGTAGCGCACTGAACGCAGTTCCACCGCAACTCCTTTAAATCAATACAGTCCAGGCATCAATCATGCCATAACAAGTATTGGACTTGAATCGATCGACGGGGGATCGTGGTCTGTGTCATAGAGCGTGCCTCAACGAGGAGCCGCTCAAACAGGAATGAGACGACATGGACACCGATCTCCTAGAGGAACAAGCCATCTCAACCGAGCACGGAGTCGACCGTGTCGTGGCGATCACCAGCATCGGCATCCTGACGGTCTTCGTGGCTGCGGCCATCGCCATACCGGACACGGTGGGCGACTGGGTGAATCAGGGCTTCGACGCGAGCGCCCGGTGGTTCGGCCTCTTCTGGCAGGTGCTGCTGCTGGTGACTTTTGCAGTGGCCATGCTGCTCACGGTTTCGCCGTGGGCCAAGGCACGCCTCGGGGGACTGGCCGCGCCGGAGTACAGCCGGTTCAAGTGGATCGCCATGATCATGTGCACCCTGCTGGCCGGGGGCGGGGTCTTCTGGGCGGCCGCCGAGCCGATGTACCACTACATCTCCACCCCGCCGTACTTCGAGGGCCAGGCAGCAGTCGACCCCGCGACCATTGCGATGGCCCAGAGTTTCGTGCACTGGGGCTTCCTCGTCTGGGCGATCCTGGGCTCGCTGGGTGCGTTGGTCATGCTGTACGGAGTTGAGCGCGGTATGCCGTTGCGCCCGCGCACCCTGCTGTATCCGGTGATGGGGGACCGCATCCTCACCAGTCGGGTGGGCTCGGTGGTCGACATCGTCTGCATCATCGCGGTGGTGGCCGGGACGGTGGGACCGATCGGCTTCCTGGGGTTGCAGGTCGCCTATGGCCTGCACCGCATCTTCGACATCCCGAACGTCTATGGCGTCCAACTCGGCGTCATCGTCGTCCTCACCGTCATCACGATCATCTCGGTGCTGTCCGGCATCGACAAGGGCATCCAGCTCTTGAGCCGCATCAATGTCTGGATGGCAATCGTCCTGCTGGCCCTGGTGCTGGCCGTTGGTTCACTCGGGTTCGTCCTGACCACGTGGGTGTCCGGACTGGCGACCTACACCACGGACTTCATCGGCATGTCGCTCTTCCAGGGCGACCCGAAGTGGGTATCCGGCTGGACCATCTTCTTCTTCGGCTGGTTCCTGGGCTACGCACCTTTGATGGCGATCTTCATCGCTCGCATCTCGCGCGGCCGCACGGCCCGTGACCTGCTCGTCTGCAGTGCAGTCATCCCCCCGATCGCGACGACGCTGTGGTTCACCGTCCTCGGCGGCACCGGGATCTGGATCGAGCAGAACACCCCCGGAGCCATTTCCGGGCCACTCGAGACCGATGGACTGCCTGCGGCCGTGATGGCCATCTCCGAGAACCTGCCGCTGGCTGGGGTCCTCGCGATTGGCTTTCTCCTGCTGACCATCACCTTCGTGGCCACCACAGCGGACTCCATGTCGTACGCCATCGCCCAGGCCTGCACCGTCCATGACTACCCGGCCCGCTGGCTGCGAGGGCTCTGGACGCTCATCATGGGCGCCGCTGCTGCCGCCCTGATCTCCATCGGGGACGGGGGTATCTCGGCCCTACAGTCCTTCATCGTGATCACCGCAGTGCCCGTCGGCTTCGTGATGGTGCCCAGCCTGTTCGCCGCCCCCATCTACCTACGGCGTCTGGCCAAAGAGCAAGGCGTCTGTTGAGCTCCGTCGAGCCACCTCGCACTACCGCCCCAATCCCACAAGGAGTGATCCGCACATGACCAACACACCGCTCAACCTGCACCACCTGATCGACGGCGAGTGGGTGACCGGGACTGGTGGCACCTCTCGCTCCACGAACCCCGCCACCCCTGACGAGGTCGTGGGCACCTACCTGACGGCCACCACCGTCGAACTCGATGCCGCTCTGGTCGCCGCCACCGCCGCCAAGACCGCCTGGGATCGGTTGGGTGTCCTGGCCCGCGGCCTGATCCTGCGCAAGGCTGCCGGTCTGCTGGAACAGCGAGCCGAGCAGATCGCGGTGCTGATGACCCGTGAGCAGGGCAAGATCCTGGCCGACGCGCGTGCCGAGATCGGTGGCACCGTCGAGACCCTCTACTACCACGCGAGTGCAGCCCGCCGTCCCGCTGGCATCACCTACCCCTCCGGCAACCCGGACGAGATCGTGCGCTCGGTGCGCCGGCCCGTTGGAGTCGTCGGGATCATCACCCCGTGGAACTTCCCGCTGCAGATCCCGGCCTGGAAGATCGCCCCGGCCCTGATGTGGGGCAACACGGTCGTGTGGAAGACGGCCAGCGACACCCCTGCCGTCGCAGTGGCATTGGCCGAGATCTTCGTCGAGGCCGGAGTGCCCGCCGGGGTGCTCAACCTGCTGATCGGCCCGGGTTCTCTCGGCGCGGAACTGGTGGCCGACCGACGAGTCGATGCGGTCACCTTCACGGGGTCGGTCCCGGTCGGGCACCAGATCCGCGAGTCGGTCATCGGGCGAGGGGCTCGGCTGCAGATGGAACTCGGCGGGCACAACCCGGCCCTGGTCCTGCCCGATGCGGACATTCCGGCCGCCGCCTCGTTCATCACGGCCGCAGCAATGGGCAGCACGGGACAGAAGTGCACCGCGACCCGGCGAGTGATCGCGGTCGGCACGGCCTATGAGCAGGTCAAGAAGGAACTGATCCAGCGCGTCAGCGCCCTGCGGGTCGGACCGGGGCTGCGGGAAGGTGTGCAGATCGGCCCGCTGGTGTCGGCCCGAGCCCGTGACGAGGTCGCCGACGCGATCGAGCGGGCCATCAAGGAGGGTGCCACCGTGCTCGCCCAGGCGGAACTGCCGCAGGATGACACCGGCGCCTACGTCGCACCCACCCTGCTCGAGGGTGACAGTTCTCTGAGCATCGCCTCCGAGGAGGTCTTCGGGCCCGTGACCCTGCTGATGCGGGTTGCTGACCTCGCCGCGGCCATCGAGTTGGCCAACGCCACCGACTTCGGTCTCACCGCGTCGGTGTTCACCCGGGACGAGACCGTGGTGCGCCGCTGCCTGGACGAGGTCGATGCCGGCCTGATCAAGATCAACGGACCCTCAACGGGTTCCGAGGTGCATGCGCCCTTCGGCGGGGTCAAGCAGTCTTCCTTCCCGGCCCCGCGTGAGCAGGGCAGCGATGCGGTGGCCGAGTTCTTCTCAGTGCTCAAGACCGCTTATCTGCGGGCGCTCCCGAATGAGACAGGAGCAGTGCAGTGAACACCCTGAGGCAGACCGTGCCCCTTGAGGACGCCCGTGGGCTGGACACCGGGGCGGTGCCACTCCGTCCCGCGAGTCAGGTCTGCGACCCCTCCGACATGGGAGCCGCACGCGCCACCCGGCACAGCTTCTCGCGCTCGGTCATCAGGCACATGGTCGCCGAGCAGTGGCGGGTCACTCGCGAGGTTTTCGACATGGACGACCTGGGGCGTGGGGTGGCGATCTATCGCATCGAGGCAGACCCACACACCTGGCGACTGGTGGCCTTCTCCCAAATCCTCGATGACTCCCAGCGCGAGGACCGAGTCATCGCAGCGGGGTGGGACATCACCTTGGCACTGGTCCAGGGTGACGTCGACCAGGAGCGGCTGCAGTCGTTGCGCGCCAACGTGCCGTTGCAGGAGAACGGACGGGCTGATGAGGGCACGATCATCTGGGCGCGAGGCAACCGCAGCGCCCGGTTCTTTGACGCGGTGGTGAACGCTCTGGCTGCCGGCCAGCAACCGGATCCCGACATGTTCGAGGCCTCGCCCTACGTGATGCGCAGCACCGCCTTCTACAGCAACGGCAAGTTCGGGCTGGCCGACTTCGAGCGGTTCGGACCGGACCACCCGTTTGCGGTGCCCTATCGTCCGCACTTCCTGTCGGCGTGGCTGATGCGCGAGCTCAGTCTCGACCTGGTCGAGCACTGCGCCCGCGCGATCAACCCGGATGCCGCGGTGCTGGACCCGCAGTGGCGTCGCTACTTCGGGCTGGGCAACGCCACCGGCCTGGGCATGGTGCCCTACGTGATCAACCACCCGCAGGTTCTCGACGCCTGGGCTCACCTGCGAGAGGTCCCGCTGGCAGTCGTGCGCGGTCGCGTGGTCGCACCTGGTGACCCGGATGTCGCTCGGGTCCGGGAGCTGTTCGACCGTGCTGTGACCTACCTGGAACTCGGCGGTTCGACGGACATCACCCCGTTCCCGAACTGCGCCATCATCGCCGGGGAACTGGCCCAGGTGCGTGAACTGCTGAGCGAGTATGCCGCTCACGGCACCATCCGCGGCACCCAGGTGTCGCGTCCCTGGGACGTCCTGCATGCCGAGGCCGAGGCGCTCAGCCAGGGATGCCGGGGCGCGGTGGCCTCCATCCTGGTCGAGTTGACCGAGGAACTGGACACGACGATCGAGGCCAGCCTGTCCTGTGACGAGGGCAGCGCCGTATTGCCTTGGCAGAGCACCGGCGAGTTGCTGGCCACGATCGAAGAGCACTACGGCTGGGTCCAGGAATTCGACTTCACCGACCCAGCTCAGCAGAACTACTTCTGGTTCTCCTCCGAGAACAACGAGGAGCCACGGCGCGGACGCCGCGGGGTCGACCCTGGAGTGTCGGTCGAGCACGGCACCGACATCGCCCGGACGGTGGCGGCGTTGCGGACCGATCTGGAGGCATCAGATCCGAGCCAATCCGTAGCCCGTTTCCTGGTCGCACACCCCTGGCACCGGGGCGCGGTCGCTCGAGTCCAGAACGTGCACCCCTTGACCTACGGCGAAGTGCAGACGAACCTGCTGGCCAAGGACTTCCTGCCCCTGAACGTCCAGCGATTGCAGTTGTGCGTGTATGGCATGGAGAACTTTGTGCCGCAGTCGACCGACTGGCTACGGGTCACGTTGTTCGTCGGGGCCCCCCGGCTGCGCGACCTGGCCGAGGGGAGCGCCGACGACGACTGGATCTTCGTCTCGGCTCCTGGGACAGCAGCCCGTCTGGAGGCATCGCGATGAGGGTGGAACCAGCTGAGGAGACAGAGAGCATGGGCGCGACCGAGCTGCACGCGAGGGCCACCGTCGTCGACGGGTTGCAGATCAACAATTGGAGCGCCGAGGTGCTCCGCGAGTTGCAGGCCGGCGGTATCCACGGAGTCAACGCCACCTGTGCAGTCTGGGAGGGGCCGACCGAGACGCTGCGGCTGATCGGCGACTGGTGCCAGTTGCAGGCCGCACACCCCGACCTCTTGCGCCTGGTGACCTCGAGCGAGGAGATCCGACAGGCCAAGGAAGAAGGCCACGTCGGCGTGCTGCTCGGGTTCCAGAACACCAGCCCGTTCGCCGATGACTACCGGATGGTCGAGGTCTTCCACCGGCTCGGGGTGCGTATCGCTCAACTGACCTACAACAACCAGAACATGGTCGGCGGCGGCTGCTACGAGAAGGTCGATGCGGGGCTGACCCGGTTCGGCGACGTCATCGTGGCCGAGATGAACCGGGTCGGCATGCTCGTCGACCTGTCCCACGTGGGCAACCGGACGTCCCTGGACGCCATTGCGGCGTCGGCAACGCCGGTAGCGATCACACACTCCAACCCGACCTGGTTCAAGGAGTCACCCCGCAACAAGCCCGACGAGGTCATCAGCGCCCTGGTCGAGCGCGGCGGGGTGATCGGGTGCTGCCTCTACCCCAACGTCATCGGTGGAGCCCAGACCACGATCGAAGACTTCTGCAAGATGGTGGCCCGGCTGTGCGAGCAGGTCGGTGTCAGGCACGTCGGGCTCGGCTCGGACTGTACCCAGGATTGGGGACAGGACTACGTGGCCTACCTGCGAGACGGTCGGTGGCGTCCGACCGACTCGAGAAACCCGCCGCAGTGGCCCCAGTGGCCGACCTGGTTCAGCGGGCCGGCCGACCTGCCGAACGTGACCCAGGGGCTGCTGACCGTCGGTCTGAATGAGGACGAGGTGACCGCATTACTCGGGGGCAACTGGTTGCGCCTGTTCGATGAGGTTTTTCCCGGGACAAGGAGTGGAGCATGACGACAACGAACACGACCAGGGTCAGCCTGCGTGACATCAGCGAGGCGGCCTTTCGAGGCCTGACTGCTCACGGGGCCAGCCACGGCGAAGCCCGGATGGCCTCCAGGATGGTGCTTCAGGCCGAACTCATGGGCGGGGGTGGTCTGGCCGCACTCCGCGACGACCTCGCGGGCCAGCCATGGAACCGAACGCCTGTGGAAGTCTCGGCGGCGCCACTCGGGACTGCGGACGGGGCAGGAAAGTTCGTGCTCCGTTCACCTGACGGCAACCGGTTGCTGCGGGAAGCTCCGCTGGCCGTCGAACTCGTCGCCAGTGGCGGAGACGCCCACGCCGTAGGCGTACCAACCGACGTCGCTGGCACGGCGCTGCTCGATGCGGTGTCGCTCGAGATCGCCGAGGCCAGCGGCACCGGGGTGGCGGTGATAATCTGCCCGTCGCCCCAGCCCGGGGCCGAGACCGCCCCGGGAGGCAGCAGCGAGGGGTCCGTGCCGGAGACTGGTCAACTGCGGTGGGCGCGCCCCGACGGCAGCATGGGGGTGGGCACGATCAAATCCCTGCCAATCGCATGGCAGCACCTACTGGACGGGCCTGGAGTCCTGGCCCTGCGGGACACCGAGGCGTTGGGCGACGTGGAACTGAGCTGGATCAGCGCTGAGGACCGGGCCGGGATCCGGGCTCAGGCGGCATCTGGTGGTGTGCCTGTTGATACCGACCTCTGGCAGACGGTCTACGGTGCAGCGCGTCGCTACCTCGTCCCCGAACGGCAATAGACCTGTTGATTCCTGCTGCCGGGCCCCTCCCCATGGGGGGCGCACTCGGTGTCCGGAACCCCTGACGGAGGAGTAGTCCCATGAGTATCGAACACGACCTGCCCCCAGCCACGACCGGCGCGGTGCGACGTGAGCACCCCGACGGCCGCCCTCGGCCCTACGCCGCAACGATGACCAAGAACGGCGTCGTCTATGCCTGTGGGCAAGTGCCCGTCGCCGCGGACGGCAGCATCCCGACCGCGATCGGCGACCAGGTCCGGTTGGTCTTCGACAACCTGGAGCAGGTGTTGGAGCCGACCGGAGCGAGCCTTGCCACCCTGCTCAAAGTGACCGTCTACCTCGCCGACCTGGACGAGTTCGATGACTACAACGACGCGTATCTTCAGCGATTGTCGGGAGTTCCGCTCCCGCCCCGGACCACCGTGCAGGTTGCTCGCTTCCGCGGTGAAAAGCGGATCGAACTCGACGCGTTGGCCAGCACTGACTGATCGTTCCAACAACACTGACGCTCCATCACGTTCTTCGAGCTGCGAAGGGAGTCAGGTCGATCCACTCCCCGTGGGGGTGGCAGGTACCCCACACCGCCGGCTCGACCTCGACTCCACCGCGCCAGCGTCGGGCGCCGAGGACGGTCTCGCTGCGGCGACCCGCAAGAGCCGGTGGCACGGGCAGTCCGGGCATGCAGCCGGAGGGTTCTGCTGTGAGCCAGGTGACCGGGCAGCCGTGCGCGACCCGCGCAAGGACGTCGGCAACCGTGGGTCGCCGGCCGCGGTCGACGTAGGTCAGCGCCCACGAGCTGTAGACCACGAGGTGTCCCTCCCGGTCGGCCGGAGGGCGGCCCGGAACCGTTCGACCCGGCCAGGGACATCCGGCCACAGGCAGGCCTCGAGCCACCGAACCGCGTCCGGGTCATCGGACGCCACGGGCTCAAGGTCCAGGCCGATGCGGGTGGCGAGGCGGGGGAGGGCCAGGTCCTCGATCGGCGGGCTCGACCGGTCGGTGCCGTGGCAGTGCACCGTGGAGTCCGGGTCGCCGAGGATGAACTGGTGTCCGGGAGAGGCCACTTCGATCCGGTAGTGGTCCAGGCCGAGCAGGAGCCCGGCACTGGAGCCCTGCTCGATCAGGACCACCGGCACGTCCGGCAGGTCGCTGCTGGCAAGGGCCAGGCCGACCCCGACGTAGACGGCACGGCCGACCTCATTGGTCTGGGTGTTGTGGGTGGAGATGACCTCACTCAACTCGTCGCGGTGCTCCAGGATCGTGCGGCGAACGTCGGGCCACGGGTCGCCATCGGGGAGGCCATCACGCCCAACTATGCTCGAATACCATTGTGCCGCAGGCAACTCCGGCCGCTTGAGCACCAGGTCATGCAATGCTGCAAGGAGGAGGACCGGGCGGGCCTGGCCGGGCCGAGCCGACAGGATCAGGCCGGCGACATCGTCGTCGCCGGCGGCGCCGGCACAGATCGCACGATAGAGCGGGAGTGCGGCATACTCCGCTGCGAAGTTCGCGAACGACGCACGAGCGTCGGCGCGGGTCGGCGCGGTCCGATCCACGGTCGGGGTCATCACGCCAGCGTAGGACCGGCGACGATCATTTACGCGGCGGCAGCGGGGTCGCTGAATCGAGCCGCGCCGACTGCCGGGGACACTCCGCGGAGTGTCACCGGCACCACCCACGGCGGGACGAAATCAGTTGCGGAGCACCTCGCGCTTGACCCAGCCGTAGCCGGCCGTCGCGAGGAACAGGACGGCGCCGATGATCGCCAGCCAGAACAGGCCCTTGATGACCGCCCCAAGAATGATGAAGACCAACCAGATCACGAGAAGCAGACCGATGAAACCCAGCATGTGTGTCACCTCCGAATAGGTGGTTCGAGGCTATCAAGGTCTGTTCCGGACGCAACCGAGTGTCAGCGCAGCGGGAGCCACTCCAGGAAGCGCTGGATGTGTTGGTCCCAGAATCCCCACTCGTGCTCACCGGGGTGCTCGTCCGCGACGAGGTCGACTCCGTGGCTCCGGGCCGCGGCGACGAAGGCTTGCTGGTGGGGGAGCAGCACGTCCTCGGTGCCGCACGTCGCCCAGAGTCGTGGCAGCCGCTTCGCCTCGGCCGTGTCAAGCAGGTGCAGCAGGTCGTCGTCACTGCCGACGGGGGAGCGATCGCCCCAGATCGATGTGAACAACGGGCGGAGCTCCTCGATGAGTGCGGCCGCGCCGATGTCGAGGACACCGGAGAGTGATCCCGCAGCCGCGAACCGGTCCGGGTGGCGCAGTGCCAGCTTCATCGCCCCGTAGCCGCCCATCGACAAACCGGCCACGAAGGTGTCCTCAGGTCGATCGGAAACGGTGAATGAGCTGTGGACGATCCGGGGGAGTTCCTCCGAGATGAACTCCCAGTAGCGGCCGCCCCGCTCCATGTCGGTGTAGAAGCTGCGGTGCACTTGCGGCATGACCACCGCGAGACCCAGCTCAGCGGCATACCGCTCGATGCTCGTGCGACGGAGCCACACCGTGTCGTCGTCGGAGAGACCGTGCAGCAGGTAGAGCACCGGGGTGCCGTGCGCGCGCACCGTGCCGCCCATCCCGATCTGGGTCGTCGTCGCTTGGGGGAGCAGGACCGTCATCGACGTGCTCAGCTCGAGAGCCTCGGAGTAGAGGTCGCAGCGTGCGTGGATCACGAGGCCATCATGCCGGGTCGCCCGCCCTGGAACAGCCGAAGGATGATCCCCGCCTCACCCGACCCCCGACTGAGGAGAGACAGGCTCAGTGGTGCCGCATCGTGCCGGTCTCCATGAACCGCTGGTGCCAGCTCAGCGCTTCGGAGAGCAGGTGCGGCGTGTGTTGACCCCAGGCCCCCTGCGCGGCCCGAGCTGTGTAGTCCTCGAGCATCGGTCGGTAGTCCGGGTGCGCGCACCGGGCGATGATCCGCTCTGCCCGCTTGCGCGGTGCCATGCCCCGCAGGTCGGCCAGGCCCTGTTCGGTGATGATGACGTCGACGTCGTGTTCGGTGTGGTCGACGTGGGAGACCATCGGCACGATGCAGGACAAGGCTCCGTCCTTGGCTGTCGACGGCGTCACGAACGTCGACACGAACGCGTTGCGGGCGAAGTCGCCGGAGCCACCGATGCCGTTCTGGATCCGTGATCCCATGATGTGCGTCGAGTTGACGTTGCCGTAGATGTCGGCCTCGATCATCCCGTTGCTGGCGATGACCCCGAGCCGACGGATCACTTCGGGATGGTTGGAGATCTCCTGGGGCCGCAGGATGATCCGCTCGCGGAAGAAGTCGATTCGGTTGAGGAAGTGTTCGATTCCCACTGGCGATAGCGAGAACGCGGTCGCCGACGCGAGGGCGATCGTTCCCGACTCGATCAGGTCGAGCATGCTGTCCTGCAGCACCTCGGTGTAGGCCGTCAGCCCCTGATGGCTGCTCTGCCCGAGCCCGGCCAGCACGGCGTTGGCGATGTTGCCGACCCCGGACTGCAGCGGCAGCAGCCCCGGGGGCATCCGCCCGGCCCGCACCTCGGCGTCGAGGAACTCGATGAAGTGGCCGGCGATCGTCATCGAGTCCTCGTCGAGCTCCTTGAACGGGGAGTTCCGGTCGGGGGCGTGCGTCTCGACGATGGCGACGATCTTCTCCGGCGGGCAGACGAAGTGCGGCACGCCGATCCGGTCCCCCGGCTCGAGGATCAGGACCGGCTTGCGGTGCGGGGGCAGCGCCGTGCCGTAGTAGACGTCGTGCATCCCCGTGAGACCCTCGGGCTGCCACGAGTTGACCTCGAGGATGACCGTGTCGGCGATGTCGATCCACGTCTTGTTGTTCCCGATCGACGAACTCGGGATCAGGTGGCCCTCCTCGGTGATCCCGGACACCTCGATCAGCGCGACGTTGAGTTTGCCCAGAAAACCCTCCCAGGCCATCTGTGCGACGTGCGACAGGTGCAGGTCGGTGTACTCCATCCGACCGTCGTTGATCCGGGCCCGGCTGACCGGGTCGGACTGGTAGGGCAGGCGCAGGTCGATCCCGTCAGCCTCGGCGAGCGCGCCGTCGAGCTCGGGTGCAGTGGACGCCCCGGTCCACACCCCAACCCGGAAGTCGTGCCCGTGGGTGCGGAAATTGTGGATCCGGTCCGCGAGCGACTGCGGGACCACCTTGGGATAACCAGCACCGGTGAAGCCACTCATGCCGACGTTGTCCCCCGGCTCGATCAGCGCCGCTGCCTCGTCGGCGGTCATAATCTTGTCGCGCAGGCCCAGATGGCGGATTCGATCGGACACTGACGCCTCCGGACCTCGAGCGGTGATCCCGCAAGTGTAGGGCCGACCCGTGACCCGGGTCACGATCCCGACTGTTAAACGTCGGTCAGACCTGACAAGATCGACGAGAGTTCAGTGACGAACCTTGGAGGCAACACAATGAGCACCCTCGACTCAAAGTCTGACGAACGGTCAACGGCGATGGCTGGTGACAAGCTCTCCGGTCGGGTGGCGTTGGTCACCGGTGGAACCCGCGGCATCGGAGCCGCGATCTGTCGGAGTTTGGCCAGCCAGGGAGCCTCCGTTGCCGCCGGTTACAGCGGGAACCAGAAGCGCGCCCAGCAGTTTCTCCAGGAGTTCGAGGAGGAGTTCGCCCGTGAGGGTCGCGCGACGGTCCATCAGGGGAACGTCTCCAAGCCGGAGGACTGCCGCCGGGTGGTTCAAGAGGTACTCGACGAGCACGGTCGACTCGACATCCTGGTCAACAACGCCGGTATCACGATAGACAAGTTGGCCATGAAGATGTCGGTGGAGGACTGGAACACGGTTCTCGCGGTGAACCTGTCTGGGTCGTTCTACATGGCGCAACCCGCCCTTGAGCACATGCTCGAACGCGGGACCGGTCGTATCATCTTCGTCTCCTCGGTCATCGGTGAGACCGGAAACATCGGCCAGGCCAACTACGCCGCCTCCAAGGCCGGGATGCTCGGCCTGACCAAGACGCTCGCGAAGGAGGCGGCCTTCCTCCTCGGACGAGCGGGCAAGCTCGAAGAGCAGGGCGTTGGTCTGACCGTCAACACCGTGACCCCAGGATTCGTCGCCACCGAGATGCTCGAGAACGTCCCAGAAAAGGTGCTGGACAAGATCCGTTCGCAGATCCCGGTGGGTCGGTTGTGCCGTCCGGAGGAGATCGCACGCGTGGTGCACTTCTTGGCCGCAGACGCTTCGGCCTACATCACCGGGCAGGTCTGGGGAGTCAACGGCGGCCTCGACATGTAAGCAACTTGCTCGTTGCGCTTGGTATATCAAGCGAATGGACGGTATAGTGTGCATGTGCGGGCATCACCTGCACGTCCTAAAATGCAAGGAGTTCATCATGGCAACAGCCACCAAGAACACGACCGAGGCGCCCGACTTCGCCCAGAAGATTCGGGAGCAGGCACTCTCGAGCGTCAAGCAGGGTCAGCAAGTGTCCATCGAGGCCGCACAGGCGTGGGTCAAGGCCCTGTCTGTGCTTCCCATCACGGACCTGCCCAAGGTTCCCGGTTTCCCCTCGGTTTCTGACCTCGAGGCAGCGGCCACCTTCACCTTCGATGTCGCCGCAGACCTGCTCCAGGCGCAGCGCGACTTTGTCTCACAGTTCGCGAACGTCCTCGTCTCCGCGAAGTCAGTCTGATCTGGGGCCACGGCTGCCTCAGCGATGATCGAGGACAGGCACGAGCCCATGACGACGGGAGAGGCGGACCCCGGCCGTTTGCTGGGTAGTTTCATCCGCGCGCAGCGACAGATGGCCAATCTGTCGCTGCGTCAGATGTCGGCGATGACCGAGGTGTCCAACCCCTACCTGAGCCAGATCGAGCGCGGACTTCACGAGCCGTCACTCCGCGTGCTCAAGTCGATCGCAGACGCGTTAAACGTGTCGGCCGAGACTCTCTTTGAGCAGGCCGGCCTGATCAAATCCACTGAAAAACTGGACGAGGAGTCCACCGAGCGCGCCATCCGAGCCGACCAGCGACTCACGGAACCACAACGTCGGGCGCTGCTCAGTGTCTACCGCAGTTACGTTGGGGACAACGCCGAGTAAGATTCATGACGCGCCTGGCCGACCAACTGTTCTGCTGTCTCACGGCGCTTAGGAGCCCACACCATGTCGCAAGCACCGAGTCCTGATTCCACCAGTCGTGCGATCCTCGACCGTCTGGGCGTTGCCGAAGACCCCCTGATCGCGGCAGACCCTGTCTCGTTCCTGCGTTCGTTGACTGCGGCGGGTGTTGCTCTCGTCAAAAACCCAACGGGAACGGCCGCTGCGAATGCGCGGCTGGCGATCGGCATGGCGGCAGTGCTGCGCGCAACCGCCGGGCGCGCGGTCGGCCTGGACACTGCTGGCCCCCTGTCTCCGACCCACGGCGACAAGCGATTCCTGGACTCTGCGTTCGCCGAGAATCCGCTGTACTTCCTACTCGCTCAGCAACACCTATTGAGCGAACAACTGGTGACTGAGTTGCTTGATGCAGCCGGGCTCGACCACGGCCAGGACGCCAAAGCCCGGTTTGCCGCGAAGTTCATCCTCGACGCTCTAGCCCCCACGAACACGCTTGCGGGCAATCCCGCGGCGCTACGCGCGGCCTTTGACACCGGCGGCAAGAGTCTCGTGCGGGGCGCGAAGAACATGCTGGACGACATCCGTCACAACGGAGGCTGGCCATCGCAGGTCGATGGCTCAGATTTCGAGGTCGGGGTCAATATGGCGGCGACCCCGGGTTCGGTCGTCTACCGCAGCGATCTGATCGAGTTGATCCAGTACGAACCGCAGGGCAATCGGGTCCACGAGGTTCCGCTTCTGTTCTGCCCGCCGTGGATCAACAAGTACTACATCATGGACCTTGCCCCCGGGAAGAGCCTCATCGAATGGGCGGTCCAGCACGGCCACACCTGCTTCGCGATCAGTTACCGCAACCCCGATTCCTCGATGCGGGACCTTGGCTTTGAGGACTACCTGCGGCAGGGGCCGTTGGATGCGGTGCGCGTCGTCCGCGAGATCACCGGCGCCTCACAGGTCAACACCGTCTCGGTCTGCCTCGGCGGCACGTTGACTGCCATCGGTCTCGCGCACAACGCGGCGATCGGCGATCGCTCGATCAAGTCGGCTACGTTCCTCAACACCCACACCGACTTCAGCACACCCGGAACCCTTGGCGTCTTCACCGACGAAGCCACGATCGCCGGTCTCGAGAAGCAGATGGCAAAGCGCGGCTACCTCGAGTCCGAGAAGATGGCGCACACCTTCGATGCCCTGCGGGCCAACGACCTGGTCTTCTCGTATGTCGTCAACAACTGGTTGCTCGGCAAGAAGCCGCCGGCCTTCGACCTGCTGGTGTGGAACAAGGACAGCACCCGGATGCCGGCCAAGATGCATGCGCAGTACCTGAGATCGTGCTATCTGAAGAACCAGTTCTCCCAGGGACAGTTCGAGGTCGAGGGCCAGAAGGTCGATCCTGGCAAGGTGGACATCGACACCTACGTGCTGTCTGCGGTCGATGACCACATCGTCCCTTGGGTCTCTGGCTACAAGACCGCGCACCTGCTCGGTGGGCGCAACCGCTTCGTGCTGAGCACCTCTGGCCACATCGCCGGGATCGTCAACCCGCCTGGCCCCAAGGCCAAGCACTGGGTCAACGAAGATGGCCTCCCGGCTGATCCGCTGGAGTGGAAGGCCGGGGCGCAGCTGAAGGACGGCACGTGGTGGGAGGACTGGGCGACCTGGATCGCCGAGCAAGGCGGACCCAAGGTGGCCGCTCGCCGACGGCTCGGTAGCAAGGAACACCCGCCGATCGAGGCAGCCCCCGGGCTGTATGTGCGTACGCGCGCGTGAGGATGCCGCGAACAGGGGCGGATGACAGCCGGGTCATCCGCATCGGTGGGCTCCGAGTCAGCATGCGCGTCCAGGGCGAAGGCGAGCCGGTGCTGTTGCTCAACGGGTTGACGCGGCCCAAGGAAAGTTGGGGCCCTTTCGCGCAAGCCTTGAGCAGGCGCACCATCGTGACCTTCGACGCACCCGGCGTGGGTGGGAGCCCCAACCCGATCCTGCCTCTGTCGATCGTGAGACTGGCCGGACTCGCTGCCTCCATCCTTGATGCAGTTGGTCTGGCACACGCCGACGTGCTCGGGTATTCCTACGGCGGCGCCATTGCCCAGCAGCTCGCGGTCGATGCCCCGACGAGGGTGCGACGGCTCGTTCTGGTGTCGACGTCCTGTGGCATCGGAGCGACGCCGGGCGGCCCCTACGCGTTCGGCAGCCTCCGTCCGTCGCCGGAGCAAAACTCCTGGCCGCGTCCAAATGTCTTGGGCACGTGGTGGCAGTCTCTTGCCATCTCCACCTGGTCGAGCATTCCGTTCCTCGGATCGATCCAAGCACCTACTCTGGTCGTCTGCGGGGCCCGCGACCGGGTGGCACCTCCAGCGAACAGCGCGTTGTTGGCCCGGCGCATCCCCGGCGCAGACCTCGTGCTGTTGCCCGCTGGCCATGATCTGCAAAAACGCGGTCCCGCGCGCATGCTGGCCGACACGGTGGGGCCGTTCCTGGCCGACCGACGCGTCGTCGAGTCACGGTTGATGCGCGTCTAAATCAGTCCGTTGACACCGCGGTTCACCGCCCTCGATTGAGCGCGACGCCGTCGGCTACCGCCGAAGGTCCAGCGCGTGCTAGCCGAACGCCAGCTGGACGTCGTCTGAGGACGGTGCGCGAGGACGTTCGACGGTCCCGGAGTCCGCCGCCGGCTCCTCGGTGGTCGAACCGGAGGAAATCGCCACCACCGCTGGGTCGATGCGCATCACGGCGTACCCCGCGACGGCCCCCGCTCCGAAGCCGGGCGCGAAGATCCGGACCGGCTCTGTGATGACGCCGTCCCGCACCGCGTCATGGATGGCAAGCGGGATGCTCGCCGAGGACGCATTGCCGACTTCACTGATGTTGAAGTAGAGGCTGTCGGCGGACAGTCCTGCTTGCGCGGCGAGCTGGCCCACCATCGTCTTGTTGGCCTGGTGCGGAATGATCAGGTCGATGCTGTCCAGGAGCGAGTCTGCCACTCCATCCGGGTCTGGAAGAGCCTTGATCTCGCCGATCATCTGCTCGAGGTAGCGACCGGCCAGCGACTTCACCTCAGGGCCGTAGACGGTGATGTTGTTATCGAACGCAGGGTTGGGCCAAATGATCGAGTTCACCTCGCTGGCTGGACCGCTGGCATAGGTCTGCAGATATTCGATGTCGGGCGGTTGGTCCTGCGGTGCCACGCCGATGACGAGGGCGGCGGCGCCGTCAGCGAAGATCATCCGGGACGGCCGGACATTGCCGATCTTGTCCGAGAACTTCTCCGCGCAGACCACAAGCACCGGGCGCTCGACCTCCTGAAGCAGTCGCGTCGCGTCTGACAAGCCGTATGGCATCCCGGCACACGCGGCCACGAGGTCGTAGGAGCCGTGGGTTTGCTGGATTCCCAGCTGGCCGGATATCCACGTCGCGATCGACGGAATCATCCGGGTGCTCGTGCACGTGCACACCAGCACCGCCCCGATGTCTCCTGGTCCTCGCCCGGACTTGGCCAGCGCGGCTCTCGCCGCCTGCAGGGCGATCTCCTCGAGGCTGCGCGAGGTGTAACGTCGTTGCTCGATCCCGGTCTTGTCACGAATCTCGTCGGCCGTCATCGGTGACCAGTTGTAGGCGGCGTTTCGGATCAGATCCTCGTTGCTGCAGACCTGGTCTCCGTGGACCACGGCCAGCGCCTCTATCCGCGGCATGACGGAGAATTGAGTTCTCACGTTCACCGCGTTGTAGGGCCGGATCGGCTGAGTCGCCTCGTCCGCCGGGCGGGTCGGTGCGCGAGAAACACCCGTGGCGAGGCGCCGAAGAAAGTGGCGAACTTCTTGGTCGCGCGGGTGAAAGACGACGACGTAGTCGTCGTCCTTCAGTTGACCGACCTCGACGAGCTCGGCCTGCGAACGGTCCCATGGGTACTGGTTGTGCAGGACCATTGCCCAACGATGCAGGGCTTCAAGCTCCGGAACATCCTCGGCACAATCGATGATGTCGTCGAAGTCGTAGGTCGGGTAGTCCGCTGAGTAGCCGTTCAGCCGGAACGTCAGGTTGCTGGGGTCGGAAAGGATCTCTGCCACCGTGGGCTTGATCGCTGACAACTCGGTGGCATGGTGCTTGCGGTGCCCGAACACAGGGAACAGGACCTCGAAGATCCTGTCTTCGGCGGCGGCATCCCATGTCGCTGGCAGTGCCTCGTAGGCGCTCTGAACTGCGGCGACCTTGAGGTCACCGTCTTCCCACGGGGTGACGACCGGCAGGAAGACGTCGCTGCGGTTGCGCGGCACGTCGCTCCACCGGGTCGGTCGCTTCTCATACATCGTGAGGGCGAAGCGACCGGTCCAGAACATGTTGAGCGCGACGTCACGCATCAACGCGTAGCGGCTTGCGTAGCTGCCGTTCTCCACGCGCTGCAGGATGTCCGTGCCGGTCGGGGCCTTCGCCTCGAAGTCGCGCCGGATGACGCTGTCCAACTGGTCCAGGTCGTCAATGGCCGAGAGGTCGAGCTCAGGGACAAAGTTGGAGGGAAAAACGATCCGGTCATGGTGGTTGAGTACGAATGGCTGCATTGCACGATCCCTTGGTGTCAACTTTTACGAGCGTACCGCGGATGCGCAGATCAGCGGGGTCTCCGTGTGGGTGGATCTGAACCGCACCTTCGGGTTGCGCTTCGGCAACTCGAGTGAAGCTTGGGTGGCGAACCGGCTCGTGCAGCGGGGGAGGGGACCCCAACTTATTCTGTTCAGTTCGTAGCGGACCGTCGTACGGTATTCGCAATCGCCTGCCGGTCAGAATGGCGGATGCCTGAGTGGTGCCCCGCTGCCCTCATAGTCGCGGCCCCCATGGGTGTGCGACCCTCGAGGTATGGTCGATATCAAGGTTCGCGTCCTCGACGTGGGGGAGTGGCAGCTCTTTCGTGAAGCCCGCCTGGCTGCGCTGCGTGATGCGCCGGAGGGGTTCGTCGCGCGTTTTGAGGATGAAGCGTCCTACGACGACGACGTCTGGCGCCAGCGCATGACGGACGCGCGTCGTATCGTCGCTGAGCGCGGGGACGAGACTGTGGGCTTGGTCTGTCTGGGACTGCACAACGAGGATCCCGAGACCGGCGAGGTGTTTGCCCTGTGGACCGCCCCGACCGTGCGTGGTGAACGAGTTGGTCGGGCCCTGGTGTCAACCGCAGCGCAGAAGGCGGCCGAGGACGGTTGCAGGCTGCTCTATTTCTGGGCAGGCTCTGATAACGCTTCCGCGGTGGGCTTCGCAAGCAGCTTCGGCTTTCGCCCGACATCGGAGCGCCGGCCAGTCCGGGTTGCCGAGGGTGCGACCGAGAAGGATGCGGACGAGGTCGCCATGGTGTTGCCCCTCTCGCCGGACCCGACCCAGAAGCCGAACCCCTACATGGGGTGATGCATGAGGAGACCGTCCGACCGGGGCAGGCTGGTCGGGGAAGTTGTCGATTCATTTGATGCAACAGGCAGACTACAACCTGACATAATGTTGATTATCGGCGTTTAAAGAATGGGAGTAGGAAAAGATGCGACAGCTCCCTCCTCTCGGGCGAGAAGCCGATCAGCCTGACGACGCTGCGATCGGCCAGCAACGCGATCGCAGCAGACCGTCACCGTACGATCGACTTCCTTAACTGGCTCCACGACCACGGCCTCACACTCGAGCAGTTAAGACAGGAGCACCTCGATGCCTGGCTGGCCCACGGGCCCACCACCCGCAGGTTCGTCGACCGCTTCATCCCGTGGGCGATCAAGTGCCGGCTCGCAGATCCCGACCTCGACATCTCGAGGTCTCCCCGCGGCACCAGTCCGAGACCATCCAAGCCCGAGCAGGACGCAGCCGTGGAGTGCGTGGTCTACTCCGACACGCTCAGCGTGCGTGACCAGCAATTGGGTGTTCCGCGGCTACTCCCCCGGTCAGCACATCCGGGGCGCGACCTTGCGACAGCGTTTGAAAGTCGTCTTCAACACCCGCGCGGCGCGAGCAGAGGTATCCCAAGATCATCAGGCCGTGAAGGTGAAACCGGCGCCGGTCAGGATCCGCCTAGTACGTCAGCCGCTGCAGCCACGCCGTTCTCGGTCGCGAGGGCGGCGCCGTACCACCGGGCGGCCTCCGCGGCTTCTGGCGTAAGCGCCCGGACAAGGGCGTCGTGCAGCCGGTCC
>CAJDUR010000021.1_pt2 | contig 20544 bp, 18 predicted proteins | sample 7391191 | NCBI WGS metagenome assembly CAJDUR01 (sample SAMEA7055688, study PRJEB34461) | soil metagenome | biome: terrestrial ecosystem; feature: Peninsula; material: soil | place: Antarctica | collected 2016 | reverse complement strand
CCCTCGGGCGCCGGGAAGTCGACCCTGGTCGACCTCCTCCTCGGGCTGATGCCGCCGACACAGGGCCGGGTCGAGCTCGACGGGACTTCGATCAGCGACCTCGACCGCTCGTGGCGCGACCGGGCCGGCTACGTCCCCCAGGAGGTGGCGGTCTTCGACGGCACGGTCGGGCAGAACGTCGCGCTCACGTGGCGGGACGACTACGACCACGACCGGGCCTGGGACGCTCTGCGGGTGGCCCAACTCGACGGCATCGTGCGGGACCGGACCGGCGGCCTTGACGGGGCCGTGGGGGACCGCGGCCTCTCCCTGTCAGGCGGTCAGCGCCAGCGCCTCGGGATCGCCCGCGCGCTCTACAACAACCCCTCGCTCCTCGTCCTCGACGAAGCGACGAGTGCGCTCGACAACATGACCGAGGCCGCCATCAACGCAGCCATCACCCAGATGCACCGCGAGCGCACGGTGGTGCTCGTCGCGCACCGGCTCTCGACCGTCCGGCACGTCGACCAGATCTTCTTCCTCGACCGGGGCCGGTTGCGCGCGCAGGGCACCTTCGACGAGTTGGTCCGGACGGTGCCGGACTTCGCCGCGCAGGCTGCGCTCGCCGGGATCACCGGCATCACCGGGGTCACCGAGACAGCCCCGGACCACAGAGACCGATGACCCAAGGACAACCGATGATTGACGCCCCCCGCCCCCGGCTGCTCATCCTCGTCCTGTCGGACATCACCCGGGACCCTCGAGTCCTCAAGCAGGTCCGGCTCTTCGCCGACCGGTACGCCGTGACGACCTGCTCCTTCGGCGAGGCACCCGACGGCGTGGTCGAGCACATCAGCCTCGGTGCCGAGGCCCGAGGGTGGCCCAACGACAAGGCGGGCCTGGCCCTGCGCCGGCACGATCACGTCTACTGGTCCCTGCCAGCGGTCGAGGCTGCACCTGCTGAGGCGGTATGCCGCCCACGCAACCTCCGCGACGACCGTGTCGCAGGGCATCGCCGACGCCTACCGCCGCAACTTCGGCCTCGACTGTGCGGTCGTGGCCAACGCCGCGCCCTATCAGGACCGGACCCCGCAACCGGTGCACACGCCGATGCGAGCGATCTTCACCGGGGCCGCCCAAGCCGCCCGGCACGTCGACCTCATGATCGAGGCGATGCGCGAGGTCCCGCAGGGGCTGACCCTCGACCTCTACCTCATGCCCAACGAGCCGGACTATCTTGCAGCGCTGCAGTCAGCCGCGGACGAGGTGTCGTCGGTGCGGATCCTGCCCGCCGTGCCGTTCGCCGAGTTGATGGACACCGTCGCCTCCTACGACATCGCGCTGGCCTTCCAGCGGCCGACGACGTTCAACATCAAGTACGCCGTGCCCAACAAGTTCTTCGAGGCGATCCAGGCCCGCACGGCCGTCGTCGTCGGACCGGCCCCGGAGCTCGAGGCGGTCGTGCGAAAGCACGGATTCGGTGTCGTGACCAGCGATTTCACAGCGGAGGCCCTGGCAGAGACGCTGCGCGGGCTCACACCGGAGCGGGTGGCCACGCTGAAAGCGGCGGCGGACGGGGCGGCCTACGACCTCTCGGCGGAGCGCGCCGAAGGGCCCTGGGTCACCGCGGTCGACACGATGGCGGCCACCGCCCGACGCTGAGCCGTCAGAGCTTGGCCAGGTCCTGCCGGCAGCGGTTCTCGAAGTCGCCCAGCTCACCGATCGACTCCTCGATGTCCTTGCGGCGCTGCTCGAGGTCGGTGCGCCGCTCGTCGATCTGGGACAGGACGTACTCGAGCTGGGCCCGTCTCCCGCGCGGGGCATCGAAGAGGTCGATGATGGTGCGGATCTCCTCGAGGGGGAAGCCGAGTCGCTTGCCCCGGAGGATGAGATTGAGGCGGGTGCGGTCCCGGCGGTGGTAGACCCGGGTGGTGCCGCGGCGCTCGGGGGCGATGAGGCCGAGGTCCTCGTAGTGGCGCACGGTGCGATGGGTCACGCCGAACTCAGCGGCGACCTGGGCGATCGTCCACGTCGGTCCGCTTGGCATAGGTCCCATGATGCCGTACGTTTACGTTTACGTAAAGGTAAAGATGCGCCACCCGAGGAGATTTGCCGATGTTCGAACTGAGCCAAGAGCACGAGGACTTCCGCAAGGTCGTGCGCGACTTCGCCGAGAAGGAGGTCGCGCCGCACGTCGCCGAGTGGGACCGCGACTCCCACTTCCCGACCGACCTCGTCCCCAAGATGGGGGAGCTGGGCCTCTTCGGCCTCGTCGTCCCGGAGGAGTTCGGCGGGTCGGACGCCGACTTCACCAGCCTCTGCGTCGCCATCGAGGAACTCGGCCGGGTCGACCAGTCGATCGGCATCACGCTCTCGGCCGGCGTCGGTCTCGGCATCAACCCGATCCTCAGCTTTGGCAACGACGAGCAGAAGCACCGCTTCCTGCCCGACCTCGTGGCCGGCCGTGCCCTCGCCGGCTTCGGCCTGACCGAGCCCGAGGCCGGCTCGGACGCTGGCGCCACCAAGACCCGCGCCGTCCGCGACGGGGACGAGTGGGTCATCGACGGGGCCAAGGCGTTCATCACCAACTCGGGCACCGACATCACCTCCGTGGTCACGGTGACGGCCCGGACCGGCACCAAGGAGAACGGCTCCGCGCAGATCTCGGCCATCATGATCCCTTCTGGCACAGCGGGATTCACCGTGGAGCCGGCCTACCACAAGCTCGGCTGGCACATCTCGGACACGCATGGCCTGAGCTTCGAGGGGTGCCGCGTCCCGTCGGAGAACCTCCTCGGCGCCGAGGGCGAGGGCTTCAAGCAGTTCCTCAAGACCCTCGACGACGGTCGCATCGCGATCTCGGCGCTGGCGGTCGGGCTCGCCCAGGCCTGCCTCGAGCAGGTCACCTCCTACGCCTCGACCCGGATCGCGTTCGGCAAGCCGATCGGCGTCAACCAGGGCGTCTCCTTCCAGGTCTCCGACCTCGCCGTCATGGTCGAGGCGGCCCGGCTGCTCACCTACAAGGCCGCGTGGCTCAAGGATGAGTTGCACGTCGGCCGACGCTCGGTCAAGGAGGTCAAGCACGCGGCAGCGATCGCCAAGCTCTACTCGACCGAGGCCGCCGTGACCGCCACCCGCATCGCGACGCAGATCTTCGGCGGCAACGGCTTCATGGAGGAGTATCCCGTGGCCCGCTTCTACCGGGACGCCAAGATCCTCGAAATCGGCGAGGGCACCTCCGAGGTGCAGCGAATGGTCATCGCCCGAGGCCTCGGTCTCCCGCAAGCCTGAGAGGATGAGTCGTATGCCGCTGAGAGAGCCAGTCACGCCGGGTCCCTTCGCATCGGAGCACGTGGGCGACGACCCGCGCGTGGCCGATGTCCGCCGCCGCCTCAACATCTCCTTCGCGGGCTCAGCGCTGCCCCCTGAGAAGGCCCGGGCCAAGCTCGACAAGCAGGGCAAGATCTTTGTCCGGGACCGGATCGCGCTGCTCTTCGACGAGGGCTCCTTCGTCGAGGACGGGCGCTATGCCAACTCGCTCGAGAAGGGGCTGCCGGCCGACGGCGTCGTCACCGGCCGCGGCACGGTCGACGGGCGTCCCTCGATCGTCATCGCCAACGACCCCACCGTCAAGGCCGGCTCGTGGGGCAAGCGGACGGTCGAGAAGATCATCCGGGCCACCGAGATGGCGCTGCGCGAAGAGCTGCCGATCTTCTGGTTCGTCGACTCTGCCGGCGCGCGGATCACCGACCAGGTGGAGATGTTCCCGGGCCGGCGGGGTGCCGGGCGGATCTTCCACAACCAGGTGGCGCTGTCGGGCAAGGTGCCCCAGATCTGCTGCCTCTTCGGCCCGAGCGCCGCGGGCGGTGCCTACATCCCGAGCTTCTGTGACCTGATCATCATGGTCGAGGGCAACGCCTCGATGTATCTCGGCAGCCCGCGGATGGCCGAGATGGTCGTGGGCGAGAAGGTGTCGCTGGAGGAGATGGGCGGGGCCCGGATGCACTGCACGGTCTCCGGCGTCGGGGACCTGCTCGCGCAGGACGACGTCGAGGCGATCGAGCTGGCCAAGCTCTACTTCTCCTACGTGCCGGGCAACTGGCGCGACCAGCCGCCGACCTATGCCGGTGAGGAGCCGACGGCGCCGTTGACCAAGCACACCGTGCCCGAGCGGGAGTCGGTCGGCTTCGACATCCACGAGGTCATCGACGGGCTGGTCGACGAGGAGTCCTTCTTCGAGCTCAAGCCGCTGTGGGCCGGTGAACTCGTCATCGGCTACGGCCGGATGGCCGGCCAGACCGTCGGGATCGTGGCCAACAACTCGATGGTCAAGGGTGGGGTGCTCTTCACCGACAGCGCCGACAAGGCGGCCCGCTTCATCTGGCTCTGCGACGCGTTCAACATCCCGTTGATCTACCTGGCCGACGTGCCGGGCTTCATGATCGGCTCGGAGGTCGAGCGTGGTGGGATCATCCGGCACGGCGCCAAGATGGTCAGCGCGGTCGCCTCGGCCACGGTGCCCCAGTTCTGCGTCGTGGTCCGCAAGGCCTACGGCGCCGGTCTCTACGCGATGGGTGGACCCGGCTTCGGCCCGGATGCCACGATCGCCCTGCCGACCGCCCGGATCGCCGTCATGGGTCCCGAGGCAGCGGTCAACGCCGTCTACGCCAACAAGATCGCCGAGGTCGAGCAGGCGGAGGGCCCCGAGGCTCGGGACGCCTACGTGGCCGCTCGGCGCACGGAGTACGAGCAGGACGTCGACATCGAGCGGCTCGCAGCGGACCTGGTCCTCGACTCGATCATCGAGGCCGACCAGTTGCGCGACGACCTCGTGCATCGCCTGGCCTACGCGTCCCGCCGCGACCGACACTTCAGCGAGCGCCGCCGCTCGGTGCCACCGGTCTGAGTTGCTGATCGAGCTCCACTGCACCTGATCACCTCCGGCTGGCCCAGCCGGGGGTGCACTCGGCCCCGCGCCGGCGGGTAGTGGCGCGCGGGAGTGGCGCAGCGGCATACGGTGGCGTGCGCCGTAGGCTTGGCGGGCCCACCCCGCCCGGAAGGACTGACCATTCTCGAGAAGTTGCAGGCCGTCGACCGCGCTGCGGAGAGGTCGCTCCCGCTCTACCGTCGCTTCGGCTTCTGGTTCCCGCTCGCGGTCTACGTGCTGTCGCGGCTCCTCGTACTGGTCGCTGGGATCGTGCTGGCCAAGAACCAGATGGCGCTGCCCATCGGCACCCCGCACGTGCGGATCATGTATCCGATGCCGGCCGACCCCGGCTACTGGGCGGCGATGACGAACTGGGACGGCCAGTGGTATCGCGTCATCGCCGAACAGGGTTATCCCGCAACGCTGCCGCTGCAGGTCAACGGCACGGTCGACATGAACCCGTGGGCCTTCTTCCCCGTGTTCCCCCTGCTCGTGCGCGCGCTCATGCAGGTCACCGGACTGCCGTTCATCATCGCCGGACCACTGCTGTCCACCGTCATCGGCCTGGTGGCGATGTGGGCGCTGTTCCGGCTCGTCGACCGCGCGGTGGGCCGCTTCGAGGCCATCGTCGCGGTGGTGGCGACCTGCTTCTACATCGCGTCCCCGGTCTTCTCCGCGTCCTACACGGAGTCCTCCGCCCTGCTGCTCGTCGTCCTCGTGCTGCTCCTGCTGCGGGCCCGGGCCTACCTCTGGGTGGTCCCCGCGCTGCTGCTCCTGGCCCTGACGCGCAACGTCGTCGTGGCCATGGTCCCGGTCATCCTCGCCCACGCCGTCGTGCGCTGGCGCCAGGACGACGAGGGGCCCCACCCGGTGCGGCTCCGGGTCGGCCTGGGCCTCATGGCGGTCTATGCGGGCGCCCTGACCTTCCTGTGGCCGACGATCGTCGGCATCGCGACTGGGCTCCCCGACGGCTACAACCAGACGATGCTGGCGTGGCGGATCCAGACCAAGCTCAAGCTCTACATGTGGTGGAACCTGCTCTACGTCTACTACGGGATCTGGGGGCAGATCCTCGGGGTCCTCGGGGTCGCCGCCTTCACGTGGTTCATGCTGTCGCGCCACTCCTGGCGCTGGGGCCCGGAGATCTGGGGCTGGGCGGGCGCCTACCCGGCCTACATCATCCTCGTCACGAGCACGACCCCGAGCCGGATCCGCTACGGGCTGTTGGCCTTCCCGATGACGCTGATCATCGCGTGGTTCATCCAGCTGCCCTGGCTGCGGCGATGGCGGTGGTGGCTGCTCGGCGCGATCGTCGTCGCTGGAGCCATCCAGATGTGGTGGTGGACCGAGCACTACCTGATCATCAGCAACGTCACCGACGACCTCTATCCCTGACGGTCAGCTGCTCTGGCGGGTCAGCTGCTCTGGCGGGCCAACTGCCTTGGCGGGTCAGCTGCCCTGCGGGTCAGGCCCGGGCTGAGGCGACCTCGAACCAGTCGATCCCGAGGTCACCGAGCAGTTCGCGCAGCAGCGGCAGGGACAGCCCCACGACGTTGTGGTGATCGCCCTCGATCCCCGTGATGAAGGCTCCGCCGAGCCCGTCGATGGTGAAGGCGCCGGCCACGTTCAGCGGCTCGCCGGTCGCGACATAACGCTCGATCTCCTCGTCCGACAGCTCGGCGAAGTGCACGGTCGTCGACGCTGTCGCGCCGAGCGTGCCAGCCCCGCCACCCGCGGCGACGTCCCGCTCGTCCCGGACCCAGTGCCCGGTGTGCAGCACGCCGGACCGCCCACGCATGCGTCGCCACCGCGCCACCGCCTCGGCCGCGTCGGCCGGCCTGCCGTGCACCTCGCCGTCGAGCTCCAGGACTGAGTCGCACCCCACCACCACGGCCGACCGGGTGGTCGCCGAGGCGACCGCCTCACACTTGGCCCGGGCGAGCAGCAGCGCCACATCGGCGGGCCCGAGCCGCCCGTAGCGGTCCAGGGAGTCGGCGACGACGAGGTCCTCGTCGACGTCACTGACGACGACCTCGGGATCGATCCCGGCGGCGCGCAGCGTGGCGAGCCGGGCCGGCGACGCCGAAGCGAGCACGAGGGTGACCCTGGGGGTCGTCGGGGAGGGGAGGGGAGCCATGCCCGGAATGATAGGGCCGCGGGCTCAGGGCCAGGTCATCGTGGGTCGGAGGGCCGCTGATTGGGCTGGTACGCGCTGGGTATGCCTCCTGCCGTACCCGCCCTCGGCCGCCACTCATTTCAGGCGCGGCCCGCCCTTCGAAGGAGCCTTCATGCCCAGCTATACGCGCAGGACCACCATCGACGTCGATCAGGACACGGCCTACGCCTACCTGTCGAAGGCGGAGAACCTCCCCGAGTACTTCCCCCGCATCACGGAGGTGACCCGCACGACTGGCGACGAGGTCGAGACCACGGCCGTCATCGCGCCGCCCGGCGAGGCGGAGCAGAAGGTCCATGGGACGGCGTGGTTCAAGGCCGACGACGACGCACGCAAGGTCGAGTGGGGTTCGGAGGGCTCGAACCGCTACCACGGGGAGCTCGATTTCGATGCGGCCGGCGATGCCGGCACCTCAGTGCGGCTCACGATCACCACCGAGAGCGGCCACCCCGGTATCGAGGAGTCGATCGATGAGACGCTGGCGACGATCTCGGACAAGCTCACGTCAGGCTCCTGACTGCTCACCGTGGCTCGGCGTCCCCGTGATCGAGCGAGCCCTCCTGCCGTGCGGCAGACTGACCTGGTGCACGGGACGAGCAGGGCCAGGTGAGCACCCTCACGCTGCGCGCGACCGGTCGCGCGCCCACCGACGTGGTCTGGGGTCGCTACGTCGACACTCGCCTCTGGTCGACGTGGTCGCCGCAGATCCGCTCCGTCGTGCTCGACGCCGGCACCCACGACCTCCGAGCCGGGCTGACCGGACGAGTCGTCGGACCCTTCGGTGTCGGCGTGCGCTTCGAGGTGGTGTCGCTCCACGAGGCGACGATGACGTGGGCGTGGCGGGTGCACGCGGGACCGGTCACCATGCTGATGCACCACGCCGTGCTGGCTGACCCTGCAGGGTCGACCACGACACTCACCATCGAGGGAGCCGCGCCGGTCGCGGTCGCGTATTCGCCGCTCGCCCGGCTCGCGCTGCAGCGGCTCGTTCATCCCTGACCGGGCTGGGCGGAGGTGCCACACCGACGATCTGGCCGCTCCCGCGTCCCTTGGATGAGTGCTCAAGACGTAGCGTGGGCACCATGGTCCTCACCGGCGTCACCTCGTCCCTGCAGCATCGCCTCGGGCTCGCGCTGCGCTCGCGGGTGGCTGGCGATGACGCCCCTGTCCACGCGCAACGCATCTGGGGCGCCGAGGGGGAGCGCTGGTTCACTCCTGACGACCCCATCTGGCGGGTGCACGCCGACGCCTCGATGTTTGCTGGCGGGATCGCCTCGTTGCTGCTGCAGTCACTCCAACCGCTGGCCATGGCGGGGGTCGCCGGCCACAGTGGCTACAAGAGCGACCCCTGGGGACGCTTGCAGCGCACCAGCCACTACCTGGCCATCACCACGTTCGGCACCGTCGAGCACGCCCACGAGGTCATCGGCCACGTCCGCAGCATCCACGAGCGGGTGCGCGGCAGGGACGAGCGTGGCCGGCCCTACTCCGCAAGCGATCCCCACCTGTTGCGCTGGGTGCACCTCGCCGAGGTCGACTCCTTCCTTCGCGCCCACCAAGCCTTCGGCGCTGAGCCGCTCTCGCCGGGTGACGCCGACCGTTACGTCGAGCAGACGGGCACCCCGGCGACCCTGCTCGGGGTCATCGATCCACCCCGCAGCGTCAGCGAGCTGCGCGCGGCGCTACAGGACTACCGGGCTGAACTCGAGACGACCGCGGCCGCGCGCGAGGCCGCTCGATTCCTGCTCCTGAGCCCACCGCTGCCCTACCTCGTGCGCCCGGGCTACGGCGCCATCGCCTCGGGTGGGGTGTCGCTGCTGCCCCGGTGGGCGCTCGACATGCTCGGTATCCCGCTGCCGGGTTCCGCGATCCGCTTCGCGGCCCGCCCGCTCGGACACATCGGGATCAACGCCGTGCGGTGGGGCATGGCGGGGCTCACCGAGCGTCGCCCGTCCGACCCGCTCTCCGCCGACGAGGCCGCAGCCGGCTGAGCGGCATACGGCGCCTCAGAGGTGCCCGAGGACCGCGGCACGCAGCGTGTCCAGGCCCACGCCGCCGACGTCGAGGGCGCGCCGGTGGAAGGCCTTGAGGTCGAAGGCATCCCCCTCGCGGGCCTTGACCTCGTCCCGCAGCTGGAGCCAGAGCCGCTCGCCGATCTTGTAGCTGGGGGCCTGCCCGGGCCAGCCCAGGTAGCGGTTGAGCTCGAAGCGCAGCACCTTCTCGTCCATGAAGCCGTAGCGGGTCAGGTAGGTCCACGCCTTGTCGTAGTCCCAGGCGCCGCCGCCGACCTCCTCGGGCGCGTCGAAGCCGCAGTGCACGCCGATGTCGATGACGACGCGAGCCGCTCGAAGGGACTGTCCCGCAAGCCAACCCATCCGGTTGCCCGGGTCGTCCATGTAGCCGAGCTCGGCCATCAGTCGTTCCGCATAGAGCGCCCAGCCCTCACCGTGACCCGACGTCCAGGACTGGAGCCGGCGCCACTCGTTCAGCAACGCGGAGCGATAGGTCGTCTGCCCGACCTGCAGGTGGTGCCCCGGGACGCCCTCGTGGTAGACGGTCGAGAGTTCGTTCCACGTCTGGAACTCGGTGTTGCCCTTGGGCACGCTCCACCACATCCGCCCCGGGCGGGTGAAGTCGTCGCTGGGGCCGGTGTAGTAGATGCCGCCCGTGTGCGTCGGAGCGATCCGGCACTCGATGGTGCGGACCGGCTCCGGGATGTCGAAGTGGACATCGGCCAGGTCCGCGATGACCTCGTCAGCGCGCTCCTGCATCCAGTCTCGCAGCGCGTCGGTGCCGTGCAGGAGATACTTCTCGTCGGCGTTGAGCAGCTCGACACCGCGGGCCACGTCCGCTCCGGGCTCGAGGCCCTCGGCGATCTGTGTCATCTGGTCGTGCAGGGCGGCGACCTCCTGCTGCCCCCAGGCATAGGTCTCCTCGAGATCGACGGCGGCACCGAGGAAGTAGCGCGACTCGAGCGCGTAGCGCTCCCGGCCGCAGGCGTCCGCCTCCGGGGCGTGCGGGAGCAGTTCGCGATCGAGCCAGTCGGCCATCTCGCCGTATGCCGCTGACGCAGCCTGGGCCGCGCCCGTGAGCTGCGCCAGGACCTCCCCCTCCAGCGGCGCGCCCGCGACCGTTGCGCCGGCGACGAGCTGCGCGAAGTAGCCGTCGTCAGCGGTCAGGTCCCGGGACTGCTCGGCGCACGCGGTGACTTGCCGTCTCGCTGCGATCAGGCCCCGCGCACGGGCGGCCAGCAGGGACTGCTGGTACTGGCCGAGCGCTGCCGGGATCTTGGACAGCCGGACCGCGATCGTGTGCCACTGCGCCTGCGTGTCGGTCGCCATCAGGTCGAAGATGTCCCGCACCTCCTGCAGGGGTGAGGCCAGCACGTTCAGGGCCATCTCGTCCAGCCCCGCGCTGTAGCGCTCCTCGGCCAGGCCCAATTGCTCGGTCATGGCCGCGATGGTCACCCGGTCGACGTCGTCCTCCGGGGTCGCCGAGGCGAGCCGGTCCAGCGCCGTGCGGCGCAGCTGCGACTTGGCCGCGTTGCCCGCGGGGGACAGGTCATCCAGGTCCTCCTCCCGACCGGGGACGCCCAGATAGGTGGCGCTGATCGGGCTGAGCTGCACCCGGGCGTCGAAGTAGGACTCGGCGATACGGTCGACGTCGGTCTGCTGGCGGGCGGGCTGCGCATCAGGTGCGGGGACGGAAGTGGTCACCATTCGACGCTATCCCACGCCATCGGCGCCGACGCCGGCTTGGCCAGCCACGAGGTGGAGACGAATAGATCAGGGGTGGACAGATACATCACACCGGACATTTACGACATAGCAGGCAGCTGGGCTGTGGGCCGGTAGCGACCGAGTCAAGATCTCATCACGAGTTTCGGACAATTCGCCCCCTCGCGTCACGGGGGGTGTTACAACGGGATGAGCGTTCGTCGGCAGGGGCGGCGGAGGCTGCCGGGCATGAGGGCTGGCGCCCCCACCCGACGCTGTCCAACCTTGACTCGTCACTGGATCCGAATCCGGGGGCGGCTCGCAACACGGAGGAGACACAGTGAAGTACGTTCGCCGAGGCGGAGCCGCAGTCGCCGCAGTCGCTGCCCTGAGCATGGTCCTGTCGGCCTGTGGTGCCGGCAACACGTCAAAGAGTGACGGGAGCGCCGCCACGGGTGGAGCCTCCGGGGGCTCTCTCATCGTCGGCACCACCGACAAGGTCGTCTCGATCGACCCGGCAGGTGCCTACGACAACGGGTCGATGCAGGTCCAGACTCAGGTCTTCCAGTACCTGCTCAACTTCCCCGAGGGCAAGGCCGAGCTGGAGCCCGACGCCGCGGAGAAGTGCGAGTTCACGACGCCCACGGAGTACACGTGCACGATGAAGGACGGGCTGAAGTTCGCGAATGGTGACCCGCTGACGGCCAACAGTGTCGCCTTCTCCTACAAGCGGATCCTCACCATCAACGACGCCAACGGCCCGGCCTCGCTGCTCGGCAACATGAAGTCGGTCGAGGCCAAGGATGCCAAGACGGTGGTCTTCACGCTCAAGAACGGGAACGACCAGACCTGGCCGCAGATCCTCGTCACCTCGGCCGGTCCGATCGTCGACGAGAAGGTCTACCCGGCGGACAAGGTCCTGCCCGACGAGGAAGCCGTCAAGGCCCAGGGCTTCTCGGGGCCCTACACGATCGGGACCTACCAGAAGAACCAGATCGCGCAGTTCAAGGCCAACCCCGACTACAACGGCGCCTACAACAAGGCGAAGATCGCCCAGGTGACGATGAAGTACTACACCTCCGCGGACAACCTCAAGCTCGACATCCAGAACAAGCAGATCGACGTCGCGTGGCGCTCGCTCACCCCGACCGACATCGACTCGCTGAAATCGGTTGACGGCATCAAGGTCTACACCGGTGCCGGTGGCGAATTGCGCTACATGGTCTTCAACCTCAAGACGATGCCCGGTGGCACCGACGCGCAGAAGCTCGCGGTCCGCCAGGCGATGGCGTCAAGCATCGACCGGGATGCCCTGTCGACGAAGGTCTACAAGGGCACCTACAAGCCCTCCTACTCGCAGGTTCCGCCGGGCCTGCCGGGAGCCAACGAGGCCTTCAAGACGCTCTACGGCGCCACGCCCAACCTCGCCGAGGCCACGAAGTTCCTCAAGGATGCCGGCGTCTCCACCCCGGTCGCGCTCCAGATCCAGTACAACCCTGACCACTACGGGAGCAGCTCGGACCAGGAGTACAACGAGATCAAGCGTCAGCTCGAGGGGACGAAGCTGTTCACCGTCAGTCTCCAGTCCGCGGAGTGGACGACCTACTCCAAGGAGCGCACGAAGGACGCCTACCCGATCTACCAGCTCGGATGGTTCCCGGACTTCCCGGACGCGGACAACTACCTGACCCCGTTCTTCGGTCCGAACAACTTCCTCCAGTCGCACTACTCGAACGACCAGATGAACGCCCTGCTCGTCGCCGAGGCGACCGAGCCGGACAAGGGCAAGCGGATGGCGCTGATCGGCGAGATCCAGGACAAGGTGGCCAAGGAGGTGCCGACCCTGCCGATGCTCTTCGGTGCCCAGGTGGCCGTCGCCAAGAACGACGTCAAGGGTGTGGAGGAGACCCTCGACGCGGCCTTCAAGTTCCGCTTCACCTCACTGTCGAGGTAACCCGACGCGACGCGACTGGCGGGCCCGGACGGCGACGACTCGGCGTCGTCCCCGTCCGGGCCCGCCACGCGTCCCGCGAGGAAGGACCTGAGCATGGCGATCGCCGAGCTGATGCCGCCTGAGCCCCCGGTCGCCGCCAAGGCACCCGCCGGCCGGGGAGGGATGCCGCCGCTGCTGCGCTACCTGCTCGTGCGGTTCGCGCTGGTCATCCCGATGATCTGGATCCTCGTCACGATGGTCTTCCTGCTCATGCGGGTCATCGGTGACCCGATCAGCGCCGCCCTCGGCGGCCGGCTGCCCCCGAGCGAGATCGCTGCGAGGAAACACGCGGCCGGCCTCGACGGTCCGATCCTCGTGCAGTACTGGGACTACCTGCGCGGGGTGCTGCACCTCGACTTCGGGCGGACCCTGACCGACAACCGGTCGATCACCGAGATCTTCATCGTCAACGGTGCAGCGACCCTCGAGCTCGCGTTCTGGTCACTCATCATCGCCTTCCTCATCGGCATCCCGCTCGGCCGCCTCGCCGCCCGTCACCGGGACCGCCCGCTCGACGTCCTCCTGCGGATCTTCTCGATCGTCGTCTACGCGGCGCCCGTCTTCTTCCTCGGGTTGCTCCTGCAACTGGCCTTCTCGCCCTTCGGGTGGCCGATCGCGGGCCGGTCCAGCATCCAGACCGAGCTCGCCCTGGCCAACGTCTCGCCGAAGACCAACATCATGATCATCGACGCGATCCTCTGGGGGAACCCGGACTACGTCTGGGACGTCCTGCAGCATGCCGTCCTGCCCGCGCTCGCTCTGGGGTTGCTGACCGGTGGGGTCTTCCTGCGGCTGGTCCGAATCAACCTCATCGGGACCCTCGGGGCGGACTACGTCACCGCGGCCAGGGCCCGGGGCGTGTCCGAGCGAAGGGTGATCCGCAAGCACGCCTTCCGCAACGCGCTCGTCCCGGTCGTGACGGTCATGGGGATGCAGATCGCCCTGCTGCTCGGCGGCGCCGTCCTCACCGAGACGACCTTCGAGTGGCAGGGCCTGGGCTACACCCTTGCGCAGTACCTCATCAAGCGTGACTTCGTCGCGGTCCAGGGCATCGTGACCCTCTTCGCGGTGGTCGTCAGCCTCGCGAGCCTGCTCATCGACATCATCGTCGCCTTCGTGGACCCCCGGGTCCGGTTCTGATCGAGGAGCCCCCATGCTGACCCTCTTCCGCGGGACCCACGGCATCCAGCGCGGGATGCTCGTGAGCGGCATCGTGATCACGATCCTCTTCATCGTCCTCGCGGTCTTCGCCCCGCTGATCGCGCCCTACGGCTTCAACGACGCCGGCGCCGCAGGACATGACTTCCCGATCCAGGGAGCGCCGTCCTCAGCGCACTGGTTCGGCACGACGGTGGGCGGAGAAGACGTCTTCTCGCGCGTCGTGTTCGGCGCGCGGACCGCGCTCGAGGTCATCGTGCTCGCGGTGCTCTTCTCGATCGTCATCGGCGTCCCGCTCGGGCTGCTGTCCGGCTACATCGGCCGGTGGGTCGACCGCCTCCTCGTGCTGCTGACCGACGCGATGTACTCGTTTCCCTCCCTGCTGCTGGCCATCATCGTCGCGATCGTCGTCTCCGGGGGGCAGTCCGGCGTGCTCGCTGGCATCCTGGCCGCCGCGATCTCGATCACGGTCGTCTTCATCCCGCAGTACTTCCGGGTCGTGCGCAACGCGACCCTCAGCGTCAAGGTCGAACCCTACGTCGACGCTGCCCGCGTCGTCGGGACGCCCGTGCCCAGGATCCTGGTGCGGCACATCTTCGCGAACGTGCGCCAGACCCTGCCGATCATCGCCACCCTCAACGCGTCGGAGGCGATCCTCACCCTGGCCGGGCTCGGCTTCCTCGGCTTCGGGATCCAGCCGTCCGCTGCTGCAGAGTGGGGGTACGACCTCAACAAGGCGCTTTCCGACGCGACGAACGGGATCTGGTGGACGGGGGTCTTCCCCGGCACGGCGATCGTGCTCATGGTCCTCGGGATCACGCTCGTCGGAGAGAGCCTCAACGACCTGCTCGACCCGAGGCTGCGCGGCAGTCGGGGTGGAACCGAGGCCGCGGACGCTGAGGAGATCGCTCTCGCCGCGGCACACGAGGCGGCGCCCGTCGTGACTCCCGGTGCAGCGGGGGTGCGTCGGGTGGCGACCCTGCGCCTGTCCGACCTGTCGGTCACCTTCACCACCGACGGTGGTCCGGTGCACGCCGTCGACGGGATCAGTTTCGACGTCGCCCCCGGTGAGGTCGTGGGCGTGGTCGGTGAGTCCGGCTCCGGCAAGTCGGTCAGCTCCCGTGCCATCCTCGGCCTGCTGCCAGACACGGCCCACGTCTCCGGCAGCGTCGAGTTGCAGACGGGGGAGCGCGAGGTGCTCGAGCTCATCGACGCACCGGCGCGAGACCTGCGTCGGGTGCGCGGTGACCAGGTCTCGATGGTCTTCCAGGAGCCGTCGACGGCGCTCAACCCGGTCTACACCGTGGGGTGGCAGATCATCGAGGGGATCCGCGCCCACCAGTCGATCAGCCACCGGCACGCGAAGCGCCGGGCGGTCGAACTGCTCGAAATGGTCGGCATGCCGGACCCGGAACGGCGGGTCCACTACTACCCGCACCAACTGTCCGGGGGCCAGAAGCAGCGGGTCGTCATTGCCATGGCGATCGCCTGCGACCCCGATGTCATCATCGCCGACGAGCCGACCACTGCTTTGGACGTGACGGTGCAGGCGGCGGTCCTCGAGCTGCTCCTGGGACTGCGCGACAGGCTCGGCACCGCGATCGTCCTGATCACCCACAACATGGGCGTGATCGCCGACATGGCTGACCGGGTCGTGGTGATGTATGACGGCAAGATCGTCGAGCAGGCGGAGGTCCACGAGATCTTCAAGCGGCCCCAGCACCCCTACACCCGGCGGCTGCTGGACGCCGTCCCGCACCTCGGGCGGGGCACGGGTCAGGAACTCGCGGTGACCGCCGACGCGCCCCCGATACTCGAGATCGACCAGCTCGTCGTCGAGTTCCCGGGAGGCCTGGGCCAACCCTCGTTCCGTGCCGTCGATGACGTGTCGTTCTCCGTCCAGCGCGGCGAAGTGCTCGGGCTGGTGGGGGAGTCCGGGTCCGGCAAGTCGACGGTGGGCCGCTGTGTCGTGGCCCTCCAACGCCCGACCAGTGGCGTGGTGCGCCTCGAGGGCAGAGAAGTCTCCGGGCTCTCGGACCACGACCTCAAACCGTTGCGCCGGCGCTTCGGCTTCGTCTTCCAGGACCCGGCGGCGTCCCTCAACCCACAGCTGACGATCGAGGACTGCGTCCTCGAGCCGTTCCAGGCGGAGGGGAGTCTCCCCGCGGCGGCCCAGCGCGAGAAGGTCCGGTCGCTGCTCGACCGTGTCCAGTTGTCAGCTGCCTATGCCGATCGCTACCCACATGAACTGTCCGGGGGCCAGCGCCAACGGGTCAGCCTCGCCCGCTCGCTCGCGCTCTCGCCCGAAGTCCTCATCGCGGACGAACCTACGTCCGCGCTCGACGTGTCGGTGCAGGCGCGGGTGCTCGACCTGTTCGCCGAGCTGCAGCAGGAGTTGCAGTTCGCCTGCATCTTCATCAGCCACGACCTGGCTGTCGTCGACCTGCTCGCCAACCGGGTCGCCGTCATGCAGCGGGGCCGGGTCGTCGAGATCGGGTCGCGTGCGCAGGTGCTCGGCGCGCCGCGCGAGGAGTACACCAAACAGTTGATCGCTGCGGTCCCGGTCCCCGACCCGGACGAGCAGCGCCGCCGTCGGGAAGCCCGAGGCCACCTCCTGACGGACCTCAGCTGACCGGCGCCGGTCGGCCGGGCCGGTCAGCGCGAGTGGTGGTTGATCCCGCCGGTCAGGGTGAGCCGCTGTTGATCCCGCCGGTCAGCGTGGGAGCCCGGAGGCCTGCCAGCCACCGCCACGGGCGGAGGGGCCGACGAGGCGCCACGCCGGGTCGGACCAGGCGGAGGACCGCGCCCGCCCAGCAGTCGGCACGCCACCGCCGACCGCCGACAGGACCGCCACGAGTGCGGCGACCTCCTCTGCGGTGGCCTTCCCGGCGGTGATCGCAATCATCGGCGCTGATCCCGCGACGGGGGCCGGGTCGGCGCTGTCCGGGTCGGTGCCGTCCGGGTCGGTGCCGTCCGGGTCGGTGGGTTGGCTGCTCACAAGGGGATGTTCCCATGCTTCTTGGGCGGCAGGGTGTCCCGCTTGGTCTTCAGGGCTCGCAGCGCTCGGGTCACGTTCATCCGCGTGTTGGACGGGCTGATGACGGTGTCGATGTAGCCGCGCTCGGCCGCGATGTAGGGATTGGCCAAGGTCTCCTCGTAGTGTGCGACGAAGCCGGCCCGCGCCTCCTCGACGTCCCGGCCCTGCGCCTGCGCGGCCGCGATCTCCTTGCGGTAGAGGATGTTGACGGCGCCCTGAGCGCCCATCACGGCGATCTGCCCGGTGGGCCAGGCCAGGTTGATGTCGGCACCGAGGTGCTTGGAGCCCATCACGTCGTAGGCACCGCCGTAGGCCTTGCGGGTGATGATCGTGATCTTGGGGACCGTCGCCTCGCCGTAGGCGAAGATCAGCTTGGCCCCGCGACGGATGATCCCGTCCCACTCCTGTGAGGCACCCGGCAGGAAGCCCGGCACGTCGACGAAGGTCACCACCGGCACGTTGAAGCAGTCACAGGTCCGCACGAAGCGGGCGGCCTTCTCCGACGCGTCGATGTCGAGGCACCCGGCCAGTTGCAGCGGCTGGTTGGCCACGATCCCGACCGACATGCCGTCGATCCGGGCATAGCCGGTGATGATGTTGGGCGCGAAGAGTGGCGACACCTCGAGGAAGTCCCCGTCGTCGACGACGTGCTCGATGACGGACTTCATGTCATAGGGCACGTTGGGTGAGTCGGGGATGACGGTGTCGAGCCAGCGGTCGTCGTCGGTCACCGCCAGGTCGGCCTCCTCCCCCTCGTCGTAGGCCGGAGGCGTCTCGAGGTTGTTGCTCGGCAGGTAGGACAGCAGCGCCTTGACGTAGTCGATGGCGTCCTGCTCGTCGGTCGCCATGTAGTGCGCGACACCGGACTTGGTGTTGTGGGTCTTGGCCCCACCGAGGTCCTCGAAGGCGATGTCCTCGCCGGTGACGGTCTTGATGACGTCGGGGCCGGTGATGAACATGTGTGAGGTCTGGTCGACCATCACGGTGAAGTCGGTGATGGCGGGGGAGTAGACCGCACCGCCCGCGCACGGACCCATGATGAGCGAGATCTGGGGGATGACCCCGGAGGCCCGGACGTTGCGCATGAAGATCTCGCCGTAGAGCCCGAGCGAGACCACGCCCTCCTGGATGCGGGCTCCGCCGGAGTCGTTGAGCCCGACGACCGGGCAGCCGATCTTCATGGCGAAGTCCATGACCTTGACGATCTTCTCGCCGAAGACCTCGCCGAGCGAGCCGCCGAAGACGGTGAAGTCCTGGGCGAAGACGGCCACCTGGCGTCCGTCCACCTGGCCGTAGCCGGTGACGACACCGTCGCCGTAGGGCCGGTTCTTCTCCTGCCCGAACTGGGTGCTGCGATGCCGGGCGTACTTGTCCATCTCGATGAACGTGCCCTCGTCGAGGAGCATCGCGATCCGCTCGCGAGCGGTCTTCTTGCCGCGCGCGTGCTGCTTCTCCACGGCGCGGTCAGACCCGGCGTTGGCGACCTCCGCGACCCGTCGTTTGAGGTCGGCGAGCTTGCCGGCCGTGGTCGTCAGATCGGGTGCGGTCGCGACGTCGATCGCCGGTGTGTGCTCTGGGGCCATGGCCGCACTCTAGCCTTGTGAACGTGCGCGCTCCCTTGCAGCCAGAGATCATCCGTGCGGCGTTCGTCACGTCCGGCGCTCGATGGTCGGTGCTCGAGTTCCATCCCGCCCTCGGATCGACCAATGACCGCGCCAAAGCGCTCCTCACCGCGGACGCTGCTCCACCGGACGCTCCACGCGGGCACCTGCGCAGGCCCGGACGGGGCGGGACGGGCGCGGCGGGCAGCCCCGTCTGGGGTGTCGTGCTCACCGACCACCAGACCGGGGGGCGGGGACGCCTGGGGCGGACGTGGGAGGTGCCCGATCAGGCTGCCATCGCCTTGAGCGTCCTGGTCCCGCTGGCCGAGCCGGCCACTGCCGGCTGGCTGCCGCTGCTCGCGGGGCTCGCCCTGTCGCGGGCGATCACCGAGGTCACGGCCGCGAAGGGCACCGAATTGACCGCGCGCCTCAAGTGGCCCAATGACGTGCTGATCGCGGACGACGCGGACCGCAAGGTGAGCGGCATCCTCTGTGAACTCGTCCCGGCCGGGCCCGCGCACGGGACCGTCGTCATCGTCGGCACCGGAATCAACGTCGACCAGACCCGGGCCGAGCTGCCGGTCGACACGGCGACGTCGCTGCGTCTCGCCGGCGCGACGGTCCGACGCGAGGACCTCGTCATCGCCTACCTCACCCACTTCGCCGGACTCGTGGACCCCGACGGCGACGGGACCGGGCGGATCGACGTGGCCAACGGGAGGGCGGCATACGGCACGGCGTGTTCGACGATCGGGGCGGAGGTGCGCGTCCACCTCCCGACGGGGGAGATCGCCCAGGGCGAGGCGACTGGCGTGAACCGGGTAGGCGGGCTGGTCGTGGCGACGACGCGTGGCGTGCGGACCTTCGCGGCCGGCGACGTCGTCCACGTGCGAAATGCCTACGGTGGGCTGGCATGATCGCGTCATGACCGAGGACGGCGCCGCCGCCGGCGACGACTACACCGAGCACCTGCTCGGCAGGCCGCTGGGCCTGGGCCCTCGGGACGTCAGCGACGGCGCCGAGGTGTCGCTGCTCTCGGCCCGCAAGTTCTGGCACGCGCTCGGCTTCCCGATCATCGACAACGACGACGAGGTGTTCACCGAGGGCGACCGGGACGCGCTGCGCATCGTGGCGGGGATCGTCCGCGACGGGGTCCTGGACGAGGCCACCGCGCTGGCCATGACCCGGGCCTTCGCCCGGACGACCGACCGGCTCGCCGACTGGCAGTCGCAACTGATCGCCGAGGCCGTCGAGGACGAGTGGCAGGAGGCGCAGGAGCCGGGGCAGACCGAGGCGATGCCCCGCGCGGTGGCCTCGGCCGAGACGGCCAAACGGCTCGCCGAGCTGACCGATCGCATCGAGCCGCTGCTGGTCTATGCCTGGCGCCGCCACCTCAGCGCGACCGTCGGCCGGATGCTCGCCGACGCTGACCCCGAGTCCTTCGGCCTGACCAAGGTGCGCTCGGTCGGCTTCGCGGACCTCGTCCACTTCACCGCCCTCGTGCGCAAGCTGTCCGAGCGTGACCTCGGGCGGCTGGTGTCCCGCTTCGAGGCGCTGTCCTCCGACGTCATCACAGCGCACGGCGGGCGGCTCATCAAGACGGTCGGCGACGAGGTCCTCTTCTCCACGGTCGGGGCCGCCCCGGCCGCTGCCATCGCCCTCGACCTGGTCGACGCGCTGACCGAGGACGAGTTGCTGCCCGACGTCCGCTGCGGCATGGCGCGCGGACCGATCGTCTCCCGGCTCGGCGACGTCTTCGGCACCACCGTCAACCGCGCGGCCCGGCTGACTGCGGTCGCTCCGTCCGGGGCGGTCCTCGTCGATGCCACGATGGCCCGGGAGTTGGCCACCCTGTCCGGCTTCGAGCTGATCGGGCAGCGGCGCCGGGTGCTGCGCGGTGTCGGTGCCATCACCCCCACGACCCTGCGGCGGGCCTCCTCCTCGGGCCGCCGCCCCA
>CAJDUR010000073.1_pt1 | contig 20726 bp, 19 predicted proteins | sample 7391191 | NCBI WGS metagenome assembly CAJDUR01 (sample SAMEA7055688, study PRJEB34461) | soil metagenome | biome: terrestrial ecosystem; feature: Peninsula; material: soil | place: Antarctica | collected 2016 | reverse complement strand
ACGCCGACGGAGGCTTCGACGCTGCCGGGTCCGGGGCGGCCAGACGCGGGAAGTACCGCGAGCGCCATCCCGTGCGCCCCTGACTCCAGTTCGCCGTCGCTCGACACGATCTCCGTGCGCCCCTCACGCCCCGCGAGGATGGCTCGACCCGCGGCGCCCGTGTCCAGCCGGTGCCGCGACCCCGCCCGGTAGGCGACGTGCAGGTCGGTCCACGACGGCTCGACGACGACCAGGCCCAGCGCCTCATCACCCTCGGCCACCGTGAGGTGGGCCGTCGCGCCGACGGCATCGGCCAGTTCCCTCAGGATCGGGCGCGCCTCGCTCCGGATGATCGGGGTGACGGCCGCTGCGAGTTGGCGGATCCCCAGCCCCATCCGCACCCGCCCATCAGGCTGACGCGCGATGAGGTGGTGCTCCTCGAGAGTGGCGGCGAGGCGATAGACCGTGGGTCGGCCGATCTCGAGCACCGCGGACAGCTCGGTGATCGTCAGCCCCCGCGTGTGCTCCTGCCGGGCCAGGACCTCGAGCACCCGGATCCCCCGATCCAGGGTCTTGGACGCCTCAAGACGCCCCGGGCCAGTCTCCTGCGCCACCCTCACCCTTCCGAGTGGGCGCCGTGGCCACCTGAGGCTTTCGCGGCGTTCTTAGACCAGGACAGCACATACTGCCCGTCGTCGGTCGCTGACCCGGCCTCGCCCAACTCGAGCGGAATGAAGGTGTCGATCATGACCGCGAGCTCATCGAAGTAGTGCACCCCGATCGAGCCTTCGGTGGCGCCCGGCTGCGGACCATGAGGGTGGCCGCCGGGGTGGACCGAGATCGATCCCTTGCCGATGCCGGAGCCCTTGCGTGCCTCGTAGTCCCCGTCGACGTAGAACATGATCTCGTCGCTGTTGACGTTGGAGTGGTAGTAGGGCACCGGGATCGACAGCGGGTGGTAGTCGACCTTGCGGGGCACGAAGTTGCAGACCACGAAGTTGGTGCCCTCGAAGACCTGGTGCACCGGTGGCGGCTGGTGCACCCGGCCGGTGATCGGCTCGAAGTCACGCACGTTGAAGACGTACGGATAGAGGCACCCGTCCCATCCGACGACGTCGAGGGGGTGGAAGGGCAGCGTGTGGATGCTGCCGACGACCCCACTCGGGCCGTTGCCGCGGTGTTTGATGTAGACGTCGGTCTCTTGGTCCGCGCTCTCCCCGACGTCCTCGGCGAGCAGCGGCCCGGCGGGCTGGCGCAGGTCCCGCTCGCAGTAGGGGGCGGACTCGAGCAATTGCCCGAAGCGGCTGAGGTAGCGCTTCGGCGGGGCGATGTGGCTGTTGCCCTCGATGCAGTACGCCCGCAGCGGTTCCTGCGCGGACGCGACGGGGAGCCACCGGTGCGTCGCGGCCTGCGGGATCATGACGTAGTCACCCTCCCCCACGTCGAAGGCTCCGAACACGGTCTCGACCCGGGCGGCGCCACGCTCGATGTAGATGATCTCGTCGCCGATCCCATTGCGATACCACGGGCTCGGCTTGCCGGCCACGGCGTAGGAGATGCGCACGTCACGGTTGCCGAGCACGAGTCGGCGCCCGGTCACGACATCGGTGTCACTGACCGCGTCGTCGGCGAAGAGGTCGTGCAGCTTCAGGTGCCGCGGGATGAGCGGGTGATTCGGCGTCAACGTCTGGTCCGGCAGCTCCCAGACGCGCGCTGCCGTGATCGTGGACGGGATGTTGCGGTGGTAGAGCAACGAACTGTCCGACGAGAAGCCCTCCTCCCCCATGAGTTCCTCGTAGTAGAGCTCCCCGTCCTCGCGTCGGTGCTGCGTGTGCCGCTTGGGTGGGATGTTGCCGACGGCCTGGTAGTGCGCCATGACTCTCCTCGTTCCACTGACCCCGTACGTCCGTTAATCGGACGTTGTTGTATCACTCCTTTCACAGTGGAGTAGCCTCGACCACATGTCAAGGACGCCCCTCGCGCCCCTCTTCACCCACCTCATCGACGATGCGGCGGTCTTCCCACCGGGTCTGGCACTCGTGGACGTCGCGGTCAAGGACTACCTCGACCGACGGGAAGGGCCGTATGCCGCTCACGTGGGTCCGCTTCTCATCCCCGCCACCGCCGCGGCCGAGGTGGCGCAGGTCGCCGCCCGAGACGACCGGGCCGTGGCCGATCCCCTGCCCGTCGGCCTCATCGTCCGCCCCGGGCACTCGCTCGATCCCCTGGTCGACGCGGTCGACCTGCTCCGTGACGAGCCACGAGTCCTCGTGGGCAGTGCCGAGGTGGGCTGGTCCGAGGGCTGGCGCCCGGCCCTCGAGCTCGGCATCCCGCTCGTCGTCGAGTTGGGGCTCGGACGCGACCAGGAGGCCGGACTCGATGACGTCGCGCACGCCGTCGACGACGAGGCGGACGTCATGGTCAAGTTCCGGACCGGGCCGACCCCCAACTGGGCCTGGCCCGACGAGGCCGCGCTCGCCGGCTTCCTCGACGCGGTGATCCTGCGCGGCCTGACCTTCAAGCTGACCGGCGGGCTGCACCATGCCGTGCGCGGCAGCTACGGCGATCAGCCGATGCACGGCGTGCTCAACGTCCTGCTCGCCACCTACGAGGCCCTAGAGGGTGCCGAAGCACCCGAGCTGGCCGACACCCTCTCCCTCACGGACGCCGAGGTGCTCGTGGCACGGGTGACCCGGCTCGACGAGGAGCAAGCGGCTCGAATCCGCGCCAGCTTCACGGCCTACGGCTGCTGCGGGGTGCTAGAGCCGCTCACGGAGCTGTCCGCTCTGGGCCTGCTGCCCGATCCCGCTGCCTGAGCAGGCCTGAGCAGGACTGGGCCACTGACCCGACCCACCCTCAAGCAAGGAGACCCGCGTGTACACCTGGCTCGAGATCGCCGCTGATCACCCGTTCGGCATCAACACCCTCGCCTTCGGCGTCTTCTCCCTCCCCACCGACCCAGCCGAGCTGGATGACTCCGGCGCACGCCGGGTCGGGGTCCGGATCGGCGACTCCGTCCTCGACGTCGCCGCCGTCGCCCGGATGGGCGGCGACCCCGGCGATGGCCCCGGCGGTGGCTCTGATTTGGCCTCGGCGTGGTCGCAGCCGAGCCTCAACGCCTTCCTCGCCCTCGGCGCCCCCGCGTGGGCGATCGCGCGGGAGTGGCTCACCGACATCCTCACCGACGAGGTGCACCGGGCCGGTGTCGAGCCGCACCTGCACCCCTTGGAGGCGGTCCACCTGCACCTCCCGATCGAGGTGGCTGACTACGTCGACTTCTATGCCAGCGAGGACCATGCCGGCAACGTCGGCCAGATCTTCCGGCCCGACAACGCCGCCCTCCCACCGAACTGGAAGCACCTCCCCATCGGTTACCACGGCCGCGCGGGGACCGTCATCGTCTCCGGCACCGACGTGGTGCGGCCGACGGGCCAACGCAAGGCTCCGAGCGACCCGGCGCCCACCTTCGGACCGAGCATCCGTCTCGACATCGAAGCCGAGCTCGGCTACGTCGTCGGCAGCGCGACGGAGCTCGGCACGCGCGTCGGCGTGGACGACGCCGCCGATCACCTCTTCGGGGTCGTGATCCTCAATGACTGGAGCGCCCGGGACATCCAGGCGTGGGAGTACGTGCCGCTGGGCCCGTTCCTCGGCAAGTCCTTCGCGACGTCGATCTCCGCCTGGGTGACCCCGCTGGAGGCACTGAGCAAGGCCCGGATCCCGCTGCCCGGCCAGCAAGATCCAGAAGTGCTGCCCTACCTGCGAGGAGACACCTTCGGGCTCGACGTCCACGTGGAGGTGGCCCTCAACGGCACGGTGATCTCCCGACCGGAGCACTCGGCGATGTATTGGTCGCCGGCGCAGATGCTCGCGCACCTGACCGTCAACGGGGCCTCGCTGCGCGACGGTGACCTCTTTGCCTCGGGCACGATCAGCGGACCGACCCGCGGCTCCCGAGGGAGCCTCCTCGAGCTGACGTGGAACGCCACCGAGCCGCTGACCCTCGACGACGGCAGCACCCGGGGCTTTCTCGAGGACGGCGACACCGTCACGATGACGGCGTGGGCGCCCGGTCCGGACGGCTCCCGAATCGGGCTCGGTGAGGTCACCGGGACGATCGCTCCGGCCCGCTGAGCCCCGCACAGCCCTACCGCAGACGGCGAGGCCACTCGACTCAGGTCGAGTGGCCTCGTCTCAGGTCGAGTGGCCTCGTCTCAGGTCGAGTGGCTTCGTCTCAGGTCGAGTGGCCTCGTCTCAGGTCGAGTGGCCTCGTGCGCGGTCCGGTGTCACGCCGGTCAGTGCAGCATGACCTGCGCGTTCGCGGTCTCCTCGTCATCGAGCAGGTGTGACTCCTCGTGCCGGCGAGGGAGGAAGAAGGCCGCAACGAGGGTCAGGGCGCAGAGGATCGCGGCGATGAAGAAGGTGCTCCCGAAGGCCGATGCGGCCTGCTCCAGGCCCTTCATCACCCCGGCCGGCCCACCGATCTGGGGGATGATCGCCGGGTCGTACCTCGACGCGATGGCCGGGCCGGCGAGCGGGTAGCCCTTGAGGTAGTTGGTGAAGACGACCGAGATGACTGCGACACCGACCGAGCTGGCGATCTGCTGGGTGATGTTGAGCAGCGTGGAGCCTCGGGCGACCTGGTGCTGGGTCAGGCTCTTGAGCGCCGAGGTCATGAGCGGCATCATCGTGGCGCCCATGCCCAGGCCCATGACGAACAGGACCGGGATGATGAACCCCCAGTAGGACGAGTCGGCCGTGACCTGGGTCAGCGCAAACATGCCGGCGATGATCCCGACCAACCCGACCGGGACGATCCGTCCCACCGGGATCTTGTCGACCAGAGCGCCCGCGATGGGCATCGTGATCATGGCGCCGACCCCCTGCGGGACCATGAGGAAGCCTGCGTCGAGGGTCCCCTCCCCGCGCACCTGCTGCAGATAGGTCGGCACGAGGAGCAGCCCGCCGAAGAAGGCCGCGGCAAAGAGGAACATCGTGATGATGGCCACCGTCAGGTTGCGGTTGGCGAACAGTCGCAGGTCGAGCAGCGGGTGCTTGGGCTTGAAACTGTAGAAGACAAAACCCACCAGCATGGCGATCCCGATCAGCCCTGGCACCAACACCTTCGCAGCGGTGACCGAGCCGGCGCCCGGGATCGAGCTGACCCCATAGAGGAAGAGCGCGAGCCCCGGGGACAGCAGGATCATCCCGATGACATCGAACGACTCCGACGGCTCCGGCGTGTCGGGCTTCAGGGCCCACAGGGCGTAAGGATCGGGCCGAAGATCGGGCCGAGCAGCATGGGCACGCCGAGGATCGCCATGAGCCGGCCCATGCGGGCCGGGCCGGCGGCCCTGGTCATGATCGTCATCCCGAGCGGCATCAGCATGCCACCACCGAGCCCCTGCAGGACCCGGAAGGCGATGAGCACCCCAACGGTGTTGGCGGTGGCGCAGAGCGCAGAGCCGATGGTGAACAGGATCAGGGCCAAGATGTAGAGCCGCTTGGTCCCGAAGCGGTCAGCCGCCCAACCGGTCAGGGGGATGACGGTGGCGAGCGCCAAGGTGTAGGCCGTGACCGTCCACGCCACGGTCGCGTAGGCGACCGGGTGGGCGGGGTCGGTCGCGAAGGCGTTCTGGAAGGTCGGGAGCGCGATGTTGACGACGGTGATGTCGAGGATCGACATGATGGCTCCGAGGACGACGACACCGGCCACCTTGAGCACGGCACCGTCGATCTTCTCGGGATAGTCGATGGGGGCAGAATACGAGGACACGCGGAAAACTCCGGTTCAGTCTGGGGAGACACGGCGCCCGAGCCGTGGCTGCGGGAGAACCCGCACCCAACAGTGTGCACCCGCACGGGGGCACTCCCGCAAATCCGGATGCCGTCTCGGAGCAGTCACGGGCCCGTCAGCCCCAGGATCGAATGCGACTCCGGGTCACTGGTGGGACGGGGTGCGAGGCTGTTTGCCGCGCACCACCTGGGTGACCGCGATCTTGTCGTGCAGTGTCTGGCGCTTGTCGTCCCACAGGGGGAAGAGACCATCCAGGAGGGCGAGCAGACCATAGACACCTGAGATCGCCGGGATGATCTGGACGATCGCGAGCAACCGACGCTTGATGGCCGTGGTCAGGTCGAGCGGGCCCGGCCGGTCCACCCGACGCACACTGATGCCGACCATCATCTTGCCGGGGGTCTGGCCGCTCCAGGTCCAGAACGCGATGGCATAGATCGTCACGGTGAGATAGCTGACCAGCCCGACGAGGGCGATGGTCCCCGAGGCCTGGGTGATGCTGCTGGTGATCGCGTCGGTGTCGTTGTTCTCTATCGCCTGGCCGAGCTGCTCAAGGAGCCTCGAGTAGTCCGGGACGAGGAGTTGCGTCAGGATCGCGATCAAGATGAGCAGGATGACGCCATCGATGAGCCACGCCGAGAGACGCCGACCCCACGACGCGAGGGGGACCCCGTCGGCCGTGGTGGCGATCGCGTGCATCCAGTTCGTGTTCACGGGTGCCTGCGGGAACTGCGACGCTCCCTGACCCCAAGCGCCACCGCCGTGCTGGACCGGGGGTTGGGCAGCCGGCGCCTGAGGAATGGCCGGGCTGCCGGTTGGTGCCTGCGGGATGGTCGGCTGCGAGGACCGCGGCGCCTTCTTCGGGGTGGTGTGGTTGCTCCACATCACCCCGTCCCAGTACCGGAGCAGGTCGGGGTCGCTCGGGTCCTCGTACCACCCGGAGGGCTGTTGGCTCATGACACAACTCTGCCACGAAGCGGCGACGCCCCGGACCAGGCGGCCCGGGCGTCGAGCACTGGCGGACTCAGAGGTTGCCGCGCTTGTCCTGCTCGCGCTCGATCGACTCGAAGAGCGCCTTGAAGTTGCCCTTGCCGAAGCCGAGCGACCCGTGCCGCTCGATGACCTCGATGAACACGGTCGGTCGGTCCCCGATCGGCTTGGTGAAGATCTGCAGCAGGTAGCCGTCCTCGTCCCGGTCGACGAGGATCTTGCGCTTCTTGAGCTCCTCGATCGGCACGTGGACCTCACCGATGCGGGCCCGCAGCTCCGGGTCGTCGTAGTAGGAGTCCGGGGTGTCGAGGAACTCGACACCCTCCGCGCGCAGGGCATCGACCGATCCCAGGATGTCGTTGGTCGCGACCGCGAGGTGCTGGGCGCCCGGTCCGCGATAGAAGTCGAGGTACTCGTCGATCTGGCTCTTGCGCTTGGCGATCGCCGGCTCGTTGAGCGGGAACTTGACCCGGTGGTTGCCGTTGGCTACGACCTTGGACATCAGCGCCGAGTAGTCGGTGGCGATGTCGTCACCGATGAACTCGGCCATGTTCACGAAGCCCATGACCTTGTTGTAGAAGCCGACCCACTCGTCCATCTTGCCGAGTTCGACGTTGCCGACGATGTGGTCCAAGGCCTGGAAGATGCGCTTCGGGGCGCCCTCTCGCTTGGTGAAGGTCGATCCCGCGGTCACGTAGCCGGGAAGGTAGGGGCCGGCATAGACGGAGCCGTCGCCGGCCGCATTGGTCCGCTGCACGAGCGTGTGGCGGGTCTCCCCGTAGGTGGCGATCGCCGCGATCCGGACGGTGCCGTGCTCGTCGGTGCGGTCCTCGGGCTCCTGCAACACGGTCGCCCCGGCCCGCTTGGCCTGCGCGATGCAGCGGTCCACGTCGGGCACCTCGAGAGCGATGTCGACGACCCCGTCGCCGTGACTGCGGTGATGGTCGGCGAGCGGGCTGTCCGGGCTCACCGCGCCGTTGATGACAAAGCGGATCGAGCCGCTGATGAGGACGAACGACTTGTGGTCGCGGTCACCGGTCTCTGGTCCGGAGTAGGCGACCAACTCCATCCCCCAAGCACTCTGGAAGTAGTGCGCCGTCTGGGTGGCGTTGCCCACGACGAAGACGATGGAGTCCCATCCGGTGACGGGGAAGACGTCCTTGGTCTCGTCATACTCCACGAGTCCCACGAGTTGCTTCAGCTGGTTGAGGTCCAACTCAGCCGCACGCTCTTGGTCGGTCAGATCCACGGTCATCTCAGTCATGTCTTGAGCGTGGCGCATTCCCACGATTCTGGTCAACAGGGCGCATTTCGCCTGCACATACTGCGCAAACTGTTGCCCGTATGCCGCTGGGCGCAGCACAATGTGTCTATGCCTTCCCCGACGGTCAGCCCATCCCCCTCGATCGACCCCCTCGACTGCCGCATCCTGCTGCTGCTGTTGTCCCGCCCGGGGATCGGTGTCCTCGGCGCGTCACGGGAGTTGTCCGTCGCCCGCGGGACCGTGCAGGCCCGGCTGGACCGACTGCAGCGCCAGGGGGTGCTCCAGTCGATGGCGCCCCAGGTGGACCCGGCCGCGCTCGGCTACCCCGTGACCGCCTTCTGCACGCTCGAGATCCGGCAGGGCCAGGGCCACTCCCCCGTCATCGACCACCTCGCCGCCATCCCGGAGGTGCTCGAGGCGCACACCATCACCGGCTCGGGCGACCTGTTGATCCGGATCGTCGGGCGGGACAACGCCGACCTGCAACGAGTCCTGGACCAGATCATCGACGACACCCACGTGATGCGGGCCTCGACGGCCATCGCCCTGGAGACGCGGATCCGGCACCGGACCGTTCCGCTCGTCAAACACCTGCTCGACCTCTCCTCGTAGGGAGCGGGTCAGCGGCGCAGGGAGTTGCGCAGCGGTGAGCGGAGTTGGTCAGCGGCGGCCCACCAGCCAGCGCCGGAGTTTGTCGATGCGCTGCGACACCTGCTCGGACGTTGCCGCCGCCAGGTCGGGCCCACCGCAGGCTCGACGCAGGTCCACGTGGACCGTGGCGTGCGGCACCGACTTCTGGCGCGCATACGCCGCCACGAGTTTGTTGAGCTCCTTGCGTTGCGCGGCGAGGGCACGGTGCGCCGCGATCGGGGCAGCGGCCGCCGCCGACGCCGAGGACTTGCCGACCTGCTTGGTCTGCCGCTCCTGCAGCAGGACCGTGACCTGGTCCGGCTCCAGCAGTCCGGGCAGGCCGAGGTACTCCTGCTCGTCCTCGGACCCGACGAGGGCGTGCATGCCCCACTGCTGCTTGTCGAAGAGGACGTGGTCGAAGTGGGCCTCGGACTCGAGCGCCTCGAAGGCCCCCCCGTCGAGACCCACCGCTTTCGCCTCGCGGTTGGCCTCGTCCATGAGCGACTGCTCCTGCGCCCACATGGCCGCGACGTCCTCAGGGTCAGGCGTGCGATCGAGCGCGTGGTCCCGCTGCTCCTCGAGCCGGGCCGCGTGGTCGAGGACGACCGGCACCGAGGGCAGGAAGACCGAGGCCGTCTCGCCGCGGCGCCGGGCCCGGACGAAGCGTCCGACCGCCTGGGCGAAGTAGAGCGGGGTCGAGGTCGAGGTCGCGTAGACCCCGACGGCAAGTCGCGGCACGTCGACGCCCTCGGAGACCATCCGCACCGCGACCATCCACCGGGAGGTCCCGTTGCCGAACTCCTCGATGCGGGCGGACGAGCCGGCGTCGTCGGACAGCACCACGGTCGGCGCGTCACCGGTCAGCGCACGGAGGTGAGCGGCATACGCTCTCGCCTGGGTCTGGTTGGACGCGATGACCAGGCCTGCCGCGTCCTCCACACCACGGCGGACCTCGGTCAACCGCTTGTCCGCGGCGGCGAGGACGGCCGGGATCCACTCACCCTTCGGGTCGAGGGCGGTGCGCCACGCCTGGGCGATCGCGTCCTTGGTCATCGGCTCTCCGAGGCTCGCGGAGATCTCGTCGCCCATCTTGGTGCGCCACCGCATCGTGCCGCCGTAGGCCATGAACAGGACCGGGCGCACGACGCCGTCACGCAGCGCCTCCGCATAGCCGTAGGAGTAGTCACTGGTGCTGACCAGGCCCCCCTGGGGGTCCAGTTCGTAGCGCACGAACGGGATCGGGGAGCTGTCCGAGCGGAACGGGGTCCCCGTCAACGACAGTCGGCGCGCAGCCGGCTCGAACGCCACTCGGATCCCGTCGCCCCAGCTCTTGCTGTCCCCACCGTGGTGGATCTCATCGAGGATGACCAGGGTCGGACGCGAGGTGGTCAGCTCGCGGTGCAGCGACGGGCGCGAGGCCACCTGGGCGTAGGTGACGGCAACACCGTGGTAGTCCTCGCTGTGCCGACCGATCGAGTTGCTGAACTTCGGGTCCAGGCTGATCCCGGCCCGCGCGGCGGCGTCAGCCCACTGCGTCTTGAGGTGCTCGGTCGGGGCGACGACCGTGATCCGCGAGATCACCCCGGCCGTGAGGAGGTCGGTGGCCACCCGCAGGGCGAAGGTGGTCTTGCCCGCCCCTGGCGTCGCGACCGCGAGGAAATCGCGCGGTGCAGCGGCGCGATAGGTGTCGAGGGCGTCCTGCTGCCAGGCGCGCAACTTCGCGGCGGTACCCCACGCAGCCCGCCCTGGGAGGGCGGGTGGCAGATGGAAAGCGGCCCCTGAACTCATATGCCCACCACGGTAACGCCTTTACTGAGATGACATGCCGCGGCCCCGTCCTTCGGGACGTGGCCTCGGCATGGTGATACGGGAGCGGATCAGGTCACTCAGGACTGGTCGTCTCCGCCGTCCTGCGGCGCGCGCAAACCGTCGTAGATCTCCTTGCACACCGGACAGACGGGGAACTTCTGGGGGTCGCGGCCCGGGACCCAGATCTTGCCGCAGAGAGCCACCACGGGGTCGCCGGACAGGGCGCTCTCGAGGATCTTCTCCTTGCGCACGTAGTGCGAGAAGCGCTCGTGGTCGCCTGGCTCGTGGAGCTGCTCGCGCACCTCCTCACGCTCGATCGTGGCGGTGCTCGTCCGCGGGCCGAGAGGTTCGGCTTCGAACGGGTCAGGAGGCATCTCGGGGGGCAACACGCTCATGAACGGCAGTGTATGCCGCTGTGCCGGGCTCGCTCCCCATGCCGCTCTCCGGGGTCGACCACTGCAGACGGGATCATCCACGGGTCCGGGCCACAGCCCGCCGGTCAGCCGCCTGAGCGGTCGACGGCAGCAAGCAGTCGGGCACCTGCGGGGTAGGTCGCCAGCGACGCCGGCAGCACGCCGGGGCGTCCGGACAGGAGGACCGCCTCGATGCTGCCGACCGGCGCCGCCGGATCGGGGCTGATGTCGGGGTCGAGGCCGAGTCGCCGCAGGGTCTGTCGTGCCACGCCGATGGGCGAGTCGAAGATCGTCACGGACTCCCCCATCGCGGCAGCGATGCGGTCGGCGACCAGTCCGTAGTGCGTGCAGCCGAGCACGAGCGCCCGGACCCCGGGTGGCGTGCTTGCCGTGGCTGCCGCGATGCACGCGTCGACAGCGGCGAGGTCAGCGCTCTCGATCGCCTCGGCCAACCCACGGGCCGGCACCGCATGCGTCTCGAGGTCAGCGGCGAAGGCGTCGATGAGGCCTCGCAGGTAGTCACTCGACGTGGTGGCGGACGTCGCCCAGACCGCGACGGGCCCGCCCGTCGCGGCCGCTGGACGAATCGCGGGGACCGTCCCGATGATGGGGATGCCCGGCTCGAACTCGGCCCGCAGTGCCTCGAGCCCGTGGACCGAGGCCGTGTTGCACGCCACGACGATCGCGTCGGGGTCGTGGGCGAGCGTCGATCGGGCCGCCTCGAGGATCAGCCGACGCACCTGCGCCGGGGTACGCGGCCCGTAGGGCATGTTGTCCGGGTCCAGCGACAGCACCAGCGACAGGTCCGGCCGCAGGGTCAGCAGTGCCTCCGCGTAACTGACCAGGCCGAGCCCGCTGTCAACCAGCGCGACGCGAGCACCGCGTCCGCCCGCACCACCGCCGTCACCACCGCCGGCACCCCGACCGGAACCCCGACGGGATCTGGGAGCCGGCTCAGCGGCATACATCAGTTCATCGAGGGGTCGTCGGGGAAGTTGGCCACGAACGCCAGGCTGTCACGCTGCCGGCGCAGCACCTCACGCCAGAGGTGCTCGGGCTCAGAGGCGAACGGGTCGCGAGCTTCGGCGTCGACGACATACCAGTCACCGCGACGGATCTCGGACTCGAGTTGGCCCTCGGTCCACCCCGAGTAGCCGACGAAGACGCGCATCCCCGCAAGTTCTGCCGCCACCACCGGCATGGGGGTGTCGAGGTCCACCAGACCGATCGATCCAAAGAGGCGCTTCACCCCCAGTGGCTCCACCTCGTCCCCGGGGACCGTGACCAGCCCGAGGGCCGACGACGTCGATACCGGTCCACCCTGGAACAGGACCGGGGGTGAGGTCACGACCGCCTGCCACCCGGGCAGGACCGAGTCGACCTCTGCCGACAGCGGCTTGTTGAGGACCACGCCCTGGGTGCCCCCCTCGTCATGGTGCAGCACGAGGATGACCGACCGGTGGAAGACGTCACCCTCCACCGCGGGGGTTGCCACGAGGAGACGGCCGGTGTGGAAGGTCGGGCTCACGAGCCCAGCCTTCCACACCGGCCGCCAGTCGGTGCTGCTGTCAGTAGCGGCGCGCGCGACGATCGCCCGTGCTGTCGTCGGACCCCCAGCGGGTCACCAGGGGCTGGGCGCCGCTGGCGCCCCGGCCACGACGGTCGTCCCCGCCGCGCCGGTCATCGCGACCACCGCGCCGGTCGTCGCGACCCCCACGCCGGTCATCGCGACCGCCTTGCTGGGGACGGGAGCCACCGCGTGCACCGGGCCGGGGTCCTCGGGCACCGGCCGGTCCGCGACGGTGTCCACCGGGTCCGGCGATGAGCCGGGCAAAGACGTCGTCCGGGATCGGGACGCCGGACGGCGGGGTGGCCCCGGTCGCCGCGATGACGGCGTCGCCGGGCGCAGCCTTGACCAGGGCGATGTCGAGGCCGGACTCACGCAACTGCCGTTCCATCGTCTTGCGCTGGTGCGGCAGGGCGAGCGTCACGACCGTTCCCTTGTCCCCGGCCCGAGCGGTCCGGCCAGCACGGTGGAGGTAGTCCTTGTGGTCGGCCGGCGGGTCGACCTGCAGGACGACGGAGACGTCATCGACGTGGATCCCACGGGCCGCGACGTCGGTGGCGACCAGGACCGGAAGCTTTCCGTCCCGGAACGCACCGAGGACTCGGTTCCGCTGGCCCTGGTTCAAACCACCGTGCAACGCCGCGGCCAGGACGCCCTGCTCGCGCAGTTGAGCGGCGATCCGGTCAGCGCCGAGCTTGGTGCGGCAGAAGACCAAGGTGCGACCGGGCCGGTTCGCAACCTCGGCAGTGATGAGCTTCTTGTGCTGCGGGTCGATGAGGAGCACGTGGTGCTCCATCGTGGCGACCGATGCGGTCACGTCGTCCGTCGAGTGGACCGCGGGGTCGGTGAGGTAGCGCGCCACCAGGTCATCGATGCCCCGATCCAGCGTCGCGGAGAAGAGCAGTCGCTGCCCGTCGGCCGGGATCGTGTCCAGACTCGTCGTGATCTCCGCCATGAAGCCCATCTCGGCCATGTGGTCGGCCTCGTCGAGGACGGTGATGGCGATGTCGGACAGCTCGACCGCTCCCCGCTCGAGGAGGTCGTTGAGCCGACCCGGCGTGGCGATGAGGATGTCGACGCCCTTGTTGAGGGCGTTGATCTGGGTCGTGTAGCTCAGACCCCCGGCGACCAGCTTGTGCCGGAGTCCGACGACGTGCACGAGCGGCTCGAGCGCGTCGGAGATCTGCATCGCGAGCTCGCGGGTCGGGGTGAGGATCAGGGCATGTGGCCGACGCGGAGCACGCCGCTTGCCAGCCTCGAGGAGGCGAGTGATGAGCGGGAGTCCGAAGGCGAGGGTCTTGCCGGAGCCGGTCTGGCCACGACCCAGGACGTCCCGGCCTGCGAGTGCATCGGGGATCGTGGCGTTCTGGATGGGGAAGGGCGTGGTGATGCCCTCCCGGGCTAGCCTCTCAACGAGCCGTTCGGGCAGACCCAGGGCCGCGAAGCCGTTGTCCTGGGCGACCTCAACCGGGCCGTCCGAGATGTCAGCACGCGTCGACTTGGTCCAGTGGTCAGCGTCCATCCGCTCGGCCTCGGCGTCGTGACCGAAGCCATCGTTGCCAGCTGGGGCCCAGTCTGAGCGGTGGTCGGACGAGCGGTGGTCGGACGAGCGGTGGTCGGACGGGCGACGCTCGCCACGGCCATCGCGGTTGAACGACGGACGGTCGTCACGACGCTGCGGACCACGGTCATCACGGTTGAACGACGGACGGTCGACGCGCTTGAAGGGGCGACGCTCGCCAGCGCGGTCATCACGGTTGAACGAAGGGCGGTCGTCACGGTTGAACGACGGACGATCATCACGACGCTGCGCACCACGGTCATCCCGGTTGAACGGACGACGCTCACCGCCCCGGTCATCACGGTTAAACGACGGGCGATCGTCACGACGCTGCGCACCGCGGTCATCACGGTTGAACGACGGACGGTCATCGCGACGCTGCGCACCACGGTCATCACGATTGAACGACGGACGGTCATCGCGACGCTGCGCACCACGATCATCACGATTGAACGACGGACGGTCATCGCGACGCTGCGCACCACGATCATCACGGTTGAACGACGGACGGTCGTCACGACGCTGCGCACCGCGGTCATCGCGGTTAAACGACGGACGGTCGTCACGACGCTGCGCACCGCGGTCATCGCGGTTAAACGACGGACGATCGTCACGACGCTGCGCACCGCGGTCATCCCGGTTGAACGGACGACGCTCACCGCCGCGGTCATCGCGGTTCAACGACGGACGATCGTCACGACGCTGCGGACCACGGTCATCCCGGTTGAAGGAGCGACGCTCGCCGCGGTCATCCCGGCGATCGAAGGAACGGTCAGCTGAGCGCCGATCCTCCCGATTGCCGCGGTGCTCGTCTCGTGGCGCGCGCCACTCGCGCCCTCCGACGTGCGAGGTACCTGCGGATGCTGGTCGGGCGGAGGCTGCAGCCTGGCCCCGATGCGGCTTCTTAGTGCGGGCCGCCGCCGAGATCTTGGCGGCCGAGTGCTTCGCCTTCTTTTCGGCAGGGGTCCAGCGGGCCTTTTTGGGCGCGCCGGAGTTAGAACTCTTCGACATTCGTATTCAACTCTCACTACTCGAGCAGACTCCGTCTCGAGCCGCGAGTGGAACACGACCATGCAGACGAGCCTCAGGCGCCTCTGGTGCGCCCATGTGGACCGGTGTCCGGCATCTGTGCCGCCCGGTGACTGATCCGCTCCGCGTCGGGGACTTCGCAGCGTCGTTGACGCGCTGTGCCACCTCGCCGGCCGGACCCGGCTCGTACTAGTGTTCGAGTATGAGCAGCAACCACAGCACCACTGCACCCGAGATGCCCACCGTGGGCACCCCGTTCGGGAGCCTGCTCGAGCTGATCACTGCAGTCCCCGCGTCCGTGTTCGACCAGCTACCCCCGGTCGCACAAGCCGCTGTGATCGCCCGCGTCGCCCCGGAACGGATCCGGACCCTGGACGAAGAGACTTCAGAAGCAGTGTTGACCATCGCCCAAACCGCGATCAACACCCTGTCCGCGGTCCAGGACCTGGCCATCGCTGCCACCGTGCGACGCGAACAACTGGAGACCAGTTCTGGCGCCGGCGAACCCGACGACGGGACCCGACATGCGCCCGACGCCCAACGCGTGGTCGCCTCCGGGATCGCCCCGATCTTTCACCTCAGCCCACAAGCCATGGCCACCCGAGTCGGACGAGCGTGCAAGGTGGTCGAAGGCCTACCCCTGACTCTGGCCGCGGCACTGCGCGGCCGACTAGAGACCAACCGAGTAGCGATCATCGCCGACGGAGCACTCGACGTCGCCTCCGACCTCGCGTTCGACTTCGACGTCGTCCTGCACGCCGACTCCACCGTGACCGACCTCGTCCCCGCCAAACTACGCCGCGCCGTGGAACGAGCCGCCCAGATCGTCGATGCCGACGCGTTCACCCGCCGCGCCGAAGCAGGACACCGGGACCGCTACATCAAAACCCAACCCGGGACCGACCCGGGCATGGCCATCTGGCTCGGCTCCCTGCCGGCCCTTGACTCCGCCCGGGCCTGGGCCGCGATCGATGCTTTGGCCCACGAGTACCAAACCGCCGACCCAGAGCGCACCATCGATCAAGCCCGCGCCGACGCGTTCCTGGACCTGCTCCTGGGCCAAGCCACCATCACCACCATGATCGAACTCGTCATCCCCACCTTCACTCACTCCGGCCACCCGGTCGAGAGCCAGGCTCCGGGCCAGGATCCGGGTCAGGACCCAGCCCCAGCCCCAGCCCCAGCCCCAGCCCCAGCCCCAGCCCAGACCGAACCCGACGCCGCATCGTCAGACCCGCAGGCGTCGGGACCCACACCTTCGCCAACCACATCAGGTGACACCACCACCACGGCCGGGACGGCGAGCGCTGCTGGCACGGCTGGCACTCCGAGCGCGGCTGGCACGGCGAGCACCCGAGGCGCAGGGAACACGACCAGTGCAGCGGAGACAACCAGCGGCCCGGACAGCGGTGATGTCCCAGACGGCCACGGACCTGCGAGCGAACCAGTGACACTCAGCTTCGAGCAGCAGCAGCCGATCCCCCGTGATCCACCGGTCGAGCCCACCCCGACACGAGATACCCCGCCGGTACCGATCCCCGCAGCACAGTTCCAGCCACTGGCCAGCGTCATGTCGATCGGCTCAGAACTCTTCGGTCACTGGGCTGCTGCCGGAGGCCCCACCACCACCGCCGTCGGCCTCACCCAACGGGATGCCCAACCGGATGGGACACCCCTGCCTCAAGCCATCGACTGGCGCTGGCGCCCCCCACACCTCGGAGTCCGGAATGCACGAGTCGGCTGGATCCTGGCCCCGGCCCTGGCCGCACTACTCACCGACCCCGACCTGCAACTCCGGATCACCAGAGCCGACGCCCTGACCGGCATCACCGTGGCCCGCGACCCACGCACCTACCGACCCAACGCCGCCCTGGCAGGGCGCATCCGTGACCGCGACCGCACCTGCCGCTTCCCCGGCTGCGGCATCGCCGCCAGGCGCTGCGACATCGACCACGTCATCAGGTTCCCCGACGGCATCACCACCGAGGACAACCTCCTCTGCCTGTGCCGGACCCACCACGGATTCAAACACCACGCTCGCTGGACCCTGGCCCTGGACCCCAACGGCACCTGCCACTGGACCGCACCCAACGGCCGCACCCACACCACCTACCCAGCCGACCTCCGACTCGACGCAGCCTGAGTCAGTCGCCGAGTCAGCGCTCCGGGTCAGCGCTCCGAGTGGGCGCTCGGCTCAGTCAGCTGCCCTGTCGTCCGTCGATGGACGATCAAGGCGAGCACCCCGAGACCGACCCCTACCAGGTCCGCCACCGCGTCCCAGGGGTCCCCCGACCGGTGCGGCAACACAAAATGTTGCACCAGCTCACTCACCGGCGCATGGAGGGCGAAGACCACGGCGACCGGCCAGATTCGACGGAGAGCCAGCCCCACCGCATACGTCGGAATGGCGAACAACGCGAGGTGCACGACCTTGTCGCTCCAACTGACCGGGCCCTCGATTGCGACGACCGGCCAGTACAGCGAGAGGAGTTGGGCCACGACCGCCAGAAGTGCCAAACCCACGATGATCCTTCTGGCCACGGTGTGGGATCGCTTCATCTGATCGGTCGGCATGGCCCGACCAGTCTAGATAGATTGCTCAGGTAGTCCCGACCGACCGCACCGACGCGAAGGATCTCCCATGGGCAAACGCACCGTGACCGTGACCGGGACCGGCCGGGCAGCCGTCGCTCCCGACGTCGTCCGCCTCGACCTGCGGATCGGGCATGACGCGCCCGATGTCGCCGCAGCCTTGTCCGGCGCCGCCAGCGGCCTGACCACCGTGGGCGCGGCGATCCGCGCCCACGACGTGGCTGACGTCGATATCCGCACTCTGGATGCCAGCGTCGGCCAGAGATACGACAACACCGGCAACCCGATCGGCTTCAGCGCCCAGCAGCGCGTCGCAGTGACCGTGCGCGATCTTGATGCGGTGGGTCCGATCCTCGAGTCGGCCGCGGAGTCCATCGGCAACGCGTTCCTCGTCGATCAGGTGCGCCTCGACGTCGCCGACCGTTCTGACGGCTTGCAGCAGGCCCGAGACGCGGCCTTCGCTGAAGCCAAGGCCAAGGCGCAGCAGTATGCCGCTCTCTCGGGTCTCGAGTTGGGTTCGGTCCTCGGGGTGGCGGAGGGCGGTGTCGCTCCGGTGATGATCGGCAAGATGGCGCTGGCCTCCCGAGACATGGCAGGCGCCGGCATGCCGATCGAGGGGGGCGACCTCGACCTGAGCGCCATCGTCACGGTGACGTGGGAACTGCGCTGAGCGGCATACGGCAACATTCGTGTAGGTCGGGCTGCGGAATACCTGCCGCGCACGTTCCGTTGCCCCAGACATGGCAACCACAGAACTGACCTCGCAGACCTTCGAGAAGACGGTGCTGGACAACGACATCGTGCTGGTTGACTTCTGGGCCTCCTGGTGTGGCCCGTGTCGCCAATTCGCCCCCGTCTATGACGAGGCATCAGCGAGCACCGACCACGAGGGCATCGTGTTCGGCAAGGTAGACACCGAGGCCGAGCAGTCCCTGGCGTCGGCCGCGAACATCACCTCGATCCCCACCCTGATGGCGTTCAAGGAAGGGGTGCTCGTGTTCTCGCAGCCGGGCGCCCTCCCCCAGTCCGCCCTCAAGGACGTCATCGAGCAGGTCAAGGCCCTGGACATGGCGCCGATCAAGGAGCAGCTGGCCCAGGAAGCCCAGCAGCCGTCCGATACCGCCCAAGAAGCCTGAGGGCACGTGTTCCGACTCCTGCTGAACCTCATCTGGGTCATCTTCGGAGGGTTCTGGCTCTGGCTGCTCTACCTCCTAGCCGGCGTCATTGCCTGCGTGACGATCATCGGGATCCCGTTCGGGATTGCCGCGTTCCGGATCGGGTTCTACGCGCTGTGGCCCTTCGGCCGCACCGTCGTTGATCATCCCGCCGCTGGCTTGGGCTCAGGAGTCGGCAACATCGTGTGGGTCATTCTCTTCGGGTGGTGGCTGGCCCTGGGGCACATCACGACGGCCATCGCCCAAGCTGTGACGATCGTCGGGATCCCACTGGCACTTGGCAACCTCAAGTTGATCCCGGTCTCCCTCTTCCCCCTCGGCAAGCGGATCGTGCCGGCTCCGGGGAACGGCTACTCCGCCTTCGGGCCCGATCCACTCGGGCCGGGACGAACGAGCACGACGGAGAACCTCCGACTGCGCTGACCCACGCCAGCCGGCGCGACCCCGGCTCTGACGCTGGAGGCGGTGAAGCCGCCGCCGGGGTGGTTCAGGCCAGACGTCACGGCCGAATCACGCGGTCGGATCGTACTTCGTGGCTGGCCCGGTCGGGAGGATCCAGCGCCACTGCGCCCGGCGGCGACGACCGGCGGCTCGTCCGATCTCCGGGCGGTCCTTCGGATGGTGGTGGTAGTGCGCGAGCGTGAGCCACAACCGGACCGCGTCGGTGTCGAGCAGGCCCGGGTGGATCATCGGGGCGGTGGGCCGGCCGCGGTGGTCCCGGGCGATCACGTCGGGGGCATCCACCTCGATCTCACGCTGGGACCCGCGCTCGAGCACCGGCACGAGGGTCCGGATCTGCTCCCAGCGCGCGGCGAAGTGGCCGGCCGGGTCCTGCACGACGATCCCGGCCGCACTCAGGGTGAGTCGATGGACCGACATCGGTCGGGCCAGGTAGAGGCCCACCCCAACGAGGAGGACCCCGATCGGGAGCGTCGTCCACCAGGGGAGCCCGACGTGGACGGTCGGCCCGACCTGTTCGAGCCGACCGTCGCGCATCAACTCGAAGTGCACCACCAGGATGACACCCCACAGCACGAGCCCGACGGGGAGCAGGCCGAGCGGTCGGGGCGCCGCGAAACTGACGGCTCGACCGGCCGGATCGTGGATCGGTCGTCGTGGCACGTGCCACGGGACGAAGGCGGTCGCGATCAGGGTCACTGCAGCCAGATGGCCAACCGTGACCCACGCCCCGAGCCCCCCACCTCCCAGCGCTCGGTCCACGACGATGACCAGCCCCACCAGAGCCACGATCGGCACCAGCAACAGCGGGTGAACGGTAGGCCTGCGCGCGCGCCACGGCTCCGGGGTCAGGCTCGGGTCGCGCAGCATTCCCACACCCTAGGCATGGCGGACCAGGAAGCGCTCCCGCGCGCGCCGTGGGCCCACGGCCGGCGCAAGTGGCTCCACGCTGAAGTTGGGAGGGGTTCCAGTTGCTGACCCGCTACCTCTCTTACCGCGCGCCGCTTTTCCGGCCGGCCTCCGCGAAGGTGAGTCGCATCGCCGCAAGTCGACGATGGTGGCGCTGTGAATGATCTGGGCTTTGCCGGTCCTTTAGGCGACTGGTTGAAGGCGGCGGACCTTCGGGGCGCCAGTGACTCGCTCGGCGGCGAGGTCGTAGGCTGCTTGCATGGCGAGCCAGGAGCGTGCGGTTCCCACGCCGGCGGCCATCGACGCGCCGACACCGGCTACACCCTCGATTGTGAAGAGCCGTTAATGCAAAGGTTCCGAAGAATGGGAGGGGGCACTGAATGCTTGACATAGGGTCTACGGATTCGTCCCCGTTGGGCGCCGATTTCATAACCATCGAGGGCGGCCTAGACAAGGCCGCCGCGCGGCGTCTGGATCGAGATGCGCGTTCGATCCACATTAACTCCGAAGGAGCCTTCGGAGAGAGTCTGGACCCGATCCTTCCGTGGGCCG
>CAJDUR010000095.1_pt1 | contig 21016 bp, 18 predicted proteins | sample 7391191 | NCBI WGS metagenome assembly CAJDUR01 (sample SAMEA7055688, study PRJEB34461) | soil metagenome | biome: terrestrial ecosystem; feature: Peninsula; material: soil | place: Antarctica | collected 2016 | reverse complement strand
CTTCGTGGTGACGCACTGGGCGGACGACGCGTCCTACGAAGCGTGGCGGGACGGCTCGGGACGGGCGTCGCACAAGGGCGAGCACGGCAAGCCGGTCTTTGACGCGGCCACGCTGCTCGAGTTCGAGGTCGTGCTCGAGGTCCCGGCCAGCACCGCCTGAGCTCCTCACTTCCGAGTCGCAACGCCATGGCGCCCGACCCGAGCGTCACGCCAGGCGACGATCCTCGCGCTGTTGCAGGGCGAGCGCCCGGACACGGGCGATGTCCTCGTCGGTGAAAACACCGTTGACAGTCGATAGATCTCCTTGACCTTCTCCCACTCGATGTCACGGCCGACGGTAAAGGTCTCATAGCGCCCCTCCAGCGCGAGGACCACGGTCTCGGCGAGGCAGGCGTACACGACGCCACGCGGCAGGCCGATGTCCTTCATCGACAGCTCGCCGGGCAACTCGATCTCCCCCGACTCGATGACGAGGACGTCAGGACGCTTGGCGACGTCCTCCGCCGACAGGTCGAGGGGTCGCGCCACATCGGTGATGACGCAGCCGGGCTTGACCGCGTTGATGTCGATGACCCGCTTGCCGGCACCCGAGGTGGCGGTGACGATCAGGTCCATGTCGGGGAGATGCTCATCCGGTGCTGTCGAGATGCGGATCTCGGCTCGCGGGTTGGCACGCTCGATGTCCTCCTTCAACGCGAGCAGCTTCGCGGTCTCCGGCGAGACCAGCCACAACTCGTCACTGGCCAGCGCCAGCAACCGTGCGCACACCGAGCCGATGGCACCCGTGGCGCCGACCACCATGGCCTTCCCCCGCATCCGACCCGTGTCGTCCACCTCGGTGATGTCGAGCTTGATGAGCGCCTCATGGGCGGCCCACAATGCCGCGGAGGCGCTGTAGCTGTTCCCGGTCGTGATCGGCAAGGATGCCCTCTTGGCCACGGTGACGCCAGCGTCACCGACGACCTTCGTGAAGGCGCCGAGCCCCATGATCTGGGCACCCAGCTTGCGCGCTATGTCGGCGGCCTGGAGCAGCCGGGAGTAGGTGAACTCGGGGCTGTGCGCCATCAGCTCTCGCGGCGTGCCGCCCACCGTGATCAGCCACCCTTCGGCCTCTGCGCCGGTGGGAGACGTGATGCCGGTGACATGGGAGTAGAGGAAGGGAGGTGCATAGGCCACGGCCTTCTCCACGACGTCCATGACCGGACCCGGCACGATCTTCGTAATCGTCTCCAGCGGTTGGACCCGGGTGAAGAAGTCCTGGGACAGCGGATGGATGACGAAAGCGAAGCGGCTCTTGCGACGCGGGCCGTTCGGGTAGAGCACCCGGGGCTCCAGACTCGCTGTATCAATCATGTCGAGGAGGTCGTCCTCGGTCAGGTTCCCGTCATCGTCCACCAGTGCTCGCATCATGGCTTCCAGCAGTGCGGCGGAAACCGTCACACCGAAGGGCTGCGGGGTGCTGTCCAGCACCACGTCGACCCCCCGGGCAGCCAGGTCCCCGAGCCTCTCGGGTGAGATCGCCGAGCTGACCAACGTCTTGCCGGCGAGGTCCTCCAGGCCGAAACCCGCGAGCTCGTCGTAGGTCGCCACCACGACGTCGGCGTCACGCGCGGCACGCCGAGCCAGCGCATGACTGGCCATCTCGCCAGGCATGCGGATCTGGGCACGCACCGCGCCAGGAAGCAGGCGCATCGCCCACAGCGCGACGTCCACACCCATGGCGGCGAGCGGAACACCGTGCAGTCGCTCCGGAATACCCATGCGCAGCAGCGGATCGGCGAACTCGATGTTGTCGGTGTATTGCCGCAGCGTGCGAGCGGTCCGGTCGTGGTTACCCCCACCGAGCACCACGGTGCGGGCGTTGGCGAAGTAGCCGGGCATCTCCCCCTGGACGCGTCGGATCGCCCACTCCTGGAGGACGTTGCGCAGCAGGTGTCCGTCGGTGACCGGCACGATGGAGGCGGCTGCCTGCACCTTTGCGATCGCCTCCAGGTCACCGTCATAGAGACCGCTGGCCCGCGCTTCGCGAATCCCGGTGACCGCGATCGCGGCTGCCTCGCCAGACCAGCGCCGGACGAGCTCAGAGGCGGCATCCACGTCGCCGTCTGCGCCGACCCGGACGATGCGGAACGTGCGGTCGAGGAAGGTCACGCGCTCGTCGAAGTCACGCTCGGACTCCGCGAGGCTGACGTTGACGACGGTGAGGAGGGGTGTGGTGGGCATGCTGTCCCTTTCTGGTTCCGGCGCTCAGACCATCGCCGCGGAGTCGATCTCCGGGTGCGCCTGCATGAACTCGATCAGAGTGCCGGCGTAGTCCGCGAACGGTGGGCAGACCACTCCAGAGGCCTCGAGGTCATTCTGGGTGTTCGTGGTGGTGAACGTCGTCGACGACGCGAAGTACTCCACCGACTCGGCGGGGAAGCCCACCAGCCACTCCATGCCCGGCACGGTGGCGAGCAGGCCTCGGGTCACCCCGAGCGGCAGCCGCACCCAGAACACCCGCTTGCCCAGATGGTCGGCGAAGTTGTCGACGAGTTCGCGCACCGTGGGTGGAGCGGGGTCGACGAGGGCGTAGGTGCGCCCGACCGACACGTCGAGCACGGAGAGCTCGTCCATGGCGTTCACGACGAAGTCGCGTGGCACCAAGGCGACCTGCACCTTGTCGGGGTCGCCCACCGCCGGAACTGCGGCGACCCGGAGCTGCTTGAGCATGAACGAGGCGAGGAAGTAGGGGCCGTCGTACTTCTGCGTCTCCCCGGTGGTGGAGTCGCCGACCACGATGCCCGGCCGATAGATCGTGGCCCGGAGCCCATCGGCCATCGCCTTGTGGACGGCCATCTCGGCCTCCCACTTGGTGGACTCGTAGTGGTTGCGGAAGACCTGCCCCTCGTCGAGATCGTCCTCGCCGAACGTCCCCTCGTGACTGCCGCTCACGTAACAGGTGCTCACGTAGTGCAGCCGAGGCATGGACTCGCGGGAGGTGCAGAACCGAAGCACGTTGTCGGTGCCGTCGACGTTGACCCTGCGGGCGAGATCCTTTGCCACGGCGAGGTCATAGACCGCCGCCAGGTGCCAGACCTCCTGAACGTCATCAACGTCCGACGTGGAGGAGATGCCGAGATCTGGTGCCGTGATGTCACCCTCGACGAGTCGGATCCGGCCCTTCAGCTCCGGATGGGCCTCGGTCAGCTCCGCCACCCGCGTCCCCGCGAGACCGAGGTGCTGGGTCTGGACGAGGCAGACCGCCTGCACCCCCGGTCGGCGGGCGAGCAGCCGAGGCAGCAGGGCAGATCCGAGGAACCCGGGGAAGCCGGTCATCAAAAGGGTGGACATTCCATCTCCTTGCACACGTGGACTGCCTCCATCCTCGCGTCCATGGACCGGTAGGAACAGGGACCAACCTCCCGAGACCACTGGGATCTCCGCCACACCTGGCCCGCGTCCGACCCGACTCCGGCACAGGTGCCAAGGTGGACGATGCAAGGAGATCGCCACCAAGACCGAGGAGCTCCGATCGTGACCACCCAGACCCCGTCCCCGAACACGACGCCGAGCCGGACCCCCTTCCTGTCCGACAAACTCCTCGAGGTGATCCGAGGCCGCGCCGCCCAGGTGGATCGGGACAACGCGTTCTTCGACGAGGACCTGGCTGACCTCCGGGATGCCGGCTACCTCACCGCGATGGTGCCCGTCGAGCTGGGCGGCGCCGGCCTGACCCTCCAACAACTGACGCTCGAGCAGATGCGCCTCGCCGGGGCCGCCCCCGCGACCGCGCTCGCCGTCAACATGCACCACGTCTGGATGGGCGTCGCCAACATCGTTCGGGCCCGCGGTGATTCGTCGATGGACTTCGCTCTCGAGGAGGCCGCGGCCGGCGAACTCTTCGCCTTCGGCATCTCGGAGGCGGGCAATGACCTGGTCCTCTTCGGCTCGTCGAGCGAGGCGCGCCCGGACGGTGGGGGTGGCTACACCTTCCACGGGACCAAGATCTTCACCTCGCTGTCGCCCGCGTGGACCCGGCTCGGCACGTTCGGGACCGACACGAGTGGCGACGACGGCCCGCACTCGGTCTACGGCTTCATCACCCGGGATGGCGGCGGGGTCACGGTCAAAAACGACTGGGACACCCTCGGCATGCGCGGCTCCCAGTCCTGCACGACGATCCTCGACGGCGCGCCGGCAGCGGCCGACCGGATCGTCCGCCGCATCCCGGCAGGTCCGTCGATGGACCCCTTCATCTTCGGGATCTTCGCCAGTTTCGAGGTGTTGCTCGCCTCCGTCTACACCGGCATCGCCCGGCGCGCCCTCGAGGTCGCCACTGCCACGGTCCAACGGCGCACCTCGATGAAGAACGCCGGGGCGACCTATGCGAACGACCCGGACATCCGCTGGCGCCTCGCCGACGCCGCGATCGCGCTCGACGGGATCTATCCCCAGATCGAGATGGTCGCCCGGGACGTCGACACCCAGGCCGACCGCGGCGCCCTGTGGATGCCGCAGCTGTCCGCGCTCAAGTCGCGCGCCACCGAGACCGCGCTGCGGGTCGTCGAGCAGTCCATCCGGGTCTCCGGCGGCTCCTCCTACTTCTCATCCTCAGAGTTGTCCCGCCTCTACCGCGACGTCCTCGCGGGCATCTTCCACCCGAGCGATGACGAGTCGGTGCACGGCGCGTGGGCCAGTGCCCTCCTCGGGCCGCCCGTGCCGCTCTGAAGGGGGGTATGCCGCTGAGCTCGCTTCCAGCGCAGGCCAGCTCAGCGGCATACCCCCGCAGCAGCCAGCACGCGCTGGGGCCTGACCTGCGCCCGTTCCCCTGAGGCGATGACGAGCGGATAGTGGTGCTCATGGCCCTCCACCACGGCGCAGCCCCCATCCCTGGGGCCCAGCGCGCCTCCAACCCGTTCCTCACCGACGCCAATCCCGCCCTGGGAGAGCGGCTCGAGTTGCCGAAGCACCGGCTCGCCGAGGATCCGGTGCCGGCCGATGTCGCTTATCAGCTCATCCACGACCACCTGCTGCTCGACGGCAGCGCCCGGCTCAACCTGGCCACCTTCGTCACCACGTGGATGGAGCCACAGGCGCGCCAGCTGATGGCGGAGTGCGTCGACAAGAACATCATCGACAAGGACGAATACCCCCAGACCGCCGAGCTCGAGCGCCGGTGCGTGGCGATGCTGGCCCAGTTGTGGCACGCACCGGACCTGGAGAGTGCCACCGGGTGCTCGACGACCGGGTCGAGCGAGGCGGGCATGCTGGCCGGCCTCGCGCTCAAGCGACGGTGGAGGGCTCGGGTAGCTGACCCGAGCCGGGTCCCCAACCTGGTCATGGGGGCCAATGTGCAAGTCTGCTGGGAGAAGTTCTGTCGGTACTGGGACGTCGAGGCGCGCCTCGTCCCGCTGAGCGGGGACCGGCTGCACCTCGACGCCGAGCAGGCCGTGGCCCACTGCGACGAGAACACGATTGGCGTCGTCGCCATCCTCGGCTCGACCTTCGACGGCAGCTATGAGCCGGTCGCCGAGATCGCCGCTGCCCTCGATGCGCTGGCGAGTTCCGGCGGACCCGACGTGCCGCTCCACGTCGATGGCGCCTCCGGCGCGATGATCGCCCCCTTCCTGGACCCGGACCTCGTCTGGGACTTCCGCCTCCCCCGGGTTGCGTCCATCAACACCTCCGGGCACAAGTACGGCCTCGTCTACCCGGGGGTCGGCTGGGTGCTGTGGCGAGACCCGAGCGCGCTGCCGCGGGAGCTCATCTTCAACGTCAACTACCTCGGCGGCGACATGCCCACCTTCGCCCTCAACTTCTCCCGACCCGGCGCCGAGGTGATCGCGCAGTACTACACCTTCGTCCGGCTCGGCCGGGCCGGGTTCCAGGCCGTCCAGCAGGCAGCCCGGGACGTCGCGACCTTCCTGGCCGGACAGATCGGCGCCATGCAGGAGTTCACTCTCATCACCCATGGCGATGAGCTGCCCGTGTTCGCGTTCACCACGAGTGAGGGCGTCACCCACTGGGATGTCTTCGACCTGTCCAGGGCTCTGCGTGAACGCGGGTGGCAGGTCCCGGCCTACACCTTCCCGGCCGACCGGGAAGACCTCGCGGTGCTGCGCGTCGTGTGCCGCAACGGGTTCGGCCACGATCTGGCAGACAGTTTCCTGGGCCACCTCCGGGCCGCAGTCGAGCAACTCGGAGACCGGGCGGGCCACGCGGGAGCGAAGGGTCCGACGTCGTTCCACCACTAGCGGTGTCTGCCGAAGGTCACCCCCACCCGCCCGTTCGATGTAGCTGCGCGTCGCGGGTGACGCGCAGCTACATCGAATGGAGGGTGGCGGGGTCCTGGTGGCGGGGTCCGGGCGGCGGGTCAGCGCCCTTTGCGGTCAGTGAGGGAGTCGATGAGCAGGCCGAGCCCGATCCCCAGCATCCACACGTCCTTGCTGATCGCCGTGCCGGCCGGAGCCGGCCAGATGCTTCCCGGCTTGCGCAGGCTGGGCGAGCGCAGATACATCGTCACGAGGCCGCCACCGAAGCCAGTCAGGGCCAGGCCGGCCAGCCGGGTCGGGACCACGGGCGTCAACAGCAGCGAGCCGATCGTCAGCTCCGCGATGGAGAGCCCCTGGACGAAGTCCTTGGGCTGCAGGTCCTTGAGGAACGGGTAGGCCGCAGCCGCCATGCCATGCAGTCCAGCGGCCATTTCAGGCGGAGCATTCCGCTTCGACAGTCCGCTGTGCAGGATGTAGGCGCCGGTGGCAAGTCGGGTCGGGATGGTACGCAGTCTCATCAGGGTCTCCTCCGGATCGGGGCGCGTAACGCGTCTCCCCATCATGGACCTGGTCCTCCCTCCCACGGCGACCGACGCTATTTTACATGGTAGAAGCCGTATTAAATAGAAGGCAACCGGTGAGCACCCAGATCGACGGCGAAGCACCCGAGACGACGGGCGACGCCCTCGAGATGAGGCGCGGGTCGAGACCCTCCAGATCATCGTCAAGGAGGAGACGCCCTTGGTGCTGCTGGACAACCGACGCACACCGTGCGCCGTCGGGCTGATTCGGGCCGCCAGACGGATGGCGAGCTGGAGCCCGGGACGGTGCTGGAGATCTGGAGCCGGGACCACTTCGCGCCCATGGAGATCCCGATCTGGGCCGAGCGCGATGGTCACCACGTGGTCGACCGCGGGCGGGAGGGCTCCCGTCCCTTCCGCTATTTCGTCTTCGACGTGACCAAGGCCGGCTTGGCCGCACTGGTCGACGACGCCTGCTGATCGCGACCGTTCGGTGGCTACCGTCGTCGCCATCACCTAGTTTGGATCGTGCCCCCCTTAAGAAGGAGACACCATGGATACCTGGCTACCCTCACTGAAGACCGCAACGCCCCAAGAAGGGTTCGAGCTCGCCATCAAGATGTCCCGGATGGGAGTCAAGTACACCCAGCCCGACGTGGACACCCTCCACCGGCTGCGCCCCGGCTACGCGAACAATGCAGAGAGCCTGACCGCCGCGTCCCAGGTCGTGGCGGTCAACTTCCAGACCGTGGCTGCCGCCAACGGCTACTGGGCGGAGAGCTAGACGCCAGTTCACTCCTTCCCCTGCGCTGAACGTGAGCTGAGCGCAGGGCTCGGCTTGCCATCCCCCACGGGTTCCGCCACCTCTGGTCACCGGCCGAGGTGATGTATCACCGTCCGGACTCCGGCCTCCTAGTCCCTGACACCCCATCGCCCGGCGGCCGATCCGATGCCTCCGGCGCCCCTGTGCAGGAGGAACTCGACCATGGCAAACCCGGTGTGGCGCGGCGCGACGATCTGCCCGTGCATGACGGCTCCCCTCGACGAACTCGCCCGGAGGTCGGGGCAGGACATCCTCGTCAGCCCCATTCCGGGCTTCGGCTCCTACCAGACGGTCAAGACTCCCTCGGCAGGGGTCGGAGACGGCGGCGGGCACCTCGACCTCTACCTGACGCGCCTCAACCAGGAGCAGAAGTTGCGCCTTGAAGGCCTGGCCCGCCAGATCGGCTTCTATGCCGACATCCGCGAGCAGAAGTGGTGGTCCCCGACGCGGCAGACGTTCCTGAAGGCGGACTGGTCCCCACACCTGCACATGGTGCTCAAGTCGTGTGGGCACCGGTCCTCCGCAGCCACCACGCAGCTGGACAAGTGGTACGCGGGCGGCAACGGCCTGGTGGGCAACGACCCCGACGACGGCGACCGCCGCTTCCTCAAGCAGACCTGGGCCCAGTACCTCGAGAAGCGCGACGTGCCCACACCACCGCAGCAGACGGTCGATCTGGCCAAACTGAAGTTCGGCAGGTCCAACGCTGACGTCAAGCTCTACCAGGCCGCGGTCTGGCCTGCCCTCGCTGCCAGCGCCCGCGCCGCGATCCTCCAGGCTCACCACCTCAAGGAGTCGCAGATCGTCGACGGCTACTTCGGCAAGGTGACCCGAGAGATGACCAGGACGCTCTACGTCGCGATCGCCGCGAAAGAGCCGCACGGCGAGTGGCCACCCCTGCTCGAGCCCGGTCCGCGGCTGCTCCAGCGGCTCGGCTTCATCGTGCGCACGTCCTCCCGCGACCTCACCAATGATCGCGACGAGTTCGGCCAGCCGCTCGGGGAGCCCGGATCGGGCGAGGGTGCTGCCGTCTACTCAGGCGATGCGGTCTGCTCCGATGCCGACCCCGTCCAATCCGAGTTGGTCGGCCACTGATCAGAGCCCGATTCGCACTCACCCCCCGCCTCGGCTAACCTATGGGGCGCACGCGGGTGTAGTTCAGTAGCAGAACAGCCTCCTTCCAGGGGGAAGACGTGAGTGCAATTCTTGCCGCCCGCTCCATCCGAAAAGGCCCGGTCCCGCCGACCGGGCCTTTTCCGCATCCCGGACCGGCGGTGAGTCACGATGGCGAGGTTGCGCGCACCGAACGGGTGCGCCGTGGAGAAGAGGGCCGACAGCGTCACGGCGGACGACGGCAGGGCGAAGAGGTGAGCAGACATGCTCGGATGCTGCCCTGCCAACCTGTGAGCCAGCAGTGCGCGGGTCTGCGCGCGCCCTCGGGTCCCGACCCAGCCACGCCCCACCGACCGGTATGCCGCTGAGCCGGCTCAGCGGCATACCGTCGGCTGGCGCTCAAACTGGCACAAACCGGGCCACGTCTTGCTTTCGTTACCGGTCAGTAGCATCATGGTAAGTGACTCGTCGGTAACACGACGAAACCGACCAGGGATTGGAGGACCCGATGGGTCACTACAAGAGCAACGTCCGCGACATCGAGTTCAACCTCTTCGAGGTGTTCGGCCGGCAGGACGTGCTGGGCCGCGGCATCTTCGAGGACATCGACGTCGACGCCGCCAAGGACATCATCCACGAGGTGGCCCGTCTCTCCGAGAACGAGCTCGCCGAGAGTCTGCTCGACTCCGATCGCCACCCGCCGGTCTACGACCCGGCCACGCACTCGGTGAAGATGCCCGAGTCGTTCAAGAAGTCGTTCAAGGCCTACGTCGACGGCGGGTGGGGCAACCTCGACGTGCCGGCCGAGCTGGGTGGGATGGTCATCCCCCCGTCCGTGCGCTGGTCCCTGTCCGAGCTGGTCTGCGGCGCCAACCCGGCCGTGCACATGTATGCGGCGAGCTACGCCTTCGCCAACCTGCTCTACTACCTGGGCAACGACGACCAGAAGAAGCTGGCCCAGCACGTCGTCGACCACGCGTGGCACACGACGATGGTCCTCACCGAGCCCGACGCCGGCTCCGACGTCGGCGCCGGCCGCACCAAGGCGATCCAGCAGCCGGATGGCACCTGGCACATCGAGGGCGTCAAGCGCTTCATCAGCTCGGGTGAGTCCGACATGGTCGACAACGTCATCCACTTCGTCCTGGCCCGCCCCGAGGGCGCCGGCCCGGGCACCAAGGGCCTGTCCCTGTTCATCGTCCCGAAGTTCCACGTCGACCTCGAGACCGGGGAGCTCGGCGAGCGCAACGGTGCCTACGTCACCAACATCGAGCACAAGATGGGGCTCAAGGTCAGCACCACGTGCGAGGTGACCTTCGGCGAGAAGGAGCCGGCCATCGGCACGCTCCTCGGCGACGTCCACGACGGCATCGCTCAGATGTTCAAGGTCATCGAGAATGCGCGGATGTTCGTCGGCACCAAGGCGATCGCCACCCTCTCGACCGGCTACCTCAACGCGCTCGACTACGCCAAGCAGCGCGTGCAGGGCGCCGACCTGACCCAGATGACCGACAAGGCCGCGCCTCGCGTCACGATCACGCACCACCCGGACGTGCGCCGGTCGCTGATGCTGCAGAAGGCATATGCCGAGGGCCTGCGCGCGCTCGTGATCTACACCGCCTCCCAGCAGGACATCGTGGCGCAGGCCCAGGGCGGCAACAGCGCGGCACCTCTTGAGAAGGACTCCGAGGCCGAGCTCGCGAGCCGGGTCAACGACCTGCTCCTGCCGATCGTCAAGGGACTCGGCTCGGAGCGCGCCTGGGTCCTGCTCGGCACCGAGTCGCTGCAGACCTTTGGCGGGTCGGGCTTCCTGGAGGACTACCCGGTCGAGCAGTACGTCCGCGACGCCAAGATCGACACGCTCTATGAGGGCACGACGGCGATCCAGGGTCTCGACTTCTTCTTCCGCAAGATCGTCCGCGACCAGGGTGCCGCGCTGCAGCACGTGGCCGGCCAGATGCAGGAGTTCGCCAAGGACCTCGGCGGCTCGCTCGACACCGAGCGTGAGCTGCTTGGCAAGGGCCTGGAGGACGTCCAGGGAATCATCGGCCACATGATCAACGACCTGATGAAGTCCGACCCGCGCGGTGGGGGCGAGCTGACCAATCTCTACAAGGTGGGCCAGAACACCAGCCGACTGCTCCTGGCGGCCGGTGACCTCATCGTCGGCTGGTTGCTGCTGCGCCAGGCCGAGGTCGCCGGCCGCGCCCTCGAGAACGGGGCGACCGGCAAGGACGCGGACTTCTACACCGGCAAGGTGGCGGCTGCGTCGTTCTATGCCCGCAACATCCTGCCGAAGCTGGCGGCCGAGCGCGCGATCGCCGAGGCGACTGACAACGCGCTGATGGACGTCCCCGAGGCTGCCTTCTGACAGGCCCGTCCTCGCGGCACGCCACACCAACGACGACGCACCGGGCTCCGCGCCCGGTGCGTCGTCGCTCAGCCGGCCTGAGCTCGTTCCGGGGCAGAGAGCCGTGGCGTGGAGAGCGCCAGGAGAGCGAGACCGACTGCCAGCACGACGAATCCGATGCCCGGTGTGATGTCGCCGACGAGGAAGTAGACGGGCCGGTTGCCGAGGACGTCGACCCCGACGATCGAGACCATGAGGATGCCGAAGAAGATCACGACCGCCGACAGCGCCGCCAGCGGGTCGACCCAGCGGCGGGTCTCGTCGGGCCGCCCCGACGAGGTGCGCGGTCCGCGGTCGAAGCGGACGAAGAGGGCGACCAGCCCGGCCGTGACGGTCGCAAGCACGACGAACAGGAGCGGACGGGTCAGCCACCAAGCCGCTGAGGCGACCTCCGGCTGACCGATGCCGAGCCCTCGCATCGCGAGCAGGACGAGCATGAGTCCCGTCAGGTGCCAGAGGAAGGCGGTCATCGCGAAGGGACCGGCGAGCACGACCGACGCCCAGGCCCGGGGCCGGGCGAGGACCCGCGCCATGACCGGACGCAGCACGACAGCCAGGCCGCAGATGCCGATGCCCTGCGCGAGCAGGGCCACGGTCGGGGGCGCCATGTTGGAGATCGCCTCCCCGGGCATCCCCACCATCGACGTGGGATAGGGCCCGATGGTGATCGCCAAGCCCAGCACGGCGAACCCGCCGATGAACATGGCCGCACCCACTCGCGGCGTGAGCAGCCCATCCCGCCAAGCGAACCCGAGTTGGTGCACCGCGAGCCACACGAGAGCGAAGTTGAGGTTGCCGACCAGGTCCACGCCGTTGAACCTGACCACGTCGACCACGACAGCGGCGACCACGAGGAGCACGACGGCATACGGCCCGATGTTCTGGTGGAGACGGCGCATGGCAGGAGCGAAGGCACACACCCCGAGGTAGATGCCGATGAACCACAGCAGTTGCGGGACCATGACCAGCGCATCGCGGACGAGTTTGCCGTCGCCCCCCGGGAGCGCGGTCAGGCCGGTCAGGTCGGCGATCACCCCGAAGGCGACCCACACGGCGAGGAAGGCGAGGGTGGGGCGCAGCAAGCGGATCGCCCGGCCGCGGAAGAACGCGGCGTATCGCCCCCGTCTCGTGCCGCCGCGACGGTCCACGGACTCGAGGGAGTGCGCATGGGCGACTCCGCCGACCAGGAAGAACAGGGGCATCACCTGCAGCCCCCACGTCAACGGTTGGAGGGCGGGCACCAGCGCCAGCGCATTGGTGATGTCGCCGTCATCGGTGAGGACGAGCATCAGCCAGTGGCCCAGCATGACCACGACGAGCGAGCCGGCGCGCAGGGCGTCGGCCCACCGGTCCCGCCCGGCCGGGGTAGCGGCGTCGATGTCGGTTGCGGTGCGTCGACGGGGCCGTGCCGGGGCCAGCGGCGGGCTCGGGTGATCGCTCACACAGTCAGGAAACCATGAACGGCGGGCTGTTCGGGTCAGTGACCCGCCCAGCCCGCCGTTCGCGCGGGTTCGGTCAGACGCCGTCGTCGCGGCGCTCGACGCGCTCGACGACATCGGGGTCGCTGCGACGCTCGACACGCTCGACGACATCAGGGTCGCTCCGACGCTCGACACGCTCGACGACATCAGGTCCGCCGCGGCGCTCCTCGACCACGGTGTGCGAGGTGTTGGTGCGCTGGCCGTTCTGGATGACGCCCATGATGAGGGCGATCACGCCACCGGCCATGAGGATGATGCCGACCACGTCGAGGTTGGTGCCCAGCAGGTCGGAGTCAAACGTCGTGAACTTCATGATCGCCCCGAGGACCAGCAGAATGACACCAAGTCCGATACCCATATCGTCTCCTTCGTCAGGGCGCGCTGGCGTGCGCACCTAAACCATTCTTACCCAGCCAAGGCCTGTTCACCCGCGTCCGGGGCCGAGTAAATGGGCCGTGTCTGCCGCCGGCACGGCCGTGACCGGGTGACTGGGGTCCTCCTCGAACGCAGCCAACCGGGCTCGCGCGTCCTAGGAGTCGGTGTCGGTCATCCCCTCGTAGAGCCCGATTTCGTTGCCCTCGGTGTCCTCGAAGGCGGCCCACCAACTCGTCTCGCTGATCGGCGCCTTCGCCATGGTGACACTGCCACCGAGTTTCGTGACGGTGGCGAGGACATCGTCGATCGAGTCGACCTCGACATAACTGCGGGGAGCCTTCATCCCTTCACGCGCGACGAGGCCGCCGCCGCTGATCTTGTTGGGCGCCTGCCACATGGGATAGCCCTCGAAGCCGGGTGGCTCGCTGATCGTCCAACCGAACACCCCGCTGTAGAACTCCTTGGCTCTCCCGAGGTCGTCGGCCGGGATCTCGATGTGGGTGATGTCGCCGTGCGCCATGTCAACTCCGTCCGTGCATCGGGCCACTCGGAACGTGGCCCACGGTGATCGTCCACACTAACGCCGATCTCCGACGGTGATGCGGTCAACGAGCGCCTCTTGCAGATCAGTGCCGGTTGCGGCCCTGCCTGATCAGACCCCGCGCAGGTCGAGGGTCAGCGTCGGGTTGGCGTCCTGGTCGATGACGACCGGGATGCCCCAGTCCTGCTGGAAGAGGTGGCAGGCGGCATGCTCGGGGACCTCGCCGGTCACGGGGTCGCCATCACAGGCTGCCGCCCGCACCGACACGTGCAGGGTGCCCTGCCGTATGCCGCCCTCGATCGTCAGCGCTCGCCGCAGCCCCCGCGCGCGGCCCCCTCCGTCGCTGAGCAGCTCCGAGGGCGATGCTGACACCTCGAGGACCGTCGGGTCCCCGAAGCGGTCATCGAGTCTCTGTCCGGCTGGTGGCACGAAGGTGACCTCGAGGTGGATCTGCCCTGACGGCAGCCTGGTCGGGGGGCGTTGCGTGCGGCGGGCCGGCCCGTCGACCCGCTGCGCCGCCGCGGGGAGCAGGACCCGGGTCAAGCGGTGGGCCGCCGACTCGACGACGACGAGCCGGGCCTCCCCCGTGTCGAGATCGGTCTCGACGACGGCATCGCTGGGCTCGGCCAGCCCCTGGGCGAGCGTGCTCACGGCCCGGGTGGCCGGGTCGAAGCGTCGGATCGCCCCGTTGTAGGTGTCGCTGATCGCGACCGACCCGTCCGGCAGCTCGGTGACACCGAGGGGGTGCTGCAGCAGCGCCTGCTCGGCGGCCCCGTCCCGGTGACCGAAGTCGAAGAGGCCGGTGCCGACGTGCGTCTCGATGACGAGGCTGCCGTCGCTCGTGCGACGCAGCGACCGCAGGGCGGAGGTCTCCGAGTCGGCGATCCACACCCGCGTGCCGTCTGCGGCCGACGCGAGGCCCGAGGGCTGGGCGAGCCAGGCGGCCAGGGCCGGGCCGTCGTGCAGGCCTTCGTTGGTGGTGCCGGCGATGACCTCCACCGTGCCTGCCTCGGGGGTGTCGCCGGGGGTCCAGGCCCAGAGTTGGTGGGTGCCAGCCATGGCGATGACGACGCGGTCGACGCCATCCACCTGGAACCACGCGAGGTCCCACGGCGTCGACAGGGGTTGCTCGAGGGCCGGGCCACCGCCGGTGCGGTCACGCAGCTGCGTCCCGGTCCCGGCCAGTGGATGGATCGTGCCGTCGGAGAAGCGGATCCCCTTGAGTTGGTGGTGGACCGAGTCGGCTACGAGCAGGTCGACGCCGAGCTGGTCAGCGACGGCCGGAGTGGCGAGCAGCAGCCCCTGCGGCTCGTTGAACTCACCGGCGCCACCCCACCGGGCCCGCTCGGTCACGAGGTCCGCCTCGAGGTGCACGACCTGGTGGTGGGCGGTGTCGGAGACGACGAAGGACCCGTCCGGGAGAGCGACGACCTTGCCCGGGAAGCGCAGGGTGGTCTCTGCCGGAGGTGGCGCGACAAAGGGATCGTCGCCGGGCTGGAGCGTTCCCTTGGCCGTGTGCTCGTCGATCAGTTCGGCGACCAGGGAGGTCAGGCCGGGGCCGTGCCCCTCGCCCGACATCGACGCGACGATGTAGCCCTCGGGGTCGATGACCACGAGAGTCGGCCAGGCGCGGGCGGCATAGGCCTGCCACGTCGTCAGCTCCGGGTCGTCGAGGACCGGGTGGCGGACCGCATAGCGGTCCACGGCCGCGACGAGGGCGTCCGGGTCTGCCTCGTGCTCGAACTTCGGGGAGTGGACGCCGATGATCGACAGCGCGTCCGGGAACTGCGCCTCGAGGGGGCGCAACTCGTCCAGGACGTGCAGGCAGTTCACGCAGCAGAAGGTCCAGAAGTCGAGCACGGTGATCCGACCGCGCAGGTCGGCGAGGGTGATGGACCGGCCACCGGTGTTGAGCCACCCGCGGCCGACCAGCTCGGGGGCCCGGACCTTGACCCGGGCCCGGGAGGCCGAGGTCATGGGCGATGTCCCAGTCGCGTTGCGGTGCTCACGGCCGTGCTGCAGCGGCGACCGTGCCCTGCAGGCGGCGGTCCGCGAGCACCGGGAAGCCCGACCGGGTCGCGTCGATGCCGGGGATGTCGAGCTCGACGCTCAGCACCTCCTCGTCGGCACCGGCTTCAGCGAGGACCCGTCCGGTCTGGTCGACGACCTGGGAGTGGCCCCCCATCTCGTGACGGGCGTGGGTGCCCGCGGTGTTGCAGGCGATGACGATGCACTGGTTCTCCACCGCGCGTGCCTGCCCCAGCAAGGTCCAGTGCGCCACTCGTGCCATCGGCCAGGCGGCCGGGACGATGAAGACCCGGGAGCCCAGGTCGAGCAGCTCCCGGTAGAGCTCGGGGAAGCGCAGGTCATAGCAGGTGGTCAGACCCACCGGCACCGGACCCCCCTGCGCCACGGGGACATCGGTGACGACGAGGTCGACCCCGGCGTCCATCATCTGCGGCTCACCCTCGCCGAAGCCGAAGCGGTGGATCTTGCGGTAGGTCGCGACGAGTTCGCCCTGCGGTGAGAAGAGCAGCGAGGTGTTCCACAGCCCGCGCCCGCCGGCCTCCACCGGAGCGCCGCGTTCGACGATCGACCCGCCGTGGAGGGTCACGCCGGCGTCGCGGGCCGCAGCGGCGAGTGCCGTCGCAACCGGGCCATCGACAGCGCCTGAGCACGGACCAGATCAGCGACCCGGGCGGTGCGCTCGGGCACCGGCTCGTCGTCGCCATAGGCCAGTTGGATGACTGCGACCTTCATGCCTCCACTCTCACACAGTCGAGTGGCCCCGCCGTCCACAGCCCCGCCCCAGTCGAGCAACTCGGGGCCTTTGGGGCCCACCGTGGGTGTGCGTAAATGAGGGGCGCGTGGGTGCGGGTGTCGTCCGGGGTGGGGTTCCTGTTGGCCGGGTTTGGGGTGGACACTTGTTGGGTGTCCGCCATGGTTTGCACGCCGAGCCACTCTGGAGCCGTAGAGCCCGTAGTCGAGCGTGGTGGCGGAGGACCGATGCGGAACCGTGGAGTGTTGCCGTCGAGCACGAGTGCCAGTTTTCATGCCATTTCCGTTTCCTTCACCTGGCGGACACCTCGGTGTACAGGTCGCTTGTCTGAGCAGGAGGTGGGTCATGGAAGTACTACATCCACGATGTGCTGGTATCGACATCGGTAAGAAGGTGCTGGCTGTCGGGGTCCGGATCGAAGGCGCTGGCCGGGCCCGGTCTCAAACGAAGGTCACCAAGTACGCGACGATGACCACCGACATCCTGGCGTTGCGTGAGGACCTGGTCCGTCAGGAGGTCAGTTGCGTGGTGATGGAGTCCACCGGGGACTACTGGAAACCGGTGTACTACCTGCTGGAGGGGGCCCCGTTCGAGTTGATCGTGGGCAACGCCGCGCAGATCCGTAACCTGCCCGGGCGCAAGAGTGATGTCTCTGACGCGAGTTGGTTGGCTCAGCTCGGGGCGCACGGGCTGGTGCGGCCCTCGTTCGTGCCGCCGCCGCTGATCCGGGACCTGCGTGATCTGACCCGGGACCGGACCTCGTTCGTGCGTCACCGGGCCCAGATGCTCAACCGGGTCGAGAAAGTCCTGGAAGAGGCCGCGATCAAGCTCAGCTCGGTGGCCTCGGAGCTGGATGGGGTCTCTTGCCGGGCGATGCTGGCCGCGTTGGTCGCTGGGGAACGTGACCCGCAGGTCCTGGCCGGGCTGGCTCGCGGCAGGATGCGCGCCAAGTTGCCGCAACTGGGCCAAGCCCTGACTGGCCGGTTCAGTGAGCACTACGCGTTCCGGATCAGGATGCTGCTGGAGCAGGTCGACAACCTCAGCGACGCGGTGGCCCAGTACGACGAACAGATCGAGGTCGCGATCGAGCCCTACCGCTGGTTTCGTGACCTGATCACCTCGGTCCCCGGGATCGCCAGGGCCACCGCGAACGTCATCACTGCCGAGACCGGCGCCGACATGGACCAGTTCCCCACCGCGAAACACCTGGCCTCCTGGGCCGGGGTCGCCCCGGGCAGCAACGAATCGGCCGGGGTGATCAAGTCGAGCAAGACCCGCAAGGGCAACACCCACCTCAAGGGCGCCCTGGGCAACGCGGCGATGAGCGCGTCCCGGACCAAGAACACCTACCTGGCTAAACGACACTGGCGGATCGCGGCCCGGCGCGGGAAACTCAAAGCCCTGGTCGCGACCGAACACGCGATCCTGACCGCGATCTGGTACATGGGCACCACCCGGACCAGCTACATCGACCCCGGACCCGACTTCTTCACCAGCCTGCACCCTGACCGGGTGAAGCGACACGCCCTAAACCAACTCAAAGAACTCGGATACGAGGTCACCCTGACCCCCGCCGCCAGCTAACCCGGTCCCAGCACAGCACAGGCTATTTACGTGCCAGTGGCCACGACCTCCACAGCCCCGCCCCAGTCGAGTGGCCGGCGACGGCGACGGCGACATCACGATCGTCGACGTCCTGGCTCCTCTCGGGACTCGGGCGATGCACGCTCAGGCTGTGTTCCGGCCGGCGCGCTGCCTTTCGGGCCACAAGCCGCTTGGGGAACCTCGGTTGATGCCCCAAACCGCAGCCGCTTCACTCAGGCGCAGCACCGAGAGATGTGGAGGGCGGGGCCACTCGACTCAGCAGACGGCACGCTCGACCAGTCAGCGGCATACCCAACGCTGTGGAGGACGGGGCCATTCGACTGGGGGAACGAAACGCCCCCTGTGGACGGCGGGGCCACTCGACTCGGGGGGCGGGGCCACTCGAGTCAGCGGACGGTGCGGTCGTCGCGCTCGGCGAAGCGGGCCAGCCGGGCGTTGTAGGCCGCCAATTCGGCCTCGCCGTCCCGGTCGGCAGCCCGGTCACGGCGGACCGCCTCGGACCGGTCGGAGCGGGACCACTGCACCGCGACGACGAGCGCCAGGGCGAGGCTGGGCAACTCGCCGATCGCCCAGGCGACCGACCCGCCGTTGCGCTGGTCGGTCAGCAGGTCGGGGATCCAGGGCAGGTTGAGGGCGCGGAAGAAGTCGCCGGCCAGCAGCGTGTCGCCGCTGATGATCGCGACCCCGAAGAAGGCATGGAAAGAGATGGTGGCGAAGAGGACGACGAGCCGCATGATCGGGCTCCACTTCTTAGGCCCGGGGTCGATCCCGATGAGCACCCAGGCAAACAGGTAGCCGGCGAGGATGAAGTGCACGGTCATGATCACGTGACCGGTGTGCGTCGTCAGGGCCAGCTCGAACAGTCCGGACCAGTAGAAGACGACGATGCTCGCGAAGAAGAAGGCGCCGGCGAAGATCGGGTTGCCGATGACGCGCAGGAGGGGCGAGTGCACCATCCCCAGGACCAGCTCACGAGGACCGAGCGTGCCGTCCTTGCGTGGCTTCAACGTCCGAAGCGCCATCGTCACCGGTGCCCCGAGGACGAGGAAGATCGGGATGACCATCGCCTCCATCATGTGCACGGTCATGTGCCAGTTGAACGTGACCCGGCCGTAGATGCCCAGGAAGCCGCTGGTCGCCCAGATGAACAACACCCAGCCGACCATCCAGCTGATGGTGCGCATCACCGGCCAGCGGACGCCGCGCCGGTGCAACCGCACCGCCCCGGCCGCGTAGAGCCCCATCGCGAGCAGGGCCACGGCGAGAAACAGCCACTCCACCCGCCAGGCGGTAAGGAAGGACAGTGCTGTCGGCGCGGGAGGGGCCGGGAAGCCGGTCAGGGCCAGCGCGGCACTCGGGTTGGGTGTCGTCTCGGGGACCGGTGGCGCCGTGCGTGCCAATGCGGTCGCGACCCCGAAGGCCAGGCCCATGAGGAGCGTCTCCCCGATCGCGAGCCGCAGGAACGGGCGGCCGCCATCGCCGGCATCGATGGCCTAGCGTGACGAAGCACCACAGCGCCACGCTGGAGTAGCGCTTGACGACGACGCCCAGCGCATCGCCGATAGAAGTGCGCAGCACGATGAGGGCGATCAGACCCCCGACCCAGACGGTCGCCGCCAGCAGGTGGGTAGCCAGCGCATTGACCGCCGTGTCGTGGTCGGCGGACCCTCCAGCGTGGCCGGCGAGCCCGAGCACCACGACGGCGAACAGGGCGGCGACCAGGAGGAAGACAGCGACCGACCTGGCCCGGGCCAGCGCAGCCACGGACGCGATGAGGGCGGCGGTGATCGCACTGATCAACCCGACCCGGAGTGGCTCGACCGCCCAGACGGTGCTCGAGAACTGCACACCGAAGCTCGGGTCACTGACCGGGACGCCGGCCAGATCGGCAAACCACAGGACCACCCCGACCGCACCCGCGATCGCCCAGACGAAGGCTGCCACCATGGCCAACGACATCGCTGCGGCGCGACGCGGCTCCTCCACCTGCGCAGAAGCAGCCTTGGTCGCGCCGGGGATCATCGTCGCCGCGAGCAGCAGCGCACCAACAGTCAGGGAGGCCGCCACGTCGTGCACCACCCGGACGAGCGGCAGCGCCCAACGCACGACCGGCCCAGCCGTGCTCAATCCAGCCTCGAGCGGCTGCGCCGCACCGCTGAAACGCGCCGCCACCAGGCTGGCGAGCAGACCGATGACGACGACCCCCGCCACGACGAGCCGATACCGGGCGTCCGGACGGAGATCTCGGGCGGAGGAGGTCATGGATCAAGAGTAAGTACTCTGTGGGCATGCCGATGCACCCCTCCGCCCCGGACGACCTCAACGGGCTCCTCGACGCCTTCGACCAAACCGTCCAGGCCGTCATCGATCTCGGCTGGTCCTGCCGCGAAGCGGACTTCGACACACCGACCGACTGCCCGGGCTGGACCGTCAAGGACCAGATCTCACACGTCGTCGGAGCCGAGAAGACCTTCGCCGGCATCCGACGTGAAAAGATTCGCGTGCCGGACTACTCGCACCTCAAGCACGATTTCGCCCGCGCGGTCGAGATCGACGTCGAGGCACGCCGCGGTTGGAGCGGCCGCGCCGTGGTGACGGAGCTCGCAGACTTCCACCCCGAACGGATGGCGCAACTCCGGGGCTCTGACGCCGGCCTCGACACCGTGATCGGTGGAATCTTCGGGGACGACACCACCTTCGGCCAGCACTTGCGGGCGCGGATCAGCGACGTCTGGGTCCACGAGCAGGACATCCGCAACGCCCTTGACCGACCGGGAGACCTCGATTCCCCCGCCGCCGCGGTCTTCACGGCCTCCACCCTCGAGTCACTGCCACGCATCGCCGCCCGGGTGGCCCAGATCGAGCCCGGTCACGCCGTGGTCCTCGAGGTCACTGGCCCGGTGATGGCCAGGGAAGGCGTTCGCGTCACGATCGGTGCGGACGGCCGCCCCTACGGCGAACTCCTCTTCAGCGGGCACGACCGCCCCGTGGGCGACGAGCAGCTCGAGGTCACCACGATCCGGTTGACGACCGATGCCCTGACCCGGCGCGCAGCCGGCCGTCGCTCGACCTCCGACATCGGCTTCACCGTCACCGGTGATGAGGCGTTGGCCC
>CAJDUR010000016.1_pt2 | contig 21779 bp, 19 predicted proteins | sample 7391191 | NCBI WGS metagenome assembly CAJDUR01 (sample SAMEA7055688, study PRJEB34461) | soil metagenome | biome: terrestrial ecosystem; feature: Peninsula; material: soil | place: Antarctica | collected 2016 | reverse complement strand
CCCTCGGTCACCGCGACCGACTCCGTCCGCTCGTCACGTCGTGGAGCCATCACGTGCCCTACCCGGGCAACTTCGACCTGCAGGGCACCGTGGACCACTCGGCCTGGCTCGCCGTGCCCGAGGGGCTCGCGTTCTGGCGCGCGATCGGCGGCTGGGACCAGGTGCAGCGCAACGCTGACCTGCTCCGGCGCGGAGTTGACCACGTGCGGTCCGCGCTGGGCGCAGGTGACGAGCTCAGCGGCCTACGGACTTCGCCCTGCCTGACGACGGTGCCCCTTCCCGCGGACGTCGCCCTGACGCCCGCGGGCGCCGAGGCGCTCCGGCAGCACTGTAGGCCGCTGGGTTCGTCGTCCCACCCGTGTCCTTCGAGGGGGGTGGGCTGTCCGGCTCGCGGCGCAGGTCTACAACGATGAGGACGACTTCACCCGCCTCGCCGAGGCACTCCCCGCGCTGGTGAGGAGCGCGAGGAGCTGACCTCGATGCGGTCCCCACGGCGTTGGTGTGGAAAGATCGGGCGACCGCCGGAACGCTGCCCATGAGGAGTCCTCCGTCATGAATGACGCCCCCCACAGCCCGCTTCGGCGGGTCCTGCTCAAGCTCTCCGGTGAGGCCTTCGGTGGCGGCGCGGTGGGCCTGGACCCCGCCGTCGTCGCGGCGATGGCCCGGCAGATCGCACCGGCCGTCCGCGAGGGCGTCCAGGTGGCTATCGTCGTGGGCGGTGGCAACTTCTTCCGCGGCGCCGAGCTCCAGCAGCGCGGCATGGACCGGACCCGGGCCGACTACATGGGCATGCTGGGCACGGTGATGAACTGTCTGGCGTTGCAGGACTTCCTGGAGAAGGAAGGCATCGAGACCCGCGTGCAGTCGGCCATCGCCATGACGCAGGTGGCCGAGCCGTACATCCCACGGCGCGCCATCCGGCACCTCCAGAAGGGACGCGTCGTCATCTTCGGCGCGGGGGCGGGCATGCCGTACTTCTCGACGGACACGGTCAGCGCCCAGCGCGCGCTGGAGATCGGGTGTACCGCTGTGCTCATCGCCAAGAACGGCGTCGATGGTGTCTATGACTCAGACCCCAAGGACAACCCCGACGCCAAGAAGCTGCACACCGTGACCTTCGACGAGGCACTCGTCGCGGGGCTCAAGGTCGTCGATGCGGCGGCCTTCGCCCTGTGCATGGAGAACAAGCTCCCGATGATCGTCTTCGGGATGGAGGGCGAGGGCAACATCACTCGGGCCCTGCTCGGTGAGAGGATCGGGACGCTGGTCACGAGCTCCTGAGCCGCACCCACCCCCGACCTACCCGCCACTGACACCCGAACCACCGGATGAGGACGTACCACGATGATCGACGAAACGATGTTCGAGGCTGAGGAGAAGATGGAGAAGGCGGTCGAGGTCCTCAAGGAGGACTTCGCCGGGATCCGGACGGGCCGAGCCAACCCGGGCCTGTTCAACAAGCTCCTCGTCGACTACTACGGGGCGCCCACCCCGCTGCAGCAACTGGCCTCCTTCCAGAACCCGGAGCCACGCACCATCCTGGTCATCCCCTTCGACAAGTCGGCGATGCAGGAGATCGAGAAGGCGATCCGTGCCTCCGATCTCGGCGTCAACCCTGCCAGTGACGGCACCCAGATCCGCTGTGTCATGCCGGAGCTGACCGAGCAGCGTCGCAAGGAGTACATCAAGCTCGCCCACGTCAAGGCCGAGGAGGCTCGGATCGCGGTCCGCAACATCCGCCGCAAGGCCAAGACCGATCTCGACCGTTTCGTCAAGGATGGCGACGTCGGCGAGGACGAGGGCAACCGGGCCGAGAAGGAGCTCGATGGCTTGACCAAGAAGCACACTGACCTGGTCGACGCGCTGGTCAAGTCGAAGGAGACCGAACTCCTCGAGGTCTGACCTCGCGACGTTCTGTGACCATGTCCACCACCTCGCCCGAGTCCCAGCCGAAGGCCCCGTCACGGGCCGGACGCGACCTCAAGGCCGCCATCGGCGTCGGCGTCGGCCTCGCCGCCCTCATCATCGCGACGCTGACGATCAACAAGGTCTACTTCCTGATCGTCGTCATGCTGGCGATCGCTGTCGGGGTGTGGGAGATCCGTCAGGCGTTGCGCAACGCAGCCGTCACCGCGCCCCTGGTGCCGGCGGTGACCGGCTCGGTCGGGATGCTGTGGGCGGCCTACGCCCACGGCCCGGCGGCGCTGTTGCTGGCGTGGTGCCTGACCATGGCTCTCACCATCGTGTGGCGGGCGGCCGGGTCGCCCGAGGGGGCCGGACAGGATGCCCTCGGTGGGATCTTCATCGCGACCTATCCACCGCTGCTGGCCGGCTTCGCTGCGCTCCTGCTCGCGCCGGAGGACGGGGTGGGCCGGATGTATGTCTTCGTCATCATCACGGTGGGCAGCGACATCGGCGGGTATGCTGCGGGGGTCCTCTTCGGCAAGCACCCGATGGCTCCGTCGATCAGTCCCAAGAAGTCGTGGGAGGGATTCGCCGGCTCGGTGTTCCTCTGCATCGTGACCGGCGCGGTGACGGTGGTCGTGTTCCTGGACAAGGCGTGGTGGATCGGCATCCTGCTCGGGGTCGGAGTCGCGATCTGTGCGACGATCGGTGACCTGATGGAGTCGCTGATCAAGCGTGACCTCGGGGTCAAGGACATGTCCAACATCCTCCCGGGGCATGGCGGGATCATGGACCGGCTCGACTCGCTCGTCGTCGTGGCCCCTGTGGTCTGGGCGGTCCTGACCCTGCTCGCTGCTCCGGTCCTCTGAGGGTCCGTTGAGGGTCCGCTGAGGGTCCGCTGAGCGGCTCTCCGAAAGTGCCCCGACGGGCGACTGCCGGAGCGAATGCGGGCGGACTGTGGGGGCGAACTGTAGGTCGACCTGCGGCTTGGCGCGAAGTCCGGTGGCACCTGCGAGAATGAGGGCGCCATGACTGAGACCTCCGTGCCCCTGCCCGAGCCGACGATGACACCCCCGGTGCCCGGCAAACTCACCTTCACCGCGCCGCGCCGGGGCAAGCCGCCCCGGCACCTGGCCGACCTCGACCCAGCCGAGCGCAAGTCCGCGGTCGAGGCCCTGGGGCACCGGGGCTTCCGCGCCAAGCAGCTCTCGACGCACTACTTCGAGCGGTTGACCCTCGACCCGGACGAGATGACCGACCTCCCCAAGGCGATCCGGTCAGAGCTGGTCGAGCAACTGTTGCCGACCCTGTTGACGCCGATCGTGGCGCGCACCGCGGACGACGGCCAGACGATGAAGTATGCGTGGCGGTTGCACGACGGAGCCATCGTCGAGTCGGTGCTGATGCGCTACCCGGGACGTGTCACGATCTGCGTGTCGAGCCAGGCCGGCTGCGGGATGAACTGCCCGTTCTGCGCCACGGGCCAAGCCGGGTTGACCCGCAACATGTCGGCGGCCGAGATCGTCGAGCAGGTCGTCTTCGCGGCCCGGGCGCTGCGCAACGGTGAGCTCGCCGGTGGCGGGGACGAGGACCGGGAGGCCCCGCTGCGGGTCAGCAACGTCGTCTTCATGGGCATGGGTGAGGCGCTGGCCAACTACAAGGCGGCCATCGGCGCGATCCGCCGACTGACCGACCCGGCCCCTGACGGGCTCGGGATGTCCGCCCGCGGGATCACCATGTCGACGGTCGGGCTGGTCCCGGGCATCGACAAACTGACCGCCGAACGGATCCCGGTCACGCTCGCACTCTCCCTCCACGCCCCGGACGACGAGCTGCGCAACGAGCTCGTGCCGATCAACACCCGCTGGTCGGTCGACGAGGCGATCGACGCCGCGTATCGCTACTTCGAGGCGACCGGGCGGCGCGTCTCGATCGAGTACGCCCTGATCAAGGACATCAACGACCAGGGATGGCGCGCCGACCTGCTCGGTGAGAAACTCAACGCGCGCGGCCACGGCTGGGTGCACGTCAACCCGATCCCGCTCAACCCGACGCCCGGGTCCAAGTGGACCGCATCGCGACCCGGCGTCGAGCAGAACTTCGTCGAGCGGCTCCGAGCGCACGGGATCCCGACGACCGTCCGAGACACCCGTGGCCAGGACATCGACGGCGCCTGCGGGCAACTCGCAGCCTCCACCGCCTGACCTGCCGCCCACCCGACGAGTTCACTGACCGGCAGCTGTCTGATCGGTCACGCCCAGCCCGTTGCTCTGGCCGGTTGCTCGTTTCGACGGCAGAGTGGACACATGAGCGAGCGAGCCAGCACGGCGGCATACAGCGACATCTACCAGTCCAGCCTGCGCGACCCGGCCACGTTCTGGCGTGACGCGGCGCAGGCGATCGACTGGGTGACGCCGCCGACCCGCATCCTCGATGACGACAACCCGCCCTTCTACCACTGGTACCCCGACGGTGAGCTCAACGTCTGCTTCAACGCGGTCGACCGCCACGTCCTGGCCGGGCGCGGGGAGCAGGCGGCCATCCACTACGACTCGCCCGTCACCGGCACGAAGCAGACCATCACGTATGCCGCTCTCCTGGCTCGCGTCCGCGCCGTGGCCGGCGGTTTGCAGGGGCTCGGTGTCGGGCGCGGTGACCGGGTGGTCATCTACATGCCGATGGTGCCCGAGGCGGTCATCGCGATGCTCGCGTGCGCGCGGATCGGCGCCATCCACTCGGTCGTGTTCGGTGGCTTCGCGCCTCAGGAGCTCGCCGCGCGGATCGAGGACGCCGAGCCCAAGGTGGTCCTCTCCGCGTCCTGTGGTGTCGAGCCGTCCCGCGTCGTGCCCTACAAGCCGTTCCTCGACGAGGCGATCCAGCGCTCCTCGCATCAGCCGGACGCGTGTGTGGTGCTCCAGCGGGAGCAGCTGGTCGCCGAGATGGGGGAGCGCGACCTCGACTGGGCGCAGTTCGAGGCAGGTCCGGCTGCGCTCGCCGGTGCCGACCCGGTGCCGGTCGCCTCGACCGACCCGCTCTACATCCTTTACACCTCCGGCACCACGGGTAAGCCCAAGGGCATCTACCGCGACAGCGGTGGCTACGCGGTGGCGCTGCGGTGGTCGATGGAGAACCTCTACGACGTCGCGCCCGGGGAGACGCTGTTCACCGCGAGCGACGTCGGCTGGGTCGTCGGCCACTCCTACATCGTCTACGGCCCGCTGCTGACCGGGGCGACCACCGTCCTCTACGAGGGCAAGCCGGTCGGCACCCCGGACGCGGGGGCCTTCTGGCGGGTCATCGCCGAGTACGGCGCCGTGGCCCTCTTCACCGCCCCGACGGCCTTCCGGGCGATCAAGAGGGAGGACTCGTCGGCGACCCTCCTCGCGGACTACGACCTGTCGGGCTTCCGCACCCTCTATCTCGCCGGGGAGCGACTTGACCCCGACACCTACGAGTGGGCCTCCGCGGCCCTCGGGGTCCCGGTCATCGACAACTGGTGGCAGACGGAGACCGGGTGGCCGATCGCCTGCAACCCCAAGGGGATCGAGTTGCTGCCGATCAAGGCAGGGTCGCCGACCGTGGCCGTCCCGGGCTATGACGTGCGAGTCCTGGACGGGATGGGAGACCCGGTCGAGCCGGGGATCGAGGGCTCCATCTGCATCAAGATGCCGATGCCGCCCGGGACGTTGCCGACCCTGTGGCACGACGACGAGCGCTTCGTCTCGTCCTACCTGTCGACCTATCCGGGCTACTACCTGACCGGTGACGGCGGCTACCTGGACGAGGACGGCTACCTGTTCGTCATGGGCCGCACCGACGACGTGCTCAACGTGGCCGGGCACCGCCTGTCGACCGGCGCCATCGAGGCCGCGCTCGCCGGTCACCCGGCGGTGGCCGAGTGCGCCGTGATCGGAGTCAAGGACGCGCTCAAGGGCCAGGTCCCCAGGGCGCTGGTCGTCCTCAAGTCCGGGATCGACGGCGACACGGAGGGGGAACGGATCCGCAAGGAACTCGTGGATCGGGTGCGGTCCGAGGTGGGCGCCGTCGCCGCGCTCCGGCAGGTCGACATCGTCCCCGGGCTGCCCAAGACGAGGTCGGGCAAGATCCTGCGCAAGACGATGCGCGAGATCGCCGACGGGGGCACCCCGACCGTGCCGGCCACCATTGAGGACCGCTCCGTGCTGGATGCGCTCGGAGGCGTCCTGCGCGGTACCTGACGCGCGCCGCCTACCGGGGCCACTCGACTGAGGTGGTTATGGGGGCCACTCGACCGAGGTGGTGGTGCGGGGCCACCTCGCTTCAGGGGGTGGGCAGGAGGGGGAGCACCTCCTCGAGGGCATCGACGAGGTGGATCGCCGTCTCCATCCGGCGCCCGGCTGCCATCGTCTGCAGGACGGGCCACACCGGGACGGTCTGCCTCCAGTGCGCCTGTCCGACCAGAACGAGCGGCGGCAACGGCGCGTCGTCCGGAGCGTAGTAGAGCGGCGTCATGGCCTGGAAGATCTCCTGGACCGTTCCGGCGGCGCCCGGGAGCACGACGATGCCGCCGTTGCTGCGGCCCAGCAACCCGTCCTCTCGGATGGCGTTGGAGAAGTACTTGGCGATGACGTCGCAGAAGACGTTCGGCGGCTCGTGCCCGTAGAACCACGTCGGGATTCCGAGTGAACGGGCGGTCGGGCCGAGGATCTCCGAAGGTGCCTGTGGCTCGTCGACCAGGGTGCGTCGCACGGCCATCCCCGTGGTGGCCCAGGCGGTGATGTCGGGGAGAAAGCCAGCCACGGTCGAGAGCGAGGCCAGGGCCGTGAGCAGGGAGTCGCCGTCTCGACACAGGGCACCGAGGTTCGCCGCCTCCATCGCTCCGGGTCCACCACCGGTGGCGACGAGGTGGCCCGCTTCGGCGAGCGTGTGCCCGAGCTGCGCCGCAGCGGCATACGGGCCGGATCCCCGCGCGAGGTCGTGGCCACCCATCACCCCGACCACCGAGCGGCCATTGAGGAATTCGTCGAGTTCGTCGGTCACCGAGTCGTCGTGGATCGCTCGGACGAGAGTGACGTAGGCGTCGGTGCGCAGCGCCGCATTGACGAACCAGCGGTAGGCCCGAGCGTCCGGGGTGTTCGCATAGCCCGCCTCCAACCCGGCATAGAGGTCCTCCGGGAAGTAGAGGCCGCGCCACGGGTCGATCGGGGTGTCCGCGATCCCGGGGAAGATGATCGCCCCACGCCGCACCAGGACGTCTGCGACCTGCGGTGGCACGATCCCCCCGAGGACGACGAGCCCGGTGAGGTCACCGCGGGCCGCGAGCCGCTCCCCGTAGCCGCGCAGGTCCAGGCTCTGGAGCCGGAGACCACGCAGCGGCAGGGCGTCATCGAGATGCTCGTCCAGTTCGTCCAGGGTCTCGATCTCCATGGCGCCATCCTGCCGCACGGTGACCGAGCCGCCCCTGCAAGGCTGGTCGACGAATTTGGGACAAAGGGTGGGGATCCGGGCGACAACGTGGCACGCTGAGGCCATGAAGAGCACCATGCAATCGCCGCCCCTGTTGATCTCGGCCCTCCTGCGTTATGGGACCACCGTCCACGGGGACAGTGAGGTGGTGACGTGGACGGCGGACGGGCCTCGTCGCCTGTCCTACCGCGAGGTCGGCCAGCAGGCCGCGCAACTGGCGCACGCCCTGCGTCGTCTCGGCGTCGAGGGTGACCAGCGGGTCGGCACCTTCATGTGGAACAACGCGGAGCACCTGGTTGCCTACCTCGCGGTCCCGTCCATGGGCGCCGTCCTGCACGCGCTCAACATCCGGCTCTTCCCCGAGCAGCTGATCTACGTGACGCGCCACGGCGGCAGCGAAGTCGTCATCGTCGACAACACCCTCGCCGCCCCCTTCAGCCAGTTGCTGGCGCACCTGCCCGCGGTGCGGCACGTGATCGTCAACGGTCCCGTGGACGACGCCACCCTCGCGGCGCTGGGCGCGCCCGACCACGTCGAGGCGGTCCACGACTTCGCCAGCTTGATCGCCGGGGAGTCCACCGAGTTCGACTGGGTGGAGGACGGCGACGACGAGGACGCCGCCTCGATGTGCTACACGTCAGGGACGACGGGCAACCCCAAGGGAGTAGCCTATTCGCACCGGAGCAACTACCTCCACTGCATGGGGGTGGCCGCGACGCTCGGGATGAGCCCGGCCGACCGCCTGCTCATCGTCGTGCCCCTCTTCCACGCCAACGCCTGGGGTTTCCCGTACGCGGCGATGGTGACCGGCTCGACGCTGATCATGCCCGATCGCTACCTCCAGGCCGAGCCGCTGTCCGCGATGCTCGTCCAGGAGAAGGTCACGGGCGGTGCGGGCGTGCCCACCATCTGGAACGACCTGCTGCACCACCTGGACACGCACGAGGTCGACGTCTCCTCGGTGCGGATGCTCATGGTCGGCGGCTCCGCAGCCCCGGAGGCGCTCATCCGCGCGTTCCACGACAACCACGACATCGACGTGATCCAGGGGTGGGGGATGACCGAGACCTCGCCGGTCGGGTCGCTGGCCCTTCCCCCGCCGGAGGCCGAGGTCGGCTCCGACGAGTACTGGACCTACAAGGCCAGTCAGGGTCGGCTGCTCTTCGGGGTCGAGGGTCGCATCGTCGCCCCCGACGGCAGCGTCGCGCCGAGCGACGGCGCCACTGTCGGTGAGCTCGAGGTGCGCGGGCCGTGGATCACCGGCTCCTACTACTCCAACGGCACCGAGTCGGAGGCCGAACTCGCTGACATGGCAGCGAAGTTCGACGATGGCTGGCTGCGCACGGGTGACGTCGGCAAGCTGTCCGCGAATGGCTTCATCACCCTGACCGACCGGGCCAAGGACGTCATCAAGTCCGGTGGCGAGTGGATCAGCTCGGTCGAGCTGGAGAACGTGCTCATGGCGCACCCGGACGTCATGGAGGCCTCGGTCGTGGGCGTGCCGGATGACAAGTGGGGTGAGCGCCCACTCGCCTCCGTCGTCCTCAGGTCGGAGACCGCCACGACCGTCCAGGACCTGCGTGGCTTCCTCGAGGGCCGGATCGCGCGCTGGCAGGTTCCTGAGCGGTGGGCGGTCATCGACGAGGTGCCCAAGACGAGCGTCGGCAAGTTCGACAAGAAGGTCCTGCGTCAGCGCTACGCCGCCGGCGAGCTCGAGGTGATCACCACCACCTGACGGAGCGGCTGGGCGGTACGCGACTCAGCGGCATACAGAACATTCTGTATGCCGCTGAGTGCCCCCCTCGCGTCCCGCCCTCCCGAGGTGGTGGCGTCAGAGGTGGTTCTCGGCCTCGGTGAGGACCCCGCGCAGGCGGGACTCGATGTCGTCGAACTCAGCCTGACCCATGGTCAGCGGCGGGGCGATCTGCACGACCGGGTCCCCGCGGTCATCGGCCCGGCAGTAGAGGCCGGCGTCGAAGAGCGCCTTGGACAGGAACCCGCGCAGCAGCCGCTCGGACTCCGCGTCGTCGAAGGTCTCGCGGGTGGTCTTGTCCTTGACCAATTCGATCCCGTAGAAGTAGCCGGCGCCGCGGACGTCACCGACGAGGGGCAGGTCCAGCAACTTCTCCAGGGTGGTGCGGAAGGCTGGGGCGTTGTGCTTGACCCGGTCGTTGAGGCCTTCCCGCTCGAAGATGTCGAGGTTGGCCATGGCCACCGCGGCCGAGACGGGGTGGCCGCCGAAGGTGAAGCCGTGCGGGAAGTAGGTCGTCCCGTGCCGGTACGGCTCGAAGAGGCGGTCGCTGACGATCAACGCGCCGATGGGGGAGTAGCCGCTGGTCATCCCCTTCGCGCAGGTGATCATGTCCGGGACGTAGCCGAAGTCGTCGCAGGCGAACATCGAGCCGATCCGGCCGAAGGCACAGATGACCTCGTCGGAGACGAGCAGCACGTCGTACTCGTCACAGATCTCGCGGACTCGCTCGAAGTAGCCGGCGGGCGGTGGGAAGCAGCCGCCGGAGTTCTGAACGGGCTCGAGGAACACTGCCGCGACCGTGTCGGGGCCCTCGAACTCGATGGCCTCCGCGATGCGGTCAGCGGCCCAGCGGCCGAAGGCCTTCTCGTCGTCGCGCAGGTGCTCCGGAGCGCGATACATGTTGGTGTTCGGGACCTTGTGCGCGCCCGGCACCAGCGGCTCGAAGGGCTCCTTGGCGCCAGGGATGCCGGTGATCGACAGGGCGCCCTGGGGGGTGCCGTGGTAGGCGACGTTGCGCGAGATGACCTTGTGCTTGGTCGGCTTGCCGGTCAGCTTGAAGTACTGCTTGGCCAACTTCCACGCCGTCTCGACCGCCTCACCGCCGCCGGTGGTGAAGAAGACCCGGTTGAGGTCGCCGGGGGCGTAGCTGGCCAGTCGTTCGGCGAGCTCGATGGCCGGCGGGTGGGCGTAGGACCACAACGGGAAGAAGCCGAGCTCCCGGGCCTGCTTGGCTGCGGCTTCGGCGAGCTCTTCGCGCCCGTGCCCGACCTGGACGACGAAGAGTCCGGACAGAGCGTCGATGTACTCGTTGCCCTGGTCGTCCCAGATCTTCCAGCCATCACCCTTGGTGATGATCGGGATGTTCTGGCCCAGGCCGCCGTCGGCGACACTCTCAAAGACCGAGTGCCGGGTGAAGTGGCCCCACAGGTGATCCCGTGCGGCGTCAGCGTAGGGCGTGCCTGCTGGCGTCGTTCCCGGGCGACGGGTCGAGTTGGTGGACGGGTTGGCAGGTGTGCTCATCGGGTACCCCAGTTGTAGAGCTGTTTGTTGAGTTTCAAGTAGACGAAGGTCTCCGTGGCGGTGACGCCCGGGAGGACGCGGATCTGGGTGCTGAGCAGGTGCAGCAGGTGGTCGTCGTCCTCGCAGACGACCTCAGCGAGCACGTCGAAACTGCCTGCGGTCGTCACCACGTAGGAGACCTCGGGCATGTCGCTCAGGGTGTCGGCCACCGCGGTCATGTCGCCGGCGACGCGGATGCCGATCATGGCCTGGCGTTGGAAGCCCACCTGGAGCGGGTCGGTGACAGCCACGATCTGCATGACCTCGGCCTCGAGGAGTCGCTGCACGCGCTGGCGCACGGCAGCCTCGGACAGACCGACCTCGCTCGCGATCGACGCGTAGGACTTGCGCCCGTCCCGCTGCAGCGCCTCGATGATGTGTTTGGAGACCGAGTCCAGATTGACGCTGGGCTTGGTGGGCTTGGCGGGCTTGGCGGGCTTGCTGGGCTTGGTAGCGGCCCGGCGGGACGCCAGAGCTCCGTCACTGACTGCGCCATCTGTGCCCATCCCCCGATAGTGGCGGGTGGAACCCGCGCTTGGCAAGTCCAATCGCAACTGATTCCGAAGATTCATGGGCGAATGTCTTCCGAATCAGGAGGTCGGTGGTTAGAGTTTCCGCATGACGACTGAGCCACGGATTCTGCGCAACTTCATCGGCGGTACGTATGTCGACCCCGACGGCGACGCGACCCAGGACATCATCAATCCCGCCACGGCCCAGATCGTGGCCCGGGCCGCGATCAGCAATGCGGCCGACATCGACGCCGCCTATGGCGCTGCAGCGACGGCATTCGAGACGTGGGGGGAGACCACCCCGAGCGAACGGCAGCACGCACTGCTGAAGTTCGCCGATGCCATCGAGGCGCGGGCTGACGACTTCGTCCGGCTCGAGGGAGAGAACACCGGCAAGCCGCACGCGCTGACGGCGAGCGAGGAGATCCCCCCGATGGTCGACCAGCTGCGCTTCTTCGCGGGCGCAGCGCGCGTCCTCGAGGGTCGCGCGGCCGGTGAGTACATGGCTGGGCACACCTCCTGGGTCCGTCGGGAGCCCATCGGCGTCATCGGCCAGGTGACGCCCTGGAACTATCCGATGATGATGGCGATGTGGAAGATCGCGCCCGCGCTCGCGGCCGGCAACGCCATCGTGCTGAAGCCGTCGGACACCACGCCCGAGACCACCCTGCTGCTGGCGGAACTCGCCTCCGAGTTCCTGCCCGAGGGCACCTTCAACGTCGTCACCGGTGACCGTGAGTCCGGCCGACTGCTGGTCGAGCACCCGACCCCGTCGATGGTCTCCATCACGGGGTCGGTGCGGGCCGGTATGCAGGTGGCCGAGAGCGCGGCGCGTGACGTCAAGCGGGTCCACCTCGAACTCGGTGGCAAGGCGCCGGTGATCGTCTTCGATGATGCCGACATCGAGGCTGCCGTCGAGGGCATCGCGATCGCCGGCTACTTCAACGCCGGTCAGGACTGCACGGCAGCCACGCGCGTGCTCGCAGGACCACGGGTGCATGACGACTTCGTCGCCGCGCTCGCCGAGTATGCCGCGGGGTCGGCCAAGGTAGGGCTGCCCGATGACGCGGACGCGTTGTTCGGCCCGGTCAACAACCTCAACCAGGTCGCGCACGTCTCCGGGATGCTGGACCGGCTGCCCGATCACGCCCGGATCGTCACCGGCGGCGCGCGGGTCACTGGCCTCGGTGAGGGCTACTTCTTCGAGCCGACCGTGCTGGCCGGGCTGCGCCAGGACGACGAGCAGATCCAGAACGAGATCTTCGGCCCGGTCATCACGGTCCAGAAGTTCAGCGACGAGGCGGAGGCGCTCGCGTGGGCCAACGGGGTCCAGTACGGGTTGGCCTCCAGCGTGTGGACCAGGGACTTCGGCAAGGCGATGCGGATGAGCAAGAAGCTCGACTTCGGCTGCGTCTGGATCAACACCCACATCCCCATCGTGGCGGAGATGCCTCATGGCGGGTTCAAGCACAGCGGCTACGGCAAGGACCTGTCGATGTACGGATTCGAGGACTACACCCGGATCAAGCACGTGATGGCCAACATCGAGTCGTGATGCACCTTTCTGCCACCGAACTGGAGAACTGATGAATGACAACCTGAACCCGTCCGCGAGCGGCGCTGCCAACGAGAGCCTGGCCTTCCGGGCAGCAATGGCTCGTGGACTCATCTCGCGACGTAGCGCGATGACGGGCGCAGCGGGCCTCGGCGCTGCTGCCCTGCTCGCAGCGTGTGGCTCCAGCGGACGCAACCCCACCCCGGCTGCCGGTGGCACGAGCGGAGCGGAACCGGCCAAGGCCGCTGCTGCCGCGACGGACATGTCCGACACGGACAAGGTGATCAACTGGTCCAACTGGCCCGAGTACATCGATGTCGACGACAAGACCCAGGCCCGGCCGACTCTCAATGAGTTCACCAAAGAGACCGGTATCAAGGTCAACTACACCGAGGACTACAACGACAACGACGAGTTCTACGCCAAGGTGCGGCCGCTCCTCGCGGGCGGCACGGACACCGGTCGGGACGTCTGGTGCAGCACGGACTGGCTGGTGGCCCGCTTCATCCGGCAGGGCTACGTGCAGCCCCTCGACTACGCCAACATCCCCAACGCCAAGAACCTTGAGGACTCCCTCAAGGGAGTCGAGTTCGATCCGGGCCGCAAGTACTCGATGCCCTGGCAGTCCGGCTTTGCGGGGATCGCCTACAACCCCGAGGCAACCGGTGGCAAGAAGGTCGAGAGCATCGAACAACTTCTCACCGACCCCAGCCTCAAGGGGAAGGTCACGCTCCTGACGGAGATGCGCGACACGATCGGGCTCGTCCTGCTCGAGCAGGGCAAGAAGCTCGAGAGCTTCACCGACGCCGACTTCACCGACGCCATCGCCATGGTCCAGGAGGCCGTGGACCGCGGCCAGATCCGCGGCTTCACCGGCAACGAGTACGGCAAGGACCTCTCCTCTGGCGCCATCGCCGCCTGCATCGCGTGGACCGGTGACGTCGTCCAGCTCCAGGCGGACAACCCCAAGCTCGTCTACGTCCTGCCGGCCAAGGGCTGCACCCTGTGGTCGGACAACTTCGTCATCCCGGCGCTGGCCAAGCACAAGAAGAACGCCGAGATCCTCATCAACTACTACTACGACCCCAAGGTGATGGCCAAGGTGGTTGATTACGTCAACTACATCTCGCCGGTCAAGGGGACCAAGGCGGAGTTGCTCAAGTTCGACCCTGAGATCGCCGACAACCCGCTCATCATCCCGTCGGCGGACGTGCTGTCCCGAGCGCACGTCTTCCGCGGTCTGAGCGAAGCGGAGGAGACCAAGTATTCCAAGGCCTTCTCCACCCTCACGGTGGGCTGACGATGTCGGGTCGCGACACCGGGGATGTGAACCTGGTCGGGATCAGCAAGGTCTACGAGTCGTTCACGGCCGTGCACCCACTCGATCTGACGATCCCCGACGGATCGTTCTTCGCGCTGCTGGGCCCGTCCGGCTGTGGCAAGACGACGACTTTGCGGATGATCGCCGGGCTCGACGAGCCCACCACCGGATCGATCCTCATCGGCGACCAGGACATCACTCGCACCCGGGCGCATCAACGCAACGTCAACACCGTCTTCCAGTCCTACGCGCTCTTCCCGCACATGAACGTCATCGACAACGTGGCCTTCGGCCTGCGGCGTCGGGGCGACAAGGACGCCAAGGCGAAGGCCGTCGAGGCACTCGAGTTGGTGGAGCTGGGGCAGGTCGCCACGAAGCGACCGACCCAGCTGTCAGGTGGGATGCAGCAACGCGTCGCGCTCGCCCGTGCCCTGGTCAACCGGCCGGCGGTCCTGCTGCTCGATGAGCCGCTGGGGGCCCTTGACCTCAAACTACGACGCCAGATGCAGATGGAGCTCAAACGGATCCAGTCCGAGGTAGGCCTGACCTTCGTCCACGTCACCCACGACCAGGAGGAGGCCATGACCATGGCCGACTCCATCGCGGTCATGAATGGTGGTCGGATCGAGCAACTCGGTGACCCGGCGACCCTCTACGAGGAGCCGCGATCCACCTTCGTGGCCAACTTCCTCGGCCAGTCCAACCTCATCCGGGGCTCCGTGGTGCCCGGCAGCGGCGCCAACGGCACGGCGCTCGTGCACTGTCACGGCCTCGACCTCGAGGTCGACCGGGACCACCTGCCCGCGGGGGTTGAGGAGGTCTATCTCGGCGTGCGCCCGGAGAAGCTCCGCCTCGGCGAGGGCGGTGGCCCCAACCAGGTGAAGGGGCTGGTCCGGGACGTGTCGTTCACCGGAGTCGCCACCCAGTACACGGTGGAGACATCCTGGGGCCGAAACCTCACCGTCGTGCAGCAGAACGACGGCTCGGCCCGAGCTGCACTCGGGGAGCCGGTCGTGCTCTCGTGGGCGGCCTCCCACGGCTTCGTCCTCGACGCGTCACAGGACGAGGACGCCGGCGCGGAACTCGAAGACCGTGGCTGAGGCGCCGGCGCTCGCCACCGGAGCCGCCCCCGTCGCCTACCGCGGCCGCCGCAACTGGGTGCCCTACGCGTTGCTCTTCCCGGGACTCCTGTGGTTGACGATCTTCTTCGTCCTGCCGATGATCACGCTCGCCTCGCAGTCGCTGCAGGAGGGTGATGTCGACAACGGCTACGTCTTCACCGGCAACGTCGGGATCTATGGGGAGGCCCTGTCGGCCTTCTGGGAGCAGCTGGTCCGATCGCTCGGATACGCTGCAACGGCAACGGTGCTCGGGTTGCTCCTGGGCTATCCGCTCGCCTACTTCATTGCCCAGAAGGCGGGCCGCTGGAAGAACATCCTGCTCATCCTGGTCATCGCGCCCTTCTTCACCAGCTTCCTCATCCGCACCCTCGCGTGGCAGACGATCCTCGCTCCGGGCAGCATCGTCACGACCTTCTTCGATGCGACCGGGATCACGGGGGCGCTGCGAGGTGTCGGTCTCGTCGAGACCGACACGCTGACGGCCAGTCCGTTCGCGGTGATCATGGGCCTGACCTACAACTTCCTGCCGTTCATGATCCTGCCGCTCTATGCCAGCCTCGAGCGGCTCGACCCGCGGCTCGTCGAGGCAGCGGGTGACCTCTATGCGTCGCCGTGGCAGGCGTTCCGTCACGTGACCTGGCCACTGTCCCTGCCGGGAGTCGTGGCGGGCACGCTGCTGACTTTCATCCCCGCGGCCGGGGACTACATCAACTCGAAGCTGCTCGGGAGCACACGGACGACGATGATCGGCCAGGTCATCGACAGCCAGTTCCTCCGCGTGCTGGACTACCCCCTCGCCGCGGCGCTGTCGTTCCTGCTGCTCATTCTGATTCTCGTCCCGGTGACCATCTATGTCCGCAGGGCCGGCACCGAGGAGTTGCTCTGACATGGCCTGGATCCGACGTCACCTGCTCGCCCTCGCGGCCCTGGCCGTGATGGCCTACCTGCTGATCCCCAACCTGGTGGTCGCCGCCTTCTCCTTCAACAACCCGAACGGGCGCTTCAACTACGAGTGGAACGAGTTCTCGACCGCTGCCTGGACCAACGTGTGCGGGACGCCCGGCATCTGCACTTCGCTCGGACTCAGCCTGCGCATCGGCCTGATCGCCTCGCTCTCGGCGACGGTCCTCGGGACGATGATCGCCTTCGCACTCGGCCGCCACCACTTCCGTGGCCGTGCCACGACCAATCTGCTGATCTTCATGCCGATGGCGACGCCGGAGGTGGTCATGGGCTCGAGCCTGCTGACGCTGTTCGTCGCGATGGGGTTGCCCTCGGGACAGGTCACGATCCTCATCGCCCACATCGTCTTCTGCATCAGCTTCGTCGTGGTCGCGGTCAAGGCGAGGGTCAGCTCGCTCGACCCGCGACTGGAGGAGGCCGCCGCTGACCTCGGGGCCACGCCGTTGCAGACCTTCCTTCGGGTGACCCTGCCGCTGACCGCGCCGGGCATCGCGGCCGGGGGCCTGCTCGCGTTCTCGCTGAGCTTCGACGACTACATCATCACCAACTTCAATGCCAGCCCGAGCTCGATCACCTTCCCGATGTATGTCTGGGGGGCCGCTCAGCGGGGGACTCCGGTGCAGATCAACGTGATCGGCACCATGATGTTCCTCGTGGCCCTCATCGTCGTCATCACCGGCCAGGTCATCAGTAGCCGGCGCAACCGGGAGGTCTGACGTGCGGGTTCTCATGATCGGGTCGGGTGGGGTGGGTGACGCCGCTGCGCGGATCGCCGCCGAGCGCGACTATTTTGACCTGTGGGTCGTGGCTGACTACGACCTGGCGAGCGCGCAGGCCACGGTGGCGGCCGTGACGCAGCGTGCGGAGTCGATCCGCGCTGACCGTTTCGTCGCAGCCCAGGTGGATGCCGGCAGCGCCGACGCGGTCACGGCCCTGGCCAGGGCGCACGGCGCGACCCACGTCTTCAATGCCGTCGACCCGCGCTTCGTCCTGCCGATCTTTGACGGTGCGCTGGCGGCCGGTGCTGACTACCTCGACATGGCCATGAGCCTCTCGTCGCGACACGAGTCGCACCCGTACGAGCGCGTCGGGGTCAAACTCGGGGACGAGCAGTTCGAGCGGGCGGCGCACTGGGAGTCCGCGGGCCGGTTGGCTCTCGTCGGGATCGGGGTCGAGCCCGGGCTCTCCGACATCTTTGCGCGGTATGCCGCCGACCACCTCTTCAGTGAGATCGACGAGTTGGGCACTCGTGACGGCGCCAACCTCGTCGTCCGCGACGAGCACGGCAATGAGATCTTCGCACCCAGCTTCTCGATCTGGACGACGATCGAGGAGTGCCTCAACCCGCCGGTCATCTGGGAGAAGGACCGTGGCTGGTTCACCACCGAGCCCTTCAGCGAGCCAGAGGTCTTTGACTTCCCCGAGGGCATCGGTCCCGTCGAGTGCGTCAATGTCGAGCACGAGGAAGTCCTGCTGATGCCGCGCTGGCTCGATGCCAAGCGGGTCACCTTCAAGTACGGGCTCGGCGATGAGTTCATCGGCGTGCTGCGCACTCTGCACGCCCTGGGACTCGATCGCACCGACCCCGTCACGGTCAAGGGGGTGGCGGTGTCTCCTCGCGACGTCGTGGCGGCCTGTCTGCCCGACCCGGCCACCATCGGACCACGCATGACGGGCAAGACCTGTGCCGGGGTGTGGGTCACGGGGACGAACCGGGACGGGCAGCCACGGAGCAGCTACCTCTACCACGTCGTCGACAACGCGTGGGCGATGGAGACGTATGGGGCGCAGTGCGTGGTCTGGCAGACCGCCATCAATCCCGTGGTCGCGCTGGAGCTCCTGGCCCGAGGGACCTGGGCCGGCTCCGGCGTCCTCGGCCCGGAGGCCTTCGACGCGAAGCCGTTCCTCGACCTGTTGGAGGCACCCCGGCCCGAGGGCTACGGCTCCGCCTGGGGCCTCGAAGAGCGTTGACACGAGAGGCTGCCCGGGCGCAGGATCCGCGGCGGAGCCCAGCGCGGTCGCAATTCGAGCCGGGCTGTCATGAGAGAGGACTAGGGTCGGAGACATGGCTACAGTGACGCAGAAGTCAGTGCTCGGGTCGGTGCCCAAGGGCCTGTTCATCGGGGGGGCATGGCGCGAGGCCAGTGACGGCCAGACCCTCGCTGTCGATGATCCCGCCACCGGCAAGGTCCTGACCCACGTCGCTGCCGCGACCGTCGCGGACGGGACGGCGGCGCTCGACGCCGCGGTGGCGGCGCAGGCGGACTGGGCCCGCACCCCACCGCGCGATCGGGCAGAACTGTTGAGAGCGGCCTACGAACAGCTCGTTGCCCGGACCGATGAGTTCGCGATGCTGATGACGCTCGAGATGGGCAAGACCCTGGCCGAGTCGCGGGGCGAAGTGGCCTACGGTGCGGAGTTCTTCCGGTGGTTCTCCGAGGAGACGGTGCGGATCGGCGGCCGGTGGGCGACGGCTCCCAACGGCGCGACCCGCCTGATGACGATGAAGCAACCGGTCGGCCCGACCCTGATGATCACGCCCTGGAACTTCCCCCTCGCGATGGGCACGCGCAAGATCGGACCGGCCATCGCCGCGGGCTGCACGATGGTCGTCAAGCCTGCGAGCCAGACGCCACTCACGATGCTCGCCCTGGCCGACCTGCTGCGCGAGGTGGGCCTGCCTGCCGGGGTGCTCAACGTCATCACCACCGGCCACGGGCAGACCGGTGCGGTGATGGAGCCACTCATCCGCGACCCGCGCCTGCGCAAGCTGACCTTCACCGGGTCGACACCGGTCGGTCGTGCCCTGATGGGGCAGGCCGCACAGCAGATCCTGCGCGTCTCGATGGAACTCGGTGGCAACGCTCCCTTCCTCGTCTTCGAGGATGCCGACGTCGACAAGGCGGTCGATGGCGCGATGCTGGCCAAGATGCGCAACATCGGGGAGGCCTGCACCGCCGCCAACCGCTTCTACGTCCACGAGTCGGTGGCGAAGGAGTTCTCCGCCAAGCTCGCCCAGCGGATGGGCGCGCTGGTCCTGGGCAAGGGCACCAAGAAGGGGGTCGATGTCGGCCCGCTCGTCGATGAGTCGGCCCGTGACAAGGTGACGGCCCTCGTGGAGGACGCGGTGGCCAAGGGGGCCCGCGTCCTGGTCGGCGGGTCGGCCCACAAGGGGGCGGGCTGGTTCTTCGAGCCGACCGTCCTGACCGATGTGCCGGCCAGCGCGGACCTGGCGCGCGAGGAGATCTTTGGCCCCGTCGCGCCCATCACGACCTTCACCACCGAGGCCGAGGCGATCCGCCTGGCCAACGACACCGAGTACGGACTGGTCGCCTACCTGTTCACCCGTGACCTCTCGCGGGCGATCACGATGAGCGAGGCCCTGGAGTACGGCATGGTCGGCGTCAACCAGGGCATCGTGTCCAACCCGGCAGCGCCCTTCGGTGGGGTCAAGGCCTCGGGGATCGGCCGGGAGGGCGGCTTCGAGGGGATCGAGGAGTACCTCGAGACGAAGTACGTCGGGATCGCCCTCTGAGTTGAATTCGACCAAACGTACCTGTGGGGGCGCGGGCTGTGGTGCAATCTCGGCATGACAACCACGACACGCCAGGAAAGGCTCGCAGCGCGCTCGTTGGCCACGCTCCTCGATGACACCGACGCCGTGCTGCGTCACGGGAGCCGCGCTGGTGCGCAGGTCTGGGGCACCGGGTTCCCGGTGCTGGACGACGTACTGACGGGCGGGTTCCGCTCAGGTGAGCTCGTCCTGCTCGGCGGACCTCAGGGCAACGGCAAGACGACCCTCGCCCTCCAGTTCCTGCGCAATGCCGTGCTGGCCGGCGGGTCGGGCATCTTCTTCTCCTACGAGCATGAGTCGCACACCCTGATCGAGCGGCTCATCTCGATGGAGGCGGCCGAGCGGGACCCCGGCGAGGTCGCCGAGGTGCGTGAGGTGCGCGCGGCCTTCGAGGCCGGGTCCGGCGGGGCTTCGCTGGCCGAGGTGCTGGACGCCCTGCCCGGTGCACCCGCTGCCTACGCCGCGATGCGGGACTACGGCGACCGCCTCCACGTGCATGAGTCGTCCGGGTCGAAGACGACGCTGGACGCGATCCGCATCGCCGCCACGCAGGTGATGGAGCTGACGGGGGAGGCCCCCTTCGTCCTGGTCGACTACCTGCAGAAGGTTCCCGATGCGGCGCCTGAGGAGAATGACCGGATCACGGCGACGGCCGAGGGACTGAAGGACCTCGCCCTCGACCTGGGCGTCCCGGTCGTGGCGATCTCGGCGGCCGACAAGTCGAGCCTGGCCTCGGGACATCGCATGCGCACCCACGACCTGAGAGGCTCCTCGGCCCTCGCCTTTGAAGCTGACGTCGTGCTGATCCTCAACGACAAGGTGGACATCGTCTCGCGTGAGCACCTCGTGTATGACCTCGGCAACTCAGCACGCTTCCGCGACTGGTCCATCGTGACGCTCGAGAAGAACCGTCACGGTCGGGCGCACATCGAACTCGAGTTCGCCAAGGACTTCGACCACGGACGCTTCCACACCGACGGCAGCGAGGTCCGCGAGCGGCTCATCGACGATCGCGTCATCATCACCTGACGACGCCAGGCCGCACCCTCGTGGGCGGGGTCAGCGAGCGATGGTCAGCGGGCGATGGTCAGCGGGCGATGACGGTGACCCGCAGGTCGTCCCGCTCGGCCTCGACCTGCTCGAGGATCTCCAGCACCGTGCGGAACGTGCGCCGATCGGTCTTGCGAAGGACTCGGACCTGGTCCCAGACGAGCTCGATGTGGCGGCCGTCGTCGTTGCCCAGGTCGCGTAGGGCATCGAGCAGCGCATCCCAGTTGTGCCCGAACCACTCGGGGAGTCCGAGGGCCGTGGCGAATTCCGTCAGGACCGCCGCCTTGGTCAGGCCCGCCGGGACGACGCGGACGTCGAAGCCTTGGGCCACGAGGTCGGTCAGGTGGTCGTCCGCCTCGCTGTTCCGGCCGAGGAACGTGGTCATGTGCCCTCCCTGATCTGGCTGAACGAGTCGTAGTGGTCACCGGTGTAGAAGCGGTCGCCGTCCCGACCCGAGATGATCCGCCGCGCGCCGCGATCGCTGGAGCCGGGCGTGATGACGGTGTACTCGCGGTAGTAGCCACTCGGACGCTTCGGCAGGATCCGCTCCCGGTTGCTGAACGTCTGGTTGTCGTTGCGCGGGTAGGGATAGGGCCCGCCGGCCCGGATCAGGTCGAGGGTGTGCCGAGCCTCCCGGGGGAGAGCGGACTCCGCGATCCACGGCAGCCCCGACACCGGGACCTTCGCCGTCGGTGTCGTCTGCCGCTGGGTGGAGGACTGCCAGCCGCTGGCCGTGACGGACTGGCTGGGCAACGTGGGCGGTCCGGCCGCGGAGGTCGGGGCCGGACCGGCAGCCCGGAGGAAGAGCCAGCCGAGCGTGAGGACCACGAGGCCGAGCACCACCCACTGGCCGGGCTTGGACTTCAGGAAGGACACGGCAGCCATGATGCCTGATCTGCGGGATCGGCAGGCGGTCGCCCTGCGGGTCCCGGTCGTGGCAGTGGCCTCGGCGACCGAGGACGCGCTCGCCAGCGAGATCGCCCGCGCTGCGGACGAGGGGGGCACTGCGGCATACGACCC
>CAJDUR010000102.1_pt1 | contig 21790 bp, 18 predicted proteins | sample 7391191 | NCBI WGS metagenome assembly CAJDUR01 (sample SAMEA7055688, study PRJEB34461) | soil metagenome | biome: terrestrial ecosystem; feature: Peninsula; material: soil | place: Antarctica | collected 2016 | reverse complement strand
CGTCGGATCCCAGGGAGCTCCCGCCGACCATCCCCGAAGCGCTGGCGTGCGGCCCCGACACGGCCAGCACCACGACATCGGTGGCTGTGCGCTGCCCGGTCCCGGTCGAGTAGATGTCGACGTGGACACCGGGCGCCACCCCGGTGGTGGCCCCACCGAGCACCGGGAGGGTCAGGGCGACGTGCCCGTCCGGTTGTCCGGCCAGCAACCCGCTGCCCACCAGGCGCTCTGGAGTCAGCACGTCGCGCGCCGCGACCGGACCCGCCGTCACCTGGCCAATGACGTCGCCGTAGGCCGTGAGCCCCGTTTCCGGTCGCTGCCCGGCCGGGCGGGTGGTGAGCACCACATCGTCTCGAGCCAGGACGGCGCCTGCAGGCAGGTCGCGACCGGCGACGAGCGTGGCCACCCCCGACTGCTCACTGCGCGTGGACCCCAGTGCCGTCACGACCACGAACGCAGCCAGTCCGGCGAGCAGGGCTGCGCTCCACCGACGGAGCCGGTCCCGTCGGGCCTGCCGCCGGCGCAGGGGCAGCCGGGCCCTGGCGTCGGGGCGCCCTGATCGGGGGGCCGCACGCCCGGACCGGATCGTCGCCGCACGCCCTGGCTGGAGCGCCGCACGCCCTGGCTGGAGCGCCGCACGCCCTGGCTGGAGCGCCGGACGCCCTGGCCAGAACGTCCGGCGGCGTGGACGGGTCGACTGAGGCTCTGGCTGGTTCCTCTCTGGCTGGTCTCTCCCTGACCGGTCCATCACGGCAGGGCGAACGGGAGCTCGATGCCGTCGAGGCTGTGGCGGCAGGAGCAGGACGCCTCGGCGTCGGGCTCGTGGGCGGGCAGGAGACCGATGGCCTCACGCAGGATCGTTTTGAGGTGCCCGACGTTGCCGGCGAAGGCAGCGAGCACCTCCTCGTGGGTCACCCCGGCCTCGCCCTCGACCCCGGCGTCGGCGTCGGTCACCATCGCGATGGTCGTGAAGCACAAGGCCAGCTCCCGGGCGATCCCGGCCTCGGGCATCGTCGTCATCCCGACGATGCTCCCGCCGGCGGCCTGATGCAGGCGCGACTCGGCCCGAGAGGAAAACCGCGGGCCGTTGATGACGACGAGGGTGCCGTCGGCCACCGACTGGAGCGTGGAGCGACCCACTGCCTCGATCGCGGCTGCGCGCCCGTTCGGGCAGTAGGGATCGGAGAAGCCCACGTGCACGACCGGGCCCTCCTCCGCGTAGAGCGTGTGCTCCCGTCCCCACGTCCGATCGATGATCTGGTCGGGGACCACGATGGTTCCGGGGCCGTACTCGGACCGGAGCGACCCCACCGCGCACGGTGAGAGGACCTGACGGACCCCGACCGCGCGCAACGCCCACAGGTTGGCCCGGTAGTTGACCCGGTGGGGGGCGAAGCGGTGACCACGCCCGTGCCGCGCCACGAAGGCCACCAGCCGACCCTCGACCTCGCCGATGACGAGCGGGTCGCTCGGGGCCCCGTAGGGCGTGTGGACGGTGACCGTGTCGTAGTCATCGAGGAAGTCGTAGAGGCCCGAGCCACCGATGACGCCGATCTCGGCACGGGCTGGGGACCGGCCGGGCTGCGAGGACGTGGGTCGTGTCGAGGAGGTCATGGGCGCCAGCCTAGGGTGATCGCTCGGCGCGCTCAGCGGCATACGTCAAGGGCTGTGGATGACGCCGACGGGGTCAGGAGGCTGTGGACGAACCGCTCTTCTTGGCGCTCGCGGGTGCCGACGTTGACGTGCTCGTGGACGATGACGTGCTGGAGGGGGTCGGCGACGAGGACGGGGCGCTCGAGGTGTCCGATCCGTTCCCCGATGTCGAGCCGGCAGCTGAGTCAGCACCCGAGCTCGACTTCGCGGCCGCGGCTGCCTTGGCGGACGCCTTGGAGTCGGTCCGGTAGAAGCCTGAGCCCTTGAAGGAGATGCCGACCGGGTAGATCACCTTGCGCAGGCTGGCCGTCTTGCACTCGGGGCATTCGACGAGGGTGTCGTCGGTGAAGGACTGGTGGATGTCGAAGGCGTGGCCGCAGTGCTTGCACGCATAGGAATAAGTGGGCACAGGGCAACCTCGGGATCGCGGGGGAGTGGAGCGAAGACGATTCTACGTCCACCCGGCGAGGCGGCCGTCAGCACTGATCCGGCGCAGCCGCTCCTCGGTGGCGGCCCGCACCCTGGAGGTGGCCACGATGAGCATCCGGTCACCGCGGCGCAGGGTCGTGTTGTGGTCCGGAACAAAGCTCTTGCCGCCGCGGACGATGAGGGTCACGTTGGCCCCGTGCGGCAGGCGCATCTCGAAGACGGCGACCCCGTGCAGCCGGGAACGGTCACCGATGGTGACCTGCAGGACATCGGCCCCGATCTCGGCCAGCGGCATCGACTCGAGGTCGACGTCGACGGTGGTGACCTCCTCGACCAGGCCGAGGCGCTTGGCGACCCAGCCGAGCGTGGTGCCCTGCACCAGGGTGAAGACGACGACGAGCATGAAGACCAGGTCGAAGATCCACTCGGTGTCGGGGGTTCCGGTGGTCAGCGGCACGGTGGCGAGCACGACGGGGACCGCGCCGCGCAGCCCGGCCCAGGACAGGAAGGCCTGATCACGCCACCCGATCCGGAACCAGATCGTCGACGTGAGCACTGAGAGCGGGCGCGCCACGAGGAGCAGGACGAGTCCGATGACGATGGCGGGGACGATCTGGTCGCCGAGGCGGTGCGGGACGGCCAGCAGCCCGAGCATGACGAAGAGCCCGATCTGCGCGATCCACCCGGTGGCCGTTGCAAAGGACTGGACCGCCACCCGGTGCGGCAGCGACAGGTTGCCGAGGACGAGCGCCGCGAGATAGGTGGCGAGGAACCCCGAGACGTGGAGCGCTGAGCCGGCGGCGTAGGCAAAGACGGTGAGCGCCAGGATCCCGATGGAGAACAGCGCCGAGGAGCTGCTCGCCACGCGCCGCAGCAATTGACCTCCGAGCCAGCCGACGAGCAGACCGACGGCGACGCCCCCGGCGAGCTCGAGGACGGCATCCCCCAACAACGAGTACCAGGCCAGTGGCTCGCCCCCGGGGGCGCCCTGAGCAGCAAACGCGACGACGAGGATGACGATCGGCGCGTCGTTGAACCCGGCCTCCGCCTCCAGCATCCCGGAGAGCCGGTTGGGCAGGGGGACGTTGCGCAGCACCGCGAAGACCGCCGCAGCGTCCGTCGAGGAGACGATCGCGCCCATGAGCAGGGAGATGGTCCACGAGAGGGGCAAAAGCGTGTGTGCAGCGAGGGCGACGACCAGGACCGACACGACGACCCCGACCGTCGACAGGAGCGCAGCCGGCTTGACCGAGTCGCGGATGTTGGACCACGAGGTCGAGATTCCGCCCTCGGCGAGGATGAGCACGAGCGCGGCATAACCGAGGACGCGGGTGGTCGAGGCCGAGTCGAACTGGACCCCGGCCCCGAGGTCGCCGAGCAGCAGCCCGAGTCCGAGATAGAGCAGCAGCGAGGGCAACCCGGACCGGACCGACACGCGCACGGCTGCGACCGCGACGAGCAGCACGATCGAGCCGATGAGGAACACCCGCGTCAGGTCGTCGAGGGTCATCCCCGAGGAGGTGATCGACACGGCGGCGTGCACGAGCGGCTCCTGAGCAGGGCGGGTGGTGGACCAATCCAACCATCCACCACCCCGGAGCGCTGGTGGCCTAGTCTCCTAGGGTGTCCCGGATGAAGCTCGCCCGCCGTGCCGGTCTCTCCGTGATCGTCCTGCTCGTGCTGGCGGTCGTGGCAGCCGGCATCCTCGCCATCGCCACGGTCCGCCGACCGTTCCCGCAGACCGGTGGGGACCTGCACATCGACGGGCTGACCAGCAGCGTGCAGGTGACCCGGGACGCGCAGGGGATCCCGACGATCACCGCGGACAATGCCGCCGACCTCTTCCGCGCCCAGGGCTTCGTCAGCGCACAGGACCGCTTCTTCGAGATGGACCTGCGCCGGCACATCACCGCCGGCCGCCTCTCCGAGCTGGTCGGCGCCGGCGGGGTGCAGACCGATCGGGTCATCCGCACGATGGGCTGGCGCCAGGTGGCCGAGCAGGAGCTGCCCAAGCTCGAACCCGCGACCCGCCAGTACCTGCAGGCCTATGCCGAGGGGGTCAACGCCTACATCCGGCGCTCCGGCTCACCCGGAAACATGTCCCTCGAGTACACCCTGCTGGAGCGCAGCAACCCGGACTACCGGGTCGAGCCGTGGACCCCCGTCGACTCGCTGGCCTGGCTCAAGGCGATGGCCTGGGACCTGCGCGGCGACTACGACAGTGAGCTGACCCGGGCCCGACTCAGCCGGCGGATCCCGGTCAAGCAGATCGCGGCGCTCTACCCGCCGTACCCGAGCACCAGGAACCCCCCGATCCTGTCGGCGGAGGAGTGGGCGCCGCCGGCGGCGACGGAGGCTGCTGCGACGGCCGTGCCCGCGGCCTTCACGACGATCGACGGGCAGGGCGCGCTCGACCGGGCCGCGGCCGCCATCGAGGCCGTGCCACAACAACTCGGCCGGGGCTCGGACATCGGCTCGAACTCGTGGGTGGTCGACGGCGCCCACAGCACGACCGGCAAACCGCTGCTGGCCAACGACCCCCACCTCAACCTGGGGATTCCCAGCATCTGGAGCCAGGTCAACCTCCAGTGCCGCACCGTGAGTGCGGTGTGCCCGTTCCAGGTGTCGGGCTTCAGTTTCTCGGGGCTGCCGGGCGTCGTCATCGGTCACAACAACAAGATCGCGTGGGGGTTCACCAACCTCGGGCCCGACGTCACGGACTTCTACCTCGAGCAGGTCTCGGGGCCGACCTACCTGCGCGACGGGGTCCAGGTCCCCCTCACGCAGCGGGTCGAGACGATCAAGGTCGCTGGCGCGCCTGACGAGTCGGTCACCGTCCGCAGCACCACCCACGGCCCGATCCTCTCGGACGCGATCCCCGCGGTCAGCGAGGCCGGCGACCGTTCGGTCGTGCGGGGCGCCGCCCAGAACAGCCGGTTCGAGGTGTCCCTCGCCTGGACCGCCCTGCGTCCGGGCCGGACCGCGGACGCGATCTTCGCCCTGAACCGGGCGGCCGACTGGGACCAGTTCCGGGCGGCGGCGAGCCTGTTCGACGTCCCCTCCCAGAACCTCGTCTACGCCGACGTCGATGGCCACATCGGCTACCAGGCGCCGGGGGTCATCCCGATCCGGCGGTCCGCCACCCCGGGGGCGCCCCCCGGATTCTGGCCCGCACCGGGCTGGGACAGTCAGTGGGACTGGACCGGCTTCGTCCCCTTCGAGCAGATGCCCTGGGTCAAGGACCCGGCGGACGGCCGGATCGTCACCGCCAACCAGGCCGTGACCGACAGCCCGACCCCGTTCCTCACCTCCGAGTGGGACTACGGCTTCCGGGCGGGGCGGATCAGGAGCCTGCTCGACTCGAAGCCCAAGGCCTCACCCGAATTCATGGCGCAGATCCAGAACGACACGCGCAACGTCTTTGCTCCCGTCCTCGTCGGTGTGGAAGCACCTGCTGCGACTCACGTTCGATGAGCTTCCTCCCGACATGGCGCCAGACGGGGGGAGCCGCTGGATGGTCGTCATGGAGCAGCTCATCCAGGACCCCAAGAACGACTGGTGGGATGACAAGACCACCCCTGGTGTGACCGAGGAGTCGGGTGAGATCCTCAAGCGCGCCCTGGTCGAGGCGCGGCTCGACCTGGCCCGTCAGCTCGGCAAGGTCCCGGCCACCTGGCGCTGGGGCCGGCTGCACCAACTCGATCTCAAGCACCAGGTCATGAGTGATGACTCGATCCCCGAGGTGATCCGGGACGTGTTCGAGCGCGGTGGAATCGAACTCGGCGGCGGCAACTCGATCGTCAACGCCAATGCGTGGGACGCCTCCGGCCCGGGCTACGACGTGACCTCTGGGCCCTCGATGCGGATGGTCGTCGACCTGTCCGACCTCGACAAGTCGCGCTGGGTCAACTCGACCGGGCAGAGTGGTCACGCCTACAACCCGCACTACTCGGACCAGATCGACAGGTGGGCGGCCGGAGAGTCGTTCGCCTGGCCGTTCACGGCGCAGGCGAGCGCTGAGGCAGCCCAGGAGACCCTGACGCTCAGCCCTCCGTCTGCGGCCACCCCGTAACGGGGCCGGTGCGGTCAGGGTCGACCCACACGAGGCGCCCCGAGGTGGTCAGGTAGCCATCGACCAGTTGGTCATGGTCTGAGCGCGGCAACGGCTCGAGGCTCTGTTCCCCCTCGTGCAGCAGGGTGATCACCGGGGTACGCGGGTCACGGTGGACCAACGCCCGGTCATAGCAGCCACCGCCCTGCCCGAGACGCACTCCGTGGGGGTCGACCGAGAGCCCCGGGATGATGATGAGATCGCAGCTCGCCAGGGCTTCGGGCCCGAGGGCCGCGACGCCGGCAGGAAGCGGGGCCCGGGTCACGGTGGCCCGGTCACCGACCGACCCGACCGTGGCGGTGCGCCAGTCGAGGGAGAAGTCCTCGAGCGTGATGGGGACGATGACCTGGTGACCCGCGGCGATGAGCCCCTCGATGAGTGGGCCGGTAGGTGGCTCGTCCGGGAGTGACTCGTAGGCCGCGACCCGCAGTCCGGCGCCGACCCCGGGCCGGGGCCGATGAGCGGGCCGGGGCCGGGGCAGGGAGGCGAGGACCTGCTCCGCGATCCGGAGCCCGGCCGCCCTGCGAGCCCCGGAGTCCTCGAGTGCCCGGACCAGTTCACGGCGCCGGTCACGGGCTTGGTGACGAACCTCACGCTTGGTGGACACGGTGATGGGCCTGGTCCCCCCGATCGCACAGATCTTTCGCAGGGATCGACATGTTCCACATCGTATGGTGGTGCGATGAGTAATGAGGGGATGCTCGCGGCGGTGGGGCGCATGCGCGAGCGCGGTATCGGAGCGGAGGCGATCCGCGTCTTCGAGCACTACTACCGGGAGCTCGAGGGCGGCGCGGGCGGCAAGATTGCGGAGGCGTCCATCGAGCCGCTGGGCGAGATCCAGGCGCTCGGCGAGGTCGAGGTCTCCGACGAGGAGGCTCGGCGGGCGCTGTCCGAGACGGCGATCATCAAGCTCAACGGTGGACTGGGCACCACCATGGGGCTCAACGGGGCCAAGTCCGGGCTCGTCGTGATGGGCGAGCTCACCTTCCTCGACGTCATCGCGCGGCAGGTGCTCTCGCTCCGCGGGCGCTGGGGGGTGTCGGTCCCCCTCCTGCTGATGAACTCCTTCCGCACCTCTGACGAGTCCCTCAAGATCCTCGCCCAGTACCCGGACCTGGCGATCGACGGGCTGCCGATCGAGTTCCTCCAGAACGCCGAGCCCAAGCTGCGGGCCGATGACCTCTTCCCCGTCTCGTGGCCCGAGGACCCCGAGTTGGAGTGGTGCCCGCCCGGCCACGGCGACCTCTTCGTCTCGATGGTGACCTCCGGCGTGCTCGATGCGCTGCGGGCGCAGGGCATCCGGTTCGCCTTCATCTCCAACTCGGACAATCTCGGCGCCACCTGCGACCCGGACGTCGCGGCCTGGATGGTCGCGCACGACCTGCCCTACGTGGCCGAGGTGTGTGAGCGCACCCCGAGCGACCGCAAGGGTGGCCACCTGGCCGTCCGCAAGGCCGACGGCCAACTCATCCTTCGCGACCTGGCCATGGTCAGCGACGGGGAGGACCCCTCCTTCTTCGACATCGAGCGGCACACCACCTTCCACTCCAATAACTTGTGGATCAACCTCGATGCCTTGCACGAGAAGATGACCGCCGGGGGCGGGATCCTCGGTCTGCCGATCATCATCAACCGCAAGACGGTCGACCCCGCCCTGCGGGACTCGCCGAGGGTCATCCAGCTGGAATGTGCGATGGGCACTGCCATCGAGGTGTTCGAGGGCTCAGAGGCGCTCCTGGTGCCCCGGACCCGCTTCCGTCCGGTCAAGAGCACCAACGACCTGCTGCTGACGCGGTCCGACTACTTCACCCTCGATGACGAGTTCCACGTCGCTGCCGCGCGGCGCGGCCGCGAGCCCTTCGTCGACCTGGACAAGCACTTCCAGTTCATGCCCGACTTCGAGGCGCGCTTCCCCCACGGCGTCCCCTCCATGAGACAGTGCACCAGCCTCCGGGTCATCGGCGATGTCACCTTCGGTCGGGACGTCACCTGCATCGGCGATGTCGTCGTCGAAGGGGTCAGCCAGGTGCCTGACGGCGCGGTGCTCGGCCGCGACTCGGCCCTCGCGAGTGGCGGCTGAGGTGCGGACCGTCGAGGAGCACCTCGCGGCGATCCTCGAGGCGCTCCCCGTCTCCGCACCGGTGCGCACGGCGCTGGACGCTGCGCTGGGCCTGGTCGTCGCCACCGACGTGACGGCACGCGTGGACCTGCCCGGATTCGACAACTCCTCGATGGACGGGTACGCCGTCCGGGCCGAGTCGCTCGCGGGAGCGGCGCCGGCCACACCGGTCACACTGACCATCGTCGGGGAGGTTGCCGCGGGCAGCGACCCCGACTGCGTCGTCGGCTCGGGTGAGGCCGCGCGGATCATGACCGGGGCCCGGGTCCCCGAAGGCGCCGACATCGCCCTTCTCGCAGCGAGCGGTCATGCCGAGGTGTCGGTCCTCCCTCGGCCGCACGTCGTCATCCTGTCGACCGGCTCTGAGCTCGTCGCACCGGGGGCGCCCCTGGGCCCGGGGCAGATCCACGACTCCAACTCCGCGATGCTCTGTGCCGCGGCTCGTCTGGTCGGAGCCAGTGCGCAGATCCGCACCGCCGTCGGCGACACGGAGGCCGAGCTACTCGGTGCGGTCGAGGAGATCCTCGGCTCCGCGGATGTCGTCGTGACCAGTGGCGGGGTGTCGATGGGGGCCTACGACGTGGTGAAGTCGGCGCTGCGGGGTGAGGGTGTCGACTTCGTCTCGGTGGCGATGCAGCCGGGGAAGCCGCAGGGCTTCGGTCTGCTGCCCGGCCCGGACGGACGTCAGATTCCATTCTTCGGCCTGCCGGGCAACCCGGTCTCGTCCTACGTGTCGTTCGAGGTGTTCGTCCGCCCGGCGCTGCGCCGGCTCATGGGCCTGACCCCCGAGTCGCGGCCCCGACAGACCGCCGTCCTGGCGACCGGACTGCGCTCACGGCCTGGTCGCTCGACCCGTCGAGGGGCAGGGGTCGCACTTCGTCGCGGACCTGTCCCGGGCCAATGCGCTGATCATCGTCGCCGAGACGGTGGACCGGCTCGAGGCCGGTGCCGAGGTCGAGACGATCCTGCTCGACGACTGACTCGGCGAGCTCCGACCGCGGAGGGCGCGGCGGGAGGTCCCGCCAGCCGGGACGGGGGAGCGGTACGGTGGGACGGCGGCCCGCCCGGGCCGGTCGAGACCTCGCAAAGGAGGCGCGATGGGCTGGCGCGACGTCGTCTATGGGGCCTACGAACGCCGCGTCGCGCACGACCTCCCGCCCGAGTCGATGCCCCGTCACGTGGCAGTCATGCTCGACGGAAATCGGCGGTGGGCCAAGGCTCGCGGCGGCGACACCATGGTCGGTCACCAGGCGGGCGCGGACAAGATCCAGGAGCTGCTGTCGTGGTGCGAGAAGGCCGGCGTCGAGTACGTCACGCTGTGGTTGCTGTCCACCGACAACCTGGGCCGACCCAGCGAGGAGCTCACCCCGCTGCTACAGATCATCGAACAAGCCGTCGACGACCTCGCCAGCACGGGACGCTGGCACCTCCTCCTCGTCGGGGCCGCTGACCTGCTTCCAGCCGCAACGGCGCGCCGTCTGCGCGAGGCGGCGGCCCGGACAGCCGACGTCACCGGGATGACGGTCAACATCGCCGTCGCCTACGGGGGGCGCCGCGAGATCGCCGACGCCGTCCGCGAGATGCTGCGCGCCCGCGCCGCCAAGGGCGAGACGATCGAGCAGATCGCGGAGGACCTCACCGTCGAGGACATCGCGCGCCACCTCTACACCAAGGGTCAGCCGGACCCTGACCTCGTCATCCGCACGTCCGGTGAGCAACGGCTGGGGGGCTTCCTGCTCTGGCAGAGCGCCAAGTCGGAGTTCTACTTCTGTGAGGCCTACTGGCCAGACTTCCGCCATGTCGACTTCCTCCGGGCATTGCGCGCCTACGCGGGACGAAACCGGAGGTTCGGGGCCTGAGCCGGCCCAACGGCATACGAGAGTCAGTGCGCGACACGAGGCTGTTGGTGATCGCTCTTGGCCCGGTGGCGACGTACGGTCAACGTAGCGACGGGCACCCCGCTCGGCGCGGCCAGGAGGCCCACCGATGGAGCATTCGCTCGAGGCGGAGGGCCGGGTTCGGCACCACTGTCCGGTGACCGCCCGGCACCTCGGGAGCGAGTAGGCGCGCGTCCCTCGTGCGTCGCCAAGGAGTGGAAATGGCTATCGAGAGTCCGGCTTCGCCAGAGACCGCCAGCAGGGCAACCACGGCAACCACTGCGAGCAGCGAGTCCGCGAGTACCGGCGACCCGGGCCCCCCACCACCGCGCAAGACCTACGTCATCGACACGTCGGTCCTGCTGTCCGACCCTCGGGCGATGCTCCGCTTCGAGGAGCATGAGGTCGTCCTGCCCGTCGTCGTCGTCACCGAGCTCGAGGGCAAGCGGCACCACCCCGAGCTGGGCTACTTCGCCCGTCAGGCGCTGCGCCTGCTGGATGACCTGCGGGTCTCCGAGGGTCGCCTCGACCAGCCCGTCGCCGTCGGGGAAGACGGCGGCTCGCTGCGGGTCGAGCTCAACCACACCGACCCGTTGTCGCTGCCCGCCGGCTTCCGCCTCGGTGACAACGACACGCGCATCCTGGCCGTCGCCAAGAACCTGTCCAACGAAGGCTGCGACGTCACGATCGTGTCGAAGGACCTGCCGATGCGGGTCAAGGCGTCGGCGTGTGGACTCGAGGCGCAGGAGTATCGCGCCGAGCAGGGGGTGGACTCGGGGTGGACCGGCATGCAGGAGCTGGACCTCGAGGCCGACCAGCTCGACGAGCTCTTTGAGCACGGCCGCCTCGAGCACGCCCCGGCCGCCGAACTCCCTTGCCACACGGGTCTGGTGCTGCTCTCGCCGCGGGGAAGCGGTCTGGGGCGGGTCGGGGCAGACAAGCAGATCCGGCTCGTTCGCGGCGACCGGGACGTCTTCGGGCTGCATGGTCGCAGCGCCGAGCAGCGGATCGCTCTTGACCTCCTGCTCGATCCCGACGTCGGCATCGTCAGCCTCGGAGGGCGGGCCGGGACGGGCAAGTCGGCGCTCGCGCTGTGCGCCGGCCTCGAGTCGGTCATGGAGCGCCGGGTCCAGCGTCGGGTCGTCGTCTTCCGCCCGCTCTTCGCCGTGGGTGGGCAGGAGCTCGGCTACCTGCCGGGCAGCGAGCAGGAGAAGATGAACCCGTGGGGCCAGGCCGTGTTCGACACCCTCGGTGCCCTCGTCTCGCACGAGGTCGTCGAGGAGGTGATGGATCGCGGGTTGCTCGAGGTGTTGCCGTTGACGCACATCCGTGGCCGCTCGCTGCACGACGCGTTCGTCATCGTCGATGAGGCCCAGTCCCTCGAGCGCAACGTCCTGCTCACCGTCCTGTCCCGGATCGGGCAGAACTCCAAGGTGGTGCTGACCCACGACGTGGCCCAGCGCGACAATCTGCGGGTTGGGCGCCACGATGGGGTCGCAGCCGTCATCGAGAGGCTGAAGGGACACCCGCTCTTCGCCCACGTGACCCTGACCCGCAGCGAGCGCAGCCCGATCGCGGCCCTGGTCACCGACCTGCTGGAGGGCCTCGAGGTCTGATCTCCCGGGGCTTCACGCAGGCCCTGCGCCATCGTCAGCACCACGGCTCCCATCGCGGCTGCGCTCGCTGCGTGGCGGGTGGTGCCCAGCCTGCCCGGGTGGACCAGATTTGCCATTTGCGGCCCTGGCTGCGAACGTGGAGGGTCGAAGGTCTCGGAACGGTAACGGACGCGAGGGCGTCTGGTGATCTGCCGGGGCCGAGACACATCGTCGATCGTGCACCTCGGCGCCACTGGGCCTGGTGTCGTCGGCTGCTGCCGGGGGGCCACCAGAAAGGCGTAACCCACTTCCATGACCTCGTACCAAGGGCGTCACCGTCCGCTGCCCAAGAAGCCCTCCGAGCCACGCCCGCCGACCCATCGGGCGGCCCACGAGAGCGAGCACCGCAGCGGCTGGACTCGGACGTCGGCACTTCTGGGCCGCCCCGTCATGGCTGGCGGCCTGTCGATCGGTCTGGGTCTCAGCGCCATCGGGTACGCAGCCGCGACCGACCTGAGCCCGGCAGCCCCCACCTTCGTCGTCGGGTCCGGGGTCCGGGCCCAGACCGATGAGTTGGCCCGCACTGAGGCGGTCGACCTGACCTATCGGGCCGCTGCGTCGGTGTCGCGCAACGAGCGCCGTACGGCCATCTCGGCCACCGGACTGCGCACCGCCGTCGAGGTCGAGGCCAAGGCGAAGGCCGAGACCGCGAAGCAGCAGGCCGCCGCGGCTGCCGCGGCGAAGAAGAAGGCGGCTGCCGACGCCGAAGCGAAGCAGAAGGCTGCTGACGAGGCGGCCCGAACGGCTGCCATCGCGGGGGCCAAGACCAATCCCCAGGCCGCGGCCCGTGTCCTGATGGCCGACCACGGCTGGACGAGCGACGCGCAGTACCGCTGCCTCGTCAACCTCTGGACCGGCGAGAGTGCCTGGCACTGGGACGCCGAGAATCCCAGCTCAGGGGCCTACGGGATCCCGCAGTCCTTGCCGGCGAGCAAGATGGCCACCTTCGGCAAGGACTACCGCACCAACCCGATCACCCAGATCAAGTGGGGTCTCTGGTACATCAAGGCGTCCTACGGGAGCCCGTGCAACGCGTTGTCCTTCTGGAATTCGAAGTCACCGCACTGGTACTGAGTCACCCACCCATCCCTGCCGTATGCCGCCGAGCTGGTTCCCAGCCCCGTGCTGACCCCAGCTGCCCGCTGAGACCTGAGTGAGCGGCATACGGGCTAGATCTTGCGCAGGCGAACCCGCCGCACCTCGTGGTTCTCGTTCTTCTGCAGCACGAGGGTGGCCCGGGAGCGGGTCGGCTGGATGTTCTCGACGAGGTTGGGGCCGTTGATCTCCCGCCAGATCCGGTTCGCCGTCTCGACCGCCTCCGTGTCGGAGAGCTCGGCGTAGCGGTGGAAGTACGAGTCGGGGTGGGAGAAGGCGGTCTGGCGCAACCGCAGGAAGCGGTCGACGTACCACGTGCGCACGTCATCGACCCACGCGTCGACGTAGACGGAGAAGTCGAAGAAGTCGCTGACCGCCATGCCGGTGCCACGCACGGGGTGGATGAAGGGGGCCTGCAGCACGTTGAGCCCCTCGACGATCAACACGTCGGGCTGGCGCACCATGATCCGCTCGCCGGGCAGGATGTCGTAGGTCAGGTGTGAGTAGACCGGCGCATGGACCTCGGGGGTGCCCGACTTGACGGCCGCGACGAAGCGCAGCAGCGCCCTGCGGTCGTAGGACTCCGGGAAGCCCTTGCGCTGCAGCAGGCCCCGCTTCTTGAGCTCAGCGTTGGGATAGAGGAAGCCGTCCGTGGTCACCAACTCGACGCGGGGCGTGTCGGGCCACCGGGCGAGCATCTCGCGCAGGATGCGGGCCGTGGTCGACTTGCCGACCGCGACCGAGCCGGCGACCCCGATGATGAACGGGGTCTTGGCCGGGCGCTCGCCGAGGAAGTCGGTCGTCACCTGGTGCAGCTGCCGGGTCCCGGCGACGTAGAAGTTCAGCAGGCGCGACAGCGGTAGGTAGACCTCCTCGACCTCGTTGAGGTCGATCCGGTCCCCGAGACCGCGCAGCCGCACCAGATCGGCGTCATCGAGGACGAGCGGGGTGTTCTCGCGTAGCCGTGACCACGCCGCCCGGTCGAGCTCGACATACGGGGACGCATAGGTGGTGTGGTGACCGTTCCCGTTCGGCGGTGGTTGCGACACGGGGCCATTGTGTCGCACCGACCCCGTCCGCCGCACGAGGGAGGGTCTTGCGTCCCCTACGCTGGTCCGCATGTGCGGAATCGTGGGCTACGTCGGAACGACCACTGACGGGACGGCGTTGGAGGTCCTCATGGAGGGCCTGGCCCGGCTGGAATACCGTGGCTACGACTCGGCCGGGGTGGCCCTGGTCGTCGGTGACCACGTCGATCTCCGCAAGCGGTCGGGCAAGTTGGTCAACCTCCGTTCCGAGCTGGAGTCGCACCCGCTGCCCCCCTCGACGACGGGGATCGGCCACACCCGCTGGGCCACCCACGGCGGACCGACCGATTCCAACGCCCATCCGCACCGCGGTGGACGAGACGGCAAGCTCGCCCTCATCCACAACGGCATCATCGAGAACTTCCACGCGTTGCGGACCGAGCTGATCGAGGCCGGCGTCGAGTTCCTGAGCGAGACCGACACCGAGGTCGCCGCGCACCTGCTGGCCGCGGCCTATGACAAGGCGCCCGACCTGACGGAGGCGCTGCGCGCCGTCGTGACCCGGCTCGAGGGCGCCTTCACGCTGCTCGCCATCCACGCCGACCAGCCCGGCGTCGTCGTCGGCGCGCGCCGCAACAGCCCCCTGGTCGTCGGTCTCGGGGAGCACGCCAACTACCTCGGCTCCGACGTCGCCGCCTTCATCGGCTACACGCGCCACGCCCTGGAGCTGGACCAGGACCAGATCGTCACGATTACCCCCGAGGGCGCCACCGTCATCAACTTCGACGGGAGTCCCGCCGAGGGCCGCGCCTACGAGGTCACCTGGGACGCTGCCGAGGCGGAGAAGGGCGGCTACGCGACCTTCATGGAGAAGGAGATCAACGACCAGCCGCACGCGGTGCGCGACACCCTGCTCGGTCGCACCGATGCCGAGGGCCGGCTCGTCCTGGACGAGCTGAGGATCTCCGAGGAGGCCCTGACCAGCATCGACCGGATCACCATCGTCGCGTGCGGGACGGCCGCCTATGCCGGCATGACGGCGAAGTACGCCATCGAGCACTGGACCAGGATCCCGGTCGAGGTGGCCCTGGCCCACGAGTTCCGCTACTGCGATCCCATCGTCAACGCGCGCACGCTCGTCGTCTCGATCAGCCAGTCCGGCGAGACGATGGACACCCTGATGGCCGTCAAGCACGCCCGGGAGCTCGGGGCGATCACGATCTCGGTCTGCAACACGCACGGCTCGACGATTCCCCGGGAGTCCGACGCCGTCCTCTACACGCACGCCGGGCCTGAGATCGCCGTGGCCTCGACCAAGGCGTTCGTCGCCCAGATCACGGCCTGCTACGTCCTCGGGCTCTACCTGGCCCAGTTGCGCGGCGGGTCCTTCGCCGACGATGCCCAGTCCGTCATGAAGGAGCTCGGTGAGGTCCCGGCCAAGATCGAGACCCTGCTCGGGCGGATGGACCGCGTCAAGGAGATCGCCCGCTTCATGGCCGACACCCGAGCGGTCCTCTTCCTCGGACGGCACGTCGGCTACCCGATCGCGCTCGAGGGCGCCCTCAAGCTCAAGGAGCTGGCCTACATCCACGCCGAGGGCTTCGCTGCCGGCGAGCTCAAGCACGGTCCGATCGCCCTGATCGAGCCGGGCCAGCCCGTCTTCGTCATCGTGCCGTCCCCCACGAGCGAGCACGGGCTGCACGGCAAGGTCGTGTCCAACATCCAGGAGATCCGGGCCCGGGGGGCCCGGACCCTCGTCATCGCGGAAGAGGGCGACGTGTCCGTGCTGCCGTTCGCCGACGAGGTCATCTACGTCCCGGCCACCTCACCGTTGCTCGCACCGCTGCTCACCGTGGTCCCGCTCCAGGTCTTCGCGTTGTGGCTCTCGACGGCCAAGGGCCTCGACGTGGACCAGCCGCGCAACCTCGCGAAGTCCGTCACGGTCGAGTGATCGGGGCCTCGCTGATGATCATCGGAGTCGGGATCGACGTCGTCGACATCGAACGCTTCGCCCAGACGCTGGAGCGGACCCCGGCGCTGCGCGAGCGGCTCTTCACGGCGGAGGAGGGCGAGCTGGGGATCGACTCCCTGGCCGCCCGGTTCGCCGCCAAGGAGGCCCTCGCCAAGTCCCTCGGGGCGCCCGGCGGGATGCACTGGACCGATGCTCGCGTCGTCCAGGACGCCCACGGCAAGCCGTCCCTGGAGGTCGGAGGCACGGTCCAGGCCCGGGCCAACGATCTCGGGGTGGACGTCTTCCACGTCTCCCTGTCCCACGACGCGGGCATCGCGTCGGCTGTCGTCATTGCGGAGGGCTGATGATCCGGGCACATGCGATCGAGGTGGTCCGAGCGGCTGAGGAGGCCGCGATGGCCGACCTCCCCGAGGGCGAGTTGATGCAGCGGGCCGCCCACGGCCTCGCCGAGGTGGCCGCTGCCCGACTCGAGGAGCGGGACGGGCGCACCGTCGTCGCGCTCGTCGGCGCCGGCAACAACGGTGGTGACACGCTGTATGCCGTTGAGCTCCTCTCCGACGCCGGGTTCGCTTGCGTCGCGGTGCTGGTGGCGTCCTCCGGTCGGACGGGCACGCATGCTGCCGGCCTCGAGGCGGCCGAGTCCGCGGGGGTCGGGGTGCTCGTCGCTGCTGAATCCTCGGAGGCGGCGGCGCTGGCGATCGCGGAGGCAGACGTCGTCCTGGACGGGATCGTCGGGATCGGCGCGCGGCCCGGGCTGCGGCCGGAGGCGGCGCGCCTCGTGGACGCCATCGAGGACGACGCCTGGGTCATCGCGGTGGACCTCGCGAGTGGGCTGGACCCCGCGGGTGAGGTCAGCGACGACGACTCGGTCTGGGCCGACGAGACCGTCACCTTCGGCACCGCCAAGCCGTGCCACCTGCTGCCGAGCGGTGAGGCGGCCTCGGGGCGGCTGACGGTGGTGGACATCGGGCTGGACGTGGATCGGTTGCCGGCGGCCGTCGAACGACTCACCTACGACGACGTGGTGTCCCTGTGGCCGGTCCCCGGGCCGGCCGATGACAAGTACTCGCGCGGCGTCGTCGGCATCGTGGCCGGCGGTGAGTCCTACTCGGGCGCCGCCGTGCTGAGCGTGACCGCTGCGGTCGAGGCGGGCGTCGGGATGGCGCGCTACATCGGGACGCCGACCCCGGATGCGCTCGTCCGCTCGGCGGTCCCCGAGGCCGTGCACGGCGAGGGACACGTGCAGGCCTGGGTCATCGGTCCGGGTCTGGACGTGGACGAAGCCGCGGCCTCTCCCGAGGGGGCCGAGCAACTTCACCGGCGACCCGCGTCCGGCTGCGACCCTGCTGACCCCGCACGCCGGTGAGCTGGCTCGGCTGCTCACCCGCTTGGAGTCGACCTCGCCCGACGTGTCGCGCGAGGCGGTTGCGGCCGACCCGCTCGGCCACGCCCGCCGGCTCGCGGCGATCACGGGGGCGACCGTCCTGCTCAAGGGAGCCACCACGCTGGTGGTCAGTCCCGACCCGACGGCCCCGGTGCGCTCGCAGGCTGATGCCCCCGCGTGGCTCGCGACCGCTGGTGCCGGTGACGTGCTCTCAGGCCTGGTCGGCATGCTGCTCGCGGCCGGACTGGAACCGCTCGACGCCGGCTCGCTCGGGGCGCTCGTCCACGGCGTCGCAGCCGACCTGGCCAGTGCCGGTGGGCCGATTCGCGCCCGAACCGTGGCGACCACTCTGCCGCTCGCCGTCCGCCGGCTGCTGACCCGGTCCTGAGCCCGCTCTCGTCCCGGCCGCCTCGAGAATCGGGCCCGGGTGGGATCGGGTAGGCGCGGGGGGCGGGCTGGCCTCGAGAATCGGACCCGGGTGGGATCGGGTAGGAGAGTGGGTGGGCAGGGCCGTGCGGGTGGCGGCTCAGCGGCATACGGTCTCGTGATCTGTGGCGGTTTCGGGCACGCCGGGCGTGGTCCCAACGCGTCCATCTGCGAGACTGCGGACCGTGAGTTTCGAGATCCCGGACACGACTGGCCTGCCCGTGTGGGCAGAGATCGACCTCGACGCGCTCGAGCACAATGTGCGGATCCTTCGTGGGCTGGCTGGCGACGCGCAGTTCATGGCGGTGGTCAAGGCGGATGCCTACGGGCACGGGTTGGTGCCGTGCGCCCGCGCGGCGGTGCGGGCCGGGGCCGGCTGGCTCGGGGTGGCTCAGATGCCCGAGGCGTTCGCCCTGCGCGACGCGGGCGTGAGCACTCGTCTGCTGACCTGGCTCACCGTCCCGGGGGCGGACTTCGCAGGTGCCCTGCGCCGCGACATCGACCTGTCCGCGTCGGCGCCGTGGACCGTTGACGAGATCGTCGCGGCTGCCCGTGAGACCGGGCAGACCGCCCGGGTCCACCTCAAGGTCGACACGGGTCTCGGACGGGGTGGCGCCTCTGGCCTTCGCCGACTCGCCGATGCACCCGACGGTGCTCGCCCAGCAGGACCGACTCTTTGAGGCGGCGGCTGAGGCGGAGCGCGAGGGTGCCCACCCGGAGGTGCGGCACCTGGCCAACTCGGCGGCCACCCTCGTCCATCCCGCAGCGCACGCCGACCTGGTCCGGCCCGGCATCGCGATGTACGGCCTGACCCCAGTTCCGGAGGTCCACGATGACTTCGGCCTGCGCCCGGTGATGACCCTGCGGGCCCGACTCGCCCTCGTCAAGGCACTGCCCGCCGGTCAGGGGATCAGTTACGGGCACCTCTACATCGCCCCGACGGACACCGTCGTCGGCCTGATCCCGGCCGGCTACGCCGATGGCATCCCGCGGCGAGCCACCAACGTCGGGCCGGTGCTCGCCGAGGGGCGGCTCACCCGGGTCGCGGGCCGGGTCTGCATGGACCAGTTCGTCATCGACCTCGGTCCAGGCAGCCGGGCGAGCGCCGGCGACGAGGTCGTCCTGTTCGGTGGGCGCCCAGGTGAGCCGACCGCTCAGGACTGGGCCAGCGCCACCGACACGATCAGCTACGAGATCGTCACCCGGCTCGGGGCCCGCGTGCCCCGCATCTTCGTGGGCACGGCAGCGCAGCAGCACGAGGGGCAGGTGCACGCATGACCGGGCCGGGATCGACGCGACGACGAAGCAACCCCATCATCGGGCTCGCCGCAGCGGCCGTGGCTGCCGCGGCAGGAGCAGCGGCCGGTGCCGTCGCCGTCGACCGCGCCCAGCGGACCCGCGCCGCCATGGCGGCCCTCGAGTCCCCGGACGAGCTCAAGATCACCCCGGACGCGGAGATCGTCGTCATCGCCGACGACGGAGTGCCGCTGCACGTCGAGGTCGATGAGCCGACCCCGGAAGCCGCGGCGGCCGCGGCGAAGGGCACGACCAAGGGCGGCCGCCCGGACCGGCTCCCGACCGTGGTGCTGTCGCACGGCTACTGCCTCAGCCTGCGGTGCTGGGTCTACCAACGGCGAGCCCTCAAGGACGCCGGCTACCGGGTCGTCAGCTGGGACCAGCGCGGCCACGGGCAGTCGGGCCAGGGCGAACCCGACACCTACGTCATCGACCAACTCGGTGCCGACCTGCACGCGGTCCTCGAGCAGGTCGTGCCGGACGGGGACCTGGTCCTGGTCGGTCACTCGATGGGTGGCATGACGATCATGGCCTACGGCGAGCAGTTCCCCGACGTGGTGCGCGACCGTGTCATCGGCGTCGGATTCGTCGCCACCAGCCCCGGTGGGCTCACCCTGGCCAACGGGGGCAAGCTCGCCACTGTCGCCCGGATGGCGCTCGAGCGGGTCGGGCCCCAGATCCTCGGACCGCTGAGCCACCGGCCCGAGCTGGTGGCCAACATGCGGCGGGCCGGCCGCGAACTCGAGGACTACGTCGTCGAGCAGAACTCCTTCGCCTCACCCGTGTCCAGACGGGTGGTGCGCTACACGGCCGACATGATCCTCGGCACCCCCCTCGAAACCATCAACGACTTCCTCAAGACCTTTGACGGATTCGACAAGCGTCCTGCGCTGGCGCACTTCACCCGCACGCTCGTGCTCGTCTTCAACGGCCGCCAGGACATCCTGACCCCGCCGGCGCACAGCGAGCTCATCGTCGACGCCATCCCCGGGTCGGAGCACGTCATCGTCAACGACGCGGGGCACATCATCATGCTCGAGCACCCGGACCTGCTCAATGCCCACCTCATCCAGCTCGTCGACCAGGCGGCCCGCGCCCGGGCACAGGCGATCAACGTGGCGCGTGCCCCGCGGGTGCGTCGGGTCGTGACCGACGTCGCCCCCGGGCGTCGCCTGAAGCAGCTGGAGAAGGCTGCCGCAGCTGCAGTGCGGGCCGAGAGCCGTCGCAAGCAGCGAGCGGCCAAGGGGGCCAGCCAGCGTGGAGCGTGAGGTGCGGTGGCCGACCTCCGACGACACCCAGGACTTCGGTAGGCGGCTTGGCTCGCAGTTGCGGGCCGGTGACGTCATCGTGCTCTCCGGTGACCTCGGCGCGGGCAAGACGACGTTGGCCCAGGGGATCGCCGCCGGCCTCGGCGTCCGCGGTCCGATCACGTCGCCCACGTTCGTCATCGCCCGCATCCACCCGTCCCTCGTGGGCGGGCCTGCGCTCGTGCACGTCGACGCCTACCGGATCGGCAGCGTCCTCGAGCTCGATGACCTCGACCTCGATGCCGACCTCGATGCCTGCGTGACGATCATCGAGTGGGGCGCCGGGCTGGCCGAGCACCTGAGCGACGAACGGCTCGAGATCAGTCTCACGGGTGAGGACGCCCGGATCGCCCACCTCGTGGGGGTGGGGGCGCGCTGGGACGAGGTACTGGTCGGGCTCGGATAACCTTCAGGCGTGCTCCTGCTCGCGATCGACACCTCGACGACGGCGATCACCGTCGCCCTGCACGACGGGACCGCGGTCCTCGCCGAGGCGACCACCCTCGACTCCCGGGCCCACGCCGAACACCTGGCCCCCGGTATCCGCCAGGCCCTGACCGATGCCGGGGCGCGCCCTGCCGACGTCACCGATGTCGTCGTGGGCATCGGGCCCGGACCATTCACCGGCCTGCGGGTCGGCATCGTCACCGGGCGCACCTTCGCCTATGCCCTCGGCCAGCCCGTGCGCGGACTGTGCAGCCTCGACGCCCTCGCGCACGAGGCGTGGCTCGCCGGAGCCCGGGGTGAGCTCCTCGTCGCCATCGACGCCAGACGCAAGGAGGTGTATGCCGCTCACTACGATCTCGAGGCCACCGGGCTCGTGCGCCTGGCTGGCCCAGTCGTCGCCAAGGCGGCTGACCTCGACCCGGCCTGGCAGGACCTGCCGACGGCCGGACGGGGTGGACTGCTCTACCCCGAGGCGTTGCCCCACGGCGTGACCGAGCCCAGCGGCATACGTCCGCTTGACGCGTCTGCCGGGGCGTTGGCTGACCTGGCGGTCCGTCGGCTGGCCCTGTTGGACGGATCCGGGGAGACGCAAAGTCGATGCCGCAGGCGGGTTCGATGGACTGGAGCCGATGTACCTGCGCCGGCCGGACACCGCGCCGCCGAGCCCGTCCAAGAAGTCGACCCTCGGATGAGTTCCATCCCCGCAGCGGACACCCAGTCACCGGCGCCTCCCGCCTGCACGCCAGACGTGCCTGGTGGCCCTGCGCAGCCGGGGCACGAGATCCGCATTCGGGCGGTTGAGTGGACTGACCTGGAGGCGCTGGCCTCGCTGGAGCAGGAGCTCTTCGTCGACGACGCCTGGTCGATCGAGACGTGGTGGGCTGAGTTGGCAGGGAGGCCCCGACGCGACTACGTGGTCGCTGTCAACGGTCTCCTCGACCCATCCGAGGCCGGCGCACCCGGGGCCGATGCAGCCGTCGGCGACGAGCCC